>JACCDX011779379.1_pt1 | contig 17547 bp, 12 predicted proteins | sample 7449681 | NCBI WGS metagenome assembly JACCDX01 (sample SAMN15323450, study PRJNA562643) | freshwater metagenome | isolation source: river surface water | place: USA:Blue River Watershed | collected 2017-08-18
ATGAAAAAACTTTTGAAGATAATGGTTTCACAATTAATATTTGTATATGAATCATTACAACTAATCGCAGATACACCAATATCTCTCATTTCATCTTTATTATTATCCAAAGGATTAAGTGTAAAAGTACATCCATAGATTGCTTCGTCTGGATTAAAAGAAGTTAGATTTTCTTTATAATACATACCTAGTATAAAGACAAATCCGCTAAAACTATTTTCATCATCATCTTTATCAACAAAAGTCAGATATTTACAAGCTTCTTCTTTTATATCAAAATCAGGATCGATAGTTTCTACCTGGATAGGACGATTTTCATTTGGTCTCGCTAGATACATTATTTTAGTGGTATGTTTATCAGATAATTTAATATATTGATTTTTATTTTGTAAGGAAGAAGATTGATTATAGATGATACATCTTTCTAGTTCTTCGGGGTAATCTAAACAAGAATTAATGTCGTTGATAAATTCATTAAATAATAGGTCGTTTGATTGATTTTGCTCAATTGTCATTTCGTCAAATATTTTAGGGTTTTTATAAACATTTCTCGCTAGTTCAAATAACGATTTATATTTATTTTTAATTTTGTGTTGAAGATTTTTATATTCTACCATTTCTAGATACTTTATTTAGTATCACTAACATATTTTTATGTTATTTTGTTTTTGTTTTTGTTTTTGTTTTTGTTTTTGTTTTTGTTGGAATAATATTATTTCTTAAATAAATTTTTTTTCCAAAGTGGCAATTCTTCCAATTGTTGAGTTTTTATCATTTAGAACAACTTTAACACCGCGTGGATGATATTTAATATTTGTAAGGATTGCTTTGATTTTTCCTTTTTCATATTTTCCAGTATATGGTTTAATGGCAATCATAACATAATCACCTATTTTCGGAGTTTCTTGAAAAACATAATTATTTGCTTGAAATGTTTCAAAATTCATTGCTTTAAGTTCCTTTAAATATTCAGTAGGAACATTACGAGAATCAAAAGTTAAATATTGAAATCTATAATATTTAATTATTTTTTCAATTAAAGTTTTAAATGTCTCCAACGACCCAATTTGTTTTGGTTTTATCGCATAACCACCTGATTTTTTTTCCCGGACACCTATTAAATTTGATTCGTATTTGTACCAATCAAAATCATCTCGTTTAACAACCGATTTTTGATGCATTATTTAATTATTATTATTACAATCTTTTATAATAATTTTTAGAAAAAAAGAAAATAAATCAAAAGAAATGAATGGTTTCTAAGTTACTTTTGGAAATGGTGATTGATATCCCATTTGTCCAGCCATTGCTCCTTGCTGGAGTGCTTGTGCTGTCATTAATTTCTCAATCGCGGTTTGTCCTGCTTTATTTGTTTTATATTCGTTAACTATCTTTACTAATTGTTCAGCTTTTTCTGGATAAAGAGAATTTTGGGGTTGACTTCTCAAAGCTACAATAATTGCGTTAAATACAGGTTGATTATAATTATTAGCTGACCATAAAATACCTTTATCGGTCTCTAACCATTTTAAACCATTAGTAGTTGTAAGTATATTGTACGCTGCTTTTTGGTCATCTAATACTAAATTTTCGTCCCGGTTTTTGTCATCTAATAGTCTAAAAAAATCAGTTGGATCAGCATCATTACCTAGTTTCATTAATTTAGGAAGATTATTTTTAATTGACATTTGTACAAAAGTTCTGTCAGAAGATTTTAAGCCAGCAGCATATATAGCAGCAGGTCCAGACATTTGTGTTGGTGAAGAAAACATACCATTTCCAGTACCAATACCAATTCCAGTACCAATTCCAGTAGGATATCCATATCCCATTGTTTGTCCGGCTGATTTCAAATCTATAAGAGAACCTAACCAAGGGGTTCCAGATACAATACCTCTTGTTGGATCCATATCAACCTCTCTGGCATATTGTGTTTTAAAGTTAGGAATAATATTACCTAATTCTGTTTGTAGTTTCTTTTCTAAATTTTGATATTCAGATGATGATGCTATTTGGGATAGTGTTGGTGTTTCTTTGCTTTGTTTAATTTCTCTGATAACAAATGGAACAGCTTTTTCAATTTTAGGAAATTTAATACGTGATTTAAATCCAGATATTTTAGATTGTATTTTTTCCATTTCTCTAAAATGAATAAGAAGATCACGTAAATCTTTAGATTGATGTTTTATACCTTCAATCGCCTTAGAAAGTATTTCAATCATTGTACTAACCGAACCAAGATTTTCTTTTAATCTAGTAATTATATCTTTTAATTCTTCTGGAATTTGTTTTACTGTTCCATATGTTGGTGAAACACCAAAAGCTCCTGGTTGCATAATAGGATAATTTTGACCATACATTCCAATCTGACTTCCTGATTGTAGTCCTTGTAACTGTTGTAATTGTAATTGGAGTTGTTCTTGTTTTTTTTGTTGCTGATATTTAATATTTGCTTCTTGGGCTATTCTTTCAAAGTTTGAAAGAACGAAAATAGGAACCCATTTTTGACTGATAGGTGTTAATGTTGCTGTTACTGTTCCAGATGATGATGCCGTCGCTGCTGCCACTGCCACAGCAGCTGCGCTAACAGCAGCTGCTGCTGCTGCTATTGGGCTTGAACCAGTTCTAAGTGATGTTGTTAAGGCAGTTGTTGCCGCTGCTGTCACTGCTGATACTACTGTGGAATTTGTTCCTAATCCAGCTGCTCCTACCGCAGCAGCCGCAATATTAGCTGCTGCGGTGGATGGAACTAATGGACCAGTTCCAGTTCCAATTGATGATGTTGCAGCAATGGCTGCTGCTGATAATACTGCTGGATTTACGACAGTTCCTCCTGGTGCTACTATAGCTGCAGCAGCAGCCGTTGCTGCCATTACTGCAGCAACATCTGGTTTTAATCCATTACTCAGAGCAGTAGTAGCAGCTATATTTGTCGCTGCTAATACTACGTGATTTGCTGCTGTTCCAGCTTGTGTCACAGCATTTACAGCAGCATTTACAATACCTGGTACTGGAACTGTTCCTGGAGTAGTTGCTGCTGCCGCTGCTACCGCTGCTTCCACTGCTGCCGCTGCTGCATCAGTAGCCGCTGCTGCCATTAAACCTGCTGCAGCTGCCGGTGCTGCCGCAGCTACCGCTGCCGCTCCTGCCGCTGCCGCTGCCGCTGCCGCCGCTGCCGCTCCTGCCGCTCCTGCTGGTGCTGGAAGTGCTGGATCTGGTGCTGGTGCTGGAAGTGCTGGATCTGGTGCTGGTGCTGGTGGTGCTGGATCTGGAAGTGCTGGATCTGGAAGTGCTGGTGCTGGTGGTGCTGGTCCTTCCACTGCTTCTTTAGCCATAAGACTTTGTTGTTCCGCTTCGTTTGCTGCTGCTTCTGCTTCGATTGCTGCTGCGTCTGCTTCATTTACCGCTGTAATTATATTATCCATCACAATTGTTCCCTGTGCTTTAATTAATGCAGCCTCTACTTTTTTTACGGCCTTTATTGCCTTATCTTTTTCATTTATTGCGTGTCCATTTATTTCGTCTACCTCATCTTTTAAATCTGTATCAGTTGGTGAAATTGTTAATAATAATCTTTCTATATCGGCAACTGATTGTTCTGCTTTAGCTTGTGCTGCTTTTGCTCTTGCTAAAGCATCCATTATTTTTTGTATTTGTGTATTTTTTTGTGTAACAGCGCCTGTTATTTTTTGCTGTCTCAAAGATTCATAACCAGCAATCTTTGCTTTCAATCTATCAATCGTTGCTTTCAATCTATCAATATCTGCTGATAAAGTAGGATCAGATCCTGTCGTCTGTAATTGTTTTTCTAAATGTTCTAAATTTCTAATATCAGCTAAAGGTCCTTTTAAAGAAGCTACTGGATTGAGAAGATTATCTAGTGTAGTTCCTTTATTTAAAGTAATATCAATAGTTGTAGGTGCTACTGCAGTACCAGTAGGCTTACTAAATCTGACAATAGGGACAAATTCAGGGACATTAATACTTCCAAAAACTCTGTCAACATCATCAATAAATTTATTACCAATATCATAGAATGTTAATTGACGAGTAAATGGTATTGGTATTTGTCGTATCATTTCGTATAAAAAATCATCTTGTAAATCAGCATATTCAATCTCATTTGCGACACCACCAATCATATTTTTTTTGCGTGATTTAGATTTTTTGCCTCCACCATACATACTTAATTTATTGATTTCCTCTATTAAATTTTTAGAAGCACTTAAACTAGTTTGTATGTATAGTAAAGAATTTTCATTAAAAAATATACAGTATTCTAAATTACGACTAAGGTCTTTTCCTTGAGGATTTATACTAAATAACATATCTCTAATATTATCTATTTCTAAATTAATACTACTTTGAATTTTAACGGATTGTTCTATAGTTTTTTTGATAAGTTCCAATAATGGTTTTATTATCTTTTCACCAGGAATACCCGCCATCCCAATATCTCTCAATATTAAATCAGTTGTATTAATAACTTCGCCTAATTTTAAACCACGAATTCTACTAATGATATTGGGTATTAGGTCGTGAAATATTTTTTGTAATGGCCCTTTAATATTGTCATATTGTTTTGTTTGTTCTTGAAATTGTTTGTTAATATCATTAAAAGACGCTTCCAAAATATCAGCTTGTGATAAATGTTCAACAACAGCTTGATATATTTTATATGCGTTATTAACTGTTTCACTATCAATAAAAAATGAATTAAAAACCTTGTAATAACGGGCACTTTCTGCTATCTCGCTTTTCATTTCTTTATCTTGTTCACTCTTTTTGAGTTTCTGATAAGTTTTATGTTTGTCCAACTGTATTCTAATATTTTCTATTAAATCTGCGTTTTCACTGTATTTTTTAAATTCAGCTTCTGCCTTAACATAATTTTTCTTTTCTAATTGGGCTTTTTCTTTTTCTAATTTGACTCTTAGTTCAGCAATTCTTTTTTCTTTAACCTCTTTTTTCTTTTGGTGTTCTTTAATATAATTATTTACTTTCATAACTTGAACATCCAATTCTTTTGTTTGACTAGAATAAAAGTCAGGGTCATTTGCTTGAATTGGTGATTTAACAGACATTGCCGTTAAATAGGATTTTTTCTTTTCAAACATAACTAATTCTTGATATCTATACATTAAAGTATCAACCTCTTCAATATGATCATTCAATAATTTTGTTAGTTCTTCAATAAATAATTTTAATTTTTTTTCTGGTTTTGCGAAATTAATTGTAATTGTTTTAATTGTCTTAAAAATTTTTTGTAATTTTCTTAAAACAGCTCTTTTTTTAATATTTCTAAACCAATCTATAATACCACCACCGTCTTGTTCCGACGTATAATTCACAGTTATTGCTCCATCATCTTTTGGATTATATTGTTTTTTTTCTGTTGATTTAATTGATTGTTTTTTTTTTAGTTTATGGGTTTTTTTTATCTTATGTTTATCTTTATGTATCTTATGTTTTTGAGATTTTTTAATTTCCATTTCTTTTTATATAAAGAGAAAGAAAAAACTTATTAAAATTGAATTCAAATAAACTTAAACCATTATTGAATATAAAATATAAAGTACAATTAAGATAACATAAAAATATGCCTCTTGACACTGAAGCCCTTTTAATTTCTAATATTTCATTTTGTAATAAAGAAGCAGCTAACATTCGTTCAAATGATTTTAAACAAAAAATCATTGAATATTTAGACCATAAATATAACATCCAGATTAATAACAAAGATTTCGTCAAGATTAATCCGAATATTCTTAAGAAAAATTTGGAAAAACATCAACACGTCATCAGTTTAAAATCATCTGGAAATCCATATTATTTCTTTCTAACTAAAATTAAGGAACAGAATTGTTGTTTTTACATTGATCAAAAAATTGTAGAAGGACATAATTATCCCAGAATAATTTATGTTCAATATCGTTTTGCGGATTATCTTTTTAATGATACCCTTTTCAACGGTGAATTAATTAAAACTTATAATAATGAATGGTCGTTTCTAATTTCCGACATTTGTCTCTTAGATGGTAAGACGATAGATACCACTGGAAATATTTACGAAAGAATTGACACAATTTATAAAATATTAACAAATCATTATCAACCTGACCCTGTTTTTGACATTTGTCCATTACAAGTTCGTCGTTTGTTTTACTACAATGAACTAGATTATTTGGTAAAACAATTCATTCCATCCCTGGAATATAATTCAAAAGCAATCTGTTTTCATACATTAAATCCTAAATATGACAGTTATATCTATTACTTTTCTGACGAAGAAAAGAAAATATTTTTCCGTCAAAATTCACAAACCAAAGAAGACAAACTAGAAAAACGTAATGCTTTATCAACCGAAAAAGAAACATTGGATACTTCATTGTTGGCTAATCTTTTATTGGTTAAATCAACAATTGATGATTTATATCAAGCTTATTGTAATGACGAAAATAAAGTTAAAGACCTGGATTATGTTGCGGTTCCAACCCAAAGACACAGCCATCATTTACGTGTTATTTTTAGTCAAAACGCCGGGTCGCATATCTTTAATTGCCGGTATTCAAAGATTTTTAAAAAATGGATACCAATTGAAGAGGTCAAAGTTAAAGAACCTGACCAATGGAAGAAAATTAAAAATATTATTGAAAAATCTGAAAATTAAGGTTTTGATAAAATTCGCCAAGTGAATTGTTTTTTATTTTTCTCTTCTATTTTACTCTTGACATTATATTTATATGAACCTTCACTTAATAAATATGCCCCATTATCTTTTGATTTAATATAACATAATTCAGAAGAATCACCTATAAACTCTATTTCCCATATTTGTTCTAGTTTTGTTGGATTACACGGCGAATTTTTTATTTCCATCGTTTTTGAACTTGGTTTTTCTATTAATTTCAGACAATAATCATTTAATGTCTTGGAAGTTCTATTATATTGTTTAATTAAATAAGAATTTGGTTCATTTAATCCGCTATGACGAATGTGTAATTTATCACCATTAGACAAACATTCAATATCGGATTCTATAACTAAATCTAATAAATTGAATATAGAATTTTCGCGTTTCATTTCATATTTATAATCCGGCATTTGGAATCCCACTTCAGTTGATAAGTTTTCATCATTTGGTGTAATTGTTTTATTACCTTCAATCGGATTATTATTCATATATTCATTTTTGATTTTATACATTTTACGTTCTTTATTTTTCGCATATCCCTTTTGAAAGTATCCTAGATTATATAACCCATCAAGACTACTCCAAGCAGACCCACTATTTTTACCGCCGGATTTTTTATCATTCCAGGTCAACGTATCATTGACAACTACTTCTTCCAAAATTTTATCATTTAAACACACAATCGGAACTTTTTCACGTCCCAACTGTTGTGTTGGTGTATTCATACTATGATTTGGCATTGTCATACTACCAAAACATCTAAACAATTCGCCGTCTTCTTGGAAATCCTCCGCATTCCAGAATGTTGTTGATTGTTTCCCACCGGTTTTTTTATCATTCCATTTCCAACTCCAAGCATCAACCGGAGGTTTTCTTACTAGATTTTTATTATTATCCGACACAACGACATTACGAATAGATGGTCCTCTATTTTTAACATTTACTGTGTTCATATATGGAACCGGATAATCACCCATTTGTTTTACATATCGTTGGTTACTAGAAGGGTTACGGTTAGGGTGAAAAATAGAACCAATTGGATAAAATGTATTATCTTCTATTTTAATTGGATTAGTCAACCAAACTGATAAACTCTTCTTAGCACCTGTTCCTTTGTCATTGTATGTTTCTTTGTACATATTAGTTTCTAAAACTTGTAATCTAGTATTATCAACTGAACCATCTCCTTGATTTTTGTTTTTACTGGTATCAACGCAATTTTTAAATCTGATTGGATAAAATTCTTTGTTTAACCCCCAATAATAGATATCGTATTTTTCAATTTCAAAAAATGGATTATTCTCCGGATCAGTAATAAATTCCCATTGAACTGTTTCTCCATATATTTCCATATAATCCATAAAATGTTTATTTCCTTCACTCTTATCAGCCTTTGCTAATATATCAAACCATTTTTTAAAAATATCGGTAATATAATCTATAATACGACCAACATTTTGGGTTTGCGCAATTTCTTTGAATTGTTTTGAAGTTGTAATACGTTTCAGAGTATCTTTAATAAATTTATTATTGATTTTTCTCGGAGGATTATATTCTTTTCCAAGAATTTTATTATAATATTTATTTAATTCTTCCAGAATCTTATTTATATGTAAATTTATTTTACAATTCGCATCACAGTCACCTTCATCTCCTTCATCACCATCCGGACCAGGAGCACCCTTTTCACCAATAGGACCTTTTTTTTTATTAATCATTAAATAAACATAAATATTCCATATAGTATTAGCCACAGTTAATAGAGTTATTATATAAACAATCCAAAATATTAAATATAGATAGATATTCTCAATATTCATAGCAAGGGAATGTCCTATAAATAAACACACCAACCCTATTACGGCAAATAACAAATAATATAAAATTACCATATCCTTCTTTTATTTATATTATCTATATTATTTTATCTATATTATTTTTTACTTTTTGTTTGAGAGTTATCAGATGTTGGTTTAGGTCCTATTTGTTCTTCATTTCTTAATTTATTACCGGTTGCGGATAATGGTTTAAACCATACATATTTTTTGATTAAAGTTGAATAATTCGGTGAGTTTGTATCTGGTAATTCTTTAATTGAAAAGTTAAATCTGCCAGTGGTGCTCTTATCAATTTCTGAAATTAAATATAATTTTCTTTCGGTTGATTTTATCATATATCTTTTAGCAGAAGCACAATCTTCTGTTTTATTATTATTTTCGTCAATACATTCTATTTGCCAAATTTGATTTGGATCACCAGATGAGTATTTCAGTGTAGTTGAAACATTAAAATTATCAGCATCAGTTGAAACACCAAAAGAGCCAGCTAAATCAGCACTACCACCTTCTAATTTTTGTATCATATAAGAATTAATTTTGTTTAATCCACTGTGTTTGATGAATATTTTATTAGTTACATCTAAATTGTTTAATTTAACCGAAAGGGGTATATCTAGAAAACTAAAAATACTATATTGAGCTTCTCTCTCCGGAGAACCCATATAACCAGTTCCCAATTCAGATTTATCAACCAAAGGATGTTTAAAATCAATACTTCCCATCGGAATTTCTTTAAATACTTCCTCTTTTATTGTGTAAAAATTCAATTTATTTTTCGCTGGTTTTGCGAAACCAGAAATAGCAATCGCATTATTATAATCCTCGCGATATTTTTTATCCTTTGTTATCCAAACTGATACATTATAGCTAGATCTGGAATTTTTATCATTCCAGATTTCTTCAATATCAGTCCCTTCGCCAGTTATTTTATTTAATAACTCTTCAGCGACTAAACGAATTGGTTGTTTCTCAGGTGTATTATAACCATAATATTGTCGGGGATTCTTAAATTGCTGATCACTCTTAAATTTACCAGTAAACGCCAAAGTAAAAGTTCCACATCCACGAAACCATTTATTAAGTGTTTTATCATAGTAATCTTTTGGTTTCCACATTGAAACATTGTTATTACCATATTTACCATTAGTGTTTGTCCAGATTAATTCCCAATCTTGTGGGGGTCTTAGATATTTATCTGTGCCAGCGAGAAGAATAGTTGGACTATCTGGGCATATCATTAAATTGTTGCCCTTGAAATCAACCCTATTTTTCTTGGCAATACCATAATGTTCTACGAATTTATTTTTATCACTAAATTTAGCTGGTGATTCTTTGGTAAAAAAATCACCCAGCGGGTAATAAACAACACCTAAATGAGTATATGGATTAACCCGATAAACAGAAACATATTTGGATTTTATCTTAATAGCCCCTGAACGAGCTTCAAATCTATAATGATCCAAAACAGGTGAATACATATTGGTTTTAATTCCCTTCAATAATGGCGGATCCATTTGCGGCATTTTTTTATTTATGTCAGGGATATTACAGTATTCTATAACTCTAGGATGAAAGACACGGTCTCTACCCCAATAATAAATATCATATTTTTCTATTTCATTAAAGGGCGAACCTGCTAATTCCGGACGCTCTTCTAATCCATCTGTTTCTAGATATTCAATTATCATTCTTTTGTCTTCTGTTTTATCAGCGTCAAATAGGACTTTCAACCATTTGCTATAAATATTAATGATGTAATCATTAATCATCTTTGGTGCTTTGAATTTGCTAACTTGTTTGTAAGCATCAGAATTACAAATGATTTTGATATTATCCGTGATTTCTCTGTTTTTAATTGTATCAACTACTGATGGGTCGGATTGTTGAACATATTGGGCTTTAAGAGTAGTGTAATATTGATTAATACCATTAATAATTGTTAAATTACATACTTTTGAACTACAAGTTACTTCACACAACCCTGGAACACCTAAATCACCTTTATCACCAACACGACCTTGATCACCAGGAAGACCACGTTTTGTTCTTAAAACATTATAAAAAAATACGGTTGAAACAGCGTTAGCAATTGTTAAAAGTGTTGCGATGTATATTATCCAAAAAAATACTAACAATGTTGTATGATTTATTCCTTCAGACATTTTCATTCCGACAAAGATTGAAATTACCGAAACAATAATAAATAAGATTAGATATAATACAAACATTATTTAATCTTGATAACTTTAATTAATAAAAAGAAAAATTACAACCATATTTACTTTTACATTTCAAGTAAAATAAATAAAAACCCTTTTTAAACCGTAGGGTTTAAATCCCAAAAACTTAATCTTCAATGTGTAAACAGTTTTTGATATTAAGCTTCTTCTGTTGTATTACCATTACCGGCTAATTTGGTGATTTGTGGTTTAACTTTATTAATAAAAACACTAACTGGATCAGTGGATGCCTTACATTGTTTTTCAAGTATATCAATTTGTTTATTGAGTATTGATACTTGTTCTTTTTGGTCAGGACTCATACATTGATTAACGTTGTCAATACAATCGCTATCTATTTCTGGGAAAGCAATTTTAACGGCATCTTGGATTTTTTTGCGACAAGCTTCTTTACCACAATCGTCTTCCATTGAACAAACTCCTGGTTGTCCTTTTGGACCCTTGCGACCTGATGGACCACGTGGACCTTTAATTCCTGGGTCGTTTCTTAATCTGATATAATATTGAACTGATAAAATAATATTAAAAATTGTTAATCCCAAAAGAAATACCACCAACCAATAACATATTTTAAGTGTTCCTTCCTCAATTGTAAAACTAAATAATAATGTTAATATAAAAATTATTATTAAAAATAGTGTCCACATAAACGACATTTTTATTTTATAGTTTCCTTTATTCTTTAATGGTAAAAAAATAAAAAAACAAAATTATGAATAAAATTATGAATAAAATAATCAATGATAATTATAATCAGTATATATAAAATTATTTTTAACTAGATTACCACACATATCTCCATTGCATTGACCTACCGCACAACTGCGACACATATCCATTGGTGTTGCCGCACCAGTATGTTGTGCGTTATAATACAACATCATATCCGAATCATCTCTTCCACTATTATATGTAAAACTTTCTACGGGTGGTCCCATAATTGGAGGTAAATTTTCATAAATCATATTACGCATCATTCTATCGTGTTTATTATTATTTTCTTCAAATGAAAAGTTAGCTAGATTATAACCATTAAATCCGGGTAAATCTCTCTTAACAGAGCGTTGTTCTTTGAACCATCCTTGGTCAGGTAAGGGATTTAAACAAGATTGGTCAATTGTACAATCTCGCATATTGATTTGTTGGGGGTTGTTCATCGGATAAGTACATTTACTTATTCTTTGATATTCGGCCATTTGAGGCGCGTTATAATCAATATTAATCATTCCAGTATCAGTTTCATAGACAATTTCTTGGTTTTGAGCTGTATTGAAGTGTACGTGTTTTTCACTACTAGGTGTTGTGGTAGTTGAAGGTGTGGAATGGTCGTGATAGATTATATAATTTGTATAAAATACTAAATATAAAAAGACAATAATCGCACCAGCGATTATGATTTGTTTTTTATTAGTATCAATCGTAATTTTCATTTTATTATTTTCTCTTAACTCTGTTAATATTTAATATTAAACAATATTATTTTTATAAATTTGATTATTATTTAATATAACAAATTGTTAATATATAATATTGATTCAGTTATGAACCATAAACATCATATATTTGATTACAAAAATTTTAATAATGAAAATCTAATATTAAGAACACCTGAAACAAGGAATAATCATATAATTATTCCGGTTAAATATAATCAATCACATCAAATACAAAATCAAAAATTAAAACTCAAGTCCTTATTATTTAAAACTCCTAAGTTGTATATGCCTTTTAAGCCGAATATTCGTAATAATAAGGGAGGATTCGTCAAATTATCATTTGATAATTTAAAAGTAGACCCGAATGTTCAGTCTTTTTATGATTTCATTGGGAATATTGATAATTATTTAAAAAATGAAATAATCAATACTAATATTGTTAATCTTAAAAGGATTGATGATACTAATTTTAAAAAAACAATACTGAAAGCTGATGGATTTCCTGATTTTTTTTATTTAAATTTTAATTTAGATGATATCAAAGTTTTTGATGTTGATTTGAATAATATACCCATTGAAAATGTTGATGGTAATTTTTACGCTTATTTTGTGATTGAATTAGTTGGATTTTATTATAGTAAAAAACACAAACAATTCAGATTGATTTGGAATTTAGTTCAATTCAAATTAGATAAAGTAAAAAAAATAATTGATGAATGTTTATTTCTAGATGAATACGAAACAATACAACACTCACACTCTCAAAATAATTCATCAAACATTCCAGCACCACATATGGAGGTCGTAGTTAAGGTTGAACCTATTAAAAACAACCCGAACCTGGAGAAATTCTTTAAAATGTTAGCTGTTGGTATTCCAAAACCAGCTATACAACATAAAATGACATTATCGGGGGTTGATTCTAAATTTTTAGATTATTCCCCTGATACTGATGTAAATACATTACCAATTGAATTAAAACGTAAAATAATCAAAGAAACAGAGATTGAACAACCACCAGTGTTATCATTGAGTAGTATGATTGGTAAGTTGGATTTTAATAATTTACAACTTAAAAAAACAACACCAAATCAACATCAAAAATCAAAATCACAAAAACAAAGAGAAATGTTGGAAAGAAATGGAATTAAGGTTCCGACTTTGCTGGAAATCCAAGAAGCTAGGAACAAATTATTCGAAAAAAATAAAAAAGAGAATAAAAATAACTAATATATTGATAGTTATAATTAAAATAATATGTCAATAAAATCTTCAATAGAAAACGAAATAAAAATACCATTGGATTTTAATAATTTATGTTCGATCTGTGGATGTAGTGAAGGAGATAAACATATTCTTCCGTGTAATCATTTTTTTCATTATGAATGTTTATTAAAATATTTACAAAGTGAGCCAAAAAACATAACTACTTCAAATGATTGCCCATATTGCCGAATACCATTCGGATATTTACCGCTTTTATTGGGGATGAAACCAATAAAATTTATTCATTCAGAATACACCTTTAATAAAAATAAATTAAATAAATCATCCAGAATTCAAAAGGAATTATGCAATGGTTATTACTTATCAGGAAAAAATAAAGGTGAAAAATGTGTGAACTATTGTATATTAGACCATAAATATTGTAGATTTCATTATAAACATAATTATCATAATTATGATAATTAATAATATTCTTTTTTTTGGGCTTGTTCTACATTTGGAATGATATAGTTTAGTGCTTTTCTTTTAATATTGATTAAAGCATCATCGTTTTGTTGCTGAGTAGCATATGTAACATAAACAGTACCAGTGAATTTATTATTTTTTTTGTTTTTAATCATAAAAAAATTAACTATGTTTCCAAATTGATAAAAATATGATTTTAATTCACTTTCTGTGATAGTTTCGTCCAAATCATATACTTTAAGACCAATAACCGCATTTCTTTTTTCATCATTGTTTCTATCATTGTTTCTATCATTGTTTCTATCATTGTTTCTATCTTTATCTCTTTGTCCGTTTTCACTGTCTTTTTGTTTTGTTTCTTTTCTGTTTTTCGCTTCAATATCTTCCAATTTCTTTTGTTGAATCGGACATTTTATTGACCAATGAGAACTATCACCACAATGACGGCATTTAACCAAACTTTTTTTAGGTTTTATAATTGTTTCATTCTCATCTTCTTTATTATTATTTGTATTTTCTTTTTTTTCTGGTTCGTTTTTTTGTTCGGTTTGTTTGTTCGTTTGTTCGTTTTGTTCGTTTGTTTCTTTTTTGATATGTTCAATATAAAAAACTTTATTAATTTCTTTCCGATTTTGAATTTGATATTGATATTGAAATTCTGGAATTGGTTCTTTTCCTGTTTTTTTTGGTTTCGTTATAAGAATTTCCATTTCTACTTCGTCCCCATAAGAAGTAACTGATTTATTATTTACATTATTAGCAGCTTGTCCAAATTTAGCCCAATTTTGTTTTTCTCTTACTTTTTCGGCAATTGGAGCTAAATATTCGGCTAAATAATAAGTTCTAGTTACTTTTTCCATTTTACCATCATCCCTAGTTCTAAAAATAACTTCAACTTTAGTATTTTGATTAGGATAATAATAATAATCCCTCTTTTCGTGATCTATATGTGCTAAATCCATAAAATAAATTAAATTAAAACTTTAATCTAATTTATTTAATTTATCTTTATAACATTTTGAACATATTTAACATATTGATTTGTTTTTACTGTTTGAATTGGTATAAAAAAAATTTAAATTATTAAAACCAAATAATAATAATCAAATAACCCCCAAAACTTATAAAATTAAAGTATAAAGATGCGTATTATTACCGACGTTCAATTAGATTTTGATGATGTATTAATTATGCCCAAGCGTTCAACTTTAAAATCCCGTAGCAATGTTTCCCTTGAACGCACATTTAAATTTGTAAATAGTGGTCAAGAATGGACTGGTGTTCCTATTATGGTTGCTAATATGGATACCACCGGAACCTTTGAAACAGCGAGAGCATTATTTAATTATAAAATGATTACGTGTATTCATAAACATTACACCATCGAACAATGGACCGAATTCTTAAAAAGTCTAGAGAATGATGTATTATTTGATTATTTTAGTGTATCTGTTGGTATTACAGATGAAGATATTACATTATTAAATAACATTATTGCTATTGATAGTCGTATTCGTTTCATTTGTGTTGATGTCGCCAATGGTTATACTGAAAATTTCATTGCCAAAGTTAAAAAAATCCGCGAACTACATCCCACAAAAATCATAATTGCCGGTAATATTGTTTCCGCCGAAATGGTTGAAGAATTAATTCTTGCTGGTGTTGATATATGCAAGGCCGGTATTGGCGGCGGTAGCGTATGCACCACACGTATTAAAACAGGTGTTGGACGTCCACAACTTTCAACTATTATTGAATGCGCCGACGCGGCTCACGGTCTTCGTGGTTGTGTTGTAAGTGATGGTGGTTGTAAGAATTCAGGTGATATCGCCAAAGCATTTGGAGCTGGAGCTGATTTTGTAATGTTGGGTGGTATGTTAGCCGGACACGATGAATCATCCGGTGACGTTGTTGAAGAAAATGGTGTAAAATACAAAGAATTTTATGGTATGAGTTCTGAAACAGCAATGGTAAAACATAAAGGTGAAGTTGCCAAATACCGCGCATCAGAGGGCAAACGTGTTTTAATTAAATATCGCGGTCCAATTGAAAATACAATTAATGATATTCTAGGTGGTGTTAGATCAACTTGCACTTACGTAGGAGCATCTAAACTAAAAGAATTATCAAAACGTACAACATTCATTCGTGTAAATAAACAATCAAATGAAGTCTTTGGTAAAAATTAAAACCCCCTTTTTTTTAAAAAAAATGGCGGTCGCCCCAAAAAAAGTAATATCAAAAAAAATATAAAAAATAAAAAAATAAAAAAACAATATCATAATAATTTTATAATATTCAAATCTAGTAATTCTTTATTGATGAAAATATCTTCTAATTGAAGATTATCCAAAATCATTTTTGATATTTCATATGGACAATTAAAATTAGTTTTGAATATTTGATAAATACAATTATAATATGTATGAACGCTAATCATATTTTTCTTTTCTTTTTGGTTTTCATTTTCATTTTTACATTTATTACATAATTTATGAATTAATAAATAGTCATCCGCATAAAATATATTTTCATTATCCAAAATAAAATGTATGCATAATGGTAATTTTTTCATAATTTCATCACATATACTTGTAAATTTTTCCATCGTTCCATTAAAATAAAAAAAATCAGTATAAATACTTAATAATTCAGTTGGATAATCATCTTCGCTATAATCATAATTATGCATAATATATCCATTTTTAGGAACAAATATGCTTACAAAAAACAAATATCGTAATATTATTTGTTTATGTTTGACATCTGAAAACACAAATTCAGTATATTTTTTTTCTTTGAAATCATAATCAACATTTGGTTTATTTAATTTAATTTCTAAACGTTCTGAAGAAAAATTATTATTAATGTAAATATTTTTATCTATTGAATAAAAAAATGACTTTGGACATCTTATAATAACATCCATTTTTACACTTTTATTTATTTATTTATTTAATATCTAATATTGTTAAATCAATTAAATTTGGTTCGTAAAAATTCATCAACAGTCATAATCTTAATCCCAAGCTTTCTAGCTTTATCACCTTTGGAACCAGATGCGCCTTCTTCATCTTTAGTTAAAAGAACAGTTGTTTTAGAAGAAATAGCATCAGTCACTACACCACCATTATCTTCAATTTCTTTTTTGAGCTCTTTGTCTCTAAACCCGGTCATTACAATTTGAACCCCTTCATATTTGCCTTTGCCTTTTTCCTTGCCATCGGCAATTGAATACTTAAGTTTATGAACAGCAAGCCAATCTTTGAATTTTTCAAATCCAGATAAAAAGATTTCTGCTGTTTTTTGTTCAAAACCATCAATTTTAATTAAATCAGATTTAGTAATATTTCTAGTCATAATATCAGGATAAGTATCAATAACCAATTTAACTTTTCGGCTTCCCATACCCAAACCAAATTTACCACTAGCTGCCATCAATGTTTCTAATGGATGTTCCTTATTTTTAATTGATTGTAAAACATCAAATTGTTTAGTCGCCAGCCTTTCTTTAGTGTTGGGTAATTCCAATAAATCATTTTTGGTCATTTCTAGGATATCCTTTAACGATTTAAAACCAGCATCATAATAACGTTTTACGGTAGAAGCACTGATCCCTTCAGCCTCCAATGTAGACATAAAATATG
>JACCDX011320806.1_pt1 | contig 17545 bp, 10 predicted proteins | sample 7449681 | NCBI WGS metagenome assembly JACCDX01 (sample SAMN15323450, study PRJNA562643) | freshwater metagenome | isolation source: river surface water | place: USA:Blue River Watershed | collected 2017-08-18
GCTGATTTACAGGATTAACAGGATTATATGTTGTCTGAACCGGGATTTCGCTGATTTACAGGATTAATAGGATTTTGATTTACAGATTGAATAAAACTCCGAAGGAGTGAAATGATTATAGGGGTCAGGGGGATTTTTGTAAAATTTGGTTTTTAAATCCGTAGGGACAGATAATTATCTGTCCCTACTAACCAAAATAAAATAATCTGTGTCCCGAATTGCTCGGGACTGCCTAATCTGTGTAATCGTGGTTCAGAAAAAAACATATTTTATTCTGTAAATTTTGTATTGATTAGCCTTTTACATTCCAAACTTTTTCCACCAAAATTTATTATTAATCCTTTAGATAATCTAAATGATTCTAAATAATTTTTACCTTGTGCCAAGTGAACATCTTCTAATTTAATAATAGCCTTTAATTCAACTAATATATTATTATTTATTAAAAAGTCTACTCTTCTTGTTCCCACTTCAATTTCGTTATAATAAATAGAAATTTCAGGTTCTCTCGAAAACTCAATATTATTTTTTTCGAATTCTATTTTTAATGCTCGTTGATAAATTACTTCCTGAAATCCATTACCTAAAACTCTATGAACTTTCATTGCACAACCTATAATTTTAAAAGTTTCAGGGTCGCTTAAAATTTTATTCATATTGCAAATATACAAATTTTATTAAATACTCTCTTGAAATTTTTAGTGAAAATATTCACATATTATTCCACCTTTAATAATCTGCGAAATCTGTTAAATCTGTGTAATCCTGGTTCAGATAAATACCAAAATTTTCATACCGTATTATCCGCAAAAAAATCACGTAAAAATACCTAATGAAAATATCAAAAATATTTCATAAATAGCGAAATTTTGAATTTTAATTTTGCATGAATCTGAAATTAAAAAAAATAGCCCTATCTTCAACTTAAAATTAAATAAAAAAAAAACCTTAACTTGCAGCCAAAATTTATTATATGACGTCTCATAGTTGGAAAGTTGATGGGCTACACTGTACCAGTTGCATGGCTGCTATAAGAAAATATTTGGAAAAATCTGGAGCTAAAAACATTATTATTAATTTTAGTTCTCACACTATAAATATTGATATAGAATCTGAAAAAATTAAATCCATCGAAGAAGGTGTAACTAATTTAGGTTTTCCAAAATCAAACCAAACCCAAACCCCTTCTGCACATAACCATACCCATACTCATGCTCACGACAGCCATCATACTCACGACAGTCATCATGCTCATTCACATACAACTTCAATCTCGTTTCTATCTCATAAAAACGTTTTTCTAATTGCGCTTATTTTAACCTTGCCGTTTTTCTTTAGTATGTTTTATGGCCACCATCATTTATTAGGTAGCAGCGAATTGGCATCAAAAATTATTTCATTTAGTTTAGCAACCCCAGTATTTATTTTAGGATTATTATACTTTGGAAAATCTGCCTACCAATCTCTTAAATTAGGCATGGCAAATATGAATGTGCTCATTTTATTTGGTGCTGGTGTTGCCTATTTTTATAGTTCATATTTAGCTTTTTTTACAAACGAACATATCTTATTTTTTGAAACTACAGCAACCATTATTACCTTAGTCCTTTTTGGAAATTTTATTGAAGAATGGACCGTTAATAAAACCCAACGGGAAGTGCAAAAATTAATTCGTTCTCAAGATGTTAAAGCAAATATCGTAGTGTATAATGCTGACGGTAGCGAATACGTTTATACCGACGATGCCAAACGTTTAAAAGTAGGAGATATTATTTTAATTAAATCTGGCGAAAGCGTCCCAACAGATGCTAAAATATTATGGGGAAAAGGGCTTTTTAACGATGCCATAATTAGCGGCGAAACCCTGCCCATATATAAATCTATCAATGATAAAATATTAGGCGCTAGCTTACTTACTGACGGAAACGTTAGAGCCATTGTAACCGAAGTTGGTAAAGATACCGTTCTTAACCATATCATTCAAATGATTGAAAAAGCCCAGCTTTCAAAACCAAAAATTCAAAAATTTGCCGATAAAATAAGTTCCATTTTTGTACCGACCATTGCCTTCATCGGTTTGTTAACATTTATATTAAATTATGTGGCTTTTAATAATGAAATAGATGAAAGTTTACGCAGGTCTATAACTGTATTAGTAATTGCTTGCCCTTGTGCTATGGGCTTAGCTACCCCAGCCGCTATTGCTGTGGGTTTGAGCCGCGGTACAAAATTAGGCATATTATTTAAAGAAACCCAATGTTTAGAACAAATGAAAACCATTCAGCGCGTTATTTTTGACAAAACCGGAACGCTTACAACAGGTATTTTTGCATTAGAAAATTATTTTATCCAACCCTCTCATGAACTCCTTATTAACCAAGATTTGATTTATTCTATAATGAAACACTCTAACCACCCTATTGCCCTCTCCATTGTTCAAATTTGGAAAACAGAAAAAGTAAGTAATTTTTCTGAAGTTTCTGAAATTAAAGGAGCCGGTATGCGTGTTGTCTTTAAAGGTCAAAAAATAGAAATTGGCTCTAAAAATATCAACCCTAACCTTATTTCACAAGCAACAGAAGACCATAGTTTATATATAGTATTAAATGATGTTTTAGTTGGGTGGATTGACATTAAAGACCAAATTAGAACCGAAGCCCAACAAGTTGTCGAAAACTTGCAAAAAAAAGGTATTGAAACCTGGATTTTAAGTGGCGACAAAAAAGCTACAGTTAAAGAGGTGGCTGAAAAATTAGGAATTGAAAACTATGTAGCGGAACAAAATCCACAACAAAAACTTCTGATGGTTGAAAAATTAAGTTTAGAAAAACCAACCATTATGATTGGCGATGGTATTAATGACGCCCCAGCCTTAGCAAAAGCGACCATTGGTGCTTCCATTAGTTCTGCTTCTAGCATTACCATCAACGCCGCCCAGCTTATTCTAATTAAAAACGGAATTTCTGAACTCCCCCATGCTATTCGTTTAGGCGAAGAAACTTTTAAAACCATTCGCACGAATTTATTTTGGGCATTTTTTTATAATATTTTTGCTGTTCCAATTGCCGCCTTAGGTTTATTAGGAACATTTGCCCCCACCTTAGGAACACTTATCATGGCTGGTTCCGATGTTATCTTATTCATTAACTCCGCTTGGTTATTTAGAAAAAATATTGATTAGTTGAAACCAACTTTTTTTATTGTTTTTTTGTTTCTATCAATTTTAGCCCATTCTCAACCTAATTCAATTAGAACGATTAATAATGAAATGATAGCGAGTTTCCCTTTTAAATTATTAGTCGGTGGAACCATCATTTTAAATATTCAAATTGATAACTCAAAAGATAGTTTACATTTTATTTTTGATACTGGAAATAGTGTTAATACAATGGATTCACTAACCGCTCTACAACTTCATTTTGAATCTGAAAATACCAATAAATCTATTAGAGGTGTTGGTGGTAATACGCCCGCTATTATTTCCAAAAATCATACTATTATTTTTAATAAACAGTTGAAACATTCGACCGATTTTTATATCCATAATTATGATATATTAACCGACTATTTAGGAATTAAGATTGACGGTATCATCGGTCTAACCTTTATTAAAAATTTTATTATTGATATCAATTACGATTCGTTAACCATTTCGATTTATAATAAAAAGAATTATACCTATCCCAGAGGTTGCGACCTCTTGCATCTTTCAGCTAACCCCCTATTTCATTTTCCAGTTGCCCTAAAAGAAAAAAAAACAAGCTATAGCAAACCGCTAATTTTTGATACCGGCGCTGGATTAGATTTAATTTTAAGTCGTGATTTCGTTTCAGATAACCAGTTCTATGATTCTTCAAAAAAAGTATGGAAGACCAGTGGCGAAGGATTAGCTGGTAAAATTTCAATGGATTTAACCGTTACCAAAAGATTGAAAATTGGTAGCTATTTATTCAAAAATGTCCCTACTTTTATTATTGAAGATAGTGGATATCTGTTCCGCCACCCCCATTGTGGTGGTTTAATTGGAAACAATATTTTAAAAAGATTTAATCAAATTATTAATATCAGTAATTTAGAAGTATGTATCCGTCCTAATTATTATTTTTTTGAACGATTTGATTATAATTATTTAGGCTTTAGCCTATATTCTTACAATAATAAAGTATATATTACGGATATTATTGAAAACTCGCCAGCTACCAAAGCTGGATTAAAAGAATTTGATGAAGTTTTTTGTATTAATAATAAATGTCTTTCCGACTTACAATCTTATAAATCTTTGTTACAAAATATTACTCATAATTTCACGATTCTTTATAAAAGAGATGGAATTATTAATGGAACAGAAATTTTTATTGAATCTATTCTAAAATAATTTGAAAAGATTAATGGTTGTCTTCTTCGCCTTCAGCTAATGGCGTTGTTTGAGGAATAAATTCTTGACCATTTTTACCATAATCGTAAGCCCAACGATGAACTTCTGGAATTTCACCAGGCCAATTCCCGTGTCCAGGATTGATGGGTGTTGTCCATTCCAAAGTATTGGATTCCCAAGGGTTTTGAACCCGAACTTTACGTCCTTTAAATATGGAATAGAAGAAATTACATAAGAACAAAATTTGAGTAGCATAAACAATAATGGCAATGATACTTATAAACTTATTAAGGTCGTTAAACATTTTAAAACTTTCCCAAATAGAATAGTCGTAATATCTTCTGGGCATACCCGTTAAACCTTGGTAGTGCATAGGCCAAAATATTAAATAAGCCCCCGCTATGGTAACCCAAAAATGAATATACGCCAACGAGTTATTCATATACCTGCCAAACATTTTTGGAAACCAATGATAAATACCAGCAAACATTCCAAACATAGAAGCTACCCCCATTACAATATGAAAGTGGGCAACAACAAAATAGGTATCGTGTAAATGAATATCTAAAGCTGAGTTTCCTAAATAAATACCCGTTAAACCTCCTGAAATAAATAAACTTACAAAACCAATAGCAAACAACATTCCGGGCGTAAATCTTATACTACCCTTCCATAAGGTCGTAAGCCAATTAAATACTTTAACAGCACTCGGAATAGCAATTAGTAAGGTTACAAAAACGAAGATTGAGCCTAAAAATGGATTGAGCCCTGTAACGAACATGTGGTGAGCCCATACGATAAAAGCTAAAATGGCAATGGCAAATAAAGACCCAACCATAGCTAAGTAGCCAAAGATAGGTTTTCGAGAATTTACGGCTAAAATTTCCGAGACCATACCCATTGCTGGCAACAAAATAATATAAACTTCTGGATGACCTAAGAACCAAAAAAGGTGTTGAAATAAGATGGCATTTCCACCTTCGTTTGGTAAGGCTCCTACCCCATTAATAAAAATATCGGACAAATAAAAACTCGTGCCAAAATTTCTATCGAAAATTAATAAAATAAAACCAGATAACAATACAGGGAAAGAAAGCACACCCAAAACAGCCGTAAAAAATAATGCCCAAATGGTTAAAGGAAGTCTGGTCATAGACATTCCTTTGGTTCTCATATTTAAAATGGTTACAATATAGTTCAAACCTCCTAATAAGGAAGAAACTACGAACAAGGCCATTGAAATAATCCATAAATCCATACCTCTTTTAGATCCGGGTGAAGCGTCTCCTAAAGCACTAAGGGGTGGATAGGCTGTCCAGCCTCCACTAAAAGGACCTGTTTCTACAAATAATGAAGATAACATAACAATACTTGCCAAAAAGAAAAACCAATAGCTAAGCATATTTAAAAAAGGAGAAGCCATATCACGTACGCCGCATTGTAAGGGAATAAGTAAATTGGCAAAGGTACCACTTAGTCCGGCAGTTAAAACAAAAAATACCAACACCGTGCCATGCGTTGTTACCAATGCATAATAAGCTTCAGGCGTAATTCTTCCACCTTTTGCCCATTTTCCCAATAAAGTTTCTAAAAAGGGGTAAGTGTCTTCGGGGTTTCCTAATTGAAATCGAAATAGTACGCTCATTAAACCACCTAATACTGCCCAAAACATTCCCGTAATTAAAAACTGTTTTGCGATGGTTTTATGATCCATACTAAAAATATACTTTGAAATAAAGTTATCATGATGTTCGAGATGTTCTGTGTGTCCGTGTGCATCATGATGAAGGGCTGCTGCTTGCATATATTTTATTTTATACTTTTTATTATTATTTGGGGGTTACAGAAGTTAAAACTTCGGGCGTTGGTGATGGATTTTGCGGTTGATTTTGGATATATAAAGGTTTTTGTTTAGCCATCCATAAATCGTAGTCTGCTTGTTCCACAACCATGATAACTGCTTTCATTGAGTAATGTCCATTTCCACACATTTGATCACAGCTAATTTCATATTGAAAATCATCATTATTCATAATTTTTTTCATTTCTTCCGTAGTAAATTTAGGAGTAAACCATAAGGTTGTAGGAATGCCAGGAACAGCATCCATTTTTAAGCGAAATTGTGGTAAACCAACGTCGTGAATAACATCTCTGGAACCAATGATTAATTTAACGGGTTTGTTTTTTATAAGATAGACGGTTTGTTCGGTTACAATATCGTCTTGAGAAAATTTATCGTCAAATATGAGTCCTAAATTATTGGTAGCAGCATCAATATTTTTATAATATTTTTTACCAAAGGTATGGTCGGCACCTGGATATCTAAAAATCCATCCAAATTGTTTGCCGGTAATTTCCACTTCCATAGCATTTTTAGGTGCTTCCCCAGTAAAGAAATTCCAATCAATTATTCCAAAAACAATAAGGATAAACAACGCAATAGCTGGAATGGTTGTCCATATAACTTCTAACTTATTACTATGAGATATAAAGAGTGATTTTCTTTTTTCGGATGCTTGGTATTTGAAACAGAAATAGAACAATAAAATTTGGGTAATAACAAACACAATTCCGGTAATAATAATGGTTATCCATAACATTCTATCTACGCGTTCACCTTCTATACTTGCAGATGGTTTACTTAATAAGGTTACATCGTATAAATATGAATTACAGAGCCATACTCCAATCAAACCCAATACTAAAAAAGCCAACATTAAGAATCCATTAATTTTATTGTTTTGTTTTTTACTATCTTTTTCTCCTTTTATTATGGAAACATATTCGCTTGCTTTAGCAATTTGAAAGGTAATAATAAAAAATAAAACAATGACAAGAGCAATAATATAACTAAGCATATAAAGAATTTTTAAACTTGATGAATGACACTTTCTTTTATAAATGGATGATAAATAGTAATCAATGGTTTACTTTTTAAGGCTTTGATAACACCAAAAATAAGGATTCCAATGAATAAGCTTAATATCCCAAAATCTAACCAGCCGATATTGGCTTTTTCTTTCTGAAGAGACCCCATAAATTCTTGATAAAAGTCAATCCAATGTCCAAAAATCAATAAACAAGCCATACAAATAACCAACGTGTAATTTCGTTTGGCGGCTCTCTTCATGAGTATTAAAAAGGGGAAAACAAAATTTATAATTAGGTTGAGATAGAAAAATAATTTATAAGGTCCGTGCATTCTTTGATAGAAATAAACGGTTTCTTCAGGAATATTTGCGTACCAAATCAACATAAATTGAGAAAACCATAAATAACACCAAAAAATAGAAAAAGCAAACATGAATTTTCCTAAATCGTGGATATGTTCTTGATTGGTTAGTTCTAAATAATCGTGTTTTTTCAAATACAGTACCCAAATGGCTATTAAAGAAACACCTGATACAAACGTACTGGCAAAATTATACCAGCTAAACATGGTTGAATACCAATGAGCGTCAATACTCATGGTCCATAACCAATGAATGGTAGAAGTTGCAGTCAAGGCGAACCATACAATAAATAATGAGGCACTTACAGTATTTCTCCAAATATACGATTTTGCAGCATTAAAATCCATGTGTTCAGCATCGGCTTCAGAACTTAATTTTCTCATTCTGTAACCTAAAATACTCCATAAGGCAATGGTTAAAAAGCTCCATACGGTGTAAAAAGTTGGATTTAAAAACCCAGATTTACCTTTTAGTATAGGATCGGCTTCTACGGCTTCTTTATCTAACCAATGATAAATATGATGGTTATGCGTAAAAATTTGATACATTAAAACAATAAAGGTGATAGCTCCAAAAATAGGAACTAAAGTAGAAATTGCTTCTGAAACTCTTCTAAAACTTTGTTGGAAACCACCCCAAGCCAGCGTTGTAATACAGATGAAGAACATGGCAGCATTGGTTACTAATGTCCAAAATATAGAATTATACATTAAGGTTCCCCAAAAATGGGTTTGAAGGTGCGGATCTGAACTAAAACCTTGGGTAAATAAGGCTAATAAAAGTGTTAGTAATCCTACACTGGTGAAAATAAAAGCCCATCTTTTTAGTGAAGCTGTTGGTTCAAAATGTTGTTTTAAGGTTGACATGACAATATTTTTAGGTGAATGTTCATGATTTATTTTTTTGTAGAGTTATGAGAAGGCGATGCGGTCGCTGAAGTTGTAGATTCTGGAATAGGTAATGTTGGTGCTGCACTGGCTTGGGCTTGGCTAAGTTTGGAACTAATATAGCTTAATACCATCCAACGTTGACGAGTGGTTAGTTGAGAGGCATAAGAACCCATTAAATTTTTACCATAAGTCATTGAATAAAACATTTCCCCAACGGTTAGTTTTTTAGGATCTGCCATAAAATTATGAGGTTTGGCAGGAAAGGGACCTGTACCGTCTTTATATAATGGACCGTTACCTTTTAAATCGGCACCGTGGCATATTGCACAATAAATTAAATACAGTCTTTCTGATTCCTTCATGTCCGATTCTGTTAAAGTGGTCAAAGGATTATTAATAAGTTTTGCTTTTTGGTAATTGGTGGTAGAACCGGGCGAGTCTTTAGAAAGTAAAAAAGGTAATTCTGAACCGCGAGCAATGGTTCCTGAAACGGGTTTGGCATTATAAAAAACACCTTCTTCAGTTAAATTTGAATGGTCGTCGTAGGTTTCTAAAGCTCTGCTATAAGCCATGTCGGGCATATAAACTCTATTTTGAACTCTTTTAGGACCTGAATCGCAACTGGATAAAGCGGTAAGGAGTGCTAAACCAATCATGGTCATTTTAAAAACAGGTGCAGGATTTGAATACAAACCGAGCCACCATTCTGATTCAGCAACTTGAACATTGGTTTCCATTGAACCTAACGATTTCAGAAGTTCTTGAAGGTCGTCTACATTGGTTTTAGCAGAAGTTTCTATAACCATAACGAATAAATCGTTGGTTGCACGGGGATGAAAATGGTGTTTTCTAACGAAAGGAGCAATTTTATTAAGAAAGCAAAACGTTAAGGTCATACCTACGGCTGAAAAAAGCACTGTACATTCAAATATAATTGGTATCCATGCTGGCAAAGCGAATGAGGGTTTGCCGCCGTAATTAATAGGCCAGTCAATAGTCAAAATCCAACTAATCCCGCCTAAACCGGTACATAAACCAAGTAATCCGTAAATAAACCCCATAGTATGCAGACTCGTACCACGTAAACCCATTGCTTCATCTAAACCATGTACTGGATAAGGAGTATAAACATCGTGGATTTTATAACCTGTATGACGAATTTTTTTTACGGCAGGAAATAATACCTTTTCGTCATCAAAACATCCTACAACAAATTTTTTTATAGCCATTTGATATTATTTTAATTTAACAATTTTAATGATGATGTTCATGATGACCGTATTCTTTTACAAAACTATCTAGATTCTGTTCTTCGATAGGGGTTACTTTTTCTTTGAATGATTGTCCAGACGTTTTCAAAATATATTTAATTTCTGCAACTGCAATAACGGGTGCATATTTAGCGAATAAGAAGAAACAAGTAAAAAATAAGCCAAAGGTTCCGAGGAAAAAGCCTACTTCCCAAATCGAAGGACTATAATAAACCGACCAACTGGATGGTAAGTAATCACGATATAAAGAAGTTACAATAATAACAAATCTTTCAAACCACATACCAATATTAACGACTACGCTCATAAAGAAAGTAAAAGTTACACTACGACGAAGTTTTTTGAACCAAAAAAATTGGGGACTAACAACGTTGCAAAACATCATACCATAATAACTCCAGCCGTAAGGGCTGAACAAGTTAGCACGACTGTACCAGAAGGTATAGCCTTCATATTTATTTTGAGAGTACCAGCCCATAAAAAGTTCGGTTAAATATGCGACTCCTACGATAGAGCCTGTTAGTACAATTACTTTATTCATAGCTTCGAGGTGACCGATCGTAATATAATCTTCCATTTTAAAAACTTTTCGGACTACGCACATCAAAGATTGCACCATGGCAAAGCCTGAGAACACTGCACCAGCCACAAAATAGGGCGGGAAAATGGTGGTATGCCAGCCAGGAATTACTGAGGTAGCGAAGTCGAAAGATACGATGGTATGAACAGAAAGTACTAAAGGGGTACTCAAACCAGCCAACACTAATGAAAGGCTTTCGTGGCGTTGCCAATGTTTTGTTGAACCACTCCAGCCAAAAGAACCAATACCATAAAGAAGTTTTCGAAGTTTGGTGTAAGCACGGTCTCTCACGGTAGCCAAATCTGGAATTAAACCGGTGTACCAAAAAAGCAAGGAAACCGTAAAATAGGTTGATATAGCAAAAACATCCCATAATAAGGGGGAGTTAAAATTAGGCCATAAAGGACCACGGGTATTTGGTATTGGTAAGGTATAAAAAGCCATCCAAACTCGACCCATGTGAAAAATAGGAAATTGTCCAGCACACATAACGGCAAAAATAGTCATAGCTTCTGCAGCTCTATTAACACCAGTCCGCCATCCTTGTCTAAAAAGGAGTAAGATAGCCGAAATAAGAGTTCCAGCATGACCAATACCTACCCACCACACGAAATTGGTGATATCCCAACCCCAGCCTATTGTTCTATTTAAATTCCACTGTCCAATTCCGTAGGTTACATCTCGATAAACACTATAAACACCAAATAATAATAAGGATACTGAAATAAAGAATCCAATATACCATAATTTAGCTGGTTTTTTTTCGATGGGCCATAAGATTTCTTCCGTTATTTGAGCGTAGTTTTTATCACCGTAAACCAGCGCTTCTCTTTGTTGCGATTCGTATTTTAAGTGCATAGTAATAATATTTTGACGTTTAGTACTTTTTATAAATATTCTTGATTAGATACTTTTGCCAAATACGTTACATTAGGTAATACGTGTAATTGCTCGAGCACCTTGTATTGGCGTAATTGATTTTCAGACCTCACTTTTGAAATAGCACTGTTTTTATCGTTGGCATTTCCAAAAACTATGGCTTGGGTTGGACAAGCTTGTTGGCAAGCAACTTTAATGTCTTTATCGGCTAATGGTCTATTTTCTTTTTTGGCGGTTAATTTGGCTTCTTGAAGTCTTTGAACACAGAAAGAACATTTTTCAATAACACCTCGTGAGCGAACAGTTACGTCTGGATTGAGTACCATTCTGGTTAAATCGTTATTCATATCCCAAACAACGGCATTAATTTTAGTTCGTTGGTTATCGGGGAAACTGTCTGCGGCGGTATAATCAGCCCAGTTAAAACGTCTTACTTTAAAAGGACAGTTATTAGCACAATAACGCGTACCAATACAACGATTGTAAGCCATTTGATTTAATCCTTCGGAAGAGTGGTTGGTGGCAGAAACAGGGCAGACATTTTCGCAAGGGGCATTATCGCAATGTTGGCAGAGCATAGGTTGAAATACAACTTTTGGGCTATCGAGGTCTCCGTAATAATATTTATCAATACGTATCCATTGCATTTCATGAGCACGCATTACTTCTTCTTTTCCTACAATCGAAATATTGTTTTCTGCTACACATGCTACTACACAAGCACCACATCCATTGCAGAGGTTCATATCAATATTCATTCCCCATTTAATACCGGGTCGGTCATAAGTACCATATAAAGTACCTGATTTTTCAAAATTTTCAATTCCGCCATAAGGTTTTAATTCTGCTTCGCGTTCATCTCGAATTTCGTTTGGATTAACAATAAAACTTTCTAATTCGGCAACTTTAATAACTTCTGTTCTTGTACCTTGGGCTGTATCAAAACGGAAATGAGTTTGAACCATCGCCACATTGTAAGTTTCTTCAACAGCTTTAACATTTACTGAAGTAAAATTGTGACGAATGGTTTCATTTTCAAGATGTCTGAAAATAAAAGCGTTTTTTCCAACACCTTCAGCGGCTTTACCAACGGTATTATTTCTTCCATATCCTAAGGCTACACCAATCGTATTTTCATCGGTACCCGGTACAATTAAAGCAGGTAGAGTTAGCGATTTGCCTGCTTTGTTGGTAATGGTAATTTGTTTTTTGGCAGGATGAACTTCGTAAGCATCGGCTTGCTGGGGAATGGATAAGTCAATTTTTAAAACTCTACGAGCCATTTGAGGTGAAATGATAAAGTAGTTATCCCAAGTAGCTCGACTGACAGGGTCTGGCATTTCTTGTAACCAAGGATTTTCGGCACCTTTTCCAGATCCTATACCCACTTTATAATAAACGACTAATTCACTTTCATTTATTTCGAAATTATTTTTATTTTCTGTATTGTGCCATTCCATACTTTCATGGTCGAATGATTTTAATAAAGGGGTAGACACAAAATTAGCATTATTAGAATCGTTGATGACGCCTTGTTCGAGGGTTTTAAACCATTGTTCTTCGGAGCCTAAAATTTTCATCCAATGTTCTTTCAAATAATCGGCATATTTGGTATTAGATCCTTTAAGGTGTAAAAAAATATCTTGCCAATGAATTGTTTGGAACAGGGGGTTAATTGTGGGTTGTAAAAAAGAAAAATTGCCAGTTTTGGGTTCGGCGTCGCCCCAACTTTCCAAGAAATGGTGTGAAGGAATAACAAATTTACAAAGTGTGGCTGTTTCGTCTAATTTCGGATTTAAAGAAACGGTATTTTTTACTTTGGCTAAAGCTTGGGTAAATTTTTGGGGATCTACCCAATTATAAGCTGGGTTTGTATCATAAAAAATAACGGTACCATATTCTCCGGCATTCATTCGTTCAATAAAATGTAACAAATTGGTATCTTTACCTTTTTTAATATTATAAGCAGTACCCCAATTTATTGTATTTCCATTTGATTGAATAATATTATTGATTTGGTTAACTATGATATGACAATCGGTATTATTTACTCCACAAACTAATAAAGATTGTCCTATATTTGCTTTTAATTTTTCGACGGTAAATTTTACAATATCTTGGGTTTTTTTATCTTGTATTTTAACTTCGTTACCGGTTAATAAATCTAGAATTGCAGAAAGGACAAATTTCATTTTTGAAAGGGATAAAGTATATCTTACATCTGCCACTGAGCCAGTGATGGTTGGAATCGCATCAAATTGAATATGATAGCTAAGGCTGGGATTTTTTTCGTCAATTTTTCTTAAGGTGGCGTATTGGCGGGAAAACTCGATTGGATTTAACCAAGTACCTAAAAAGTCGCAGGCAATACCAACCACAACTTTAGCTTTCTCAAAATGAAGACTTGGGATGATGGGTTTTCCGTAAGAAAATTCATTGGCTTGGATGAGTGCGGAATAGGAATGGCTATCGTAATAAATATGTTCAAAATTAGGAAAAGAAGATTTAAATTCGTTGAGGAGTTTTAGAGAAGACGGAGAATGCATGGTTGTACTTACGAAGGCTATTTTTTCGTCTTTATTGATGCTAGATTTGAGTTTTTTTAAAATATCAGGGATGCTTGTTTCTTTGTTTTCAAATAAAGGAGCTTTCAAGCGACTTTGGTCGTATAGTTCTAGAATAGATGCTTGAACGCGGGCTGAGGTACCACCTTTATAAATATTACTTAATTCATTACCTTCTATTTTAATTGGACGACCGTCTCTTACTTTGGCAACAATGGGAACGGCATTACCGCTTTCGAGATAAGTGGTAGCATAATAAGATGCTTGACCGGGATTGATTTCTTCTGGTTTAATAGCATAAGGAATAGCTCTTCTGATAGGTGTTTCGCAGGAAGCGGCGGCTAAAGCGGCGGCAGTACTGAAGCCCATAAATTTTAAAAAATCTCTTCTTTTTGCAGGAACTTCAACAAAACTTTTTTGTTCAACTTCTTGTTGGATATCTTCTTGGTAATTTTCGCTTTGATTTCTTTCACCAAAACTCTGCCAATATTTTTTTTGATTCATAATTTATTTTTAGGTAAAATATTAATAATGACATTTTTGACATTCCGTACCGCCTATTTTTTCTACGGTAACCCCTAAGGTACTATCTATTTTTCCATTTTTAAGTTGTTGGTGAAATTTTTCGTACACACTATAAAATTGGTTGCCTTTAAAATTTACGGCAGTATTACGGTGACAATTAATGCACCAACTCATACTGAGGGCTGCAAATTGTTTAACTTCGTCCATATTTTGGATTTCTCCATGACAGGTTTGGCAGGCTTGTTCGCCTACTTTTACGTGTTGAGAGTGATTAAAATAAACGTGGTCGGGAAGGCTATGTATTCGAACCCATTCTATAGGTTTGGCTTTGGATTCGTCCCAGGGTTTACCGGGCGTATATCCGGCATATTGGTACAGTTTTTTAATTTCTGCTGAACCATCTACTTCATTACCGTCTGCTGTATAAATGGGTTGACCATTATATTCTGTGATAGCCATGTGGCAGTTCATACAAATATTAACAGCAGGTATTAACGCTTGTTTTCCTTGATAAACTCCTGTATGACAATATTGACAATTGATTTGATTAATTCCAGCATGAACTTTATGTGAGTAAAATATGGGTTGAAAGGGTTGATAATCTTTTTGGCGTCCTAAGCCAACGGCAGCAACGGTTAGTTGATAGCCGCCATATAAACACAATACAATAGCTACTAATGAAATATAAAATTTATTTCGGTAAAATGGAACGGGTGCAGGGCTTTTAATTCCTTGTTTTTCATCGGCAATTTTTTTCAAATTTGCATTTACCTGTAACAATATTAGGATGAGAGTTCCTAAAATAATGGCAATGATACCCCAATAAAATTCTGAAAAATCATCATCCACTTTACTTGTATCGGCACCGGTTCCAACGGCAGCGGCGGTTGCTGGATTTGGAACTGAGTTTATATAAACAAGTATGGCATCAATATCTTTATCGGATAGGGCCGGAAATAAGTTCATGGAGGTTTTGTTAAACTTGTTATATAAGTCGTTGGCGTATTTATCGCCTGTTTTAAGAAAGGCAGCGCTATTATGAATCCAAGCGTATAATTTAGTTTTATCTGGCCAACGTTGCTCTACTCCAGCCAAAGCAGGTCCGGTTAAATCTTTATGTACGGCATGGCAACTAGCACAATTTTGTGAAAATAAGGCTTTTCCATCTTGGGCTTTCAAAGTATTGAAACCAAACAATACAGAAAATATTAACCAAATCGCACAAAATTTTAAAAAGGTATTTTTTCGGTGCATAAACTTTATTTAAAATGTGTATTCAATGTTTATAAATTATTTGCAAAGTTATTTTATTTTTCTGAATTTTACAAAAAATTGTGCTTTTTTTTAAAAAAATTATTATTAATTTAATTTTATAATACAAAATAATATAAAAAATTTATCCATTTATTCAGTTAATTAGTTATTTTTGTCCAAAATTAACATGAATTATTTCAATAAATATTTTTTAAATTTTTATATTTGGATTCTTTTTATTTTATCTGTACCTGCAAATTCACAACAAATCATTCATAAAGATTTTGGAAATATTCATCCGCAAGATTTATATTATGTTGAAGGTCTTAAGAATTTTCATGAGGAGAAATTTTATGATGCCATTGTTTTTTTTGAAAAAACGTTAAAATATATTCAACATAAATCTGAAGATAAGGTTTTAATGATTTTATATAATATCCATGGTGAACTTAAAAACCATGTAGATACTTCGATAGATTTAGTTGAAAAAAAATGGTTTATTCAGCAAATTTATAGTAGTTTAGCCGATGCCTATTATGCTTTAAATGACGTGGTTAGTGCTTTTAATTATTATGATTCTTCGATTGCCGTGTGGCCCGGGCAATACTATTCTTATCATAAAAAAGGGGAAATTTATAGTGCTGAAAATGATTATGAGCGGGCGATAGATAACTTCAATTTAGCCTCGTATTATAAACCGAGCCCAGTTTATCAGTTCTATATAGGATATTGCTATTATAAATTAAAAAACTATCCTCTATCTATTAAATATTGTGAAAATTCTTTAAAATCAACGATTCAAGAAAACATTTTAGTACATAATGCCCATCATATTGATAAATTCGACACCATCATTAGTACCATTTCCATCGTAGAAAAATTTCCAGTTGTTTATCAAATTTTAGGTGATGCTTATTTTATATTGTCGGATTATGATAATGCGAATGTTTATTATGATTCTGTTTTGATTGTAAATCCTAAAAGTTATGAGGCATATTATTTTAAAGGATGTAGTTATTTCGAGTTGGGGCAATTTGGTGAAGCCATTGAGAATTATAATCATGTTTTACAGTTAAAAGGGCGCACCAAAAATGATGACGATTTGTTATTTAAAGCTCATTTATATAATAATTTAGCTTATTGCTATAATAAAACAGGCAGGTATTTAGAAGCTTTGAGTTATTATGATACCTTAATTTTAATAGATAAAAAAAATCCTGAAAATTATTTTGAAAGAGCCAATAATTTTTTTGAATTAAAGAATTATGGATTGGCATTAATAGATTATGAAAAAGCTTTGAGTATAGATAACCAACCCTTGTATTTATTAGGAAAAGCCAATTGTTTATATACTTTAAAAAGGTACAAGCAAGCAGCTCAAATATTAGAAAAAATAATTCATTCTGTAAAAATCAAAAAAACCGAAAGTCCTAATCCATTAAATGCGAACATTATGGATACGGTTATATTTTCATACAAACCCTATTTTACCATAGAAAATTTAACCAAGATTGCCAATTCATATTATGAAATAAAAAAGTATGAATTAGCAAATACATATTTCGACTCTTTATTAAAACAAATGGTTCCAGATTGGTCTAATGCAAATTTTATTCATATTTTAAATAAAAAAGTTCAATGTTTAATAAATCTAAAATATATTCATGCCGCCATTCAATTAATCAATATCATGATTGAACATAAGTTTAACAAAGATTTAGTTTTACAAAGAGCCATTTGTTATTTTAAATTGAATAATATCGAAATGGCTTTGGCAGATTACAATTTGCTTTTACAAAAAGACAGTTTAAATCAAGAAGCCTTGTTTGAAAGAGGTTATACTTATTATGAAATCAAGAATTACGAGTCGGCAATTAATGATTTTAGTAAGTTGATTCAATTAAATAACGACTTAATGTTACCTTATTTTTATCAAGGATTAAGTTATGAGAAGCAAGGAAATTATAATGAAGC
>JACCDX010091950.1_pt1 | contig 17535 bp, 26 predicted proteins | sample 7449681 | NCBI WGS metagenome assembly JACCDX01 (sample SAMN15323450, study PRJNA562643) | freshwater metagenome | isolation source: river surface water | place: USA:Blue River Watershed | collected 2017-08-18
GTGATTCACGCAATCGTGCATCACTGTACGCGAGTGGTTCAATTGCAATCGAGGACGATATCCTTCCGGAGCACATACGCTTATACTCGGCGGAAGGGTCCATGAATCACACGCAGAGACGTTCACTGTGTAGTTGAGATCTAACAAAGCGCCACAGCTCAACAGCGAAAATGGGGCGGGATCGTCTGCTACGGGAGTCATGAGTTCGTTACCGTACTGACATTCGTCGAAGTGGGTGCCTCGCCCTCCGAAATCCAGGTCTATCTCTGGGTACCCCACACCCTTGAGCACTTCTTGGAAGAGCTGCACCCCCTTGGGGCCGATGTATTGCGTGGGATTGCTCGACCCGGCAGGAGCCAATAGTTTGAACCACGTGGTGCCGATCCCCAGGATGTGCAGAATCTCGTGCTCGAGCACCAGGCCCATGAACCTCATATTCGCATCAGTAGGGTTGTTCAACCAATCTACAAACACGGAAAGAGACACGGTGACGAGCCCCACTCGGGAAAGCGCCGGGTTCTGCGACCCGTAACACGGTCCTCCGTTTGCGAACCCCGAAAAGTTCAGGGGATGAATGAATACCAAGAGATCGTCGACGGCGTAGTCTTTGATCGGCCTTGCGTTGTTTTCATTGTAGCAGGCGTGCCTTGTGCTATAGTTGAAGCTCAACGGCAAGTCTCCGATGATGATTCGTTCGAATTTCGACTGCAAGGCACGAATCGTTCGGTGAAATTGCCAAGGGATCGCGGTGCCGACGGGGATGTAATTGGTCAGTAAGGCGACATCGATGTTGAACACAGAGGGGTCCTTGTCGGACCGGAAGAGGATGGTGGTGGGCGCAAAGGAGGGGTGCACGGACCCTGCCGCCACCGTCGGGGACGACGTCGTCGGGCTGCGGGTCGTGGGCGCAAGGGTGGGGCGGAGGGTGCTCGGCGCCAGAACTATTGGCGGGGATGTGGGGGATCGCGTGGTGGGTCTCAAGGTAGGGAATTGTGTCTTGGGCCTTTTGGTAGGCGATGTTGTCGTGGGCCTCCTAGTGGGCGTTTGTGTCGTGGGCGTTTTCGTTGTGGGCGTTTCCGTGATAGGCGCGTCCGTCCTAAGAAAGGGGTGTGTGGTCGGCGCGTCCGAGGGAGCCGATGAAGGACTCTCACTCGGAACGAGAGTGGGCGAGGCGGTGAAGGGAGAGAGGGTGACGTCAAAGGTGGGACTGAGGGTCTCGCCGCGCATCGAAGGGGAGAGGGTGGTCGCGTCGGGCGGGTCGGGCAAGAAGGAGGGCGAGGGCGTGGCCTCGGGCTGGTGAACCCCGAGCCCCACCCCGAGGCCGATGGCGAAGGCCGAGAGCGAGACCACTGCGACGGCGGCGGCGATTTTCTTTTTAGAACTGTCCTCCATTTTTATATACACATATACACAACATAAAAAATGGATCTGAGCAATTATCGAGACGTCTTCGGAAAAAGCGGCGAGGGTGTGCACGCCTACCGCTTCGGCAACGTCGCCATCGTAGATTACATCGGAACGCTCGTGTTCGCGGCGATCACGTCTTCTCTGACGAACATCCCCCTCACGTGGAGCACGATCTTCTGGCTCGTGCTCAGCATCGTGCTGCACTGGCTCTTCGGCGTGCACACGAGCACTCAGTCCTTTTTGGCGTAAACGAACTCGTGTGGGCGGTGCAGATACATACCGTCCTTCGTCGGGGTGCAGACGAGCACCAGGTGGGTCGAGTCCGCTTCGGCGAGCCGGGCCTGCGCGCAGTTCTTCCCGCCCACCCGAAAGATGTTCAGGAGCACGTTCCGCTCCAGATTGATCACCCTGTGCGTGTCGGGGTCGCTCTCGTTGCACGAGACGCACGGAAAGTGCGCCATGAACATCTCCTTGAAGATCTTGCCGTCGAATAACGGGATGGCCTTGCGCTCGTCCTCGCGGAACAGCTGCATCTTGCGCAGCTCGATGGTGTCCAGGACGCACGACCCGCACACGTGAGCGTCGCACCTGGGACAGGCGATTTCTATTTCGGAATCGAGATCGATCGGGGTGCCACAGAGATGACAGAGATTCATATAATTGCTTATAACAAATACAAAATTAGGACTTGATTTTTTCGCGGATGGCCTGCTCGAGGCCCTTGATGTCCTTGTCGATGTCTTCGTAGTCTTCCTTCATCTTCGCAGCGTTTTCGTCCATTGTCATGATCTTTTGCACGTAAATCTTCCTCTTCACGGCCTGGTCGACCAATGTCGCCTTAATGTTGCGCTTAATCTCTTTCAACTCGTCGAGGTCCCGATGCATTTGGGCTAGCTCCTTTCTCAATGAGGGCTTCGCGTCCGAGGGCTTGCTCTCGGTTCTTTTGTCGTCTCGGCTCTTCCTCCTGAGGCGAGGAACCAAGGGGCGGCTCTCTTCTTCCTCCTCTACCGAGCTGATGGAGTACTCGTCTAGCTCTGAGGAGGTTTCTGCGTCTCTGCTATTGGATGGTTTCTTTTGTCTCGTGCTCATGTTTTAGTATACGAGGCAGAAAAAAAATGATTGGTTTTTTTTTGACGACCCATTTATAAAAAATACAAACCAAGATGGGAAGTTCTAGCAGTAAATTAACCTCAGTAAAAGATTACATCATTTACCAGCCGATGGCGAAGATTGTTAAACCGAAAAGAGTTACCACACTACGAACACTTGTGTGTATCGACAGGGGCTATTGGGACCACCAGATCTTAGAAAACTACAGAGCGGAGAAGGTGCACGTGTTCTTTCTTTTCTGTGGCGAACCTTTTATCCAAGAAGTCGTTGATTGGTTCAAAATGAAACACAACGGAGAACACGTGCTCTATTGTTTTTCGGACATCAAGAAACCGATCCTCGCGTATGGATGTAATTTTAGTATGCTCTATGGTTCCCACTTGCAACGGAACCCGACGTTCAAAGGAGTCGATCACACCAAGTACTTCACAAAATATGATTTACTCTCTAAGCTTGCTTTCTTGGAGGTTGGCGACGCTGTCACAGATACCGCATTGTGTTCTCGCATCTCGAGCGTCGAGACCCCCGCTGTCGTCGACCCTAGTCAGGTTCTCCGAGTCTATGGGGATGTTGTCGTGATTTTCAATCACGGCATCCGATACATGACCGAGGAAACATGGTGCCAATGCAAACGGCTCTTTTTCGTCGGCATCACCCAAGACGACCTCACGTTGCCAAGCTGCGCGATTCTACTTCACACCGTCGTGTTTCTCCATTGCAACCCCACATTTGTCTCGCACGCGACGGATGCAATCAATTTCAAATATCAGGGATGTGAACCCGAAATCTGGATACATGCCGAGAAGTATCGCCTTCCACTCTTCGACGGGCCAGTCAATAAGCTCCTTTTCAATGCTTCCGCCTTCGAGGCGCAAAAACAAGGCTATTCCATTCCAGTAGAACTGCAAAACTTCCCAGTCAAAAACCTTAAGCAAGACCGCGACTTCATTGATCTCCTCGAGATGTATTCGGTTAATGCAGTCATTTTCTCCTACCTTGTGAACAACGGCAAGAAACCTCTGGACCGAGGCTCTTTCTGCCAATTGCGAACACATACCGAAAGAAAGAAACCGTTGAAACACGTCTTTCTTATAACCCCTTGTGCGAGTACAGCCGATCCCGTCCTAATGGACATGGCCCGTGATGCATGGAAGAACCATCACGAATCTCCTATTTTACCACTAACGGGCAGCACGGATATGTCAGACGCCGAGAAACTCGAATTTCGAATCAAAATGTCCGAGTTGATCAAATTTTGTGCATCGGTGGTAGTATACATAGATGCGAAGAGCACATGGACCGATGATATGGAGTTTTATCACGCAGCGGCGTTGAAATGTGGGAAAGAAGTGGCGTACCGTGATGCAGCCAATGTCGCTAAACAGGCCGTACTTTAGGTTTTTGTTTTATGTGAAACTTTTTTATAAAATAGTGCCGACTTTTTCGATTTCACACATATGGACCAATCGCGGAATTCCTTGCTTTTATTTAAACAGGCCTCCGTGTTGCACGAAACAAACGATAATGGATTCGTTATCTTTGCAGATACGGCGTCATGCATAAAAGGGCACCCTTTACATTGTACCTTGGCAGTCGCTTCGTGATTAAGAGAGGACATATATGATTACGTATTCCGTATATATATATACATAATTTATTATTTGCGCATTGTCCTTATTGACTATAATTCACAAGGTGATCTACCACCCTGGTTTGAAATTTCAGCCGTTCCTCTTTGTAGTCGAATTCGACCAACGATTCATCCGAACCTCGATCTATGACAAAATAGTACACTAACACGCACACCGCTATGCCACAGTTATATCCGTCTTTCTGAGTTGCTATGACCTGTGCGATCGGCTTTGCAAACCGTCTATCGAAAGCATGTGCTAAATATATAAGGATTCTATCGAGTATAATAACAAGCGGGTGGGAAATCGACGTTCCATACATAGCCAATGAGTCGTATACTTTTATTGTCAATGGGTCTTGTGTGTTGCTCAAGTCAATTGTTATTCGGATTAGAATCCAATGGTTGCCTCGGTAGTTGTATGGGAAATAAATATTTTTTATCATGCCACTCGTAATTCTACATTCCTCTAGAGACTGCACGAAATCGACCCCTTCTTTGAATAATAAGTCGCCGTGAGATGGATCTAAATGAAACGAAATGTAATGGAATATGACATCGATACACGTGCTAGATAACCACGAACACGGGTCCATCAGACGGTGCATATTGTCCAGGTCGATTGTCGTCTGACCGAAAAAAGGACGAGCCTCTCGCTTGAAGAACCCTTCTTTTAAAATTGATGGCAACTTACGTGGCATCGACAACTGTTTCCAGTCCATTGACGCATGACTCATCTTTTCTTTTTTGGCGGATAAAAAAAAGAGACGCTTCTACACGGAACACTTTTTGGGACTATTTATTTTTTTACCAAAAAAAATGTTCACAATCCAGGACTTCGAGTTTCTAGAGGCGTGTATTCGTCTACGAAATGCACTTGAGGCAAAAAAGAAGATAAAGGATTTAGACTTATACGAGGACAACATTTATAAGAACCACATTAAATATGTTCAAGTATCGGTTAGAGAAGTCGAGAAATTTTTACACAAACAACTCGGGGTCATGGTCGTGAATACATTGAGCAATTTATTTAGCAATGATCCAAAAGGCAATCTTGAGGCATCGAAAGTTGGCGATACGTTTTCTATCGTTTTTTTCAGAAGCGAAAAAGATACAACCGCAAGACCGGTGGTCACGATATACGGCTCTTCACTCGCACGACACCCAATCGATGATGAACTCCTTATATACATCCTCGAATCTGAGTTTTTAGCCACTCTTCTTTATGAGTTTGTACACGCATTCGCATATTGCTGATAAAATGCATTTTTTTTTGTGGGAATTTAGAATATTTAAATGCAAGGAAACAACAATCTTTATCAATCATTTAAACAGAAAGCACTTTAACAATTGATTGCACTTCATATGCTCGCATGCGAGCAGAGTGTTCACCGAAACGCATTTTCATCTCAATGTAAAACTTTGAAAGAAAGTCGTATTTGGAAACAACTACTTGCATGTTATTGGGCATGAATGTGGTTTTCTTTATTTCTTCCATCCATCCACAGAGGTAAAGGAAAAGGTTAGACACGATACCTTGCATGTCCATACCTGTATCAAAGTCCAATGGCGCAGGGATTGTTGTTGTGTTGATGCGTCCAGAATACTTATCTAACCATGTAATGTCGCCAGAAGTAAAGAATTCAAGACAGTCGTCTTGAAGATTTTTAAGATCAATTTGTCGGAAGAGGGACATTTTTTGTTTTGGGTGAAGAGCAAAATGGTTGTTTTTTTTGTGAGGTGCAAAATGGTTGGTTTTTTTTTAACCACTCATTTTTCAAACAAAAAAAAATGCTTACAATCAAAGATGTACATACCTTAGAGGCTTCCATAAGTGTATCAGAAGCACTAATGGATAAGAAAAAAGTTACATCGTTGTCTGTAGCAGAGGAGAGTGTTCTGCGTCACAATCGTCTTTGTATAGACGAAAATATGAAGGAAATCAAGGTGTTTTTGAATCGACAATTGGGTGGTCCTGTGTTCGAATCCTTACGAACTCTATTCAAGAATGATCCAAGCGGCCGCGTTTTCGTAACTGATGGTTCTTCTGTTTCTATTGACTTTTACAACGACGACGATGAAGATCAGGAATACCCCACCACCCTCGTAAGTTTTTTTAAAGGTTCGACCGATGAGAAATGTGTGAAACTCCTTACCGCCATCCTCGAATCGAACAAGATAGGCGACATCCTGAGTGTGTTATAAATAAATTATATATGGAATAATTAACTTGAAATGAAAAGAAAGATCATCCTCGTTCACGACGAAGGCGACGCTTACTCGGGGAAAATTCTCGTGAAAGGACTTTTTGGTTTTGTTCTTTTCTTGCTACTCATATACACTCTCTTCTATGTACTCGCCCCTCATCTGAACTACGATGTGTCGATCGGCGAGGCATCACATGCCCAGAAAAAGGAGGCGGGCCTCGCGGATTTACTCACGGTGGGCATGGGCAACAGTTCAGAGGGGAAGAAAAGCGAGGTAAAACGCGTCAGGGCGAACGACTCGCAGCTCTATTATGTTGCCTCCTCGTTTCCCGAGGAGGAGCAGCTCAAGGCGGCGAACAAGCTCGCGCAGATCAACCGCAAGGCGCAGGCCTTGTTCGCCCACCTGGCGAAAAAGCAGGCCCCTATAAAAGCGGCCGACGGCCTGGACATCTCCGAGAACATACAGCGATTGCTAAAGAGGCACCACAACCGCCCATTGCCCATCGCGGAGTACCATAACCCCGGCGACAACGTGGTGGGCTACAACATGGAGAAGGGCGACGTGATCGAGCTCTGCGTGAGGAGCAAGACCAACCCTTCCGAGATGAACTCGGACAACACGCTCTTCCGGGTCGCGCTGCACGAGCTGGCCCACTCGGCGGACAAGGAGTACCGAGGGGACGGCGAGAGCAACCACGGCCCTGATTTTAAGCGTTTGCATCAGTACTTGTTAGGAGAAGCCGAGACGCTCGGGTTGTACAACTGCGACGAGTACGAGCGAAGCGGTAAGAAATTCTGCGGGCTCACACTCACCGAGGACTACTGCGGGGCTTGAGCCGATTCCTCTAAAGTTTTCTTTTTCTTCTTCACTTTCTTCACCTCTTTTTCTGTTGGCAAGGCCCCGGATACAAGCACAGGGCACTTGTGGCCGTCGAAGCACGCCGTGCATAGGATATGGTTGCAGTCCGCGCAGCACGTAAACCAGTTGCATTTTCGGAGATTACATTCTGCGCAGGTCAGCTTAGGTTCGTTTCTCTGTTTGGTCATCACTCATTCTTCCGGAAGAATCTTTTTCGATACCGATTTTTATCGTTTACAAGAACACCGACCGACTAAGAACGGTCTTCTTTCTCGAGCAAGTAGTGTAACAAGGTTTCGTCAGCCGCGTCTTTATTTTTCTTGCGAATCAAGTCGTCTTTGAGGCTGAGGAGGGAATAACACACGGTCTTTTTCTTCAACTTCTTACACTCGTCCATGCTCTTCTGCATGCCCTCGCTGAATCCGAGATCTAGAAAGAAGTAGACCACATCGGCCGTGTTACGCATGGCGCTGAAGTCTCGATACGCTTTCACGGGTTTGCCCTTGTACCAGCAAGTGGCCCGCGCGATATTCTCTTCCTTGAATGGTGCGAGGTCGTTTTTTTCGATTATCTCCTCCGGGAGATGGCCATAACACATGTGCGGGGCGATGTAAACAAAATCACAATCATCGTTCAGATACAAGAAGCTCATGCAGTACGACGCGTACCGCAGGGCTGCCGCTGGCCCCGCGGAATGGTCTCCATAAGGACTTTCGATCCATCCCACCTTTGACATTTTTATTCATTTGTAAAAAATATTTTTTATGTTTCCCTTGTTTTATCTTCTATAGTTGTGTGTACGGAAGAAGACGACCAATGTGTTTGGCGTGAAAGTTTATTTCTTATCTCTGCGTCAGATGAAAACTTTCTCACTTTAATAGCAACAAAACATGGCAACTTTGGCTAAAGCATTCCACGGTTTCGAAATGAACGGAGAAGGGAAGTACCCTGGCAGCGGGGGCAACCTCAACAGCACCTACTCGGGCGACGGGGACTACCACCCACAAGCAGAGGACTTCGGCTACAACGTCACTGCCGGGTTTCCTAGCGGAGCCTTACCGGTTGGCACAGAAGGTCAAGAGTTCCGAATATCCGATAGCGCGGCCTTCAACAACTTAAGAGGCATCGCAAAAACGAACTTCCCATTCGATCCTAACCCATCGAACGACAACCCCAACGCACGAATGACCTCCTTGGTCGACAAGTTTCAACCCACCGATGTTGCCGGAGTTTCCTCATTGATGCCAGGAAAGTACAACTACAACAACATGCAAGGAGTTCTTGGCCGAGAAATCTTAGACGAATTCGACGCGGGTACTAGCACCTACAACTCCCTCCCCACCGGTGCAAGTGCGTACAACAACGACTTGTACGGCTCGGGCAACTTCGACACCGTGAACAAGCGAACCGAGGCCTTCACAGGAATCAACTCGAGCAACTTGATCGACCAATACCGCGCGGCCTACGCAAGCACCCAGGTCAACGACGTCCCATTGACCCCATTCCACTACCAATACCCGAACTTTGGCAACGGGCAAGTAGACTACGGATTCCAAGAACCAGGCGCAGAAAGCATGGATTCCGCGATCGTGAAGGGCTTCAATGCCGTTCTTCCAAGCGACTTGGCCGGAACCAAGACGGAATTAATGCCAGTCTTCAGCTCTGTGAACCAATTAGCGCTAGAGCAACGCCCATTGCTCCAATCCCTCGGATACCAAAAGAACACTCTCTGGCTCGGAGGCAGCACCACCTTGCCAGACAGCCTCACGGTGTCTCCACTCATGGCGCTCCAAGCCGGCTCGAACATCCCAGTGAACTTGACCCAATCAGCAGGAGAATTGGCCAGTGCACTCACCTACCTCAGCTACACAAATGCCGATGGCCTTTCCACCGGAAACCCTTACGGCCAGCATGTTCCAAATAACCGAATGCTCGACGGAACCACCACACAACCGATGAACCCTCAGATGTACTCATGGCTCACCACCGAATCGAACGAGCCTTTCACCTTCGCCAACGCTGAAGGGTCCATGAGCGCATTATCCCCTGGTTTATATTAAACGTGTAATGATGTTTTAAATTAAATTCGCCTTCGGGCTTCCAATTGCTCCCGAGCTCGTTCAATCCGCGCAAGTTCTAACCTCTCGTTCCATTTGCTCAACGCCTCTCTATTTTGGCGCGCTTTTTCCATCTTTGCAATTTCCAAGTTTTCCTCCCATCTTCGTTGCGCTTCTCTGTTTTCACGCTCTTTTTCCATTTGTGTAATCTCTAATGATTCTTTTAACCTTTTCATAGTGTCTCGATCCATTTTTTTTCAGCTATATTTTTTTCACCACAAAAAAATGGCCACTCGATGGATCGACCCATGGGCATATCCATCAGACAAGGGCTTTGTGTCTCGAAGTACGTATGATTTTTTCCGGAATGAATCGAGTGTGTATGATCGAAAAGGTATTGATTACGATGACTTTATTGTTCAAACAGAGTTTTCTTACCGATGTATTTGCCAAACAGACCCGGAGGTGATTCATATTCATTATGCATTTGAGAACAAATACCCGTATACGATCATCTCTGGCCTTGAACGTTTAAAATTCGATTCGGACACATCGGATCCAGAGATCATTCCGATCGGCACTCGAGTTCAATTGTGGCATTTTGATCCGGCCCATTTTGCATATTTGGGCAGAAAAAAGAAGCAAGAAAAAGCACTCCAAGAACTAGAAAACTCATTTAAGATCGAACCCGAGACTGCAAAATGGGACGATGTGTCCCTACAACAGCTTTTTGAAGTCTGCTCTCCCGATACATACCGAAAAATTCAGAACTACAGGAAAGGTTTTCCGAATAAAACATTCCACGAAGTGTTGACGTCCTATACTGATGGATCGTTAAAAATTTGAAATATGAATTATTTAAATAACTATTACATCATCCACTTGTTCCTTCGCAGGTTTGGGAATCGAACCACACGCACAACAAAAAGAACAAATCGCACAAATGGTGAAAAAAGTCCCAATAGCAGCAATGGCTCCTAATTGATATGTGGTAACGGCGTAGGTTCGGATAATGTTTTCACTCCTCTTTTTTAAGCACGGCAGTCGTGCTTGTATGTGAAAAAAAAGTTGACGGGCTGTTAAATAAATAGTATATATATACTTTTTTTTAACAGCCCGTCAACTTTTGAAGTCCAGCTTTAAGCACAAGATTGATTTTTTTTGCACCCCGGATACAAGCACGACGTCCCAGCATTACAATAATAGGGAGATTTTCTGAAAAAAAACGATCTCAATTATTACACATACATACTAAAATTTTTAACTTCATAAAGACTTGTTTGATTATAAACACCTATACTTTCCAAATCCCATGTTCCTCTCCCTTGCGCATACGCCTCTGCCATTTCAAACATTTTAGAACATGCGTCCAACGGAAGTTCTGCGTGAAATTCCATGAAAAGGGGGTAAAGTTTAGTATGAATGTCATATAAATAGGCTTCTATTGTGTGAACATCACCTTTAGAATCAAAAATAAAAATATTTGGTGTTTTAGAAAAAAGCACACCTGTCAAAATCAAATCATCAATAAAACCTTTCAAATCAAATTCGAATGCAGTCGTGCAAGCGTTCTGGAAAATACGGACATACGCACTTGTGTTAGAAAATATTTTATGGTATTTCTTTACCCACTCTAACGTAAGAAAGTGGTCTTGTTCTGAATAGGCTATTTGATAAAACTTCAACATTCAGATTTTTCGTTTCATAGTGATTAAAAAAGGATTCAAAATATTATTTTTTGACTCCCGTATATAAGCACCAATCATTATTAATGGAGGATCACGATTAGCAATTTTTTTATAACATAAGAGTAATACAAATGGAATTTTCGAGTTCAGAAGATCTTATCGCACGTTTTTGGTCCATTGTATGGGTCGTGTTGTTCGTTCTCCTTTTCTTATGGACGGGATTCACCTTCTTGGTCATTCTGCGCAAGAAGTACTTCCGATCATGGTTCGTTTCCTCTTTCGTGTTGAGCTCGTGTTTTGTTTTTGCTTTCTACGCAAACGCACGAAGTACCGTTGTTTAAAACACTTGTAAATCGCCCTCCTTCACGTTTTCAACTTCAACTACGTTTCCGTGAACAATATATCGGAATGTGTACGTGCCTTTTTTTTCGTCGTACGCAGTCACATTCCCTCGATACTCGTCCTTCTTCTCGTTCGTGTACTCCACTATTTCGTCTGCGTCGAACTTTCCTATTTTTCCAGTAGGCAAAGGGGCAGGGCTTTGTGGTGCCTCTGTTTCAGGTGGGTTGTCCGTCGTTTTAGAAATGGTTTTCTCGATGTCATCAAGCATATCGCTCATCACATCGGATACCGCTTTTCGGGTTTTTGATGCGTTCTTCGCGTCCCCTCTTTTTTTTGATCTGTCTTTCCCTGGAAGTTTGGTTTTCTTTTCAGACCTCGGTTTCGATTTGCTTTCGTGAATCTTCTTCTTCAGTTCATGGTAGGTGTTTTCGTCGATCAAGTAGATGCTGTTTCGGTAGGCCTTGAAGGTGTCGTCGTTAATACCAACACCCCTTGAAATAAAGTAGGTTTTTCCGTTCATGGACAGTTGCACTCGGCTTCCCGGGAGCAGCGCTTCGACTTGCCCAGTTTTCCACTTCGATATTTTTCTTGCTCCTTTCTTCGGAAGCGCCACGAAGAAGCGATATTTGGCTTGCTCCGCTTCGAACTCTGCGAAGTTCATTCGACGAGACACTGTATACAACACCCCTCCCCCGATCTTGCCGAGGTAATAATGCTGCTTCTCCCGGAGTTTCCTCTTAATTTCTACTTGCGTCTCGGTAAGAGATTCGAGGTGCCCCCAGTCGACGACTAAGCCTCCGCTCTGGATGTCGTGATTCGACCGTATCTCTTGCTGGAAGATGATCACATACTCCGATTTTGGCTTGGGTATCGGTTTTTCGGGGGAGTCCTTTCTGGACACTTGCCCGTCGGAAGTGATGACCGGGATGTTTTCATAAACAACGGGCTTGTGTGTCTTTTCGGACGGCTCGTCCGAAGACAGAGAATAGTAGCGTTGTTTGAGATCTGCGATGCGGATCTGCGCTGGCTTTTTATCGACCAAAACTCTTGGTGGTGATATGTACTGGACCGAGTCGCTGCTATCACTGCTTATAAGCACAGGGTCGCTTCTCTTGCGAGGTATCTCGATCACGTCGTCGTCTATTTCGTATTTCTTACCGCCGTAGACGAGAGAGAGATTGGTGCGTCTCACTGGTCGGTCGTACACCCGCAGTTCCTCGATCTCGCGTTCGATTTTCCTGCGTTGCTCCTCTTCTCTTCTGCGCTGTTCCTCGTCGTGGCGTCTGAATTCGGACTCATAGTGATTGAAATACTTATTGAACGCGTGCTGATAGACCGGGTCTCTCTTGTACCCCTGGAAGATCTTCTGGTTCCCTGCTGAAAATTGATACATTGTCTTGTTTATTTGAAGGAAATATATTTTTATTTTTTTAAGTTAGTAAAATGCCGTCGAGATGCCGCCCTGGCAAGGAGCTCGTGAAAAACGCAAAAGGCGCCTTGCGCTGCAAGAAGAAATGCGATCCCGCCATTCACCACCCGAAAAGATACAGCACTGGGCGATGCAGACCCATGAAATCCTTATATGACCTCTCCATCGAGGAGATATACGCCATGCGCAAGCGCACGGCGCTGGCCCGGGCCCGCAAGCGCCTAGCGCGGCGCTAGTTTCAGTTGGTCTAGCTTCTTACCAAGATCGATGATGTCATGGGCTTTCAGCCATCGCGGGACTTGTCTCGCGTTTTTCGGGATCTTCCTGCCTGGTGCGATATCCTCGATGGATGAAACTGAAGAAAAGGAAGAGGAAGAAGAAGAGGAAGAGGAAGAAAAGGAAGAATACGAAGACTTGTCGCACTCGTTGAATTCCATAGTTGTTACTTTAAAACAGATAAAAAAAATAGCAAAAAAAATTCTTCATCCCTTATAAAACCCCTTAAAATCTTTAAGTTTATAACAACAGTATACAGTAGCAGCCAAAATCGCTAACCATGTAACCCCTAAGGCGACGATCAAACCAATAACAGCATCATTATTACAGTGTTCAGTTGATGGAAATATTTTCAAGATTTTTGTGAGAGTGATTCTATCCGGATTTATGTTTTGAAAAATGACTGGTGGGGGTGATTATCAAAAATTTTCAATCATTAAAAAAAATGGTTCTCAATTCCAAAGAAGAACATACAAACCAAACAGATCCTGTATTTCACAGTGATGATGATACACCAGGAACTTGGACGGGTATGCCATCGAACTTCGTGATTCCTAAAAAAAAAATTAAGCTCCAAGTTCGTTTAATCACCGAGGTTGCAATTGACGCAGACATTCTATCAGAACTTTCGTCCGTTCCAGTTGAAACTGTACAAGAGATTATTAATGGCACGTTTGAACTTGTTTCAGATAGTTTTTCTCCTTTTACTCCACATGAAGATATCCTCAAAAAAACAGTCACTGGCCTATTTCGTTATAAATATCAAGACAAAACGGCTTTTCTTGATATGCTCCAGAAAGTCGAGGATGATCTGACCCCATTCGGATGGGATCTCCCAATGCAGGAGCATTACAATGGTCTCGCCGCAGAAAATATAAATAAGGTCATTGACAAATTTGAGACTTTTAAAAGTCTTGTCGAATTGATTAAAATTTTGAACATCACAACTCCACTCAATATCGATGAGTTTCGTTTAGAACACAGAGCTACAATTGTTCAAGACACTTCATCGATGCCAAATTACCCACACCCATGGCAAGATGCAGCATTTGTAGATACAGCTTTCCTGACAGAACGCAGGATGTTTGAGAGGGCTCAATACTTTTTGTCTGAGTTTGGAATCACAGTTATTCAATCGAAACAACAAAAAGAACACAAAAACAAACTCATTAATGGATTAAATCTTCTTTTATAAAACATTCCTTACTCGTTCTTTAAATTCTTCGTAAAATGAAGCTAATAATTTTTTAAGTTCTTCGATCGAGCCATCATAGATATCCATATGTAGATGCAAAGGGTACATCTTATCGGCAATTAAACACACGCTTACTGGAGTAAGATGTTTTCCATAGAGATGTTCGGTTTCTTTGAGTTCGATTGGTCTATATGTGATCTCTTTGATTGTTCGAACGATGTTATTCTTCGAATCGCACACATAGCAGTCGAATACGTCCTTTGTTAATTCTTCTTTTAAATACACGGTATCGCCATAGGTATCGTATGTACGACCATACACTATAACGTTCATTCTTTTTGTTTTGGAAAATGAAAAAAAACTTTTTACGTTGTTGATACATGAGTGGTTTGTTTAAATGATTTGTCGACTGTTTGTTTTTGTTCTTTGTTTAATAATTTCATCAAAAACTCGAGATGCTGCATGGCGTATCTCCTAGCTGTGAATTTGAAGACGGAGTGTTGAATTTTAAACATGTGTTTCTGATAACTTAACCATATCATAGCGGATGTCAAGTCGTTTTTATAATGCGAATCTACGATTTCAGTTGCGCGCTCCATTTTTATTCGCAAGTATTCTGCGTAATTATCGTCCATACGACGGAACATTTTTAATGATAAGCAATGTTAAATAAAATGAGTGGATAATAAAAACTTGCTTAAAACAGAACTTTCTTTTTCTGGTGGACGACACGCTTTAATGGTGTCGCCAAAAATAGGAAAGCAGTGTCACGCGTGCTCTGCATCACATATAGTCGAACCAGATCATGTAATAGAGGGGTGTTTTATTGTGTGTAAAACAAGCAAGTGTATTGAACCTTTGATGGCGCTTGGAGAGGTGAAGTATTTGTTCGTAGCACCAATGTATATCAGTGCTTCTTTCTATCCACCCGGACATCACGCAGCGAGCGTTAAGGCAAACTTTTTCTTTAGATATGTTGATCGATAATTTTTTGTATTTATAATTTATAATGGAGAGCGAAAAACCCTTTGCCGATATGAGGCTCAACTTACAAAGGCCCTGCACCTGGTTCGCCAACATGAAACGGATCCAGGACGTCTACATCACCAAGGAGTTCTTCTCCACCCTTGTGTCCTTCGTTCCGTCGGCGATCTTCGAGGACTACAAGCCAGAGGAGCGAGTCGACAGCCTGACAAAACAGTTCGCGAAACGGAAGCACTTGTTGAACAACTTCTACGGCCAGATCGACAAGAGCGACCCTAACTCGCGAGTACTTTACTCGCACATAGGCTCTGGTTCCTACGGCTCTGTTTTTCGCGTTTCTCCGATCTTCGACACGCGAATCCCGCCCATGGCTATCAAGTACATTGAGAACAAGAACGGCGAGGACGCCAAGAAGGAGTACGAAATCTTGCTAAAGATCACACTCCGAACAGTGAACGAGAAGCTGCCTCACCTCCCGTTTTTAATTCGAGCGGCCACCATGAGCAACGCCATGTTCCTCGGCGTCCCGCTCGCGCAGGACTCGATCATGTCTTTTTTAGAAGCCGAGGCGCGGGACGAACACCTGGCGGCATCTTTGATCGTGCAAGTGGTCGTGTCGATTTTCATCCTGCACAAGGTGCTCCCCGAGGACCGGTTCTGCGACGCACACCTGAGCAATTTTCTATTGTTTGCACCACCCAAAGACAATGGGTTCGTCCAGTATCGCTTGCCCGACGGCAGCGAATTCGACGTGGCCATGAAGCACTACGTCACCTCGTGGGACTTCGGGCTCGTGAGCCACTGCAAGCAGCGCGAGTTCTCTGCGTACGACTACTTCCGCTCGTTCTCCATGCACGCCGGATTCCTTCGTCCTAGCCTGAATTTGCCACCCACTCTGAAAAAACCGGTCGAGAAACTGCTCTACGCTTCATATGTGCTCGGACACGGCCACTTGAGCTTTCAGGAGTTCATTCTTCTGAACAGAGACGCACACGACTGGAATCTTTTCCCGAAAATCAAGCCGAGCGAAAAGATCAAGCGGCCCGTGAAGAACTCGCATGCAGTGGCCTCCTCCATCTTCTCGGACCCGGCGTTCCGAGAAATCCTAGCGTATGCCGCCCCGAGAACCGAGCGCCGCTTCATGGGCACCATCGACCTCCAGACGATCTAGAAAAAACAGCTCTCCAAAAAATTATTTTTCGATAAGTAAGTACAATGCCTTTTGGAACCTCTGCCAAGTTCGGACCCTCGGAGCCAGTGATGACCGTGAGCCAGGAAATGGCCCTCACTCGCGCGTCGCGCGTGATCCCGAAACCCCCGCCCCCTGTGAAGGAGGGACGGGACGAGCGGGCCATGCAAGAGAATATTGCTTATTACGGAGGCCCCTCGGTGGCCCATCAGAAGGCGCTCAGCGGGGCCGAGCCCGTCAGAAAACGCCGGGTCGAGCAGCTCGTCCAGGAAGACTACATCACCACCCGCCGTGAGCGACGCGCGCACCGAGAGGCCACCACCGGCGTCCTGCTGGCGCCTCAGTCCGCCCCTGGCGTCGCCCAAGCCGTCAACCCGAACGTGCCGGACAAGGGCATCAGCAGCTCGGACCCGCTGACGCGCAGGCAGCAGCTCCAGGCACGACTCAACCACGTGGTCAACAGCAAGCAAGGCCCTGCCTTGGAGGTGCGCCAAGTCGGGGCCGCCGTGTCCATTATCCCCCGATCCACTTACAAGCAAGAGACAAAAGTCGGAACTCCAGTCAGACCTTCCGGCATCGAACCCACACCAGGCAGAACAGTGTACAGCGTACCGCCCATCCCAGAGAAGCCAATACTACAGCACGAACCACCCACTGTCGTGATGATGTCGCATCAAATTAGAGAGCGTTCACGAAGAACTAGCATGGCACAAAAAAATGCACTCGAGGGAGAAGAGGTGACGGATGGCAGCAACATCTCGTACTCCTTGCCAGAAACAACCGCTACCAGACGAAGAGTTCAGCCCGGTGGGATCAGACACGTCGCGGCTTCTACCCCGATTCCACAAGCAGTAGCACCACCATCTACCGCCCGCCTCACGGCCGCCGGCCGTGCAGCCGCGCGAGCGGCTGCTCTGGCAGCCAGCGCTGCTGCTCCTGCATTGCGAGCCGCAGAGATCAACGGTCCAGGACGATCTATGACGACGGATGAAGTCATTCGGGTCTCTGCTCAAAACGACCAGCTCGAGCGGGAGAACCAAGAACTCAGGGGCAAAATTAACGAGTTCACGAGTGTGCAAGCGATCCGAGAAGAAAACGCCAAACTTGTCCAAGAAAGAGAAGGACTGAAGATGCAAATGCAAGCATTGCATGAGAAGATGGA
>JACCDX010831324.1_pt1 | contig 17532 bp, 20 predicted proteins | sample 7449681 | NCBI WGS metagenome assembly JACCDX01 (sample SAMN15323450, study PRJNA562643) | freshwater metagenome | isolation source: river surface water | place: USA:Blue River Watershed | collected 2017-08-18
CATCAAGTTTCGGAAGATCTCGTGTTGGTAATAAATTTTATAAATTATCAAGATATTATCAAAATAGGTACAGAGTTACACGTAATAAACGTGATAAATATTTAGCAATTCGTTATGGTTTAAGTTATGTTCATTATGGTACAGGTGGTGAAAAATACATTTAAAAATTCGATTAAGAACATTCGAAAATAAAAAGAAAAACAGAATGGAGTATCATCGTTACTCATACGAAGAAGGTTTTTTACATGGTGGATTGTTTGCAATTGCAGTGTATTCTTTGGCGTTGATTGTTTTAAAAAATAATTCATAGTTTTTTCATAAAAAGAATGAATCAAAATATAAGTCCAATATTTTTACGATTTATTGATTTAGTAAACGAATTAGGTGCAAATGATACATTACGTGAAACAGATGAATTTAAACATATTCAAAATATATTAGATGAATACGACGGTGTGTTTGTACTTGATTATTCAATATTTGAAACAACGTATGAAGACTTTCGAAGTCTTGAAAATGTTTTTGAGGATGACGTTTTTTTTAATCCCGATGTAATTGTATTTCGTACATTAGATACATTATTTCGGAGATCAGAACATCTTTTTCGTTTACGTGGAATGGATCACATAGCCGAAAAAGTTGAGCATTGTATTTCGAATATTTGTTTTTCTATTGAGCTCGAAGAATTTTCTTTCGACTCTTTGTAAAAAATAAAAGAATTTATCGTTTTTTAAAAATGGCATTGAAATTCGATTTCAATTTTGATTTTACACGAATCGGTTTCAAACAAAATTTTACACTTGACGAATACATATCATGGAAAAACTCAAACGATTTCACAACGTTTAAAACAAAATGTTATGAAGATTATTATTTAATACGTACGACAGGTAATTATGCTTCGAACAGAGGAGATTGGTATATTCCTAAAGAACAAAAACCATTGGCGTCAGGAACGTTTGGTAGTGTGTATTTATCAAAAAATAATCAAAATATTATAAAAGTAATAGATATTAACGATAATACTGGTATGAATATTTTCCGATTGTTTGACGAATGTTTAATTCAGTTAATTCTTTATGAAAAAACACAATTATCGGAATTTGTACAAGAAAGACAAAGAAATCACGTAATGGCGCGTGTTCCGAGAATACTTCACGTCGGATTAAAAAAAGGAAATAAATTTTTTATCGTTATGGAAAAACTTGATAATAATTTGTCGAGTGTATTTAATTCCATGATAAACGAATCAGACAATGACGGTAAAAAAACGTTAAAATTTGCAATCATTTTATATCAAATAAGTTCACTTATGAAATATTTACGTGACTACTTTAATTTTTCACATGGTGATTTCAAAACAAATAATGTAATGATAAAATACCTAGATAATGAAATATTTGATATTTATATAATTGATTATGGTTTTTCAAATATAAAATTTGAAATGTCAAATGGTAATAAATATTCCTTTGGATCTGAAGAAACAAATTCATGTTATTTCGAAGGTCGTGATCTTATTATGTTCGTATATTGGATTTTTTATGATTCGTGTCAACGTTTTCGTAATATAAATGAGAATTGTCAAGAACTGCCACAAATTATACATCAATTTATTTATAAAATTATTCGATGTTCAAACTTTAACATTAAAAAATTTGATATAATAACTAGAAATGACCGAAGCGGAATCGGTTGGTATACATTATATAATCAGTTAAACAAACCATTATACAATCGTGACAAAAACGTACAAATTTCTTACGAATGGGTCAAGAGAGCTTCGAAAGAAATAATTAAAGCACAACTCGCATTGAACTCTGATAGTACCATATTGAAGAACGACAACGGGGATTCTTGGAAGCAATGGGATGATGAAAATCAATTATTTAATGATCTTGAAAAAGACTTCGATGATCTTGAAAAAGATAATAAAAATTTAAATGACAAAATAACAAGATTAGAGAAGGAAAAAAATGCATCAGAACAAAAAATAAGAACATTAGAGAGCACCATTGACAATCTTAAATCCGATAAAAAGAATTTAGAGAATGAAAAAAATGCATCAGAAGATAAAATAAGAACATTAGAGACCACCATTAACAATCTTGAATCCGATAAAATTAAGTTAGAGAATGACAAAAATGCATCAGAAAATCAAATAAGAACATTAAAAAGTACCATTCGCGATCTTGAATCTGACAAAAAGGAGTTAGAGAATGGAAGAGATGTATTGAATCAACAAATAACAAGTTTGAATACTAAAATCGACAAACTCGAATCTGATAATCAAACACAAAATAATTCATTAAATCAACAAAAAACAGATTTAGAGTCCACCATCAAAATTCTTAAATCTGAAAAAAATAATTTAGAGAATAAAAACAATGCATTAAACACCCGCATTGGCAATCTTGAAACTGAGAAAAACAAACTCAATAGTATACAAAAACAACTTGAAAATGAGAAAAACACGATTGCAAATGAACTCAAAAAGATAACAGAAGACCGAGAACAAATATTAAAACAAATCCCTAGATTTCAACTCTTAATCGGGACTAAAAATACATTTTTAGAAAAATTAAATGAACGCGTCGCCGAACTTCAAGCTGATCTCGAAATACAACGTAAAAAAGTAGAAGAAAAAGACAACTTGATACATGAATTAAACACGAAGCTTGAAAGTAAAACTCGACAACAGCTTTTGAAGAAGCTCACAAGAAACCAACCACAAGAACCCGCCGTACCCAGTGCCGTACAATACGGAAGAAGGAGAAGATTTAGATCTAAACGTTAAACTTGGTCACAAAATTTACAAACACGTACGAACCGTTTGTTTTCATAAAAATAAAATAACGATTCATATTTTGTCATCAAATTGTCAAAAAAGTCATTTTGTGTACATATGAAAAATGAATAAAATAATTGTTTCAAATTCGAATATTCAACTGTAAATCCCGTTCGTGTTTCATGATTTTCAATCATTGATACAATTTCACGTATAATTTCTTCTTCTGAAAATTGTGTTACATTTACACGACTTAACATCATTTTTTTTATTATTCAAAAAATGAAAAAAATTTTTTATGAAATCGAATGAAACATAAAAATGATATGAACAATTTTTCAATAAAACGTAAAAAAATCATTTAAAAAAAGTGTAAAAAAAATGTTTTTCTTATATCAAAATGGCGAAGGGTATCGTGTAAATTCTTACGATTACGTACAATTATCTGAACAATTTGGTCAATTATTTTTACAACAATTCCGTAATGAAAACAGAAGAAGTACATGTAAATTTCGTAAAGGTAAAACAATATGTAATTCGAAATGTTTAGAACATGGTGGTATGTCTTACAATTATTGTGACAAACATTACACAGATGAACGTAAACAAATGATACGTTCATTTTTTGAAGAACATCATATGTATATTCCAGAAAATACTACAATTTTAGAAGAATTAGTAATTCCTGAATCATGGACACATTTTACAAATGTACTCGTACGTGATTCACAAAGCGTACTAAATACATTAAGTTTGATTATTCAAATCGAAAGTCCGACAACATTTGATTTAAAAGTGTTGTCGAATTATTTACGTTCGTGTCACGATTCGATTATCGAAGAATCAAAAAGTAATCAATCTATTGATGATGAAAATGACATTGAATTGGAAGTTGAATCAGAATTACGTACTGCGTTTCATAATGTGATTGAATTCATTGTACTTTTTCAAATGGGTACGAAATTACACAACGCATCCGTAAAAATTTGGCATAATAATTATATACACATATGTGGTTGCAAAGACATTTTTAGTTCATTAAAAATTGCAAGTACAGTTTTACGTACATTACGTCGTTCAGGAAATATTCATTCGGAAGCACGTGTATCAAGTATCAATCCAGTGTTTGCGAATGCAAGTTTTGATTTTTTTCCACAAACAATTGTCGTAAATAACATCACAAGACCACTTTTTGTACAACGTATGCGTAATTATTTACAGGAAGCTTCACCCGAATCGAATATTTCTGTAATTTCTGAAAATAGTGATCAATACGCACAGTTTTGTTTTCAACTCGAACAAAAACGTACAACCGTTAAAGTGTACCCACGTGGAAATGTGATCATTACAGTAAATAATTTTGATGGATATCTATTACAACTTGCTTTACAAGTTTTACAACGTACTGCGGATGATCAAGACGTTTATCTTCGTGATATTTCAGAAACAAAAATACGTATCCAGACCAACGTAAATACACCAACGAATACGTTCACGTTCAGTCCATTACGTAACAATACTTCTGTTACACCTCGGATGGGTTTCTCAAAAGGTCAGAAACGTGCGTTTGGTGAATTGTAATAAAATTTGAATTGTAACTTCAAATTAATTGTAATAAATTACTGGTAACCCTTCATGATTAAAGAAGTCACACAATTCATCAGGGTAGTATCCGTATTGATTGGATACACAAGGGATACCACGTGCACAAATGGTGTTTGAATAATGCGTATGTCCATAAACGCAACATTTGACACCGTAGAGTAATTTTTGTGGGAAGCAGTGTAACCAATTTGCAGAAAAGTACCGTTTTTTTTCTGGAGGTTGTGAATTGTATTTCGTGGAACATACGTTCTTTGTAATAATTGGAAAATGTGTAATAATAACTTTATGTGAATATCCATTGTTTTTATGTAAAAATGCAATTAATGAATGTAAATCTTTCCAACATTCGTCTTTTTGATCAAACGATTGTATTTTTCCAACACATCCGTGACATGGAGTCCACATTGTCGTGCCATAAAACAAAACACCACACACTTTTACAAAACGTCTGTACAAGAATTGAATATTATGAAATCGTGAAAAAAAGTCACGATATCTCTTTAACATTTCTGTAAACGAATGTGTTTGTGAGTAAAATTCACGATTCCCCGGGACGTATAAAACAGTACGCCACGTTTGTGCACAGTATTGAATAAATCGTTGATAATTGGGGGAATCGATGTGTCCGATATCACCTGCGAGTATTAACGTTTCATGTTTTTTTGGATAATGATAAAAAGAGTCACATAACTCAAGATGGAGATCTGAATATATTTGAAATTGAAGATTCATAATTTTTTATTAACTAAGCGACAATTTAAAATAGCATGAAAAAAATACGTTCGAATCGTTTGTATTTTTTAAGAGAAAATAATATAAAAAATGTACACAACAGCGTTCGTTGTAAATATTCCTTTTGTTGTTGCAATTGCGTGTTTATTTCATTTTAAATTAATAAATGAAACGAACGTGATTGTTTGTGTATTATTGGCAATAATACATAATGCGTTAATATTTCAAGGAAATACACCGATGATACGTTTTGGTTTTGTGTTATTGTATCTTCTCATTTTATGTTTCATAGCACTTCATACAATTTCAAGAGTTGTTTTAGGTACAGATCTTACGAGTTTATTAAAAGGTTTATTTAAAAAGAAAGAAAAGAAAATTACACCATTTGAATCATTAAAACAATACGTATATACCGGAATCGAAAGTATTTAACAATGGATTTAAAACCGTACGAAATCATGCGTCATCAGGTTTGTATGGAAATATCAAGAAATATGTTAAAAACGAATGTTAACATAGTCTCTGGAAGACAAGGGTATGGTGTAAGTATGTTTGTGAAAGCCCATTGTGATATTTATTGGCCTGTAAATAAAACGTATATATTACTCACGGATCACGAAATAAGTACATCTGAAGTATTAGACGAATTACGTGATTCATTACATACTCATTTGTTAATTGATTTAGTATGTCCATGGACACCTGTGATGATAAAAAATTTTTGTAAAAAAGTACAAAAAAATTCATGTATTAAGAATATAATCATTGTGTACACGTCAAATACAGAAAGTCATTTTGTAATCAACGACAGTATTCATTTGAATACAGATGAAAACAAAAATTTTCAATTTTTATATAAAAATAATTTAAAATTTGAATATTTCAAAGCACACAACGTACGTGAATTTCTTGAATATTCAAAACTTGTTGAAAATAATGTATCAAAATTAATGCAAAAATATCAACAAGGAACGTCAACACTTGATATACGTCCAACAAAATATTTACAATTACGTGATTCTTACGATTTCAGTGTATTTATCGAAAATAATCCTGAATTTCAATTTGAAAAATATTATTCAATCGAAAAATGTGCAGACATTTATGATTATCGTAGTCAAGCATGTATACCACTTATAGATATTTTTGATTTTACGGAAAGTGTCGATGAACCCGAAACTTTATTACATTTTCCACAAAAATATTTTATGCAACTTATGTATTATTCGGGACGTTGTTGTTGATGAAGAAGAAGACGTACGAATCCCCATATTTCATCAATTTCAGAACGTAATCTTTCGATTTTTTGTAAGAGTTCTTCTAATTGTTCCTGTGTTAACGTCATTCTGTAATTTGTATAAAAATATAAGAATCCGTTATTTTTATAAAAATAATTTCGCGTTGCGTAATTCAAAAAATGGATTCAGTAACAACAACAAAAAATGACTTATCTCAAACCTTCACAGATCCTGGCGTATCTCTTGATAATTCCATACGGATCGAACTTCCAAATGGTATTCAACCAAACCCTATTAAAAAACGACGAACTCGGAAAAATAATAACAATGAACAAGAACCTCAAGTACCAACAATACCCGTTGAATTACTTGAACACCAGATTTCACATTATGAAAAATTATTGGATATCTTCACAAAATCCAAAATCGCCCTTGATTTATCACCCATGGGTACAGGAAAAACATATACTGCAACGAAAATTGCAGAGCATTTCAATGTACAACACGTCCTTGTCATCGCACCTGTTTCCGTACTTCCGAAATGGGAAAATATGAAGAAAGTACACGGGCTTAAATTAAAAGCTGCAATAAGTTATTGTAGTTTACGTAGTGTGAAATATAAACAACCGAGTCATGGATTATTGACACGTATTGATACTCAACAAGAATCACGTACTTCTACGGGTGAAGTACGTATTATTGAAAAAACAGAATTTGTAGTAACATCTGAATTGAAAAAATTAATATCAGAAGGACTTTTACTGATTGTTGATGAAATTCAGAATGTAAAAAATGTAAGTTCGCAATTTTTGAGTGTCAAAGAACTCATTCGTGAAATTACAGAAACGGAATCGAATTCCAAGGTATTATTACTTTCAGGTACACCTATTGATAAAGAATTACAAGTCATTAATTTATATCGTGCAATGAATATATTACAAGGTAATATTGCACATTATGATCCATACCGTCACAAACTTGATCCACGTGGTTTTATGAAATTATATCGTACACACATTTCATATTTACCCGAAAATATGCAAACGAATATTGAATTATTTCATACATATTTTCGAGACCCTTTAAATTTAACCCCTACCCGTACACGTGACCTTTGGAATCTTATGAAATCATCACCTGAATATTCAGAATATCTTCGTTTACCATTATGGATACGTGAAATTCATACAACATTATCAAGTGTATATTCTCGTGTACACGTACATGATGAAAATTCATCGAATGAAAGAGCAACAATTCTGTTCATGAATCATATCTATCAAATGTTTATTCAAATATTCTGTAATAAGTTATCGTCAAAAATGAAAATACAACAAACAGAAGTACGTTTACATCAAAAAAATGCAAAATATCCTGTATATTCTCTTGAAAATACAGAAATTTCATCAGATAATGAAGAATTATTATTTAAAGCAGTGCAATTATTGAAGCATGTCACAAATTTTAATCCGGATACACAAACGATTACATTTGATCGTGAACATGCTGCAAATACATTTCAAGGTATAACACGTGCATTACAAATGATTGAAACCGCAAAGTTAGGAATATTAAAACACGTAACAGCATTTACGTTAATATCAAATCCTGAATGTAAAGTTGTCATATTTTTAAATTATTCAGCAAGTATACGTGATCTTGAACGTGAATTACAGCAATTTAATCCATTCATTTTTGATGGCTCCACGAATGTAAAACGTCGTCAAGAAATTATACAAAAGTTTCAATCTGATTCGTTAGAACACCGTTTGATAATCGGAAATTTACAATGTTTATCAACGGGTATTGATTTAGATGACAAATTTGGGAATCGTCCAAGGTATGCATTCGTAAGTCCTAATTATTGTACAATTACATTACGTCAATTATCATTCCGTTTTTTACGTGCGGATACAAAATCGGATACAAATATTCATTACATATTTGGAAGAAAAACAGTAGAAATCCAAGAAAATAATCAAGAAAATAATGAACAACAACAAAATACAAAAACAGTTAACATTCCAGGATATGAAGAATTACCAATTTTACATGCATTAGCACGTAAATCGAACGTAATACGTCAGGTTGAAAATGCAAATTCGGGGGACATACGTTATCCTGGAGATTTCGTAGGTGGAAATGAATTAATTTAAAAATTGAGGTGCGTCCTGGAGATTTCGTAGGTGCAAATGAATTAATTTAAAAATTGAGGTGCAAATTGTTCAAATGCAGGAATATCTGTACAATCACAATCGGGTTCGTGAAATACTTTTGGAATTTTGATAAAATTTTCAAGGAACAAACTTTTAATTTTATATTTGAGTATAATCTTGTCACTTTGTAAATAATTTAATTGATGTTGTATTCTTTTTTTGAATTCTTGTAATGAAATAATTTCTTCTTGATCAACAAGTATAATAATATGTTTCACCGAACGTTGAAAATCGATATTTAAATAAACAGTAGGAATCGTTAACGAATCAATTTCAAGTGAATAATATTCTAAAAATTCTTGAAGAACAACAAGCGTACAACTAGGGTGCACAATAATATTCAAACATTTCTTTTCGAGTGTACACACGTTACACATTGTTAACAATAAATTGTCATGGATGCATGATAAATCTACAAAATAAATTACAGCATCTTTGAAATTATCAAACGTGCAATCACACGTCCCAGAAATATACACACTCCACATTCGCATTTAAAAATTTAAATTTAATTTTTTTTAATTTCAAAAAACACATAAACAATTAATTTAAACATGTAACCATGTTTCAATCACTTCTTCGCTAAAACCTCGCTCTTGAAGTTCTTTTCGAATTTCCTCTTTCGCGAGATCATTTAACTCATCTTCATCACGTAATCCGTGTTTACTCTTTATTAAATGAATAACTACAGCAATTTGAGTGGAATCAGCAATCTTAATTTCAATATCTTCATAATATCCTACTAAAACATTCACTAATCGAGATAAGCGACCTGTAAAACATTTACATTCCGCATCACTCATCTCTTCATTCAGACGATTACATAATTCGAATTGAAACTTATGAGATTCAATTCGTAAAATCACCTTTTTTAATAAATCTTTAAAAGTTATTTCTAATTGAGAATGAATTTCACACGATTCGATATATTCAAATAAAGCATCTTTACACTTAATAGTTAAATACTCATTCTTTACAATCCATTCATTTAATTCAATGTCAATTAAATCACTCTTATCATTCAATAATGAAAAGATAGACTTTTTAATTGATTGTTGAATAGATGTATCATGTACATTTTGAGTGTCGTTATATAGATTATTACTGTTTCTTAAGCGTTCTAATCTTCGTAGTAGTGGAGTTGGAATGTATTCAATTGGATTATTACTATAATTAAAATAAGTAAGTCTGTTACATTGAATTAATTGCACTGGTAAAGTACTTAATTGATTATTTGCACAATACAATATTTCCAAATTCGTAAGATTTCCAATACTTTCTGGTAAAGTACTTAATTGATTACAACCACAAGTCAATTCTTTCAAATTCGTAAGATTTCCAATACTTTCTGGTAAACGTGTTAATTGATTACTAGTACAATACAATCCTTCCAAATTCGTAAGATTTCCAATACTTTCTGGTAAAGTACTTAATTGAATATTATTACAATACAATATTTTCAAATTCGTAAGATTTCCAATACTTTCTGGTAAACGTATTAATTGATTATTATTACAATTCAATAATTTCAAATTCGTAAGATTTCCAATCCATTCAGGTAAAGTACGTAATTTATTTGAATAACAATCAAGTAATTTAATATTATCTTTGAATTCAAATAATTCTTCCCAAGAAGAAAATATTCTCTTTGAATCATCCATAAATGTACAACGTAAATTGAAACTCATTTTTTTTAAAATTAAATAAAACATGAAAAAACAGAAAGACAATTAAAAAACACAAAGATAATTAATTTGCGCACCAGACGTCTCCGCAATATTTTGTACACGAATGATGTCACGTTGCTTCGCACCTAACAAACGTGCAATTGGGTCATTTTGACGCATACGTGGTAATTTATCCCAATTTGCAAAAGTTGCAAAAATTTGATTATGTTCACTTGAGTGTACGATGGAGAAATGTGGTTGTAACGAATGATTGAAGATATCGAAGACGAGTTCACAATCTTCAAAAATTTCGATATTCATTTGAATCCCACGTAAAACAGTTTCAGCGATACTTGTAATTGGTTTACGTGAATTGTCGTAAGCATTACGAATGACAAGAATTCCTGCATCCGCTTGTTGATCTTCGAATTTTTGTACATAATTCAAAATTTGTTGTTTCCCAATATTTTGATCTTCCGCGAACATGACAATAAGTTTTTCTTGAGTTTTACGATGTTGGAATTCTAATAAAACATTTTGTCTTTGTGGAAATTGTGAAATCCATTCGTTGACACTGAGTACCGTAAGTAGTTCAAGTGTTTGACATTCTTCTTTCGGATCGTACCCACGCCGGTCGAGAATCGTGCAAAGATTACGACAAATCTTGTATGTAACTTTTGTTGTCATTTTTTTACATCGTTTTTTAAAATGAACAAATCAATAAAAAAAGACAGTAGCCTTTATTTCTTTTTACTTTTTTTTAATTACTATCGAACGATGATTTTCTATAAAAATGATGATTTATGGCCATTACGTTTCGAGCGTAGTGCATCATCTATGTCAAGAATTAGGAGAACACGAATGTTACAATCTGAACGAATGTATTGATATTATTCATACAATATATTTACGTGATCTTTCGGAGTATTACATTTTAAGTAAAAAATCGAACCAGACGTTCGATTTTGGAAAAATGTTCAAAGAACAAAATGTCTCCAAAATCAAAAAAATGTTTCGTGTCCAAGATGTATACGAACGTTTTTGTCCACCCCCGAGTGTAACAAGTCGTGTAGCATTTGACGAATGGGCTGTTGAGACAGGGTTAACTATGGAATTATATGACAAGCAAATGAAATATTTTATATTATTTTACGATGCGTTCGTGACGTGTAGTATTTTAAGTGAATTTGTCGGATTATGTAAAAAAAATGGAAAACGTGTAATTCATAATTCGGTTGAAATTACAATCGATCTCACAGAAATAGTCATAGTTTCATATGGTATCGAAACTCCACTCGAATGTTATTCATTTTATGATTCTGTATCCAAAATGATGAATTTTCCATTTACAATTGAGTATTCAAAAACAAATGATGATTTCTGTGGTATACGTACAAGTGTCCTACGTTTAAATAATGAACATATTGTGAATCCATGGGAATTTTTTTTATACGATCATTCGTCAAATATGCGTATTGTTGAAAATTTTGAAATCACAAATGTTCAAGCAATGTCAAAACATGTCACAGAAGCGGAACGTAGTTTACGTACGTGTTGGATGATTGAACCTACGCAATTTTTAAATGAACCACCTGGGAATACAAAAATTGCGAGTATGGTAAGTTTATCATTTATTGCATGTATAAGCCCACCCGTAAATAATGAATTTGTAAATACAATGGGTATTCCGGATGTATTTTATGAACATTCAATTCAACGTTCGCAATTAATTGAACTTGTATCCATGACAGTAGAAAAACATATATTTCATATATTGAGTCGTAATGGTACGACCAATGAAGTGACCGTAACAATGATTGCAGAAGGTGAATATCGTTTGGTGTATTCGACAGTATTGATGCGTTTAGGTACGAGATATGAAGTATGTACAATTTGTATAGTTTCGAAAAATCTTGTCGAATTTCATGAATTTTTACGGCACCAAACGACAGCGTCCGGAGCATTGGATGAAAATTATTTTTCTGTATTGTCAACGATTGTGCATCGTAATTTCAATTCAGGAAATTTGGTTGTTCAACCGATTCCTACGAAACGTTGTTTTTTTCATGATCCTTATGTTTCATTAGTTCCAAGTATGTGGTATTTACCTGGTTGTATGTGTACTTCATGTGTTTCGAAAAAAAATTTGTAAATAATTTTTTTATTACATGCTTACAAGAATACCTTTTTAAATAATATAATATGGATGACAACCGTCTTCATAAGGGTAGGATTTTATATTCCGAAGGGAAACCTCGCCCTTTATTTAGAGGCGTTTTTCATGCAATATTTGCATGTACAGTCCCTATTATGTTAGCATTTCTAATTCAAGCGTTACCAGATCATTGTGAAAGTAATTTTATTGCATATTCTCCGTTAGTTATATTTTGTTCTGGTCATGTTGCATGTTGGGGCACTTCTGCAATATATCATCGGATAAATCACACCAAGGAAATAGAAATTTTTTTTCAAAAACTTGATCATGCATTAATTTATATTATGATATTTTCATGTTGGTATCCATTGGCTGTATACAATCTTGAATATTTACGAGCACGTAATTTGATTATAGTTCTTATACTAGGTGTAGCAGTTGGATTCTATTGTACATTTGTATTAAGGTTATCCCGACCGTATGTGCATGTATTGTACGGATGTTTGATTTTATTAGAACTATCAAATATTCAGAAAGTAATGACAGAATATGAACGGTTTCTTCTTCAAAGTAGCATCTCGATACACGTACTATCTGCAATACAGTTTGCGGTTCGACGTCCATTTGAGAACCATCCGGTGTTTTCATTTCATGAAGTTTTTCATATAATGAATATTGTAGGAGCTATACTGTTTGCTTGTATGATATATTTAATGGCTCTTCGAGGAGGGTCGTATAATGCAAATGTCTGTGTTTTATAAAAAGTACATTATTTTACTATTTTGCATAAATATAAAAATGAATAGTTCCGAAATACAAAAAATACGTTTCTATACACATGAATACTTCAAAAGATTATATGACACAATTGATTTCACATTTTTACCAAAAGAAGCAGGTGCACATTTAGGTTTAATCGTAATCGTGGACGGTATAAAATATTACGTCAAAACACATTCGTATGGTAATGTTTTCCCACAATTTTCAAAAGGTTGGACACCAAGAAATGTTGTACCTTTCGAATTGGTCATGTATCGTGCATTTCAATCCATTGGTATACTCAGTGAAGTACACATAATTTCCGGACGTAATCCGATCGATACATTTATTGCAACACGTGAAATTCCGAATTTGTTACCATTGAATTCAGAACATCCAGAACAAATTATGTTAGTGCACATGATTCAACAAACGTGTTGTTTGACAGATTTGATTACGAATCCAGAAAATTATTTCATTTCGGATGGACGTCTTGTTATTGTTGATTTTCGTCCTGAAGTACCACGAATGTGTGACGTGCAAAATATTTTGAATGGTACGAAACCTTTTTCTAAGTACGGGCGTTATTTACCACAATTTATTCAAAACATCATTTATAATATTTCACCACAAGAACGTCTTGGATACATGAATGTTGACATTCTTTTACAATTCAAAAATTTTATCGAATCACAACAACCATTCGAAGGCAAACGTGTCATTTTGCAAAATTTCGAAAATTTAATACAAGCAATTAATACACTTTCGAAATAAAACGAAGATCAGAATCGTCGTACGAATCCTTATGTTTCGCGACTAAAAAACTGTAAAGCATGTTTTGCATACGTTCTTTCCCAAGAAGTTCTTTATTTGCACGTACAATATCATTTACAGCCATCGTAAAACCAATGTCGCCAATATTGTATCTCGCTGCAAGTTCACGTATTTTGTCCAGATGCATAAATACGCATGCATTTTTTAAAGATTCTTCGAAGTCTGCTACAAAATCATTGTGCATTTTTGAATACATTTCACATGCATCCTCGAACAAAATTACATGTACTCCTGTGGATAATTGTGCAACGTTTGGTGGTAAATCTTCGAAAGGAAATGTCGTTTTTTCTGACACGATGAAACGTACGTGATTCTCAAGTACTTGAATTTCGACAGTTTCTTGTGGGAATGATGGAATCGGAGGATCGGTGCGGACGTCAATATCGAAGGTTAAATCACGGAATTGTTTGTATAATTGCGATTGTTCCCAAGGCGTTTCGAGTTTGAATTGTGTATCACTTTGAAGTAATGGTGACATCAAATCCGGGAAACGTTCAGGTGGAAAAAATGTATTCAATTGTTCACGATTGTTTGTAATAAATTCTTGTATTTTTTCATTCCTGACACGTTTGTAATGAATGTCACCTTCGTTTTTCACACGGGTTAAATATTCTGTGACAATGTTCACGGACATTTTATTTTTTGTTTTCGATATTTCTGGAAATGAAAATGAAAATGAAAATGAAAAAGTGTACAACATTTTTTTGTAATCAATAATTATAAAAAAGCATAAAATGTCAATTTCAAGTGGTCCCATTCGTTTTTCGGAAGTTGCTGGGTACTTAGGAATTAGCAATCCAGTATCTGCAACAAAAATAATTGCAGAAATACCAGGTGCAACAGTTCCTTTTGCTGTTTCATTTATATATGGAAAAACACTTGGAGGTGCTGTAGCAACAGGGGTATCACCTGTTTACGGTTTTACAAACGGTGGTTCAATTTTAAACATTCTTGGTTCTGGTTTTACAGGTTCTGAAACTGTAACAGTCGGTGGTGTATCTGCAACATCAATTACACTTATTTCAAGCACACAATTACAATGTACTGTACCTGCGAACACAACTGGTACGAAAAATGTTGTTGTGGATAGTACAACACTTTCAGGTGTTTATACATATTATACACCAGCAAGTACAAAAAGTAAATATCGTTCTTTTACTTCGACCACCGTACCAGCAGGTTCGGCAACATATTTCCATGATGTCACATGGTCGAGTGGTTTAGGTTTATATGCAGCAGTGGCACAATTTTCATCAAGTACAGATGGTATCATTACGTCATCGGATGGTTCTACGTGGACACGTAGGACATCTCCATTTAATGAACAAAATAACACATATTTACGTGTGATAACAAATGACACCAACCGTTTTATGACATCAGGTTACAATACAAATGAAACCGCGTTTTCATCCAACGGTACAACATGGACTCAAAGTACAGGAACAACTGGACGTCATTCTTCTGCGTATTCACCAACACTTGATATGTGGGTAATACCAGGTCCTGACATTATTTATTATTCATCAAATAATGGTAGTTCGTGGAGTTCGACAAGTGTCACTGTGAATCCACTTGGATGCATATGGGCAGGTGCACCGTTCAATAAATTCTTTGTATTCCCACGTGCCAATGGTAATATTTTGTATTCAAGTAATGGTAGTTCATGGACAACTGTTACACCAGGTACGATCGATTCTGGAAATTATTATTACGCTGCTGCGTATTCAAGTGATCTTCAACTTGTAATGACGATTGCAAATAATGGTGGATACGTGTATACATCTTCCAATGGTACAACATGGACAGGTATTGGTTCGTGTGATATGATAGGCCAAGTACGTAGTTTATTATGGAATTCGGATATGTACGCATGGTACGCGTCAGGTAAAACAGGTGTTGCAGTGTCTTCAGATGGTATTAATTGGACAAAGATAACAAACATAACAACAGATTTAGATGGATATGCAGATTATTCTTCAAAAGGTATTGCGTATTCATCAAGTCTTGACAAATTCGTAACAGCTCATGCGACAATGTATGTGTCAGATGTTGCAACGAAAGGTTCTATATTATTAGGAACAAATAAATACGTGACATTCCCGAATTCTGCAGATTTCCAAATGGGTACAGGTGACTTTACATTCGAATGGTTTCAATACCAGACGTCGATTACAAATACTCAGTATATCCTTCAGTACGGAACATCCTTCCGTTGTCAAATTACGTCTGCAAAAAATTTGGAAGTGGTACTTGCGAATTCTACAGTGTATTCACAAACATTACCAAATTATTATGAATCTTCATGGGTCCATATTGCAGTTTCACGTTCCGGAACGAATCTGAGAGTATTTGTAAATGGAACCCAACTTGGAACAACGGTAACGAATAGTTCGAACATTACAGATGCATCGACAGTACTGACAATCGGTGGTAGTTCAACAAATTCATTCATTGGTAAACTAACGGGTATTCATATTATGAAAGGTACAGCGAAGTATACAGCAAATTTTTCACGTATTGCACATGAAATTGTTGGAAAGGACATAAATACGAAATTATTATTACCAGTGAATTCGACAAATTTCTTATTAGATTTTAGTAGTGCAGGACGTACAGCAACAAATAATGGTAGTTGTACATTCGATTCAGGAAATCCATTCCGTTAAATTTTTGTGTAATCATATCAAATAAATGCCAAATATTCCACTCGATAAAGAATTGTACGAACGTGTACGTGAACACGTGTATTCGAAAATTCCGAAACATTCTGCATACCGTTCGGGAATTTTAGTTAAATTATATAAAAAATTAGGTGGACGTTATAAACATGTTGGTAACGAACGTGGTATTGACGCTTATCCATTGAAACGTTGGTTTGCAGAAAAATGGAAGGACGTCTCTCCAAAAAGTAAAAAAAATATTCCACATTATCCATTATATCGTCCAACACGTCGTGTATCGAAAAAAACACCGCTTACTCTTCAAGAAATCCCAAACCGTAATATATCTGAACAATACAAACGAAAACAAAAATTAAGACATTCGACTCTCCCTCATTTCAAAAGGAAAAATAAAAGGAATTCTGTGTAATAATTTCCGACACGACATCGTTTTAAAAGGAAGGGGTGAATGTAATATAAGGATAATTTGTAAGAATACGATCATGGAATTTTGTGTAATTAATAATTTGTTTCGCATAATTTTCGAAAACAACGTGTTTGTATTTATTTTTTAATTTTACAACACACGTTCCATTTTGTTTGTATTTGAGAGTATACGTAAATATACAAGGGTGTTCTTGTGTTGATTTGAGTGTCTGTAAAAGATAATTTGAAATTTCTTTTACAAATATTTCAATTGTTTGTGGTAATACGTGTTCTTCAAAATCTGTAATATTTGCAATTTTTACCATTTTTTAAATTATAATTCAAGAATATGTAAATGTCTTTGAAAGTAGATACTTCCATAATTTTTCGAAAATATTTTTACACGATCGGTAAATATTTCTTGCAAATAAGCACGTGATAAAATCGGA
>JACCDX011471521.1_pt1 | contig 17532 bp, 8 predicted proteins | sample 7449681 | NCBI WGS metagenome assembly JACCDX01 (sample SAMN15323450, study PRJNA562643) | freshwater metagenome | isolation source: river surface water | place: USA:Blue River Watershed | collected 2017-08-18
AGTGGAACTGGCTCATTTTCTAATGTAAATTTACTTACCTCAACCTTTACACCAACCTCTTCCGGGACCATAACATTACAGTTAACTCCATGTTCACCAGGTGGTTGCACGCCAGTTTCTGATCAAGTAATACTAACTGTTTCTCCCTCGCCTGTGGTAACAGCTAGTGTAGTCACTAACCCGATTTGTGTTGGATTAATCACCGATCTTGTTGGAACAGTAACAGGAGGAAATCCATTTGATCCTGACACAACGTACCAAACTTTTACATCTGGTGCTGGTCCTATTTCAATTCCAGATAATAACACGTCTGGTGTGTCTATTCCAATATCTGTAACAGGAGTGCCAAATTCAACAACCGGAACAACAACGATTTCCGGAGTTACTATTAATGTAGATCATGATAGAATAGGCCAAGTCGAAGTATGGCTTTGTCCTCCAGGAGTGACTCCTACACCTACTACTTTCCCTGGATGTATTCAATTATTTAACAACCATGGTGGAGCTGGTGATGATTTAGTAAATACAACTTTTACAGATGGTTCTGCAGTTGATATTACTGCGGGTGCACCGCCCTATTCCGGTTCTTTCAATGCAACAGGAACTGGGCTTTTAAATGGCGCTTCCTATCCAACAAATGGGACTTGGACAGTTGTCGTAATAGATAATGTCGGCACACAAAATACGGTAGGAACGGCTGGACAAATGTCAATTACTTTCGGAACTCCTGTACCTGTGGATCCATATACCTACTCATGGAGTCCTTCGACAAATTTATCTTCAACAAATACAGAATCAACTTCATTATCAACATCTGGCCTAACTGCACCAACTACATTAAATTATACCTTAACCGCAACAGATGAAAATGGTTGCACTGGGTCAGCCTCTGTTACTGTGGATGTTATTGGTCCACCAACGGCAACAGCTGGCTCTGATCAAAATGTGTGTGCTACTTCTACCAATCTCGCAGGAAATAATCCTGGAGCAGGGACAACAGGTCAGTGGACAGTTGTAAGTGGAACTGGCACATTTACGGATGCAACACTATACAATACAACTGTATCTGGTCTTGGTTCAGGGATAAATGTTTTCCAATGGACGTTAACGAATTCCTGTGGGTCTGCTTTTGACCAAGTTTCTATAATTAGTTCCACTCCTCAAAGTATTTCACCTGCATCAACCAATCCAACTCTTTGTGTGAACACTGCTCTTTCCCCATCGATAACCTTCACTACGACAGGTGCAACAGGTATTGGCTCCATAACAGGTCTTCCAGCTGGTGTTTCTGCCTCTTGGTTTGGAAACACACTCACAATTAGTGGTACACCAACTGCATCAGGAACTTTCAATTATTCCATCCCACTAACTGGTGGTTGTGGTGCCTTGAATGCCACGGGAACAATTACAGTTGTTGATGTACCGGTGATTACCTTAACGCCTGATGATCCAAATACTTGTAATGCTACTGATGGTTCTATTTTAGTTTCTGGAACGGGCTCTGGAACAATTACGTGGACTGGACCAACAAGTGGTAGTGCCTCTAGCTCATTAAATTACACCATTCCTACTTTAGGAGCAGGAACCTATTCAGTTTACTTCACCAACGCTTCAGGCTGTCAAAGCGCAACTGTTCAAACTTCTTTAGCCAATCCAGGCGCACCGCAAATTAATATTATCAGTGATGTTTCAAATTGTGGAACTTCATACACCCTGCCTGCTGTTCCTTTTGTTCCTGGTACTGAAAACAATCCACAATACTATACAGGTCCGAATGGAACAGGAACTGTAGTTGCGGTTGGTACAGTTTACAATGCGCCAACAAATCTTACCTTGTATGCTTACGATGTAAATGGCGCTTGTTCGGATGAAGAACCTTTTGTGATAACAATTAACGCAATCCCTTCTGTGAATCCGTTGACTGCTGTTCAAGGTTGTCCTGGAAGCTCTATTGACCCTACTGATTTTAGTTCAACACCTGCGGGAGCAACTTTCTCATGGACCAATGACAACATTGCTGTTGGAATCCCAAGCCTTGGAAATGGACAAATTGCAACCTATAACGCACCAGCAAATGCCACAAATGCAAATGTAGTTGGAACTGTATCCGTAACACCTATTCTTAATGGATGTACTGGGTCAACTTCTACATTTACCATTACTATTCTGCCAACTCCAACAATTAATACCATTAGTGATGTAAGTGGATGTCCAGAATCTTCAGCTGACCCAGCGGATTTTGTGAGTGTTCCTGCCGGAGCTACTTTTACCTGGAGTAATTCAAATGCAACAATTGGTCTTGGTGCCTCAGGAAATGGTCAAATCACACCATTTAATTTAGCCACTAACAATACAGCTAGCGCTATTACGGGAACTATTTCAGCAACAGCAACCCTAAACGGATGTACAAGCGCTCCTTTAACCTTTACAATATCCATAAACCCAACTCCTGTTATCACCTTAACACCAACTGATCCAAGTTCGTGTAACGGAACTGATGGCTCTGTTTTAGTAAATACGGGCGCGCCAGGTTCTGTTTCTTGGTCTGGAACAAGCACTGGTACAAGTGGGCCGATGAATGCAAATTATTCAATCACTAATTTAGGAGCTGGGGCTTATGATGTTACATTTACAAACTCTTCTACCGGTTGTCAAAGTACGGTTGTTTCCACTACCTTATTAAATCCTGGTGCTCCGATTATAAACCCTATTGCAGATGTTACTCAATGTGGTGGTTCGTATACACTTCCTGCCATAACTGGAACTTCGTTAATCAATGCACAATACTATACGCAGCCTAATGGTGGAGGCGGAATTGTAAGTGAAGGAACGTTGTTTGAACCTGATACCGTTATTACTTTATATGCCTATGATGCCAATGGGTTATGTAGTGCGACGGAATCGTTTACTATAAGTATTTATACCTTGCCGACAGCAACCATTTCGGGTGGATCAACCTACTGTGAGGGAGATAGTGTTTTAGACATTTCAGCCACAATTAACTTTGGTGTTTCAAATTATACCTTGAACTATACTTTAAATGGAGTAGCACAAACTCAATCCGGAAGTACAACTTCTTTATCACTTGGAAATACTGCAGGAACTTACGTTTTATTAAGTATTTCTGATGCTAACTGCACGAACAGCAATTTATCCTCAACACAAACAATCGTAATAAACGCCATTCCATCTGCACCAACTGCAGGAGCTGATACACTTTATTGTGACAATGAATCGCCAGTTCCTTTATTCGCTCAAGGATCTAGTTCTTTTACCTGGTATTCAGATCAAAACTTAACCAATGAAATCGGAACAAATTCGTCTCTTATTCCTTCAATGAATGTTGGTACGACTAGTTATTATGTAACAGAAACAATTAACGGATGTGAAGGACCAGCTTCCGTTGTTGTAGTATCTGTAGAAGAATGTGGAATTATTGTTCCAACTGCTTTTACGCCAGATGGAGACCAAACAAATGATACATGGACCTTACTTAATATAGATCAGGTTTACCCTAAAAATGTAGTGAGTATCTACAACCGTTGGGGGAATCTTATTTATCAGTCAAAAGAAGGGCAATATGAAACAAAACCTTGGGATGGAAAGTATAATGATGAAAATATGCCTGTAGGTTCTTATTATTTTATCATAGAATTTAATGATAATTTTACAGAAAATAAAGCAGGTATTGTTACTCTGATAAAATAACAAAAATGAAAAAAATTATACTCTTATTTTTTGTAGTCCTATTTTATCTTCCATTACAAGGACAGTCTAGCTTTTTTGTAGTAACAAAAATTGGAACAAAGTATACTGAAGCTCAACTGAAAGAGTCTGTTGAAAAAGCAGACTGGTGTGGTTATTTTCATGAAAGTTCAAGGTATACCATAACTTTTGATGATGGAGCTACAGTTGAATTATTGTCAAAAAAAGAAATTTCAAGTTCTGAAAAACTTAACGATGCTTGTTTTCAAAATGAGAACATCAAAGACAATGGAATATACAAAATTCATGAAAGTGGAGCCCTCGTTCGAATGTTGAGCGCGAGAAACACCTCAAAAAACTAAAAGCATGAAAAAAATATTTACTTTTTTGTTTCTAGGTTTCATTTTCTACAGTTATTCTCAAGGGGATAATTGTGCTACAGCCTACAATCTTGGAACCTTGCCTACTCCAGCAGGATGCTCCGGTGGGGCAACAGGTGTAGGGTTGCCTGTTACACACAATGGAACGAATGTAGGAGCTACTGCAGCAAACCCTTATGTTTCCATTATTGATTGTGGGACAGGAACTGCAGATATGGCTTCACCGGCTCAAGATGTTTGGTATTCGTTTGTTGCGTCTGGCCCAACAGCTGTTATTAGTTTTTCAAACATTACGGGTTCTTTTGGAACTCCTCAAATTGGGCTATACACTGGAACATGCAACAGTTTAACGCCTGCTGGTTGTGATGTTGATGGCTCACCTGCTACCTTTACCGGTATGGTTGCCGGACAAACATATTACATACAAGTGAGTGGAAATGGGGCAACTGCCGCAGGTAATTTTACCATTTCAGTCCAAAGTAACCAAGAATGTGGAGATTGTTTAACTCAGGCTTCTTTGGTTGCTAATCCCCCTCCTGTAAACGGATACTATTACCCAGGACAAACTGTTACTTTTTGTTACACGGTTTTCACATACAACCAAGTTAATACCAATTGGTTTCATGGCGTTCAGCTTACCTATGGCGCGGGGTGGAATATGGTTTCCCAATCACCTCCTGCAGGTTGTTCTTCAGGATCTTGGGTTTGGAAACCCACAGGTATTGGTACAGTAAACGGGACAAATTGGGGTCCGGGCTTCTATTTCGAGTCGAATTTGGGATGTAATAATTGTGATGCTACTGATCCGGGAGATAATTATGGTGATGCCAATGCCTCAAATTGCGATTTACAATTTTGTTGGACCATGCAAGTAGATGCGGCGTGTCCTGCTTCGTCATTAAATGTCACTGTTAACACAAGCGGGGACGGTGAATCTGGATCCTGGTCTAACTTGTCATGCCAAGCAGACAGTCCATCATCATTAGATCCCAACATGTCTTGTTGTTTACCACCCGCCATGTCTTCAACACCTACTACATGTTCAAATTCAACCGATGGAACGGCTACTGCCACCGCTACCGGAACGGTTTCCCCGTGGGATTTTTATTGGTATAACTCAAGTGGAACCTTAGTTGGTTCAACTATGAATACAACCGCGACAAACACGCTAAGTAATATTCCTGCTGGAACTTATACAGTAGTTGTTATTGATAATTCAAATTGCTCAATTGGTGCAAATGTAACCGTATCATCGAGTCCCGGAGCAACCGTAACGGTTCCTGCAAATATATCTGTTTGCAATGGCGCGTCGGTAAATGCTTCAAATTTCACATCTAGTGGGTTCCCCTCAGCATCATATACGTGGACAAACACCAATGCAGCAATTGGTATTCCCGCCTCAGGCACAGGAAATATTTCTTCATTCACGGCAACGAATACAGGCTTAACCCCAATTACAGGCACAATTACGGTGACTCCTTACAGTGGTCCTGATCCAGCAACTTCATGTGCTGGTGCGCCCAGTTCTTACACAATTACAGTAAACCCATCACCACAAGTAACTTTGACTGCGGCTCCAAGTACCACCATCTGTTCAGGTCAAACGGTAATATTAACTGGGAATTACGTTCCACAACCAGTAGTTTCAAATCAAACTTTCCAAAATGGCACTGTGGTGAATATCCCCAATGGTTGTTCTGGGCCATTAGGCTGTCAATTTGGAACTTCAAGTGTGAATTCAACCGGAATTACGCCTGTAAATTTTGTTAGCGGGCAACTTGTTTCTATTTGTTTCACATTACGACACGAAGACTATACAGAATTTACGACGCTAACCTTACAGGTAGGTTCAACTGTTTATACCTCACAAAATCCGGCGCCAGCTCCTTCAGGTGGTCTAACTTACGTATACAATGCTGATATGTTAACTTTATTAAATCAAATAAAAGCAACTATTCAAACAGGCGGAAACAATTCTGCACAAGTAGCAACGTTCTGTATTCCTCAGTCTATTTTATCTTTGATTGAATCTGCCGGTGGACTTACAAACACTACCTGGAAAATTGGTATTTCTGACCAAACAGGTGGCGCTGACAATGGATCAATTTTGGATTTCACCGTTGTAATAAAAGATTTCCAACTTTTTAATTATTCTTGGGCCTCTTCAAATGTTGGCTCCATAAGTACTTCTCCTCTTTCAGGGACTACTAATGGTGGAGCACTTTCAATCACGGCTTCTCCAACAACAACATCTGATTACACACTATCAATTCTTGATGAATCCGGTTGTCCGGGCACGGCAACAGTAACTATAACTGTAGCAAGCAATATAGTTCCAACATTCGTTCAGCTCGGGCCTTATTGCCAAAATGCAACGGCTGGTAGTTTAAATTCTACCTCTTCAAATGGCATCACCGGAACTTGGAGCCCTTCAGTAATAAATACATCAACTTTGGGTTCAAGTAATTATGTGTTCACCCCAAATGCTGGTCAATGTGCTGTAAATACTACTATGACTATTCAAATTACAACTCCTGTTACCCCGTCATTTACTCAACTAGGTCCGTATTGTCAAAATTCATCACCAGGCTCACTACCCTCCTCTTCGGACAATGGAATTTCTGGAACTTGGTCGCCGTCTACGATTTCAACCACCACCTTGGGAAGCAGTACTTACACTTTTACACCGAGCGCTGGACTGTGTGCCACTACTCAAACCATGACGATTGCCATTTCAACTCCAGTTACCCCATCATTTGTACAACTCGGACCTTATTGCCAAAATGATGTTCCCGGAACCTTGTCTTCAACTTCTACAAATGGAATTACAGGAACATGGAATCCTTCCTCTATAAATACTTCAAACACAGGGAATGTTACGTATACATTTACCCCAACTGCTGGTGTTTGTGCCACTACTCAAACCATGACCGTTACCATTTCAACGCCAGTTAACCCAACATTTACGCAACTTGGGCCATATTGCCAAAACGATTTGCCCGGAACCTTGTCCACATCCTCTACTAATGGAATTACGGGCACATGGAGTCCCTCTTCAATAAACACTGCAAATGCCGGAAATGTTACCTACACATTTACTCCTACTGCGGGAGTTTGTGCTACCAGTACAACGTCCACAATTACCACAAATGCACTACCGACATTTAATGCTGCGCTTGGCTCAAACCCAAGTGCATGTGGGTTATCTGATGGAACTATCATGATAAGTGGTCTAAGTGTTTCTTCAAATTACACCCTTTATTACAACGATGGAAGTGTGCTTGTGGGTCCAATACCAACAACGTCAAACGCATCGGGTGAAATTCTTATCAATGGTCTAAACGCAGGAAACTACAGTAATTTTTCGATAAGCGACGCAAACTGTTCTAGTACTATTTCTGGCCCAATTACACTTATTGACCCAAATGCTCCTGTTTTCTCTGTTAGTTTAGGAAATAACCCTACAACCTGTTTAGGGACTGACGGGGCAATAATATTAAACGGATTAACTCCCAATACAACTTACACCGTCACATATTCGGATGGTATCGCCGTAGTTGGACCAAATTTATTTACAACCAATGCTACTGGGTCAATAACATTAGGCGGTCTTAACTCCGGAAATTATTCGGATTTTGTTGTAGAATTATTAGGTTGTATTGGTTCTCAAATTGGTCCTGTTAATTTGATAGACCCTACACCTCCCAATCTGATAATCACCTCCCCTTCTGCAGTTTGCCAGCCAAATACTGTTGACCTAACAAATAGTAATGTCACAACAGGTAGCACCGGAAATGGGGCCTTGACTTATTGGACAGATCAAAACGCTACAAATCAACTTTCTAACCCCGCGTCGGTTTCAACAACTGGCACATATTACATTCAATCTACCGCTAACGGTTGCACGGATATTGAAGCTGTTACTGTTATAATTAACAGTACTCCTTCCATTACCAACCCAGGTAATCAAGCAGCTTGTGCTAGCTATTCCCTCCCTGTAATTACTGGTTCAAATTTAAGTGGGTCTCAAGGTTATTTCAATAATTCACAAGCGCTGGGTGGAACAGCTATCTCTGGACTAATCACAAGCTCTCAAACGGTTTATATCTACGATGCTAATGGCGCTTGTTCGGATGAAGAATCTTTTGAGGTAACCATTAATCCTCTTCCATCAGCAACAATATCGGGTGGAGCAACTTATTGTCAAGGTGATTTAATCTCAGCTATCGTCGCTTCTCTAACAGGTTCGCCTAATTACACGGTAAATTACACCTTGGATGGGGTCGCACAATCACAAACGGGATCTTCAACTTCTTTATCGCTTGGAAATACAGCTGGAACTTATGTGTTAGTTAGCCTTACTGATGCAAATTGTACTAATAGCAATTTATCTTCCTCGCAAACAATCGTAATTAATCCCATTCCCAATGCACCAACTGCCGGAACAGATACCTTGTATTGTAATAATGCAGTGCCAGTAGATTTATTCGCTCAGGGAACTGGATCGTTTACGTGGTATGCTGATCAGGCTTTAACAAGTATTCTAGGAACAAATTCGTCCTACACTCCTTCCATGAATGCGGGATCAACCAATTACTTTGTTACAGAAACTATTAACGGATGTGAAGGACCTGCTTCAATGGTTGTGGTGTCTGTAGAAGAATGCGAGATTATTGTTCCAACTGCTTTCACGCCAGATGGAGACCTAACAAATGATGTGTGGATACTGGAAAACATTGATCAGATTTATCCTGAAAATGTCGTGAGTATCTACAACCGTTGGGGAAGTCTAATTTATCAGTCAAAGGCAGGGCAATATGAAACTAACCCTTGGGATGGAACATTCAAAAGTGAAAAAATGCCTGTTGGTTCTTATTATTTTATCATCGAATACAACGATAATTTTACAGAAAATAAAACCGGTATCGTAACACTAATAAACAACTAATAATGAGATTATTAATTTTATTTACGTGTATTTGGGTAGTAAATGTGCAAGCACAGCAGATTCCTCAATATTCACAATTTTCAAGAAATCAATTTATGGCGAACCCCGCCGCCGCAGGTGTCTATGATTTTATTGATGTCACTGTTAGTGGCAGATGGCAATGGGTCGGAGTTGCCGATGCTCCTCGGACATCTTATTTGGCCTTTTCTGTTCCTTTAAAATTTAAGCCAGTAGCTTACAATCCAGGGATTAGAACGTCTAATGGGCCTGTACAACACCCTGAAATCAAAACAGGAAAATTAAAACATACCGTTGGCGGTCAATTAGTTGCTGATCAATATGGCGCATTTACTAAGTTTTCATTTTCTGGAACTTACGCCTTACACCTACCTATGACTAAAAAAATTAATCTCGCCTTTGGATTAAAAGCCGGTATATCTAACAATTCATTTAATTCTGATAAAGCACAGGTTTTAAGTATAATAAATCCGACTTTACCATACGATAATACCTATGCTACTTTTTCAGCAAATAATGCTAATAAGAATATAATGGATTTACATTCCGGATTATACCTTTATGGCAAACGCTTTTATTTGGGGGTTGCAGGAGATCAACTGACTAGAGATCTTGTAGAGTTTGGAACCGCATCTGCTAATTTTAATCCCCAAATGCATTTTAATCTAATGGGTGGATATACTATTCCTATCAATGAATCATTAGCTATAACACCTAGTTTTATGGCAAAATATATGTCTCCTGCTCCCGTTTCGATAGATTTCAATGTGATCGCCGATTACAATAAAATGCTTTGGTTCGGTATAGGTTATCGTCATACGGATGCGTTAATTGGACTTGTCGGAATGAATCTTTCTAACAAATTCAAACTTGGATATTCATACGATTTTTCCATATCAAAATTTAATAACTATTCTTCAGGTGGCCACGAGCTCACATTAGGAATTATGCTCGGACGTTAACAAAACAACCCATGAAAAACTTAATTAATGTATTCTTTTTACTTTCTACATTTCAAGTAATAGCTCAATTTGAAAGAATTGAAGACCCGAAGAGACTTGGAGGTAGTGTAAATACTTCTGCAGAAGAAAATTTCCCCATTTTTCTGAAGTCTGACGGAGCTCTATATTTTACAAGAACTTTTGACGAAAATTCAAAATATGGCCCCTTTGACCAAAATATTTGGGTTAGTGAAAAAGAGGGGGAGCTAACCTATTCCAGTGGAGAAAGCGTTAAAAAAATAAATAATAAATTCAACAACTGCATCGTTGGTTTTAGCTCCGATGAAACTAAAATATATTTATTGAATGCCTACGACGGTAAGAAAGATCTTAAAAAAGGAATCTGTTATTCTGTTAAAAAAGGAAATAATTGGTCGAAACCGAAAGAAATTAAGGTCCCGGAATTAGACATTGAGGGTCAATTCTACGGATTTCATATCAATAAAGAGGAGAACGTAATAATAATTTCATATTCGGGACCAAATACCAAAGGAGAAGAAGACCTTTATTACAGTGAGCTCGTAGATGGTAAATGGACAAGTCCTAAATCGATGGGTGAAGCTATTAACTCTTCTGGATTTGAGATCTCGCCTTTTTTATCAGAAAATAGTGATACACTTTTCTTTGCGAGCAATGGATTCGGAGGTGAAGGAGATGCTGATATTTTTTATTGCATACGGGTTGGGAAATCATGGAGCGATTGGTCAGAACCGGTAAATCTCGGCAGTAAAATAAATTCACCAAAATTTGATGCTTATTTTACTATGAGTGGTAAATTCTTTTATTGGTCAAGTAATCGTGATGCTGAACGCAGTGATATTTATTATTCCACCTTCCTTAACATTCCTCCTCTTACTGCAAGTGCAGAAGGAACAGATGTGACGGTTTATCAAGGAAGTGACGGCAAAATAGATTTAACTCCAAAAGGAGGAGTTGCCCCCTACACGTACGCTTGGTCAAATGGTAGCGAGGTTCAGGATCCCGAAATGTTAGTAAAGGGAATCTATACCTGTGTGGTAACTGATAGCTATGGGCAAACAGCGGAAGTAACAGTTCCGATTAATGAGCCTGGTCCGCCAATCGTAGTCGTTGAAGAGAAAAAATTCGAGGGAACCATTATTTATTTTGATTTAAATTCAAGTTATCACAATTTTGAAAACAAGAAAGAACTGGATGCTTTTGTGAAGAAAATCAAAAGTGAACCCAACTTAAAATTAAAAGTGGTTTCACATTGCGACAGAAGAGAAACCGATGAGTACAATATTTGGTTGTCAAAAAGACGAATGGAAAGAACTATTGACTATTTAGTTAGTAAAGGAATTCCTAAGAAGAATATTACCGGTGATTTTCGGGGTGAAAGAGAACCAGATGTGAAGTGTGCTAACTGTTCCGAAGATGAATTTACGAAAAATCGTCGAACTGTAATTTCTATCGTTAAGTAAGGTTTTCAACACGAGACTTCTTAAAAAACAGCGGGTGTTTTGAGATCTCCTGCGTAAAATTTGATTTTCTTTGGGCATTAGTCTATCATTATGCCGTGTAGAATTTTATTTTTTCTCGTACTGTCGTCTTTTTCACTAAAAAGCGTAGCACAAAACCTGATAAATAATGGCTCTTTTGAATTTGGAGGTCCAGGGGTTGGATTTTGGATTGACGGGCAAGGGTACAACCAACTTACGCCTCCTTATTCAGGATCTACATCTGCAGGAAATTATGCTTTTGTTTCAAATCCTCAAACGCTTAACACCCTCTCGTTCTTATCCACGGGGGATCATACGTCAGGAGCGGGAATAATGATGGTCGTAGATGGTACAACGACTGGAGGTCAACAAAGATTTTGGAAAGCAGGTAACAATGGTGGGGGGATTTGTAACTTAGTTGTTGGACAGACCTACACTTTCTCATATTGGATTCGAACAGTAAGTAATTCAGTGGCTGGAAATAGTGAATTAGCTAATATTGGCGTGTCATTCAATAATGCAAGTAACGTGGTTCTTTCCTTTGGAACAGCCCTTGCACCACTGCCGAACTTTGGTTGGCAACAAGTTCGTTATACATTTACCCCTACCAACGCTTGTGTAAACATCGAACTATATAATAACAACGAAGGATTCATTGGAAATGACTTCGCTATCGATGACCTTTCGCTTACACCGCCGACACCTCCACTTGATTTCACGTATTCATTAACGCAACCCAATTGTACCGATCCAAATTCCGGTCTAATTGTCATTTATCCAATTGGTGGAGAAAGCCCCTATGTTTTTCGAATTATTGGACCTCAACCCATTCCAATTACGAATAGTACAGGTATCTTTCAAAATGTGGAGCCCGGCACCTACACCATCGGATTAATGGATGCAACAGGAACTATAGATTCTATTCAGAACATTGAAATAACCTCTATATCTAACTTAGATGTAACCCCCGGAGACACGGCTATTTGTCCTGGAAATCAAATTACCCTCAACGCTTCCGGTGGAAATGGGAATTTTACATGGGAATCTAGTAATGTGTTAGAATCTGGGTTCCCGAGCTCTAATGCTGCCATTAGTGTTTCTCCAACGATTACAACAACATATACCGTAAGTTCTGCGGTGAACAATGCCAACCTTGTTTTTAATAACGATTTTCAGATGGGAAATCAAGGTTTTCAAACTGCATATACATACTATGCTCCTAACAATCCAACTGGTGCCCAGCGCGCTTATGGCGTATTAACAAATCCTAGTAATTGGTTTGGAAATTTCTCGTCTTGTCTAGATCACACGATTGGAGACGGGACAGGGAAAATGATGGTGATTGATGGCTCAACTTATAATGCCGGCAACGATCCGTTTTGGTGTCAATTAATCGCTGTTGAACCAAATAAAGATTATTTATTTTCTTATTGGGCAACAAGTTTAACCGCCTCTAATTTGGCACAGATTCAGGTAAAAATTAACGGCGTGTCATTAGGAATTACGACTGTTCCAAGCCAATTATGTTCATGGGGCGAGGTGACATTCGTTTGGAACTCTGGCAATAACACCACAGCTGAAATATGCCTCTCCGACAACAACACAGCAGGCCCAGGTAATGATTTTGCTATCGATGACATTTCCTTACGCTCCCAAAACAACTGTTCACAAGACGTTACAGTGAGTATGGCCGGAGTAGAAAGCGGATTTGACATTACCTATCCCCTGTCCTCCTGTTTAAACGAAGGGCCTATTTCTCCCGTATTTGGCGCATCGTATGTTCCCGGGGGAGTTTTTAATTCTGTACAACAAGGACTTAATATTAACCCCGCAAATGGCGTTATTACCACTCAAGGATCCACCCCGGGCGTATATGAAATCACTTATTCTGCTTCGCTTTGCGGAAGTTTTGTGACAGATACTTTTATTACGATAATCCGACCTCTACCGGGATTGTTAGAATTAACGGGGGGAGATTATTATTGTGAAGGGCAAACTTTTAATCCGCTAACATTATTCGTGGAAGGAACTCCGGATTATACCATTTTCTATTCGTTAGATGGTGTTTCTCAGATGGTCAATGCCTCCTCAAGCCCAATTTCTATTGGAAACGCCTATGGTGTTTATAGTTTAGATTCTATTTCTGATGCTTACTGCTCCAATGAAATGGTTGGCGCTCAAACCATTTCCATTAATGATGCGCCCGTTGCGCCAATAATTACAGGGGATTCCGTCTATTGCGTTAATGAACTTGCTAGCCAGCTTCAAATCACAAACCTTCAAGGTGTAATCAACTGGTATGGCGATTCAAATCAAACAATTTATTTAGGCGCTGGCGAATCGTTTTTACCAAGCACACAACAATCTGCTACTTATTATGCAACACAATATGTAAACAATTGTGAAGGCCCCATTGGTCAATTTTCAATAACTATAAATCCGTGCAGTATCGTAATTCCTAGTGCTTTTACTCCAAATAACGATCTTGAAAACGATTTTTGGGAATTGGTTGACATAGATTTGCACTATCCACAAAACCTAGTAAAGGTGTATAATCGTTGGGGTGAAAAAATATATGAATCAACAAAAGGTAATTACAGCGATAACCCATGGAATGGGAAATATAAAGAAGCCGCTCTACCCGTTGGTTCTTATTTTTATGTTATTGATTTATACGATTCTGGGGATACGTCCCCACTGAACGGGGTTGTTTCTATTATCCTTAAAAAATAAACCATGAGACTTTTAGCCTTAATCACCTTTCTCGAAATAGTTGTCGCAGGTAACGCGCAACAATTACCACAATTCACGCAATTTGGAAATAATGTTTCCCTCGTTAATGCTGCAAATTTTGTAAATGAAAACAGTGCCATAAATATTGGGGCAAGGTCTCAAATGTTAGGGTTTGGTTCCGAGCCGAATACCGCATTTGTTTATGGCCATTATCTGCTTAAAAAGAAGTCAAAACCTAGTTACAACCCACAAATACGGATAAGTAAACCCATTCCTGTTGACAGTGCCGAACAACAAGTTTTAAGACAAGCCATCGGTGGATGTGTAATGACAGATCGTTACGGTGCATTTGGCAGGATTCAACTAGCAGGTATTTACAATTTGGGCCTGAACCTAAGTTATAATTGGAAAATAAATGGGGCGATAAAACTTGGGTACTCGTCCTTAGGATTTAACCAAGAGAAGGCTGTTCCTTTAAATGTTAATGATCCATTCGCTGCTTACTTGGGGGGGGATAATGAATATGACGCCTATACATCAGGAAATGGAAACGCCGGCAATATAGACTTAGGCGCTGCTCTAATGGTTCAGAATGAGTCTTTTAAGATAGGTGTTGCCCTCGACCAATTGACAGGAGATAACCTTGGGTTTAGTCAAGGTCCGATCAATTTCAATCAAAAGTTACACACCGCTGTGTTCATGGGATATGCCTATGAAATTGAAGACCTCATCAAAATTGAAGCATTAATTCTAGGAAAAAAAATGGCTCCGACCCCCCTATCTTTTGATGCCTCACTTAAAACTAGCTTCCCAAATGGGCTGTGGGCTGGTGTTAATTACCGACACAATTCATCAGTTGGAATTATGGGTGGATTCTCCCTAAATCAACGATTTAGAATGGGATATTCTTTCGATATTATTACAACTCGATTGCAATCTTTCAGCAACGGCGGACATGAATTAATACTAGGTTATGCATTTTAAAAAATATATTTTTCTCAGCGCTTTATTTTGTTCTTTCACCTTTGCCAAAGCACAAATTTGGGGGTTTTCAGAACCTACAAAGCTCTCAAATAGCGTGAATTCCGCAGCAGAAGAAACAACTCCTTGGCTAGTGAAAAAAGAAGAAGGAAAAGATCTTTACTTTGTGCGTACATTCGATGCTCGAAATACGGGAGGAGTGAATGATCAAGACATTTGGGTGTCGACTCAAAATTCATCTGGTATCTGGGAAGAGGCAGAACTAGTAAACGGAGTTAATAATGAAAATCATAATGCGATTGGAGCGATAAGGGGCAAAAAAGCATACGTATTGTTTAGCGATAAAAAAAATAGTTCCCCTGCCATTAAAATCGCAGAAACAACGAATGAATCAGCCTCAGCATTTAAAAAATGGGCGGTTCCAAAGACTTCAGACTTTGAATTAACGGCGCTAAATCTTCCTTCATCTCAACTTGGATTTACTGTTTCTAATGATGAAAAATACTTGGTGCTGTCTATGAATGGAGAAAATAGTTTGGGCGCAGAAGATCTATACTTACTTGATTTAGAAAATGGAGAAGTTACACACCTTGGTGATCAAATTAATTCCTCCGGTTATGAGATTTCCCCTTTTCTGAGCGAAAACGACGATACCCTATATTTCGCAAGTAACGGATTTGGTGGTGAAGGTGGTTGTGATATTTTTTACTGTGTTCGGGGAAAAACTATGACTGAATGGTCTGCACCTATCAATCTAGGAAAAACAATTAATTCATCGGGTTTTGATGCCTATTTATTTAAGGAGGGCACTTCATTTTATTGGTCAAGCAGTCGAAATAGTTCGCATGCCGATATATACACTGCCAATCAATTATTTCCTCCGGCCCTAGTTATTTCTGTATCAGCAACAGATGTTTCTGCTTTTCAAGGAAGCGATGGCAAAGCCGATCTCACTGTTCAAAGCGGTGTTGCTCCTTACACCTATAAATGGAGTAATGGTGGAGCGTCTGAGGACATCTTTCAGCTGAGAAAAGGCACATACAGTGTTATTGTGAAAGACGCAATCGGCCAAATTGCATCTGCTTGGGCGGAAATTAAAGAACCATTGCCTGCTGTTCAAAAAGTTATTCGTTTGCCAGAAGTGCGCTATCAACTCAATTCTTGGAAATTTGTCAACGATCATACCATTCAATCCTTTGATTCACTCGCTATAGTGGCACAACTATTAAATGATTATCCAGGAATGTCGCTTGAACTTATTTCACACACAGACGCGCGCGGCAATGACAAGAAAAATATGGAATTATCTTTCAATAGAGCCCGGGCTGTATTTACGTATTTAGTTAAAGAAAAAGGCATTGACGGAAGAAGGCTTATCCCTGTTGGTAAAGGCGAAACGGACCCCGCAAAGATAACAGATCCTGTAAGTGGATTGGCCCTAATACTTAACGAAGCATATATCAACACGTTTAAAACCAGTAATCCTGCAGAATACGAAAGATTACATCAAATCAATCGTAGAACAGAAGGAAAAATTACAAGTATGACGTTTGATCCGAGTACTGCTAAGGCAATTAATTCACAATTATTTATTGACATCACTCCCTAATGGATCTCATACGACTCATATTTCAACTTGGCGTTCTATTCGCAATTTATAGCTTTATTTGGTTTTTTATTGACCTTGGACTTGCCTTATTGGTTGCGGGGAGAAAACGAGCCTTGCCGGAAATTTACTTGATTAAGGCCGTTAAGTACTTGTTCTTAGTTAATGTTACCTTTCTTTTTGCCTTGGAAAAAAACAACACGCTCAGTGTGCTAAGTGTATTGCCTAGCGCCTCTATTTTGGTTGTCTATTTTTTAGGAAAATTTCAACAAAAACAAAGACAAGCTCAGGTGTTAAGTCAATTTGGTGGAAGGGGCTTTGGTCTTGGTTTTGACTTTGATAAGCGATACGAAATTGGAGTTATCACACTGGCTGTTGGTTTATTTTTGGTATTATTGGTTTTCCCTCAATACGCTGAAAACAACATCGCCAACTGGTTTAGGGAAAGTATAATCGATATTGAAAAAACAGTGATTATTGGGTTCATTTTTAAGATTATAGGGTTCTTTTTCTTGTTGAGTATGTTACTTAAAATGATGAATGCGTTTAATTACTTGATTTCTGGAAAACCACTCGTAGATTTTCAAACGTACATGGGAAGTAGAACGACAACGACTAAAAAAGACGATTTCGATGACTTTGAAGAAATAAACGAATAACTATGGATCAAACCTTCGGAAAGGAATTTAAGCTCTGTGGG
>JACCDX010429694.1_pt1 | contig 17530 bp, 17 predicted proteins | sample 7449681 | NCBI WGS metagenome assembly JACCDX01 (sample SAMN15323450, study PRJNA562643) | freshwater metagenome | isolation source: river surface water | place: USA:Blue River Watershed | collected 2017-08-18
CGCCGCTGTCCAGCGCCTCTTTCAGCGCCCGGGTGATGCGCGCCGGGTCATCGCCCTCGTAGCGCGCCCAGGACAGGGCCATGCCGCGCGCCTGCAGCAGCTCGATGGCTTTGGAGAGGTGCTTGTCTTGCCGGCGACCGCTGAGGATCTCGTCGCCAATGATGATCACGCCTGGCATGTCGTTGTCGCCCTGAGGGCAAAGTCACGTCAAGCTGCATCATGCCCTGGCGTCAAACCTCAGACAGCACCAGGGCCACGCCAAAGCCGCTTCAAGCCGAGCCACTGCTGCGCCCAGAAGCCCTCGCCATAATCGCGCCCACCGTGCTCGGGCAGCTGGTCGCGGATGCCGGTGGGCTCGTAGCCATGGCCAAAGCGCGCGGTGCCGAACACGATGTCCCACACGGGGAAGAGCACCGCGAAGTTGCAGCCGCCCAGCGTGCCCGGCAGGTGCCCCTCATGGCCCAGGCCGATGGCGTGGTGCAGGCGGTGGAAGCTCGGGCCCACGATCAGGCGCTCGCCCAACCAGCCCAGGGCGATGCGGGCGTTGATGTGCGAGAAGTTCTCGACAAGTTGGGTGACCGCGACCACGGCGATGAACTGCCCCGGCGGCACGCCGATGGCCCGCGCGGTGAAGGCGATCAGCACGTCGCGGATGACGTCATCGAGCAGGTGGTTGCGGCTGTCGGTCCACATCGTCATGTGGCGCTGGCTGTGGTGCAGCGCATGCAGCGCCCACCAGCGGTCCCACTGGTGCTGGCCGCGGTGGATCCAGTAATCGAGCAGGTCGAAGGCCAGCAGGTACAGCACGAAGCTCGCCAGCGCCGTGTCGGACACGCCGGGCCACAGCGGGCTCAGCCAGCTGTCGAGCTGCACCCCGTTCCAGCCCTGCACGCTGGCGGCGCCAAAGAGCTCGTCCAGCAAGGGCTCCACCGAGAAGAACATGGCCACGCGAAACAGCCCGAAGCGGTGGATGAACGTGTAGAGCACATCGATCAGCTTGCCGCGCAGCGGCCCGGGCGCCTCGATGGGGGCCCAGCGCTCCAGCGGCGCCATCACCAGCAGCAGCACGGCCAGCTGGATGAGCGCGACCAGCAGCCAGCCCGTGGCGTCGTAGGCGTCTTCGGCCAGGTTGCCCATGCCCAGGGCGTACACCAGCGGCTGCGAGCAAGCCTCAAACAGCCAGGTCTGGGCCTCGCCGAAGGCGGTGGTGAAGGCGTTCAACAGCGTGCCGATGGCCATGGTGGTTGATGTTCAGTGAGACGTTGCTGCTGCCGCCAGCATGGGCGCCACGCCGGCCTGGGCATAAGCCGGATGCTCGCGCAGGGTGGCAAAGCACAAGCCTTTGGCCTTGAGGCCGGTGACCAGCGGCTCCAGCACGGCGGGCGCCCAGGGGTCTTGGCGCGACCAGATGCCCAGGTGCATCAGCAGGATGTCGCCGCTGCGCACGCGTTGCAAGGCCTGCTGCAGCAAGGCCGCGTTGGGGTAGCGGTCACTGGGCAGCTCGTCACCCAGGAAACCGGCCGGTGTCCAGGGCACGTGCTGCCAGCCGCAAGCCTGTGCGGCCCGCAGCAAGGCGGGCGAAGTCTTGCCCCCCGGCGCCCTGAAGATGGCCCGCATGGGCTGGCCGGCCATGGCCTGGAAGCGCGCGGCCGGGCGGGCCAGCTCGGCGCAGTACTCGGCGCGGGTGAGGCTCACCACCTGGCCGGCACGTGGCCCGGCCGTGGCTTTGAAGCGAAAGCCATCGGGCGTGTCAGCAAGCCAGGAGAGGTGGTCCCAGGTGTGCGAGCCGAAGTCGTGCCCTTGTCGGGCCAAGGCGCGCCACCAGTCGGCCCAGTGGGCGTCCAGCGTGCTGCCTGCGGGACGGTCGCCCACAGGCTGGGTGCGCTCGTTGGCCAGGAAGAACGTGGCCTTGACCTGGTGGCGCTGCAGCACGTCCACAATGCCTGGCGCCACGCCCATGTGGCCGGTGTCGATGGTCAGGTAGACCGGTCGGGTGCAGGCCGCGCCGGGCTCGGCCGCCATGGCCTGCGTGGCGGCAACCAGTGCAAACAGGGCAAGCCAGCCAGCCACCACCGCGCCCATCCCACGCCACCACAGGTTCAGGCGCGGGCGGGTCGGCGTCATGGTGCAGGCTCCAGGTGTGGCGGTGGGGCGGATGTCAGTGGCGCGGCGCGTGGTCCAACGTCCAGACGCCATGGGGCGAGCGGCCCATTGGCACCTGGCGCACCACCTTGCCACTGACGGTGTCGATCACGGTGAGCTTGCGCGCCCAACGCGAGGTCACCAAGATGGTCTTGCCGTCCGACAGCACGTCCATGCAGTCCGGCCCACCGGGCGCCGGGTAGGTGGCCACCACAGCCATCGTCTGCATGTCGATCTTGCTGATGGTGTTGCCGGCGCGGTTGCTCAGCAGCACATGGCGCTTGTCGCCCCAGGCGCGGAAGGCGTGGGCGCCCTCGCCCGTGGGGATGCGTTTGACCAGCACCGGCTTGGCCCCGCTGACGTCGTACACCTCGGCATGACGGTCGCCCGTCAGGCCAATCAACACTTGTTTGTCGTCGGGCGTGATGAACACGTCGGCCGGCATCTTGCCCACTTTCTGGCGCCAGCGGATGGTTTGCGTGGCCAGGTCAATGGCCACCAGTTCATCACTGTCTTGCATGGTCACAAAGGCCACGGTGCTCTTGCTGTCGACATTGATGTGGCTGGGCGTCTTGCCCGTGGGCACGCGCTTGACCAGGGTGATGTCCACACCACCACCGGCGCGGGGCGTCGACTTGTAGAGGTCAACGTGGTTGAGGCGGTTGGCCGCGGTGATGAACCACTTCATGTCCGGCGAGAAGCGCAACTGGTATGGGTCAGCAATGCCTTCGATCGTGCGCTGGATGGCGCCGGTGCGCGGGTCGAGCAGCGTCAGCGAATCACCCAGCGCATTGGCCACCATCAGCGACTTCTCGTCGGGCGTCATGTAGAGGTGGTGCGGCTCCTTGCCGGTGGGCACGCGGCGGATCTCGGTGTAGGTCACCGGATCGATGATGCTGATCGTCGCGTCCAGCGAGTTGAGCGCGAAGATCGGCGGTTTGGCACCCACTTGTGCAACCCCTGGGCTTTGGGCTTGGGCACCACTCGCCATGCCCAGCATGCCCACCACACCCATGGCCAAACCAGCCAGCAGGCCACGGCCCCCACGGGCAGCAGCACAGCGAACATCCACAAAACTCGAACGATGGGGCACGGCAGTCATCGGCAACACACCACCAACGGGTGGCAAAAGAGGTCAAGCCTTCCAGTTTAAGCGCAGCTCAAGCCAATGCCGTGGGCATGGCCGATGACCGTGGTTGATGCAACTCAATCGTCGCGGCCACCCAGCACCGAGCCCAGAAGCCCGCCCGCAGAGGTCAATCCGCTGGACAGCAGGGAGCTCTCTTCGCGGCCACCACCGCCGGTTTGCGGCGCCGCAGCGAAGATGCGTGAGGCCAGGCGAGAGAACGGCAGGCTTTGCACCCACACATGCCCCGGGCCGGTCAGCTTGGCCAGGAACAGGCCCTCGCCGCCAGACAAGGCGGTCTTGATCTTGCCGACGTACGGGATGTCGAAGTCGATGCCCTGGGTGTACGCCACCACGCAGCCGGTGTCGACCATCAGCGTCTCGCCAGCTTGCAACTCGCGGCGCACCACCGTGCCCCCGGCATGCACGAAGGCCATGCCATCACCTTCCAGGCGCTGCATGATGAAGCCTTCGCCGCCGAAGAAGCCAGTGCCCAGCTTCTTTTGCACCGCGATGCCCAAGCTCACGCCACGGGCGGCGCACAAAAAAGCGTCCTTCTGGCAGATCAAGGTGCCGCCCAGTTGCTTGAGGTCCATCGGCAGGATCTTGCCGGGGTAAGGCGCGGCAAAGGCCACGCGCTTCTTGCCCTGACCCTGGTTCACGTAGATGGTGGTGAACAGGCTCTCGCCCGTGATCAGGCGCTTGCCAGCGCCCAGCAACTTGCCAAACAAGCCGCCCTGCTGCTGAGCGCCATCGCCGAACACCGTGTCCATGGTGACCCCGGCTTCCATGAACATCATGCTGCCAGCCTCGCCAATGGCGGCCTCTCCTGGGTCGAGTTCCACCTCGACGAACTGCATTTCCGAACCACGGATCTCGAAATCCACCACATCCATGCCCATTGCGCTTCTCCTGAAAGTCCCCCGGTCGATGGGGTGAACGCGGGGCCCGAAGGCCTGCCGCTGGGGTTACCATGTGGCGCTGATTGTCACCCAGAGTGGGCGCTTTGACCGCCCCCGTCATGCTGTCGTGAACTTGCCCCTGGAACCCCTGCACCTGCCCACCCTCACCGTCGTGATCGGCGTGGTGCTGTTCACAGCGGCATCGATCATGACCCTGGTGGGCGCCACCCAGCGCACCTACCGCGGCTTCTGGTGGTGGACGGCCGCCCAGTGGGGCAACATGGCGAGCGCCATCTGCCTGCTGATGCACTCGGTGCACCCCTGGTTTGTGCCCGCCTCCACCCTGCTGACGCTGCAGTGGCCGCTGACCATGCTTGCCGGCACCCGGCAGTTCTACGCCCGCACCAACTTCCGCACCCCGCAATGGGCCGACCTGGTGTTGCTGGTGGCCGGCTTTGCGCTGTATGTCAGCGTCTGGTCGTCGAACCAAGACGACGTGGGTGCCCGCGTGGCCACCTTCAGCCTCATCAACATCGCCAACTACGGCTACACCGCCTGGCAGGTGCACTCGATCCGCGACTGGCGCCAAAGCCCTTACCTCAAGACCATCCTGTTCCTGCTGTGCGTGGCGGTCATCGCGCAGATGCCCCGCATGGTGGCGGCGTTCACGGCCTGGGGCGCCCCGGTGGCCGACACCAACCACGTGCAACAGCCTGTGGTGTTGATCGGTCTGGTCGCCGGGGTGATGTTCTCGGTCTACATGTGTCTGCTGCTGACCTACGAACGCACCGAGCAAGACCTGCGCGAATCACACCGCCAGCTGCGCGTGCTGGCCGATTTCGACATGCTGACCCAGGTGCCCAACCGCAGGCACTTCAACGAGATGGCCCTGCAGACGCTGCGCCTGGCCGCGCCCGGCCGCTCGTCGCTGATGGTGTTCAACATCGACCACTTCAAGCAGATCAACGAGGAAAGCGGCCACGCTGGCGGCGACGAGGCCTTGAAGCTCGTGGCCGGCACTGCCCGCAAGATGCTGCGCAGCCGCGACCTGCTGGGCCGACTGGGGGGCGACGAGTTCGTGGCCCTGCTGCCCGACACCTCCACCAAAGATGCCCTGTACGTGGCCGACCGCATGGTGCGCCAGCTCGACCGCGAGCGCCGCGTGCTGCACCAAAAGCCCCTGAGCCTGAGCTTCGGTGTGGTGCAGATCGGTGCCCAGGAGTCGATGACGGACGCGACGCAACGCGCCGAGCAGGCCCTGCAGCAGGCCAAGCAGCAAGGCCGTGGCCGCGCCGTCACGGGCGAGGCCGATGCCCTCCCCCCGGCCAACGCTGCACCCACCGAGCCCCCGGAAGCTGACGCAGAATGGGCGGCCCAGGATCCACGCCGCCGCGCCAGCGACCGTGGCGACACGCCCGGCGACGGCGCCCCGCACGCCTGATCCCCCTCTTTTGTTGATGTTCGGCTGGTGTGGCCTTGTCTCCACACGGCCCACGGCATGGCCCAAGCACTTGCCGCTCACCGATGCCAAAGGACCCTCACTTGCCCCAAGCCGCACCACACCACTGGGACGTGATCGTCATCGGCGCCGGCGCGGCCGGCTTGTTCTGCGCCGGCATGGCGGGCCAAATGGGCCTGCGCGTGCTGCTGCTCGACCACGCCGCCAAGGTGGCCGAGAAGATCCGCATCTCAGGCGGCGGGCGCTGCAACTTCACCAACCTCGATGTCGGCCCGGCCAACTACCTGGGCGCCAACCCGCACTTCTGCCGCTCGGCCCTGGCGGGCTACACCTCGCGCGATTTCATCGACCTGGTTGAGCGCCACGGCATCGCCTGGCACGAGAAGCACAAGGGCCAGCTGTTTTGCGACCACAAGAGCGACGACATCATCCGCATGCTGCTGGCCGAATGCGACCAGGGCGGCGTGAACCGTCGCCAACCCTGCGGCGTGCGCGATGTGCGCCTGCTGTCGGGCGATGGCGCCATGCGCTTCGAGGTCGACACCGACCAGGGCACCGAGCAAGCCCACCGCCTGGTGGTGGCCACCGGCGGCCTGGCCATCCCCAAGATCGGCGCCACCGATTTCGGCCAGCGCCTGGCCACGCGCCTGGGCCACATGCTGCAGCCCTTGCGCCCTGCCCTCGTGCCGCTGACGTTCGACGCCCAAGCCTGGGGGCCCTACGTGCCGCTGGCGGGCGCTTCCATGGCCGTGTATGCCCAGGCCGAGCCCTTGGCGGCCACGGGCAAGGCGGCACGGCGCCAAGGCGGCGCGGTGCGCTTCCACGAAGACCTGCTGTTCACCCACCGGGGCCTGAGCGGCCCGGCGATCTTGCAGGTGTCGAGCTACTGGCACCCGGGACAGCCCATCACGCTCGATCTGGCCCCAGGGCTGGACTTGGCCACGGCCCTGACCGACGCCAAGCACGGCTCGCGCAAGCAGCTGGGCAGCGCCTGGGCGCAGCTGATGCAGGGCCACATGCCTCAGCGTGCGGCCCAAGCGTGGTTGCAGGCCTTCATCGACAGCCAAGGTGACGAGCTGGGCCTGCGGCCCGACATGAACCTGGCCGATGCCCGCGACAAATCGCTGGCCACGCTCGCGCACACGGCCCAGCAATGGGCGGTGATGCCCACGGGCAGCGAGGGCTACGCCAAGGCCGAGGTCACCGCAGGTGGCGTCGACACGCAAGCGCTGCAATCCCAATCGATGGAAAGCCGCCACGTGCCCGGCCTGCACTTCATCGGCGAGGTGGTGGACGTCACCGGCTGGCTGGGCGGCTACAACTTCCAGTGGGCCTGGGCCAGCGGCGCAGCGTGTGCCCGCGCCATGGCCGCCAGCGGCACCGTGTTGGCTTAAGATGGCGGCCCATGAGCTCCACGCATTTCGGTTTCCAGCAGGTCGACGAGTCTGAAAAGGCTGGTCGTGTTCGCGGCGTGTTCGATTCGGTCGCGTCCAAGTACGACGTGATGAACGACCTCATGTCCATGGGCATGCACCGCCTGTGGAAGGCCTACACCATCGCCGCCAGCGGCGTGCGCGAGGGCTCCAAGGTGCTCGACATCGCCGGTGGCACGGGCGACCTGGCCGAGGCCTTCGCCCGCCGCGCCGGCCGCTCGGGCATGGTGGTGCACACCGACATCAACGAGGCCATGTTGAGCACCGGCCGCGACCGCCTGCTCAATGCCGGCCTGGCCCTGCCCACCACGCTGTGCGACGCCGAGAAGCTGCCCTTCCCCACTGGCACCTTCGACATCGTCACCGTGGCCTTTGGCTTGCGCAACATGACCCACAAGGACGCCGCCCTGGCCGAGATGTGCCGCGTGCTGCGCCCGGGCGGCCGCCTGCTGGTGCTCGAATTCTCGAAGGTGGCCAAGCCCCTTGAGAAGGCCTACGACTGGTACTCGTTCAACATCCTGCCCAAGCTGGGGCAGTTGGTGGCGGGCGACGCCGAGAGCTACAAGTACCTGGCCGAATCCATCCGCATGCACCCCGATCAGGCCACGCTCAAGGCCATGATGAAGACCGCCGGCTTTGGCCACGTCGACGTGCACAACATGACCGGCGGCGTGGTGGCCCTGCACATGGGCATCAAGTGCTGATCACGGCTCGGCCTGCCCGACCAGGGCGGCCCTGAGCTTGGCATCGGGGGCATGCGCCCCCAGCCACATGCCGGTCATCGCGGCGTTGAAATCGCCCCCGGCGATGTCCGGCGTGACCGCCTGCCCACCGATGCCCACGCGCGTGCCGCGCTCGGGCCGGTAATCCACCCAGATCACATCGCCCCGGTGCACGTCGCCGTGCGCCAGCAGTGCCTGGGCCAGCTGTTGCACGCGGGGCCGGATGGCCTGGGCGTGCGCCTCATCAAGGCCTTCGAGCATGGCGTGGGCCAGCCCATCGCTCATGCGCGGGCCATCGACATCGCGCAGCATCACCAGCTGCAGGCGGTGCGCACACGCCAGTTGCGGCACCTCGGTGGGGTCTTGCACAGCCTGCTGCGGTGGCAGGTACAGGCCCGCCGCATACACCTTGATGATCATCTTGGCGCGCACGCCCACACCACGCAGGCTCAAGGGTGTGTCGTCGAGCTGCTGTGCGGCAACAAAGCGCACGCCGCCAGCGGTGCGCGGCTGGGCTTCTGGTTGCATTGGGGGCATCGCTTGGGGCGGCGGCGATGCCTGAACGGCGGCCACAGGCGTGCTGGCGGCGACCTCGGCGCTGGGGACCACCACCGGGGCCTCGCCAGACGCCCAGGCGACACCCGCAAGGCCACCCCCCGCGAGGCCGCACACAGCCAGCGCCACGGCGCGCGCGGCACGGCGCCCATCACCATGACGCTGCCGGGCGTGGGCCGCAAGTTTCAGTTCAGGACGTGACAAGTTGGACATCGGTGCAAGGCAGAAAATCGCCCCCATGCTACACGGCTGTTGCAAGATTGCATGGGTATCATCCCCCACCATTGTTTTACATTTCGCGCCATCATGTCCGCCCGCCGCCGCGCCGCCCCGCCTGTACTCCACACGGAAGCCGATGCAGCGCCGCCCAAGCAGTGGACCGTGGAGGCCTTGTCGGCCGCGACCGGCGTGAGCGTGCGCAACATCCGTGCGTACCAGACCGGCGGCCTGCTGCCTCCGCCCAAGCTGCAGGGCCGCCTGGGCCTGTATGACGAGCAGCACGTGGCCAAACTCGGCCTGATCCGCGACCTGCGCCAGCAGGGCTTCAAGCTCGACACCATCAAGGGCTTGCTGGACCAGGCCCCAGGCGGTGCGTGGGGAGAGTATGCGCTGATTGGTCAGCTGTTTTCCAAGACCTTCTTCACGGTGGAGCGGCCGCAACGCAAGGCCTTGCGTGACATGGCCGTGCACTGGGGCGACGGCGCCAGCGACGCCGATCGGACCCGTTTGGCGACCAATGGCCTGTACCGCGCGGTCGACGCCGAGCACGTTGAGATGCTCAGCCCCGCCTTGGAGCGCATCGGCATCCAGCTCGCCGAGATGCGTGTGCCGCTCAACCTGGTGCTGGATTTGCAAGACACGCTGGTCAGCCACGCGCGGGTGATCGCCCAAGCCTATGTGGAGAAGCTCTTCTTGCAAGAGGTGCTGCGCATGGCGCACGAGGCCGAGGCTGCGGGCGCTGTGGATGGCGCTGGGCATGACCCAGATGCCCCAGATGCGCCTGCTGGCGCTGATGCCGCTGCAGGCGATCTGCCCGCCTCCGCCGCCACGCTGCGCCAACTCTTCGAGCGCCTGCGCCCCTTGGCGATCGGCTCGGTCAGTGCGGCCTTCCCGGTGGTGCTGCAGCAGGAGTTCGAGAAGGCGTTGGCCAAGCGGCGCTGAAGCCATCAGCCACCCAGCCTCCGTGGCGCTGACCGCGCCATGGTGTGTGGCCTCGCCAGCGGCGCCCAAAAACACGAAAGGGTCAGCAGATTGCTCTGCTGACCCTCGTGAACTTCTGGTCGGGGCGGCGGGATTCGAACTCGCGACCCCTTGCACCCCATGCAAGTGCGCTACCAGGCTGCGCTACGCCCCGACGAAGACTTAGACTATAACACGGTTTTGACAGATTTCCAGCGCACAGTCGATTTGTTGAAGAAAACCACGCCTCAGCTCAGCAAGTCGCGGATGGACAACAGCGCAGCACGCAAGGCCTGCACGTCATCGGCCGGCAGCTGCTGCAGGCTGCGCAATTCAGGCGCATGGAAGGTTTCCAGGCTCGCGGGCGCAGCGGCCTGCAAGGCACGCGATTAGGCCGAGGCTGGCACGCGCGGCTTGCGGGCGCGCGCCAACACGGGGGCATCCAGGTCCATGGCGCCATCTCGGGCCAGCAGGCCTGTCGCCGCGCCATCGGCGTCCGGCTCGGCATCCAGGGCCAGGTCGTCCACGTCGTCGCGGCCCAGCACCTGCGGCACGCTCACGTCGGCCAACTGGTTGCGCGCCCCCTGGATGGTGAAGCCCTGCTCGTAGAGCAGCTCACGGATGCGGCGCACCAGCATCACCTCGTGGTGCTGGTAGTAGCGGCGGTTGCCACGGCGCTTCATGGGCTTGAGCTGGACGAACTCCTGCTCCCAGTAGCGCAGCACATACGGCTTGACCAGGCACAGCTCGCTGACCTCACCGATGGTGAAGTAGCGCTTGTCCGGGATCGGCGGCAAAACGCCGTCGGTGCGGTCAGGTGCTCCCATGCTGGCCTGCTGTGTGGTTCAAGTTTGCCGATGCGCGACTTTACGCCAGCGTCTCGTCGCTGTCGTCGTCGCCCTGCACCATGTCCTTGAGCTTCTGGCTCGCATGGAAGGTGACGACGTTGCGGGCCTCGATGGGGATGGCCTCACCGGTGCGCGGGTTGCGCCCTGGGCGCGGTGCCTTGCGACGGATCTGGAAGTTGCCAAAGCCCGAAAGCTTGACCTCGTCGCCCTGCACCAGGCTGTCGTGGATGGCGTCAAAGAACGCCTCCACCATGTCTTTGGATTCGCGCTTGTTGAGCCCCAGGCGCTCGAACAACAGCTCCGACATCTCGGCTTTGGTGAGCGTCGGCGTCTCGATCGTGGGCAGCAGCACCTGGGTGTCCTGGATGGCGTCGTTCATGTCGGCGACACCCCGGGCACAGCCGGGGTCTCCTCGGTTTTAAGCAAATCTCAACAAACGATACATCATGCCCGAACTCGGGCCTGTACCGTTTGCGCCAACTGCGCCAACACCGCTTGCATGGCGGCATCGATGCGCTCGTCGGTCAGGGTTTGCTCGTCGTCGCGCAACTCCACGCGCACCGCCAGGCTGCGCTCGTTGTCGGCGATGCCAGCCACGGGCTGCTTGGGCTTGTAGATGTCGAACAACTTGGCGCCACGCACCAGGCCGTCCGTTGCAGCGGCGGTGATGGCGCCAATCAGCGCGTCGTGGGCGGTGGCGTCGTTCACCACCAGGGCCAGGTCGCGGTACACCGATTGCATCTTGGGCACGCCACCAAAGGCCGGCACCGGGCGCGAGGCCAACACCTGCGCATCAAGTTCGAACAGCACCGGGGCTTGCGGCAAGTCATAGCCTTGGCGCCACTTGGGGTGCAGCTCGCCCACCCAACCCGCATCCACCTCGCCCTCGGCCAACTTGACCCACACGCGGGCACAGCGGCCAGGGTGGCACGCGGGGTGCTCGGCGGCTTCGAAGCGCAGCCCCAGCGGGGCGAGCAAGGCCTCCACGTCGCCCTTCACATCGAAGAAATCGACCGCACGCGAGGCCACGCCCCACTGCGTGGCTTCGGCCGGGCCGTAGGCCAGTCCGGCCACGCGCATGGGCTGACGGAAGCCGCCCACGGTGGTGTCGGTGTCTGGCACGCTGGCGTCGCGGTGGAACACGCGGCCCACCTCGAACAGGCGCACGCGGTCGGCCGTCTTGCGCGACAGGTTGGTGCGCAGCACCTCGATCAGCGAGCCCACCAGGTTAGAGCGCATCACCGACAGCGGGCTGGCAATCGGGTTCAGCACCTTGATCGGGTTCGCGTTGCCGGCAAAATCGGCTTCCCACTTTTCTTCCACGAAGCTGAAGGTGATGGCTTCCTGGTAGCCACGCGCGGCCACGGCGCGGCGCACGGCATACAGGCCACGGCGGGCCTCGGGGCGCACCAGGGCCGTGATCGGGGCCTTGGGCGCGCGGCGCGGCAGCTTGTCAAAGCCGATCACACGCACCACCTCTTCGATCAGGTCTTCCTCGATCTGCAGATCGAAACGCCAGCTCGGCGGGTTGACGGTGAAGTGCAGGTCATCACCCTGCGCGGCGGCCTCAAACGGCAGGCCCAGGCGGGTGAACACGGTCTCGACCTGCTCGCGGCTCACCGGCATGCCGATCACACGCTGGGCGCGCGACAGGCGCAGCACCACGGGCTTGCGTTCCGGCATGGTCAGTTGCTGGTCGTCCAACGGGCCAGCCTGGCCACCACACACCTCGATGATCAGTTGGGTGATGCGCTCCAGGTACTGCGCCGTGGGCGCCGGGTCCACGCCGCGCTCGTAGCGGTGCGAGGCGTCGGTCGAGAAGTTGTAGCGGCGGGCACGGCCGGCGATGGCGCGCGGCCACCAGAAAGCGCCTTCCAAGTAAACGTTGGTGGTGTCGTCACCCACAGCAGTCGGGTCGCCGCCCATCACGCCGGCCAGCGATTCCAGCTGGGCCGCATCGGCGATCACGCCCACCTCGGCGTCCACGGTGATGGTGTTGCCGTTGAGCAGCTTGAGCTGCTCGCCCGGCTGGCCCCAACGCACGGTCAGGCCGCCCTTGATCTTGTCGAGGTCAAACACGTGCGAAGGCTGGCCCAGCTCGAACATCACGTAGTTGGAGATGTCCACCAGCGGCGACACCGAACGCTGGCCGCAACGGGCCAGGCGCTCGACCATCCATGCAGGCGTGGTGGCCTTGGGGTTCACGCCCTTGATCACGCGGCCCGCGAAACGGCCGCACAGGTCGGTGGCCTCGACCTTCACGGGCAGGCGGTCGTCGATGCTGGGCAGCACCGGGGTGATGGCGGGCAGCGTCAGCGGTGCACCGGTAAGGGCCGAGACCTCGCGGGCGATGCCGGCCACGCTCAGGCAGTGCGCCAGGTTGGGCGTGAGCTTGAGCGTGAACAGCGTGTCGTCCAGGCGCAGGTGATCGCGGATGCTGACGCCCACCGGCGCGTCATCGGCCAGGATGTGCAGGCCGTTGGATTCTTCAGCCACGCCCAGCTCTTTGGCCGAGCACAGCATGCCCAGGCTTTCCACACCGCGCAGCTTGCCCTTCTTGATCATGAAGGGCTTGCCATCGGCGCCCGGAGGCAGCGCCGCACCCACGGTGGCACACGGCACCTTGATGCCCGGCCGCACATTGGGCGCGCCACACACGATCTGCAGCACCTCGCCCGTGCCCGCGTCCACCTTGCACACGTTCAGGCGATCGGCATCGGGGTGCTTGGCCACCTCCAGCACATGGCCCACCACCACGCCCGTGAAGGCCGGGGCCACGGGTTGCAGCTCTTCCACCTCCAGGCCGGCCATGGTCAGCAGGTCGGCCAGTTGCTGGGTGGTCAGGTCGGGGTTGCAGAACGATCGCAGCCAGGACTCGGGGAATTGCATGGAAAGGTTTCCTCGGGAAATCAGGTGTCGTGTGCGGCACGCATGGGCTGACCGCGCGGGTCAGGCAAAGTCGGCGTCCAGCACCACGCGGTAGCGGGCCTTGCCGGCGCGCATGTGGTCCAGGGCCTCGTTGATGCGGCTCATGGGGAAGTGTTCGGTTTGCGGCGCGATGCCATGGCGGGCGCAGAACTCGAGCATGGTGTCGATCTGCTGGCGCGAGCCCGTGGGCGAGCCCGACACGCTGCGCTGGCCGCCGATCAGCGGGAAGGCCTCGACCTCCATCGGCTGCGGCAGCACGCCCACCAGGTGCAGCTTGCCGTGCGGCGCCAGCGTGCCCATCAGCGCCTTCCAGTTCAACATCACGTTGACGGTGACCAGCACCATGTCGAGCCGGCCGGCCACGGCCTTCATGGCCTTGGGATCGACGCTGGAGACCACGCGGTGGGCGCCCAAGGCCATGGCCTCGTCGCGCTTGCTGTCGCTGGACGTGAAGGCGGTGACCTCGCAGCCCCAGGCACGGGCAAATTTCAGCGCCAAGTGGCCCAGGCCGCCGATGCCCACCACGCCCACGCGGGCCGTGGGCTTGATGTCGTGGATCAGGAAGGGCGAGAACACGGTGATGCCGCCGCACAGCAGCGGGCCGGCCTTGGCCGCATCCAGGCCCTCGGGGATGGGGCAGGCCCACAGCCAGTGGGCGCGCACGCGCTCGGCAAAACCGCCGTGGTGGCCCACGATGGTGGGCACGCCCGCGCGGCACAGGTGGGGCTCGCCGCCGATGCAGGGCTGGCAGGCCATGCACGACGAGGCCATCCAGCCCACGCCCACCTTTTGGCCCAGCTTCAAGCCCTTGGTCTGGCTGCCGAGTGCCACCACCGTGCCCACCACCTCGTGGCCACCCACGATGTGGTAAGCCGAGAAGCCCCACTCGTTGTCGATCATCGACACGTCAGAGTGGCACAGGCCCGAATGCTCGACCTGGATCTCGACCTCTTCGGCGCCCAGCGGGCCCGGCGTGTAGTCAAAGCGAACCAGCGGCTTGGCGGCCTCTTGGGCGGCCCAGGCACGGACGGTGGGGATGCTGCTCATCTCGGACTCCTTGGACACGGTCGGGGCCTCACGGGCCCAGGGTTGCACACCTGGCCGGGCCGCAGTCGCCTTGCAGCGAACCGCCCTGCCCTGGCCTGAACTCAGCGCGCAGGATCACTGGAACTGCTGCAAAAAGCGCAGGTCGCCTTCAAAGAACTGCCGCAGGTCATTCACACCATAGCGCAGCATGGTCAGGCGATCCGGGCCCAGGCCAAAGGCAAAGCCGATGTAATGCTCAGGATCGAGGCCAAAGTTGCGCACCACGTTCGGGTGCACCTGGCCGGCACCCCCCACCTCCAGCCAGCGGCCCTTGAGCGGCCCCGACGAGAAGGCGATGTCCACTTCAGCCGACGGCTCGGTGAACGGGAAGAACGACGGGCGGAAGCGGATGTCCAGCTCGGTCGTCTCGAAGAAGGTGGCAAAGAAATCGCCCAGCACCGCCTTCAAATCGGTGAAGCTGACCGCCTCGCCAATCCACAGGCCTTCGCACTGGTGGAACATGGGCGAGTGGGTGGCGTCGCTGTCGACGCGGTAGGTGCGACCGGGCGCGATCACGCGGATCTCGGGCATGCGCTCACCACGGGCAATGGCCTCGGCATGGCGCTTGACGTGCTGCACGGCGTAGCGCACCTGCATCGGGCTGGTGTGCGTGCGCAGCAGGTGGCCACCCTCGACGTAGAAGGTGTCGTGCATCGAACGCGCAGGGTGATCGGCTGGCGTGTTCAACGCGGTGAAGTTGAACCAGTCGGCCTCGATCTCGGGGCCATCGGCCACATCGAAACCCATCGAGCCGAAGATGCCCTCGATGCGCTCGATCGACAGCGACACCGGGTGCAGGCCACCCTCACCACGGCGGCGTCCCGGCAAGGTCACGTCCAGGCGCTCGGCTTGCAACTGCTGCGCCAGCTCGGCATCGGCCAGGGCCTGGCGGCGGGCGCTCAGCGCGGCCTCGACCTGTTGCTTGGTCTGGTTGATGGCGGCGCCACGGGTCTTCTTCTCTTCCGGGCTCAGCGCGGCCATGCCCTTGAGCAGGTCGGTCAGGCTGCCGGACTTGCCCAGGAAGCGGGCCTTGGCGTTCTCCAGGTCAGCGGGCGTGGCAGCTTCGGCGAAGGCTTGTTGAGCCTGAGCCACCAGGGCGTCGAGGTCGTTCATGGTGCGCAGTCGGGGCAGAGAAACGAAAAAGGCCAACATCGCTGTTGGCCTTCGGGTATGGTCGCACGCCCTTGTGACAGGCGTGCAGGCTGGGCAGATCAGGTGAAGATCAGTCAGCCTTGGCTGAGACGTCTCAGGCAGCCAGTTGAGCCTTGGCCTTTTCGACGATGCTGGCGAACGCAGCGGGGTCGTTGATGGCCATGTCAGACAGCACCTTGCGGTCGATCTCGATCGAAGCCTTCTTGATGCCAGCCATGAACTTGCTGTAGGTCAGGCCCAGCGAACGGCTGGCGGCATTGATGCGAGCGATCCACAGGCGGCGGAATTCGCGCTTCTTGGCACGGCGGTCACGGTAGGCGTATTGACCAGCCTTCATCACCGCCTGCTTGGCGATGCGGTAGACGTTCTTACGACGGCCACGGAAACCCTTGGCCAGGGCGAGCACTTTCTTGTGACGGGCACGGGCGGTAACGCCACGTTTGACGCGAGGCATGTTTCAGCTCCTTCAGCGTTAAAAGATAAAGACCAGATCCAACAACTGCTTCGCGGCTTACAGGCCGGCGAAAGGCAGCATTTGAGCCATGTGGCCCATGTTGGTTTCGTGCACGTTCACAGCGCCGCGCAGCTGACGCTTGTTCTTCGTGGTCTTCTTGGTCAGGATGTGACGCTTGAAGGCTTGACCGCGCTTGACGGTGCCACCGGGACGGACGCGAAAACGTTTCTTCGCGCTGCTCTTCGACTTCATCTTGGGCATTGCATGCTCCTTGTGACTTGCTCCTGACAGGCGCCGTGGTGTCCACCCACGTCTTCACTGGCCTTCAGTTGCTTCTCGAAATCTTCACCACACAAAAAATCGTGGCGCCTGAGCCGCCTTGTCGACAGCACCAGCGCCACGCATTTGGGGCGAAGCCTCAGATTATAGAAGATTTTTCAGCGCCATGCACACGACTGCATGGCTGCCGCTCATTTCTTCTTCTTCGGGCCCAGCACCATGATCATCTGGCGGCCTTCGAGCTTGGGCATGTTCTCGACCACCGAGCAATCGGTCAGGTCGTCACGCACGCGCTCGAGCAGCTTCATGCCCAGTTCCTGGTGGGTGATTTCACGGCCGCGGAAGCGCAGCGTGACCTTGCCCTTGTCGCCATCCTCCAGGAAGCGGCGCAGGTTGCGCAGCTTGATCTGGTAGTCGCCTTCGTCGGTACCGGGGCGGAACTTGACTTCCTTGACCTCGATGACCTTCTGCTTCATCTTGGCGTCGTGGGCCTTCTTCTGCTCCTGGTACTTGAACTTGCCGTAGTCCATCAGGCGGCAGACAGGCGGATCTGCCTGGGCCGCCACTTCAACCAGGTCCACATCAAGTTCAGCGGACATGCGCAGAGCTTCCTGGATGGACACGATGCCCAAAGGCTCGTTCTCGACGCCGTTCAGGCGCACCTCGGGGGCAGTGATTTCGCGATTCAGCCGGTGCTTGCGCTCGTCATTGCGCGTGCGGCGATCAAAGAAGTTGGTAGCGATGTCTAGTCCTTCGGGCAGCAGGCTCTCCGGGCCCTTTGCCAGCAATCCACGGGAAAGTATGGAAGGCGCCCGGCACAGCAGGCCCGGGCGGCCAGCACTCCATCCCCAGATGGAGGCTCCTCGATTTTATACGGCTTTCTTCAGAAAGCACGAAATGGGTGCCGGGAATGCCCGCAAGCTGCCACCTGGCAGTCGCAGACACCCCACAGCCACCGCCATGCCGACGGCTCAACGCTTGTCGGCGATGGCCTGCTGGATGGTGCCCACCAGCGCGTCCAGCGACATCACGCCCAGATCCTGGTTGCCACGCGCGCGCACGGCCACCGTGCCGGCCTCGCGCTCCTTGTCGCCCAGCACCACGAAGAACGGCACCTTCTGCATGGCGTGCTGGCGGATCTTGTAGGTGATCTTGTCGTTGGCCGTGTCGAGCTTGGTGCGGATGCCGGCCTTCTCCAGCGCCGCGGCCACTTGGCCCGCGTACTCGGCCTGGGCGTCGGTGATGTTGAGCACCACGGCCTGCAC
>JACCDX011635619.1_pt1 | contig 17528 bp, 14 predicted proteins | sample 7449681 | NCBI WGS metagenome assembly JACCDX01 (sample SAMN15323450, study PRJNA562643) | freshwater metagenome | isolation source: river surface water | place: USA:Blue River Watershed | collected 2017-08-18
ATACTTCGGTCTTTTCTCCACTCAAAATCTCATCAAAATCATCTTTCAGAATGGCAATTTTCAATATTTTCATCGGTTTAAGGTTTGGGGTAATACTATTTCTAAATCAATTAAGTTTTATAGGTATGTTATGATGCACTCATTCGCTACGAAGTCTGAGGCTTCGCAGAGCAAGGCCAAAATGTGCTTAATCAAACAAATTTTTGTCTATATAAACATGTTTATATTCTCTATCTTGACTTTTACTTTCTAAGTCTATAATTTCTGATAAAAACCTTAAATATTCTTTGTAGAAGGTTTCATTTTTCAAATCGGTATCCATATCTTGCTCTAAAAACTTCTTAAAATTAGTCAAGTCATCAAGAAATTCTCTTATGAAGGTATGTATGGTAAAATAGCTTTCTTGAGTCGAACTACTGTATTTTACAAGACTATCCTTCAACACATTTTTAAGATTATTACTGATTTTTCTCTTCAGTAAATCTTCATATGACTTTATATTTACTTCAAGTTTTTTTTCGTTTGCCTTTACTTCATTAAAAACAACTCCAAATTCATTGTTTACCGAGAAGCAATCTCTTATATAGAATCTCATTAATGAATCGAAAATTTCAAGATGCTTTTCTTTGGTTAATATCAAGTATTCAGGACTATAACCCTTCAAAATATCAATGAGGTAATTCAGCTTAACAAACGCCTCATTATCAAAGTGTTCTATATCAAAAATTTCTGAGTAAAAAAATCCAAAAAGTTCGTCAGAGAAAAAAGAGGGTTTTAATCTAAGTTTTTTTAGAATAAGCTCAGAATCAACAAAAATCAGATTCCTAAAATAAATTTGTTTAAAATAAGATTCTTGACTTGAAAAATAAAACAGACCTTTGATAAAGTTTTTATATGTTTCTATGCTATCAAAACTATCATTAACTTCAAAGTATTCGTTTAATAAAAATTGCTTTTTAGCATCGACACATTGTTTGATAAACCCTTTAAGTCTTACTTCACTGTCAAGGGAATCAATCAATTCCTTTAAACTGAGTTCATCTTCTATTATTTCATAAGTGAAGTAACGAACGAATCTACTCGGAGTACTCAGGCGATACAAATATGCAGTATTACTATAATCTTGATAAAAGAAATTTACTTCTCGATAAAAAATAGTTTCCAAAATTTTTACTGCATTCTCATCCCTCACAATACTTCTATCTTTATTTATTTCTTGAAAATTATCTTTTAATATTAATCTATTTCTCTTCGTTGAAATATCATTATCACTCTTAGAATCTTGAAGGATTTTATACTTGTCTCTTTTTAATAAATCATATGTCTCTCTATACTTCATCCTCAAGATTTCAAGATTGATAAAATCAAAAATATCAACTTCGCCAGCTAAGGTTATAAAGTTCGTTAAGAGTGCATTGCTTAGTCGTGTAATATCTCTCAAATTTTCAATAGATTCAAGACAAATGTTGTTTTCGGTTAAGTTTTCAGTTTGTTTTTTATATTGTTCTTTTAAACTTTCACCTTGAATCCCATTTATAAGCTCCAGCAAGTTTATCTTTAATTTATCAATTAAAAGTCGTTTCTTAAATGTAGGAAGGTTTACCTCCAACTGAAATATTTTTTCTAAGTAATTTCTAAAATTGAACTCACTTTCAGTATTTAAAAAATTTATAACATAGTCTTTATCGTATGCAACTAAATAGCAAATGTTTGAAAAATTAGCTGTATTTCTAATCAATTTCAATACTTCATTAATTTCCTGTTTATTAAGCCTATCAAGGTCATCTATTGTTATTACAATTTTCTTTTCTTTTGAGACTATTTTGTCAGAAATCTTTTCTTTTAAATCTTCTATGGAGAAATTATCTACAAATCCATTCAATACAGGCTTAAAACTTTCTCCAAGAATACCAAGTTCTACTTGTGAAATTTTCTGCAAATATTTCGATATATCACTTTTGATATAAATTCCTTCGTTACTTAATTGCTCTGTAACAGTATCAAAGAAGTTAGGTATAAGCTGATTAACATTATTCGAACTCCAAGGATTAAAATGAATAAAAATAACTTTCTTGGGGTCAAAAGATTTTTTGATAAGATTCATAAAGGATGTTTTTCCAGAACCCCACATTCCAGTAACACCTATCGCAAAAGACTTATTAAAGCTCGACTTTTCAATATTTTGAGCCAACCTTTTTGCATAATTTCTATACATCAATATATCATCTTCTTCTTTGGAGGAATCTGTAAGTTCTAAATCTTCAAAGAAGCCATGATGCCCTTTAATAATATTACTTTTTTCCTGCCTCTTGAAAATAGTTATCAATAAAAGAATATCAACTAAAATTATAACAAAATCAAAATACATTATGTAATCTGAGCCGTAAATTGCAGCAAAATTAATTTTTCTATTTCCAAAATTTCGCTCATATAAGTAAATCAAACTACAACTAATTGGGATAAAGTATAACTTGGAAGAAAACTCAAAATCATATCTATAACACTGACAAAAAAATGACACTATAAAAATAAAGAAAGCTACTGACTTAAATAGAGAATTAGTTTTAACCAATAAAATCTGCGTTACTAAAGACGAACTTATTACGAAATTTTCTATTTGCTCATGAAAGAAATAATAGATTGAACAACATAAAAATGATACTATTAAGTTTGAAACAAAATTTCTTCTCATAATCTTCTTCGTCTATATAAATTCAAACTTTAAAGTATTAACCTCGCAATCAGCGCTCTCAGTTTCCTCAGAGTCCCCTACATACCTTCGGAAAACTCTGAGAGAACGAAAGTAGCATAAAAATATAATGATTTGAAATGTGAATTTATTATCAATACAAAGTGTTTAGAGAAGTTAATATACATAAATATCCTCTCCAATTTACACAATCAGAGAGTTTTTTTAAAGATTTTCTAAATATTTATAGCCGCTTCCTGTATTCAATATCAGAATCTTCTCAGATGGCTGAATTTGTTTTTGTTTTGTTAGAGTAATTAGGGCTGAAAACAAAGCAGCTCCTTCTGGAGCAATAATCATTCCTTCGGTTTTAGCAATTTCTTTCATACTTGCTAACATATCTTGGTCGGAAACTGCTATAGGCAAACCACCCGATTCTTTTAAAACATCTAACATCAACTGTTCGGCAAAAGGTTGTGGTACAGCCAAACCATTGGCAATTGATGGTTTTCCTTTATAATTCAAACAATTCGTTTGATTATGATTCCATGTTTCTACAACTGGGCAACAATTTTCTGCCTGTATAGCATACATTCGTGGAAGCCTTATATCCTTCCTTAACCACCCTAAGGCTTTCATTTCTGCAAAAGCTTTCCAAATTCCTATCAGTCCTGTTCCTCCTCCTGCGGGATAAAGAATTACATCTGGCAAAGTCCAATTAAATTGTTCAGCAATTTCATAGCCCATTGTCTTTTTCCCTTCTAAACGATAAGGCTCTTTCATAGTCGATACATCATAGTAGGGTTTTGTTTGTTTTAATGCAGCTACTTGTTTCCCACAATCATTAATCAGACCATCAACCAAAATCAAAGTTGCACCATAAAGCTCACATTCATCTTTAAAGACCTGTGGTGTATGGCATGGCATCACGACGGTAGCTTCAATATCAGCCTTTGCACAATAAGCCGCCATAGCACCGCCAGCATTTCCTGCTGTTGGAATAATACACGCTTCTACTCCCAATTCTTTTGCTTTCGAAATAGCCATACTTAGGCCACGTGCCTTAAACGAACCTGTTGGATTAATAGACTCATCTTTCATTAAAATTGAGTCAAAATCATACTTACTTGCCCATTTTTTTAAAGTGAATATAGGGGTAAATCCCTCGCCGAGCGAAACCATGTTAGCGTCTTCAAGTAAAGGTAGCATTTCTCTATAACGCCACATATTAGTAGGGCGACTATGAAGTATTGTTTGGGGAATTCTCTCTGAGTTATCATACATTGACAAAAGCGGCTTTTGACAGCAAGCAGAGAATGTTGCTCTTTCATAAAACGAATATTCTCTGTTGCAACCACTACATGTAAGTGCGGAAATAAAGCTTGATGAAGTTTGAAGTGTAATCATAGTCTTGTTTTTTTAGCAAAACTATGGCTTATTAAGTAGCGAAAGAATTCTGTTTTTTGATGGGGTATTCTAAAAATTTATACCTGACAAGCAATGCTTCATAAATAATCTGGAAAGTTTATGATTCTCCTCACCTTGGCGTTGAACAATATAGAAATCTCGATGTATATTTAAATCTTGAATCTCAATTTTTATCAATTCTCCATTTTTTAACTGTTTATTGACCGACAATTGGGGTAGAAAAGCCAAAGAACCATGCTCAAGAATAAAATTTTTGAGAGCCTCTGTACCTCCAATCACTGCTTGAATATTCAACTGATTAATTGAGATGTCCTGTTGAGCTAAGGCATCATTCACTACTGCCAATGTACCCGAACCCTTCTCTCGGATAGCAATAGGAATCTCACGGAGTTCATCAACTGAAAGTTGGGTTTTCTGAGCTAACAAACTATTTGCCGCACAAACTGCCACTACTTCATCACGGAGGAGAAAATGATATGCAACTAAGCTAATCTTATTCTTACCCTCCACAATTCCAATATCAACTTCATGATTGAGTAAGGCTTTCAGAATATTCTCAGAGTTACGATTGATTAATTGAAGTTTGATATTAGGGAAAGCTTGACAAAATGATGAAAAAATACGAGGCATCAGATAAAGTGCTACGGTGGTACTTGCTCCAACAAGCATTTCACCTTTTGCATCTGATTGATTCCTCAAAGCCGAAATATCAAATTTCAGTTGTTGGTTAAGTTGATTCGCTTTTACGAGATAATCGAACAAGATTCTCCCTTCTTCTGTAAGCACTATCCCGCTACCTTTTCGCTCAAAAAAAGCTACGCCATAGCTACCTTCTAAATTTTTAATGTGTTTACTCACCGAAGGCTGTGATAAATAAAGTCTATCGGCAGCTTTCGAAAAATTGAGTAGCTTGGCTACTTCTAAAAAAACAATATGGGCGAAATCTATCATTAGAAAACTTAAAAATAAAGCCAACAAACATAAGATAAATGCTTAAAAGTAAATTTGAATGAATACTTAAATGTCATTTTTATAGACAAAATATCGTTTAGCTTCGTTTTATCAACAATTCTTTGTCTCAATGACTTTTCCTAAATTGATTACAAAGTAATAATCTTCAGGGTCTTTTGAGCCTCTTGGTGCTTCGTCAAACAGTTCGAGTTCTGTACCTTTCCATTCTGCTAATATGATTGGTACGTTTGCTTCAAATCCATTTCTAAACTCAACAGCATCATACTCTTTGAATCTCACTCCTTCTTTGTCATTTATCAATAACTGCTCTTCCCAAAAGGGTATAAAATCTTGATATACTTCGGTCTTTTCTCCACTCAAAATCTCATCAAAATCATCTTTCAGAATGGCAATTTTCAATATTTTCATCGGTTTAAGGTTTGGGGTAATACTATTTCTAAATCAATTAAGTTTATTGGGTGATATATAACCGTTCTGCGAAGTCTCCGACTTTGTAGGTGTGATTATCGTTCTCAGAACTACGTGTAAAACACTATTACAAAATCAGCAACTCAGCAGAACAGAAATTGACAGATTGCAAATCTATCCCACAATTAACTAAAGTACATTTTTCAATAAATGTGGGCGTTCTTTGGCTACTTTTAGCATCATTTCGCCAAAAAGTGTATTTGCCCATGCAAACCATTTTCTTGTAAATTTGACGGCATCATCTTTATCAAACGATTCGTGCATGAAACCTGTATTGGCATGCGTATTTTTCAAGAATTTTAGTTGTTGTAAAATCTCTTTATCATCGGTCGAGGTCATGGCTCGCATAATAATGCTCAAATGCCAAATCTGATTAACCAATGTATGCGGACTGCCAACGCCTTCGGCTGCTTTTCCTTTAAAGAAATACGGGTTCGAGTCGCTCAACACAAATCGGCGAGTATTTTGATAAATTGGGTCGGTAGCTTTTACTGCTCCCAAATATGGTAAACTCATTAGATTCGGTACGTTGGCATCATCTTGCAGGAGGCAATTTCCAAAACCATCTACTTCCATGGCATAGATTTTACCAAATTTTGGGTGTGTAATAACCGCATGTTTTTGAATAGCGGCCTCTACTTCATTTGCAAAAGCTTGACATTCTTTAGCAAAATCGGCACTTTTATACACTTTGGTCGCAATCTCCGCTATTTGTCGGAACGAAACTACGGCAAATAAATTGGCAGGAATCAAAAACGGATAAACCGTAGCATCATCCGATGGTCGGAAAATACTATGAATCAAGCCATTAGGTTTTGTAACATTGCCCAGTCCATTTCCTGGAACGGTATCTGTTGACCAAGAAGTTGTTCTTCCGAAACGGTATTTACCCACTCCATTGAAGCGTTGTTGTTCTCTACAAGTGGCAATGATACTTTGGGCGGCTTTTAGCCATTTTTCATCAAAAACACTCGTATCATTAGTCAATTCCCAGTAATTGTACGCCAAACGAACCGTATAGCAAAGTGAGTCAAGTTCCCATTTACGTTCGTGAAGTTCAGGTTTCATATCGGTATGGTCGCTGAGCCACTCTGATTTTCCTGGGCCATCATTAAACGCATTGGCGTACGGGTCAATCAAAATACATTCGGTTTGACGATTGATTACGCCCGCAATGAGTTGTTGCAAAGCAGCATCTTCTTTCATCAAACTCAGGTAGGGCGTTACTTGTGCTGTGCTATCTCGCAGCCACATGGCATGAATATCGCCCGTAATCACAAACGTATCGGGGCGGTTGTCTTTCTTTTTAAAATGAACCGTAGTATCAAGTGTATTCGGAAAACAATTCTGAAACAACCACGCCAACTCAGGGTCTTTTATCTGAGTTTTCATGCGGTTGATGGTTGCTTCAATGGCTGGGCTACTAAAATTTCGTTTGTCGGCCGAAACTCGCACACTTGGAAATTCTTGTGCGAAACCTTTGGTTTGAATCAATAAACCCATGCCTGCCAATGTACTTTGCTGTATGAATTTACGACGGTTGATGTTTTGCATTTTGGATGGTCGATGTTTTGTTCTCAAATTCCATACTGAAGGGTTTGCAAACCCTTCACTATGAATAAAAACTTGGGTGATTAAATCACATGAATACTCTTCTCAATTTTAGCAATCATTTGTCCGAAAGGTTGGGCAGAAATGCCATTTTCTTGCAAAATTCGTTCTAATTCCTCTTTTCCTGATGGTTCTACGGCAATTAGAAGTCCGCCGCTGGTTTGTGGGTCAGCCAATAAAATTCGCTGCGTATCGTTGATGGCAGATACTTTTTCGCCGTAACTTTCCCAGTTAGTATTACAGCCCTTTGGAGCACAAAACGGATACAAATAATCATTGGCTTCGGGCATTTTTGGCACTTTTTCGTAGGAAATTTCGGCACTTAGGTTGCTACCTTCGCACATTTCTACCAAATGGCCTAAAAGGCCGAAACCCGTTACATCGGTCATGGCTTTTACGGCCGAAAGTTTTCCCAGCTCCGCCCCTACTTTATTGAGTGTAGCCATCTGATTGACAGCTACTTGCAAATATTCTGGATTTGAAATCCCCATTTTTTGGGCAGTTGCCAAAAGCCCAACACCAAGCGGTTTTGTGAGGTATAGCAAACAACCTTCAGTAGCGGTTGAGTTCTGCTTCAGATGTTCAATTTTCACTTTACCAGTTACTGCTAAACCAAAAAAAGGTTCGGGGCTATCAATGCTATGTCCACCCGCCAACGGAATATTAGCGGCGGTACAAGTAGCTCGGCTTCCATCCAATACTTTTTGGGCAATTTCGGCAGGAATTGTATCAATCGGCCAGCCCAAAATAGCAACCGCCATTATTGGCTCGCCACCCATTGCGTAAATATCGCTGAGTGCGTTTGTTGAAGCAATTCGCCCAAAATCAAAAGCATCATCAACGATTGGCATGAAGAAATCGGTTGTACTGATAATTGCTTCTCCATTTCCTAAGTCAAAAACTGCTGCATCGTCTTTATCTTTGTTACCTACCAAGAGATTCGGAAAGGCATTTTGAGGCGTAATTGTGTGTAAAATTTGGTCGAGAACTTTCGGGGAAATTTTGCATCCGCAGCCAGAGCCGTGGCTATATTGAGTAAGTTTTATTTCAGACATGATAGAATTGATGATTTTGTAAACCGTCGTAAAAATACATAATATTGTAGAATGGTTTTGATAAAACTGGTTTTTAAAATATTAAGTCATAAAACCATAAAATTGGAACAGCCTGTTCCAGAATTGAACTAAACAAACTATGACCCTTTTTCTGATACCAACCATTCTCGCACCCGATACGCAAGAAACCGTCTTACCGCCCCAAATAAAGGCTGTCGTGAGTGAATTGAATGTATTTTTTGTGGAAGAGCTCCGAACTGCTCGAAGATTTATTAGTAGTCTGAAACTCAATAAAGTAATTGATGATATTACGTTTTATGAACTTAATAAAGATACTCCCCACGACCAAACATTTGCTCAACTCAAAAAACTCAAAACCGATGCTGGTATCATCAGCGAAGCTGGTTGCCCAGGAGTGGCCGACCCTGGTTCGATGGCGGTGGGCTATGCCCATCAGTTAGGGCATAAAGTGGTGCCTTTGGTAGGTCCAAGTTCAATTCTGATGGCTTTGATGGCTTCGGGATTTAACGGTCAAAGTTTCACTTTCAATGGTTATCTTCCGATTGATAAGCAACTGAGAATCAAATCTTTAAAAGACTTAGAGCAACTGGCCAAGAAAAAACAGCAAACACAGATTTTTATGGAAACGCCTTTCCGCAATAATCAACTGCTGGAAGATGTTTTGCAAAATCTAAATCCCGAAACGTTGCTTTGCATTGCCTGTAATGTTACGGCTGCCGACGAATTTATCAAAACGCTACGAGTGAAAGACTGGCGAAAATCTAAACCCGATTTACACAAAAAGCCCACTATTTTTTTACTTTTGTGATGTAGTCGGTGGTCGACAGACGACAGTCGATGGTAAAAATTTAGTTGAATTTAAAAATCTATGGTCTATCGTCTATCGACCGTTGACTAATAAATATGATAAACATACATTCCTTTACATTCTCGCCAATTTCGGAAAATACTTATATTTTGTGGGACGAAACCCACGAGGCTGTTATTATAGATGCTGGCTGTTTAGCTCAATATGAAAAAGAAGAGTTAGCCGATTTTATTACCGATAATCGTTTGGTAGTGAAGCAACTACTACAAACCCACTGCCACCTCGACCACGTTTTTGGGGCTGCTTATGTAAAGCGTAAATTTGGTGTGAAGATGTATATTCACAAAAACGAAGTCCCGATTTTGGCTGATGTAGAAAACCGTTGTCGAATGTGGGGTATTAGGGGTTTTGAACCCGTAGAAGCTGATGCGTTTATTGATGAAAATGACAAAATTTTCTTCGGAAATTCAGAACTTGAAATACGTTTCGTGCCTGGTCATGCTCCTGGACATCTGGCTTTTGTGAATCATGCACAGAAATTTGTGATTGGTGGCGATGTGCTTTTCAGAGGAAGCGTTGGACGTACAGATTTCCCATTTTGTAGCCACGAAGCTTTGATTCACAGCATCGAAACACAGTTCTTGACGCTTGATGATGATTATAAAGTTTATAGCGGTCATGGCGACCCTACCACTATTGGCTATGAGCGAAAAACGAATCCATTTTTGTAGAACAATTCTCTGAATTGTTTTCTTTATAAATATCATTGACGCAATCGAACAAGTTAGAAACTTGTCCTACAATTTTATGAAATTATTTACTATTCCAAATATCATGACGCTCGGCAATCTACTCTGTGGATGCTTGGGTATCGTTTTTGTTTTTGAAGGAAACCTGCTTTGGGCTTCTTACTTAATATTTATTGCAGGAATTCTCGATTTTCTGGATGGTTTTGTGGCACGTTTACTCAAACAACATTCTGAAATTGGGAAACAACTCGATTCTTTGGCTGATATGGTTACATTTGGCGTTTTGCCTTCGTTTATCTTGTTCATGCTTCAAACTAAAAAAACTGTTCTTTATACTTCTTTTTGGATGAATAATACACCAAAGCAACTTCAAGAAGAAAATGGTATGTACGCGTTTATTGGGAGTTCGACACCTTACACAATTTATTCATTTCTTGCATTTTCTCTGACACTTTTCTCTGCATTACGTTTGGCCAAATTCAATATTGATACCCGTCAATCTGATTCATTTATTGGAGTGCCAACGCCCGCCAATGCCTTTGTAGTCGCAGCATTTCCATTAATTTTAGAGTTCAATCCCGAATACAAATTCTTAATTCTTAATTCTGCATTTCTGATTTCCTACACGCTCATCATGAGTTATTTACTGATTTCGGAGATACCCTTATTTGCACTCAAATTCAAGAATTTTTCTTGGGCTTCTAACCAAATCAAGTACATTTTCTTGATACTTTCCATCATTTTATTGGTGGCTCTGCAATTTGTTGCTATACCGTTAATCATATTTTTATACATCATACTTTCGGTAATTAGTAATTTTCGAGCAAATAAACCGTAAAACTCATTGGTCAGACGTACCGTCAGACCTTTAACCTAAAACATAAAACAATGCAAAATCCATTTGAAGAAAATCAAACATCTGTTCGTCCGATGTTTCTGACGATTTTATGCGTACTGACACTCGTCTGGAATGCCTACAAATTTTATGGAGCAATTCCGAATATTTTCACACCCGATAAAGTAATTGAGAGTAAAGAACAAGCCAACGAAATGGTGATGGATATGTTTTCGAAATATATGTCGGAAAAAGACCTCGAAAAAATTGAAGAGTCACAAGAAGAAGCTAATAAACTCATTCAGAAAGATACCTTAGTGACTTCGGGCGTAATGTCTTTGATTTCGAGTATTTTACTGATTTTAGGGGCTATCTGGATGTGGGGACTCCGCAAAAAAGGCTTTTGGGTATATCTTGCGGGCAATGCGATTGGTATTATTGCTCCAATCTTCATCATGGGTGGTGCTGCGGGTTGGGGCCTCGGAGTGATGGCTTTAATAAACGCTGCTATTTTCTCGGGGCTATATGCCATGAATCTTAAATTCTTATCCTAAGATATTTGTTAATATATCTTAAAACCCGCCCAACTCTGGGCGGGTTTTTCTATTTTTAAATATATTTAGTTCTAAATACCACGGCAAACTAAAAATTTGCTCCACATTTATGAAGAAAATATTACTATTACTTATCTTCTTATTCATTCAATGGAACGGTACGACGTTTCGCTTAGGGGGCTCCTTGTTTGCACAAGGCGATTTTACTCGCATCTATCACCCAATTATCAATTCAGCTGAACTGGCCATTGTTGACACCAATTATTACGAAGCACTTGATTATTACAAAGCTGCCTTCGATAATGTAAAAAAGCCCTTTGCCAAAGACTATTACAATGCTGCCATTTGTGCAGCAATGGTAGGCAAAATGTCAACAATGTTTGATTATTTGGAGAAAATCGTAGAAAAAGGGTATCCTTCTGATAGTTTGCGGAAAGATATTTTCTTTCATTACGTAGCCGATACATGCAAAGTATGGAGCAAGTTTGAGAGCCAAATGAAGTTGGTAAAACCTACTCTCAATCAAGAATTAAGAGATAGTTTAAACAAAATTTATGCTTTGAGCACTAAAATTATTTATACTCCATTAACCACTGATTTAAGAGAGTACTTTGCAAAAAATCATAATTTACCTCAAACATTTACTACCAAAATAAATGGAAAAGATACAACGATTGCCGTTAGAATAAACAGTTTTATAGATAGTCTTTATTTTTTCAATAATTTAACTGGAAAAGTCAAACTTCAACAGGATAGTTTGCGAAAAATCAATAACGAGATATTTTCAAAAAATCAACATCATGTCTATAACTCTATTGTCAAAATCATCGAAAACAATGGATATCCCGATGAAAATTTGATTGGGCTTTCGGGCAGAGATTTTCAAAATTCTTCAAAAGATAGGCGTATATTTTTCTTTACAGAGCAAAACTTCAATAATTCGATATTGAATAATAGTATCGTTCTTGATATTTTTTCGAGTTCGTTTCCCACAGAAGAAAGTGATATTAATTCACTCATTACGCAATCTGTTAGAGATGGGAAATTATTGCCTCATCATATAAATAGAATAAATGCAAGTCGAGGGAATTTTCGTGGTAGAGCTCCCAATAATACCATCAAAAATGAATCTCTCAATATATTCTCATTTGGCAAAGTAAAGGTTTATCGTTTACAATTAGATGCCAATCTAAAATGTGAGATTCCTGATTTAGAAAAAAAACTCTCACGCAGCTACTGGCAGAAAGAATCATTACAAGAATACAGCGAAGCCGAAATCAATGAAAAACGCCTTGATATTGGCTTAGAAACACTGGCAGATGCCTATAAAAAAGCATTTTTCAAGGCACATCCAAGGGTTTTCATTATCAACGGTGGTAACTACCAAACCGAACTTTCGTATGTATCAAGCTGCGAGGTTTTAGAGAAAATGCTGAAAGAAAGCACGTTTGTGCGATAATTTACGGTCTTCAGTGGGCAGTTTGCAGTCGAACATATTTAGATTTGATTGCCCATTGAAGACTGAGGATTGTAAACTGCCTACTGTAAACTGAACACTAAAAATATAACTTTACCAAGAAACTTCTCAATAATTCAAAGTCTGCCAAATATTATTTTGTCAAAAATTCATCTTCTATTAATTATCAGTTAATTTTACACTTTATTTCAGCATAGAAACAAAGTATTGATAACTGTTTACTGATAACTGATAACTAAAAATGTCTGTAGAAACTTCCATCATTCGTGACACGCAAATCTTTGATTTAATCACGAAAGAAAACAATCGCCAATTACATGGCATCGAATTGATTGCTTCTGAAAACTTCGTGTCGCCACAGGTGATGGAAGCGGCAGGTAGTGTTTTGACAAATAAATACGCTGAAGGTCTCCCTGGCAAACGCTATTATGGTGGTTGTGAGGTAGTTGACCAAGTTGAGCAAATTGCTATCGACCGTCTCAAACAATTATTTAATCTTACTTGGGCAAACGTTCAGCCACACTCAGGAGCTCAAGCAAACATGGCGGTTTTTGTGGCATGTTTGAAACCTGGCGATAAAATCTTAGGCTTTAACCTTTCGCACGGTGGACACCTTTCGCATTGTTCGCCAGTAAATATTTCAGGAAAATACTTCCAACCTTTCTTCTACGGCGTTGAAGAGGAAACTGGCTTAATCGACTGGAATAAAGTGGAAGAAACTGCTCACCGTGAGCGTCCGAAAATGATTATCTGTGGAGCTTCGGCTTACTCTCGCGACTGGGATTACGCTCGTCTTCGTCAGATTGCCGATTCGATTGGTGCTATTTTATTGGCTGATATTTCTCACCCAGCAGGTTTGGTTGCGAAAGGTTTATTAAACGACCCATTCGACCACTGCCATATCGTGACTACAACTACGCACAAAACCCTTCGTGGTACGCGTGGTGGGGTAATCATGATGCGTAATGATTTCCCGAATCCATTCGGAATTACAACGCCAAAAGGCGAAATCAGAATGATGTCATCGTTATTAGATTCGGGTGTTTTCCCAGGAACACAAGGTGGCCCATTAGAGCATATCATTGCAGCTAAAGCAGTTGCTTTTGGTGAGGCTCTTACCGAAGGATTCTACAACTATCAAGTGCAGGTTCAGAAAAATGCCAGAGTAATGGCACAAGAATTCATGAACCGTGGCTACAAAGTTATTTCTGGCGGAACTGATAATCACTTGATGTTGATTGACTTACGTCCGAAAAACTTGACTGGTAAAATTGCCGAAAACTCATTGATTCAAGCAGATATTACGGTAAACAAAAACATGGTTCCGTTTGATGATAAATCGGCCATGACTACTTCGGGTATGCGTGTAGGAGCTTCGGCCATGACTACTCGTGGTTTGGTAGAAGCTGATATGATTCGCATCGTTGATTTGATTGATGAGGTATTGATGAACCACGATAACGCAACGAAAATTGCTAATGTTAGAGGAGAAATCAACAACTGGATGAAAAACTATCCGTTGTTTCAATAGTAATTATCGCATATAAAAGGAAGTCTTCGCTTTGAGCGAAGACTTCCTTAAAGAGAAAATAAGAAAGGCTTGGTTCAAACGAATCAAGCCTTTTTCTAAACCCTAACTAAACCGTATATAAATCTTTCTGAACGAAACCAAGCTTCGTTCCACAAATTATCCAATTAAATAGTATTCAAATTCTTGTTTGATAGCCAAACATTCGTTTTTAGTTTCTTTCAAAACTTCGCATTTTGCTACACTCTTGCCAAATAGCTTTTCAGTAAAAAACTCGACTACGTAATTAGTCAACATCTCTACAAACGATTCTTGAATGTTGGTATCTTCTTTGATGCTTGTGATACTTTCAAGATTTACTTTAATTGAGCTCTCAAGTTCATTAACAATATTCTTTTGCTTGATATTCTTACTCAAAGTACGTTGCTGCTCATAGGTATTGTGCGGAAAACCCATAGCCATTGAACCAAAACTGATTGAAGTGATTGCAAGAAGTAATAATAGCTTTTTCATAATTGTTGAGTTTTGCGTGTCTGAACTCATTATCTGATTGACAATACAAAGATATGTGTTTTATTTAGTATTATGCAATACATAGTACCTTTTATTTTCCTTTTTTTCTGACGAAAGGTCGAAAAGTCTGATAAATGGCTTTTAGAATGTATTACATATATAAGATGCAAAAACGTAGTACAAAGTTGCAGATTTAAACAGATATTTTTTTAGTAATTAACATTCTTTAACAAATATATACAAATGTAGATATATAGACCCAATAACTCAAATATCAGATGTTATTTAAGTGTGTTTTTTTATATTTACAAAAAAATCAATCCTACTCCAATATTATGTTAAAAAATCATCTGAAAGCACTAATTTTATTAATGCTTTCCTGCGAAACCTTCGCTCAATCAACTAACACACTTTGGTATAAACAACCCGCTCAGTATTTTGAAGAAACACTCGTATTGGGTAATGGAAAACTCGGTGCAACTGTTTTTGGTGGTGTAAAGTCTGACAAGATTTATCTCAATGATGCTACGCTCTGGTCGGGCGAACCCGTAAATGCCAATATGAACCCAGAAGCATACAAAAATCTTCCAGCAATCAGAGAGGCTCTCAAAAACGAAGATTATAAATTAGCCGATAAACTTCAACGCCAATTACAAGGGAAGTTTTCGGAGTCTTATGCACCACTTGGTACGATGTTTATCAATCACGCCAATGCGGCGGATACTTACTCTAACTATTACAGAGAACTGAATATCGCACAGGCGGTTTCTAAAGTTACTTACGAGATTAACGGTATCAAATATACTCGTGAATACTTTGTTTCGCAGCCTGACCAAATCATGGTTGTAAAACTAACGAGTAGTAAAAAAGGAGCTTTGACTTTTGATGTAAAATTTAATAGTTTACTCAAATATAAAGTTTCTACGCCTAAGCAAACTTTACAAGCTAATGGTTATGCCCCAATCAAGGCCGAACCCAATTATAGAAGAGTTGAAAACCCAATAGTTTTTGATGAAAATAAGGGCACACGCTTCACGACATTGGCTAAAATTAAAAATACAGATGGCTCAATCGTATCAACCGATAGCACTTTGGGCGTAAAAGAAGCAACCGAGGCCGTCATCTATGTTTCGATTGCTACAAGTTTTAATGGTTTTGATAAAAACCCTGCCACACAAGGTCTTAATAACCAAGCCATTGCAGCGAGTAATTTAAGCAAAGCCTTTGGCAAAACTTTCGCCCAAATCAAACAAGCTCATTTGCTCGATTATCAAAAATTCTTCAATCGTGTAAGTTTAGACTTAGGAAAAACCACCGCTCCGAATCTACCAACTGATGAACGATTAAGACGCTACGCCAAAGGTGAAGAAGATAAGAATTTAGAGATTCTTTATTTTCAATATGGCCGATATTTGCTCATTAGTAGTTCACGCACAATGGGTGTACCAGCCAATTTACAAGGAATTTGGAATCCATTCATGCGTCCACCGTGGAGCAGCAACTACACCACTAACATCAACGCTGAAGAAAATTATTGGCTTGCCGAAAATACCAATCTCAGCGAAATGCACCAACCCATGATGGCTTTTATAAAGAATGTAGCCACCACTGGTAAAGTTACGGCCAAGACATTTTATGGGGTAAATGGCTGGGCAGTTGCTCATAACTCAGATATTTGGGCAATGAGTAATCCAGTCGGCGACTTTGGCCAAGGCGACCCAGGTTGGGCAAACTGGAATATGGGCGGTGCATGGCTCAGCACGCACCTTTGGGAACATTATGTATTTACTAAAGACCAAAACTTCTTGAAAAACGAAGCCTATCCGCTAATGCAAGGGGCAGCACAGTTTTGTTTAGAATGGTTGGTTGAAGATAAAAATGGTAAATTGATTACTTCACCATCAACATCACCTGAGAATATTTACATCGCACCCGATGGCTATAAAGGAGCAACTATGTACGGCGGGGCTGCCGACTTAGCCATGATTCGAGAGTGTTTTATTCAAACCATCAAGGCGTCAAAAATATTGAATACAGATGCTGAGTTTAGAGCAAAACTCGAAACAGCCTTAGCGAAACTTTATCCATATCAAATCGGTAAAAAAGGGAATCTACAAGAATGGTATTATGATTGGGAAGATGCGGAACCTCAACACCGCCATCAATCGCATTTGTTTGGACTTTTCCCGGGAAACCATATTTCGCCACTAAAAACCCCTGCTTTAGCTGATGCTTGCCGCAAAACGCTTGAAATTAAAGGAGATGAAACCACTGGTTGGAGCAAAGGTTGGAGAATCAATCTTTGGGCAAGACTGCTTGACGGAAACCATGCCTATAAAATGATTCGTGAATTATTGAATTACGTTGAACCCGATGCCATTCGTCCAAAAGGTATGAATGGTGGAGGAACTTATCCGAATCTTTTCGATGCACATCCTCCTTTCCAAATTGATGGTAATTTTGGTGGAGCTGCCGCTTTTGCCGAAATGCTGGTGCAATCTGACGAAGAAACGATTCGCCTACTCCCTGCCCTACCCGATGCTTGGGCTAATGGCTCAGTAAAAGGTATTTGTGCCAGAGGTGGTTTTGAAGTTTCGCTTGAATGGAATGAAAAAACACTAAAAAAAGTAATCATTTCATCGAAAAAAGGCGGTAAAGCTGCCTTGATTTCGGGCAATAAAACCAAAACCATTTCATTGGCTGCTGGTCAGCAAATGGAAATAGTTTGGTAAAAGAAATAGTAGGGCTTTGGTATCTCACAAACATTTGCCAAAGTCCTTCTTCACTCCTCGCCAACTTCTTTATGTTTCTCATATTTTC
>JACCDX011876158.1_pt1 | contig 17527 bp, 18 predicted proteins | sample 7449681 | NCBI WGS metagenome assembly JACCDX01 (sample SAMN15323450, study PRJNA562643) | freshwater metagenome | isolation source: river surface water | place: USA:Blue River Watershed | collected 2017-08-18
AGCTCTCGGGCACGGGTTCGGTGCGCGGCGCGTTGGACGTGTCGCCGTCCCCCAGGGCTTGCAAGGGCTCATCTTCGCCGGAGCCCGGTGGGGCTTGTACCCCGTCAGACCCAGGGGGTTCCTGCACGCCACCCGTGCGTTCCGCACCTGGGGGCTCTTGCACCCCGCCATCGGCGCCAGGAGGCTCCTGGACACCACCCGAGGCGCCCGGGGGCTCTTGAACCCCTGCAGATCCGGGGGGTTCTTGTACGCCTGCACTGGCACCTGGGGGCTCTTGAACGCCGCTGCGCTCGGTGGCAGTTGCTGGGGCCGAGGACGATGCGGGGGCGCTCACGCTCGAGGCGGCCTCCGCCGCGCGGTTCTCGGCTTGAGAATAAATCACCACGTACCACCAGGCGGCTCCCAGCGTGACCGCTGCCATGATCAGCGGCACCAGGCTCATGAGCAAGCCCTTGACGAGCTTGACCCAACTCAGGCCCAGTTGGGCGCCGCCTGTGCCAAGCGCGCGCGCCGGCGACAGTACCGCCGCAAGCAGGGCGGGCAGCATCCGTGGCGAATACCGATCGGCCACGTGTTGCACCCAGGGCGAGACCGGGGCGCGCAATTGCTCCGGGGGCAGTTTGGGGGCGACCTTGGGGTCGATCAGCACCCAGCCGATCACGTAAATCAGGTACAGCAAGGCCAGGAAGAAACCGGGGAACATGGCCGCTGCGTACAGCTTGACCACCGACTGCCCGGCCACGGCCGCGTAGACAATGATCATCACCGAGGGCGGGATCAAAATACCCAGGGTGCCCCCGGCGGTGATCACGCCGGCAGCCAGGCGCGTGTCATAGCCCGCGTTGAGCATGGGGCGCATGGCAATCACACCCATCAGCACCACCACCGCGCCGACCAGGCCACTGGCAATGCCCCAGAAGGTGCAAATCACCAGGGTGGTGACGGCCAACGAGCCCGGCAGTCGGCGGAAAGCCAGCTGCACGCTGTGGAACATCTTGTCCACCAGGGCGCCGCGTTCCATCACATAGCCCATCAGCACAAAAAGCGGGATGGACAGCAGCGTGTCGTTGGTCATCGCCCCGAAGGTGCGCTGCACCATCAGGTTGAAGATCTTGTTGTCGAACCAGGGTTGCGTCGGATCGTAGAATGTGGAGAAGCCAAACACCATGCCCAGCCCCATGAGGGTGAAGGCGGTGGGAAAGCCCATCATGATGACCACCACGATGAGGCCCAGCATCAACAGGCCGAGTGCGGGATCGCTCATGCGTGCCCTCCTTTCGCGCGCTGGTGGGCCGACTCTTCGATGGACTTGGCGTTGGCGATGGCTTGCTGCCGTGCCTCCTCGTCCACGTAGGTGCTGCTCGAGAGTTGCTGTTCGACCACGTCAATCTCGTCCGCGTCCTTGAGGCGCGGTGTCCACTCACCCGTGCGGATGCACACCACGCAGCGCAGGATTTCGGCCAAGCCCTGGAGCAGCACGATCAGGCCCGCCAGCGGAATCACGGCCTTGAATGGGTACAGAGGCAGCGGGTCCGCGTTGAAGGTCTGCTCGCGAATGGCGAAGGAATCGGCGGCATAGTTCCAACCGGCCCAGGTCAGGGCAATCACCCCCGGCATGAAGAACAGCACGTACAGCACCAGGTCCAGTGTGGCCTGGGTACGAGGCTTGGCACTGCCATAGAAAAAATCCCCGCGCACATGGCCGTCCTGACACAGCGTGTAAGCCCCGCCCATCATGAACAAGGTGCCATAGATCATGTTGCTGGCATCAAAAATCCAGGCAGTGGGGGCGTTGAGCGCGTAACGTTTGAAAACTTCGGCCACGACCAGCAACATCAGCACAACGATGAGCCAGGCAAAAGCCTTGCCCACCGCCATGCTGAGGCGGTCGGCCGCATGGAGCAGGGATTGGGTGTTCATGTTCTATCGGGATCAAAAAAAACACCCATCCAGGCAAGCCTGGATGGGTTGGTGCTCAGAATGCGATGAGCTTAGGCCTTTTTCTTGGCGAAGTAGAAATCATAGGCCATCTTGAAGTTGACCATGTAGTCGCTTTGCCACTGACCGGCACGCTGGGCGTACACGCGCTGGGAATCCATGACGCGCTTGAAGAAGGGGTTTTCGGCAGCCTTCTTGGTCGAGACTTTGTCCCAGGCCTCGAGTTGCGCGCGCAGGATGGCGTCGGGCGTCTTGAAGAACTTGATGCCCTGCTTCTTCATCTCCTCGTAGTCCTTGGAGTTGCGGTCAATGGCCTTCCAGCTCATCTCCGCGGAACTGGCTTGCACCGAGTAGTCGATGATCGATTTGAGTTCAGTGGGCAAGGTGTTGTACTTGGTCTTGTTGAACAGGATTTCGAACTGCTCGCCGCTTTGGTGGAAGCTTTGCAGCATGCAGTTCTTGACCACATCGGGGAAGCCCAGCACGCGGTCGGAGGACGCATTGTTGAATTCGGCCGCGTCGATCAGGCCACGATCGAGTGCGGGCACAATCTCGCCACCCGGCAGCGGGTTGACCGACGCGCCGAGCTCATTGAAGATATCCACGGCCAGTCCGACTGTGCGGTACTTCAGGCCTTTGAGGTCCCCCACCTTGGCGATGGGCTTTTTGAACCAGCCCAGCGGCTGCGTGGGCATCGGGCCGTAGACATGCGACACCACGTCGATGTTGAGGGACTTGTAAATCTCTTCCAGGAGGGCTTTGCCGCCACCGTGGTTGTGCCACGACAGCACCATGTTGGGGTCCATGCCGAAGGCCGGGCCGGATCCCCACAGGGCCAGGGCGGTGTTCTTGCCATAGTGGTAGGCCAGCACGCCGTGGCCACCATCCAGGGTGCCTTTGTTCACGGCATCCAGAAGCTGGAACGCGGGCACCACCGCGCCGGCAGGCAGCACTTCGATCTTGAGTCGGCCACCGGCCATGTCGTTGACTTTCTTGGCGAAGTCGTTGGCGTACTCGTGGAAGATGTCCTTGGCCGGCCAGGTGCTTTGGAAGCGGAATGAAATGGTGTCAGCGCGCGACACCATCGGTGCGCTCATGGCACCAGCGGCAACAGCGGCGCCTTTGAGTAGGTTACGGCGGCGGGGGGACTTGGACTCGGACATGGGTTCTCCTGGTGATGTGTTTAACACGATTGTGTCTAAGACAGTTGATCGACAACCCATGAATTCTTGGCTATTTGCAAATCTGGAACAGAGGGTTTCTACCTATATGTAGGTTATCCCGTATGTGATTCTGAGCACGGGGAAAGCGCGGCACAATTTGAAGCTCAACGTTCCCCGCAGGCAGTCGTTCCCTTGATCGGGGGCGACGGGACCTCGACAAGCAGGAGTCACGCAATGCAGCGCCGAGATTTTTTCCAACACACCGCGCTGGCGGGAAGCACAGCCCTGGCCGCCGGGCTGACCGGGTGTGCCACGGCCGGTGGTGTCTCGCAGGCGTCAGCCCGCATGCCCTTTAGCGTCCCCCAGGTGGTGCTGCCGGTGGTGGGCAGTGATGAAGTCTTCCCGGTTCGCCGCATTTACTGCATTGGCCGCAACTACGCAGCGCATGCGCGTGAGATGGGGTCGGACCCGACACGCGAGCCGCCCTTTTTCTTCCAGAAGCCGACCGATGCCATCCAGGTGGTGCCTACCGGCACGGTGGCTGACCATCCCTACCCGCCGCTGACCAAGAACTACCACTATGAGGCCGAGTTGGTGGCCCTCCTGGGACGGGGCGGGCGCAACATCCCCGTGGACAAAGCCCTGGACCTGGTATGGGGCTACACCCTGGGCCTGGACATGACCCGGCGTGATTTGCAGCGTTTCATGGGCGACCAGAAAAAACCCTGGGAAATCGGCAAGAGCTTTGACCACAGCGCACCCATTGGCCCCGTGCACAAGGTGGCCCAAACGGGTCATTTCACCCAGGGCGCCATCTGGTTGAAGGTCAATGGCCAGGTCAAGCAACAGGCCGACCTCAAGCAGATGATCTGGTCGGTGGCCGAGCAAATCAGCAAGCTTTCCGAGGCGTTCGAACTGTTCCCGGGCGACATCATTTACTCAGGTACGCCCGAAAACGTGGGCCCCGTGGTGCGCGGCGATGTGATCGAGATGCACATCGATGGCCTGCCCAATCTGAGCGTTCGAATCACTTGATGGTGTTGGAGAAGAGGATGAGTCAACGTGCCTTGACGCAGCCCGAGCCCGCCGAGGGCTACGCGGGCGATGTGTCGCCCCAACTGGCCTGGGAGTGGGTCCAGTCCGGCCGTGCGGTGCTGGTGGATGTGCGCACCGACGCCGAGCGTGAGTGGGTGGGGTTTGTGCCCGGTGCGCTGGCCCTGGCCTGGAAACAATGGCCCGGCATGGCCTTGAACCCGGCGTTTGACACGCAGATCCCCAGCTTGCGAGACAAGCCACTGCTGATGCTGTGCCGCAGTGGCGTGCGTTCCATTGCCGCAGCCAAACGGGCGACCGAATTGGGCGCCACGGCCTACAACATCCTGGAGGGCTTCGAGGGCGATCCAGACGACCTTGCACACCGCTCCATCAAGGGCGGATGGAAGTTGCGAGGGCTGCCCTGGCGGCAAAACTGACGCCACCCCTGGCCTGTCGAAAAGCCCCTGCTGAGCGTGTTGTTCAGGCGGCTGGATGTTGAGCCGCAGCGTCGCGACGCGCGGCGACTTCCAGCAAGCCGTCAAAAATGAGGGATTCGACCAACTCGATGGGCGTTGACATGCTGGGCGCCATCTTCCAGCCCGCCCCCCCCGTCATGTAGCACAGGGGCTCATGGCCACAGTGCTCACGCACGTGCATGACCATGCGTTCCACCGCACCCGCGATGGCGTAGGTGCCACCGCTGGTCAGTGCATCGCTGGTGTTGGTGGGGAAGGGTCGGACGTCGCCGGTGGGGACCCGCAATCCGGCTGTGCCCGACTCCAGGGCGCGCAGCATGATGCCGTGTCCTGGCAAGATGAGTCCGCCCAGAAAGTGACCATTGGGGTCCACGGCTTCCACGGTCACCGCGGTGCCCACCATCACCACCACCATGGGGCGTGGTGGCTCGCCGGCGGTCTGTGCGCGCATGCGCGCGAGGGCGCCGATCATGGCGATCCAGCGATCGGCGCCCAGGCGGGTCGGGTGGTCATAGCCGTTGGTGAGACCAGCCTCGGCGGCGCTGGGCACAACCCACCTGGGTGTCACGTCCCACAACTCCATTTGCTCTTCCACCCGGCGACGAATGGCTTCACCCGCCACCACACAGCCCAGCATGGTCTGTGGCGCGCTCAGGTTGGCCCACTCGCGCTCGGCCAGGTGGTCGATGTTTTCCAGGAAAACGGCACCTTGCTGCAGCAGGCGGGCCCCGGCTTGTGCGCGGTCATACAGCGCCCACTTCAGGCGGGTGTTGCCGACATCGAGTGCAAGAAACGTCATGGGTCAATCATCGGTGGCGTTGGCCAGTCCCACCACCAATGCCTCCAAGGCATCGAGGGTGCGGGCCACACGCAGTTGCTGGTACAGGCTCTCGACCCGGGCTTGGTGGTGTTCTGGGTCGAGCATCATGAGCCCACGGGCTGTCTCGAGCATGCCCACCAATGAACCTGGGTTGAGTTCTGCCGCGCGATCATAAAGCGCCAGCGCGCTGGGCTTGCTGGCGCCGTAGGTGACGGCGCCCACCACATCGCCCACCTTGTCGATCACCTCGGCCTGAAAGGTGGCCAAGGCCAGATGGGCGTCGGCATGGCGGGGGTTGAGGCCCAGGGTGCGGTCCAAGGCCTCTCGGGTGCGCTGACCCAGGCCCAGCGCCAGGGACTTGGCCACGCTCAGTGATTGCGCGTGGCGCCCCAGCGAGTAGGCCAGCAGGTACCAGGCGTTGGGGTTGTCGGGATGCGACTCGGTGTGCTGGATCGCCAGCCGCTGGGCTTGCTCGAGCAGTTGCTCGCGTTGCACCGAGCGCGGCTCCAGGTAAGTGGCGTAAACGCTCAAGGCGCGAACGGCCACGGTGAGGCCGGCAGGTTCTTGGCGCTGGGACAGGGCCACACCCGACTGGTAGGCGTTTTCAAACTCGCCGCGGTGGTAGAGCGTCCATGCCTGGAGCAATGCGTCAGAGGCCGGCAAGGGTTCGGCATCGCCCGCGTGCAGCCTGGGCCAGTGGTGCCGCACCTGGTCCGGGCTGAGTGACAAGGAGGGGGTGAAGCTAGCCCAGGCACTCATGCGGGTTCAGGACCGGGCGTTGTGGCATTGGCGGGATCTTCGTAAGCCAGCAGCAGCAGTCGCAAATGCTCGCGTGGCTCGGCAAGGAGGTAAGGCAGGATCAGGCCCAGCACATGCCGTGCGCCACGCAGCAAGGCGGCCTGAGCCTGGGCATCTTCCAGGGCGTGGCGGGGATCCCGGGCGTATTCGTAGCTGAGCCACCAGGTCAGCATCACCACCATCTGGGTGGCGCACAGATCGCTTTCCTCAGGCCTGATGGACAGAGCACCCGTGTGTTCCAGGTGGGCAAGCACGGCGCGGAAGGCTTGCCGCTTGAGTTCCAGCACAGCCTGGATATCGGTTTCCAGGCGACGGTTGCGGGTCAACAAGTCGCCCAGGTCGCGGTACAAAAACCGGTATTCCCACACCCGCTCAAACAGGCTGTGCATGAAGAACCAGGCATCCTCGACATCGCGAACTTCGGGGGCGGCGCTCAGGAGGGGGAGCAGAGCCTTTTGGTAACGCTCGTAGAGCGAGTTGATCAACTCGTCCTTGGCCGGGTAGTGGTAGTACAGATTCCCCGGGCTGATGCGCAACTCGGCGGCGATCAGCGTGGTGGAGACATTGGGCTCACCAAAACGGTTGAACAGCGCCAGCGTGACCTCAAGGATCCGCTCTGCGGTGCGTCGGGGCGCCTTTTTCGCCATGGTGATGGGTCTCGTTGGGGTCTGGTGGGTAGCCCTGTGAGTCGACTCTACCCCAAAGTGCCGGGCCCGTCACTCGGGCTGCAGGCCCGTCACTTGCACCGCGCAGTCGTAGAAGGTCGGCGCTCGGCCCAGGTCCGTCAGGGCCTGGCTGGTGAGCTCGTTCACGTTGGTGCCGTTCAGTCCATGTCGGCGCCACCAGATGCCCAGGCCCACCACCACCCCCGGGCGGGTGCGGTCGGTCACGCGGGCACGGCAGACATGCCGTCCGCGGGCATTGAACACGGCGACAGTCTGTCCGTCCTGCACGCCGCGCGCGCGCGCATCCAACGGATGGATCTCGACCAGGGGTTCGCCCTCGACGTCGCGCAGGCTGGTGACGTTGACGAAGGTCGAGTTGAGAAAGTGGCGTGCCGGTGGCGAGATCATGGCCAGCGGATACGTGAAGCCTGGGTTCGCCGGTTCGTAATTGGGGAGGTAATCGGGCAAGCCGTCCAGGCCCAACGCGACGAGGCGCTCGCTCACGAATTCGCAGCGCCCAGAAGGCGTGGGGAATTGTCCGTGAGCAAAGGGGGCATCGGGCCCCGGAATGCTGGCAAAGCCTTGCTCGACCAGGGTGGCGAAGGGCACAAATTCATGGCCATCGGCCTGTCTCAGGGCCTGTTGGCACAGGCTCTCGTCGTCGTCTGCGAAGCAGTCATCCGCAAATCCCAGGTGGCGCGCCAGCGCGCGGAAGATGTCGGTGTTGGTGCGTGCTTGGCCACGCGGGGCGATGGCGGGGCGGTTCAGCACCACATCGGTATGGCCGTAGGTGCCGTGCACGTCCCAGTGCTCGAGCTGGGTGGTCGCGGGCAGCAGGTAGTCGGCGTAATCGGCGGTGTCGGTGCGAAAGTGCTCCAGCACCACGGTGAACAGGTCTTCGCGGGCGAAGCCGGCCACCACCCGGGCCGAGTCGGGCGCCACGGCCACCGGGTTGCTGTTGTAGACCACCAGCGCGCGCACCGGGGCATGGGGCGCATCGGGGGCGAGGTGGTCGCCAATGGTGCTCATGTTGAGCACCCGCGGACGACGCGAGCCCAACAGATCCGGGCGTTGCAATGCGGCGGTGTTGAAGCGCAGATGTCCCGAGTTGCTGAGCAGCATGCCCCCTGCTCGATGCCGCCAGGCACCGGTCAAGGCTGGCAGACAGGCAATGGCGCGAACCGCATTGCCGCCGCCGCGTGCACGCTGCACGCCATAGTTCAAACGGATGGCTGCGGGTTGTGTGGTGCCATAGTCACGGGCCAGGCGCTGGATGGCGGATACCTCCAGCCCACAGACCTCGGCTGCGCGCTCGGGCGGCCACATCAGAGCCCGGGCCCTGAGCTCAGGCCAGCCCAGCGTGTGTTGTGCCAGGTACTCGTGGTCCAGCCAGTCATGCACGATCAACTCGTGCATGAGCGCCAGGGCCAGCGCGGCATCCGTGCCCGGTCGCAGGGCCAGGTGCTCGTCGCACTTGTCGGCGGTCTCCGTGCGTCGCGGGTCAATGCAGACCAGTCTGGCGCCATTGCGTTTGGCCTGCTGCGCCAGGCGCCAGAAATGCAGGTTGCTGCCAATCGAATTGCTGCCCCAGATGAGAATGAGTTTGGCCTCGGCGAACCACTCCATCTTCATGCCCAGCTTGCCGCCCACGGTGTGCAGCAAGGCCTCGGCTCCGGCACTGGCGCAAATGGTGCGGTCCAGGCGCGAGGCGCCCAGGCGGTGGAAAAACCGTGCCGCCATCGATTCACCTTGCACTTGCCCCATGGTGCCGGCATAGCTGTAGGGCAGGATGGCTTCAGGGTCCTTCGCCGCGATGTCGCCCAGGCGCTGGGCGATGTCTTCCAGAGCCTCATCCCAGGTGACAGGTTCAAAGCGCGCGTTCGGGCCTTTGGGGCCCACGCGGCGCAGCGGCTGCAACAGTCGATCAGGGTGGTAGGTGCGCTCGGTGTAGCGTGACACCTTGGTGCACAGCACGCCGGCCGTGTGGGGATGGTCGGGGTTGCCCTGCACGCGCACCGCCACACCGTTCTCCACCGTGGTGACCAGCGAGCAGGTGTCGGGACAGTCGTGTGGGCAGGCACCCAGGATCTGTGTCTCGGCGGAAACGGGTTGCGTCATGGGCGGATTGTGCCAGCGCAGCCATCCGCTGTCGAAGCTGGCGGCCACGGATGGGCCTGAGGGCATCAGCCAGGGGGGCCGTGCGAGAACTCACCCGGGGGTGGACCGGGGTGGTCCGGGTTCAGTGGCCGCCCGACTCCACCAGACAAGCCGCGTGCCGATCCTGTCCCAGCAGCTGGACCAGTTGCTCCAGGGCGGGACGCAAGGTCTTGGCCAGGGTGAACGGGGGGTTGATGAGGAAGATTCCGCTGGCCGGCAAGCCGGGGCGCGGCAGCTTGGTGTCGCCTTGCAGCGACACCGGCAGGGTGGAGGCCTTGCCGGACTTGACCGTCAGGGTGGCGTGCAGCCAGGACTTGCCGGCTTGTTGCGTCAGGGTGCGCAAGCGCTTGGGCAGGTCATGGGCTTCAGGTCGACCGATGACCGGGTACCACACCATGTAGGTCCCGGTGGGAAATCGCTTGAGGCTGTCCTGGATGGTCGCAGCGACCCTCGCGTAGTCGGTCTTGATCTCGTAGCTGGGGTCTACCAGCACCAGGCCGCGACGGCTGGGAGGGGGCAGGAATTTCTTCAATCCGTCAAAGCCGTCCTCGCGCAACACAGCGACTCGGCGCCCGGCTTCGAGCTGCGCGACGTGCTGCTCCAGCAGCTTGGCGTCGCTGGGCAGCAACTCAAAGAGCTTGATTTTGTCCTGCTCTCTGAGTAAGTGATTGATCACAAAGGGGGAGCCTGGGTAGCGCATCCACTGACCGCGCGGGTTGAACTCGGCGACCAGGTCGAGGTAGTCACGCAGCAAGGGAGAGACTTCCCCCTCCAGTCCTGGCAGCGCTGTCACCAACCGCTGCAACCCCTCAGTGGCCTCGGCGCTGGTTTGCGCCCACTCACTGTCTAGCCTATACAAACCGGCGCCTGCATGGGTATCGATGGCCATCAGTGCCACGGGTTTTTCGGTCAGGTAGCGCAGCACCGCGACCAGCACCAGGTGTTTGAGCACGTCGGCGTGGTTGCCGGCATGGAAGGCGTGACGGTAACTGAACATGGGGAGATGGTACTGCAGGCGCAGTTTGTAATAGAATGGAGGGCTTTCGCAGCGCAATGTGGCTCCGCGGCGAACAGTTCATCCCACCTAAGAGGTTCCCATCAGAGGAACGCCGACCGTGGAAAAGAGCCCGCCCAAACCAACTCAAGGAAATCTCCATGTCTACGTTCAGCGCAAAACCCGCTGACGTGGTGCACGAGTGGTTTGTGATTGACGCCACCGACAAGGTGCTCGGACGTGTTGCCAGCGAAGCAGCACGCCGTTTGCGCGGCAAGCACAAGGCCATTTACACGCCCCACGTCGATACCGGCGACTACATTGTCGTCATCAACGCCTCCAAGATCCGTGTCACCGGCGCCAAAGAGCTCGACAAGGTCTACTACCGTCACTCGGGCTTTCCCGGCGGTATCTATGGCACCAACTTCCGCGACATGCAAGCCAAGCACCCTGGCCGCGCACTCGAGAAGGCCGTCAAGGGCATGTTGCCCAAGGGCCCGCTCGGTTACGCCATGATCAAGAAGCTCAAGGTGTATGGTGGTGCCGAGCATCCCCATACCGCTCAGCAACCCAAAGTGTTGGAACTGTAAGGAGCTCACATGATTGGTGAATGGAACAATGGCACCGGCCGTCGCAAATCCAGCGTCGCCCGCGTGTTTCTGAAAAAAGGCTCCGGCAAGATCACGGTCAATGGCAAGGACATCTCGGCTTTCTTTGGCCGTCAGACCTCCATCATGATCGCTCGCCAACCCCTGCTGCTGACCAACCACGCCGAGACCTTCGACGTGCAGGTCAATGTGCATGGCGGTGGTGAATCCGGCCAGGCCGGCGCCGTGCGCCACGGTATCACCCGTGCGCTGATCGACTACGACGCGAGCCTCAAGCCCGCTCTGTCGGCCGCTGGGTTCGTCACCCGTGACGCCCGTGAGGTCGAGCGTAAAAAGGTCGGTTTGCACTCTGCTCGCCGTCGCAAGCAGTTCAGCAAGCGCTGATCCCGAGGCCTTGGGGTCTGGTGGGGCAAGCCCTCCCAGCCCTGGGCCTTCAGGCAAGCCGCCGTGGTTCTCCCGGCGGCTTTTGTTTTTCGGCGATACCCCTGCGGTTGGTATTGTTGAGAAAATTACGTTACTATTCTGGCCTACTCAGAGGATGTTGCCATGAGCGCTGTTGCCGAAACCCTGCCCACCGAAATGCCCGAACCGATCGTCTTCACCGACAGCGCGGCAGCCAAGGTGGCTGACCTGATCGCCGAGGAGGGCAACCCCGATCTCAAATTGCGCGTGTTCGTGCAAGGCGGCGGCTGTTCCGGTTTTCAGTACGGGTTCACCTTTGATGAAGTCGTCAACGACGACGACACCACCATGACCAAGCATGGCGTGTCCCTCCTGATCGACGCCATGAGCTACCAGTACCTGGTGGGCGCTGAAATCGACTACAAGGAAGATTTGCAAGGCGCGCAGTTTGTCATCAAGAACCCCAACGCCACCACCACCTGCGGGTGTGGCTCCTCGTTCTCGGTTTGATTCACACGCGGGGCTAGGCTGCCAGTTCCCTTGTGTACAGAGGGAGCCACACGCGTGACCTCTTCATTGAACCCTGGCAACCCGATGACTTCCATCAGGCCGGGTAGATAGCTCCCAGTACCCGGGCACCTCGGGCGCCTGTCACAGCAGGCCAATTGCCGGGTTGACGGTTCACGGTCTGCTGCGCCAGCCAGGCAAAGGCAGCCGCCTCCACCTGCAAAGGTGGCAGGCCCGCGGCCCCGGACTCCAGCACCTCACAACCCACCAGCCCCGAGCGCAGCTGTTCCATCAGATGCAGGTTGAGAGCCCCCCCCCCACACACGATGAGTCGCTGGCACATCGGCCCGTGTGCCCGCAACGCCTGCAGGCTTGCCTGAGCCGTGAAGGCAGTGAGGGTGGCCTGGATGTCGGCCGGCGGCAACTCGGTGAATGCCCCCAAACGTTCGTTCAGCCAGCCTGGGTTGAACAAATCACGGCCTGTGCTTTTGGGGGGCGGCTGCTTGAAAAACGGCTCGTCCATCAGACGCGCCAGCAGCGCAGGGTGTACCCGCCCACTGGCAGCCCAGCGGCCATCCCGGTCAAAGGCCTGACCCGTGTGGGTGTAACACCAGTGATCCATCAACAGGTTGCCGGGCCCGCAGTCAAAGCCCAACACCTCGCCTGCTGGCCCCAGCACACTCACGTTGGCAATGCCGCCCAGGTTCAACACCGCAGTGTGCTGACCCGGACGACCAAAGACTCGCTGATGAAATGCGGGCACCAGTGGTGCGCCTTGTCCGCCTGCAGCCACGTCTCGGCTGCGAAAGTCCGCCACCACGTCAATGCCGCACCGCTCGGCCAGCAAGGCCGGCTGGTTCAATTGCCAGGTGTAGCCGGTTCCATCATGAAGCCCGGGTTGGTGCCGCACAGTCTGACCATGGGCGCCAATCGCACACACCTCACGGGCGCTCATCCGGGTCTGTTGCAGCAAATCGGCGACGACCCGGGCATAGACCTCCACCAGCGCGTTGGCGGCCAGGGCAGCACGGTGCAGTTCGTTGGGGCCCGGCGTGTTCAGCGCCTGTAACTCGGCACGAAGCCTTGCTTCAAAGGGGGCGCTGGCATGGGCCAGCACTTCAAAGGGCGAGTCGCAGCGGGCGAGAACCCCATCCACACCATCGAGCGAGGTGCCCGACATCAGGCCGATGAAACAGCCCGCGGAACTCACTGAATACTGGCGACCTGCAAGGTGGCCGCTGCGCTCAAGTCGACGCGGGCGGCAGCGGCCTGCTTCAGGAACTGTGCGCGGGCGTGCTCAGGCACGGGGATGGACTCGCTCTGGCGAGCCATCAGCATCGGATCTTTTTGCTGACCATTGACGCGGAACTCGAAGTGCAGGTGCGGTCCGGTGGCCCAACCCGTGGCGCCCACCGCGCCCAGCGTCTGGCCCTGACCCACTGACTGCCCCCGCTTGACATCGATACGGCTGAGGTGGGCATAGACGGTGGAGTGACCATTGCGGTGCTTGATCACGACCATATTGCCAAAGCCATTTTGCCAGCCGGCAGTCTCCACCACGCCATCGCCCACGGTGCGCACCGGCGTGCCGGTGGGCGCACCATAGTCCACACCCAGGTGGGCGCGCCAGGTTTGCAAGATGGGGTGAAAGCGCATCTTGAACCCGCTGGTCACACGCGAGAAGGCCAGGGGAGAGGCCAGGTAGGCGCGTCGCAGGTTCTGCCCATTCATGGTGTAGTAGTCGCCACGGGCAGCACCGGCTTCCTGGAACCACACGGCCTGGAAGGTCTTGCCGTTGTTGACGAACTCGGCAGACAGCACACGACCGGCACGCAGGGGTTCGCCGTCTGCTTCCAGGCTTTCGTAGACCACGGAGAAGCGGTCATCGCGGCGCAGGGCACGGTGAAAATCGATGTCGCCAGCAAAAATATCCGCCAACTGGGTGGCGACGTGGTCAGGGATACGCGCGTCGTCGGTGGCCGCGAACAGGGAGGTTTGAATCGAGCCGCTGGCCATGCGGGTGGAGGCTTGCAGTTTGCCGGTGTCTTGGTGCGCCACAAAACCGTTGCCTTCGCGGGCAATGGTCAGGCGTTCGAACTCCAGGCTATCGTCACGCGCAATCCAGCGAACAGTCAGTTGTTGCAGGCGATGCAAGTCGTCGGCTTCGGCCGTGACCAGTCGACCGGCGCGTCCCAGCAGGGCTTTGCGGGCCTGCGGGTTGGTGCGAACAAAGTCGGCGGCCGCAGGGTCTGCCAGACCGAGCCGGCGCAGCAGCACATCAGCACTGTCACTGGAACGGGTGGTATCGGTGCGGTACAGGCGAAGAGGCGTGGCCGTGTGGGCTGCGCTCGGTTGGCTGGAGAGGTCCAGCGACAACGGCTGCACGATTTCGCGCACCGGCAGGTCTGCAGCATCCGGGCCGAGGGCTGCCACCGCATAGGAACCACCGGCGGCGATCAGCATGGCAGACGCGGCGGCCATGCCGATGCGTTGTGGGTGCTCACGACGCAATTGCACCAACCGCTGGCCCCAATGGCCAGCCGTCTCACGCACAGTGTTCAGCAATGGCGACAACAACGGATGCAAACAACAACTCCCATGAACCCGACACACCGGGCACCTGACGCCAGCAGCACAAGCGGCCGGCGCACACAAGCAAGACGCGCCACGTAAAATCGCGGGCGAAGTCGGCATTATAGCGGGCATGCCCCAGCCTGCAAGCCTTTAGAAAATCCAAAAAATCTATATGAATCAACCCCTTGCATCGCAAAATCAATCCTCAGTGTCGGCGCAGACTTCTTATCCGGTGACCGATCGGGTGCAGGAAGCCTTGGCCGTGAGCCTGCGCGGTTGCGAGGAACTGATTCCGCAGGACGAGTGGGTGCGCAAGCTCGCGCGTTCGGAAGCGACCGGACAACCGTTGCGCATCAAGCTGGGACTGGACCCCACCGCGCCGGATATCCACATCGGTCACACCGTCGTGCTCAACAAGATGCGTCAACTGCAGGACCTGGGGCACCAGGTGATTTTCCTGATTGGCGACTTCACCACCATGATCGGGGATCCCTCGGGTCGCAACAGCACGCGCCCGCCGCTCACGCGCGAGCAAATCGAGTCCAACGCCCAGACATACTACAAACAGGCCAGCCTGGTGCTGGACCCGGCTCGTACCGAGATTCGCTACAACAGCGAGTGGAGTGATCCGCTGGGCGCGCGCGGCATGATCCAGCTGGCCGCCAAGTACACCGTGGCCCGCATGATGGAGCGCGACGATTTCAACAAGCGCTTCAAGGGTGGTCAGTCCATCAGCGTGCATGAGTTTCTGTATCCGCTCATGCAGGGCTACGACAGCGTGGCACTCAAGTCCGACCTGGAGCTCGGCGGCACCGACCAAAAATTCAACCTGCTGGTGGGGCGTCACTTGCAGCAGGAATATGGGCAGGAGCCTCAGTGCATCCTGACCATGCCGTTGCTGGAGGGGCTGGATGGCGTGGACAAGATGTCCAAAAGCAAGAACAACTACATCGGCATCACCGAGGACGCCAACACCATGTTTGCCAAGGTGCTGTCCATCAGCGACGACTTGATGTGGCGTTGGTTTACCTTGCTCAGCTTTCGCTCGATGCCCGACATCGAGGCGCTGCGTCGCGAGATCGAGGGTGGGCGCAACCCCAAAGACGCCAAGGTGCTGCTGGCCAAGGAAATTACCGCACGCTTTCACAGCGCGGCGGCAGCCGATGCCGCCGAGCAGGACTTTATCAACCGCAGCCGTGGTGGCGTGCCCGATGACATTCCCGAGGTGTCGCTCCAGGGCGCGCCGCTGGGCATTGGGGCACTGTTAAAAACTGCCGGTCTGGCACCCTCCACCAGCGAAGCCAATCGGTTGATCGAAGGCGGGGGTGTGCGGGTGGATTCTGCCGTGGTGTCGGACAAGGGCCTCAAGCTCAACGCCGGCACGTATGTGGTGCAGGTGGGCAAACGCAAGTTTTCGCGCGTGACAGTGCGGTGAGCATGAGTCCCAAGGGCTGGTTGGTGGTGTCGGCCGTCGTGGCGCTTGTCACGATCACGCTCAAGACACTGGCCTGGTGGCTGACCGATTCCATCGGGTTGTTGTCGGACGCCATGGAGTCCGTGGTCAACCTGGCCAGCGCCATGTTCGGCCTGTTGATGGTGACCCTGGCGGCACAGCCCGCTGATGAGGAGCACCCCTACGGCCATCACAAGGCGGAATATTTTTCTGCCGGCTTCGAGGGCATTCTCATTCTGGTGGCGGCGCTGGGCATCATCTGGGCGGCGTTGCACCGCTTGTGGGACCCGCAACCGGTGCAGCAGATTGGCCTGGGCTTGGCGCTGTCGGTCATCAGCTCGGCCCTGAATGGCTGGCTGGCCTGGGTGTTGTTTCGTGCTGCACGGCAGCACCGCTCGATTGCGCTGGAAGCCGACGCTCAGCACCTGGTGTCGGATGTGTGGACGTCGGCAGGCGTGGTCGTGGGCATGGTGATGGTCAGCCTGAGCGGCTGGCTGTGGCTGGACGCAGCCGTGGCCATCGGGGTGGCCTTGAACATCCTGCGCGAGGGGGTGCATCTGGTGTCACGGGCTTTTCAGGGGCTGATGGACCAGGCGGTCGAGCCCGAGGTGCAGGCACACATTCGAGCCGTGCTGGCCGAGTTTGAGGACCAGCGCGGCGAAGCGCAGATCGTGCGGTTTGACCATGTCATCACCCGAAAGGCGGGACAGCGCCGTTTTGTGGACCTGCACATGCACATGCCGGCCAGCTGGACGCTGGGCCATGCTGCGGCCTTGCGCTTGCGTGTGGAGCAAGCCTTGATGAGTGCGGTGCCGGGCTTGCGAGCCTCCATCCAGTTGCTGCCCAGCGACGTGGAGGCCCACGCAGGTGATGCAAAGGATGTGCTGTGATCGGACTGCTGCAGCGGGTGCGAGAGGCGCGTGTGCGCATCGCGGGTGAGGTGGTGGGCGAGATTGACGCCGGGCTGCTGCTGCTCGTGTGCGCTGAGCGCGGTGACACCGAGCAACAGGCCGACAAGCTGCTGACCAAGTTGCTCAAGTTGCGCATCTTCAGCGATGAGCACGGCAAGATGAATCTTTCCTTGCAAGACCGTGTGGCAGCGGCGCAGCCCGCGGGCCTGCTGATCGTGAGTCAGTTCACGCTGGCCGCTGACACCGCGGCAGGGAATCGGCCCAGCTTCATGCAGGCGGCGCCGCCGGCCGACGGGGAGCGACTGTACAACGGGCTGGTACTGCGCGCGCGCAGCCTGCATCCCCTCGTGCAGACAGGTCGGTTCGGCGCTGACATGCAAGTCGAATTGATCAACGACGGACCTGTGACCATTCCGATGCGAATTCCACCGCCTGTCGCGGCGGGCTAGTCGCGTGCTTCAGCCGCGCCAGGGCCTGCCGCGCAACCATGCCTGATCTGCCTGCCGCAACACGGACAGATCGCTGCGCGTGTCGCCATACGCTTGCAAGGTCCACGCTTCGCGCGGTTGGCCCTGTTGCGCAAACCAGTCTTGCAGCCGTCGCCACTTTTCCTCGCCGTGACAGTTGGGGGTGGACATGTGCCCCGTACACCGACCGTCCTGCATCATCAGGCTGGTGCAGATCAGATGGGGAATGTTGAGCGCCTGTGCCACCGACCTCAGATACACATCAGGAGAGGCGCTCAGCAGCACGCAGGTATGCCCCGCTTGCTGATGCGCCTGCAACTCGCCCAAGGCCCAGGCGTTGAGGTGGCGAGGCAGCCACGACTGCACCAGGCGCTCGGCGCTCTGGTCGAGCAAGGTCTGTGAGGCGCCTTGCAAGGCCTGTTGCAGCAAGGCGGCCTTGGCCCGGTGGTTGGGCACCAGGCGCAGCACATAGGCCATCAGCAGAGGGGACTGTCGCAGCAGAGTCCACCCCCAGCCCAGCGTGCCCAGATGCAGATGCAAAAACGCACCCAGGCTGTCG
>JACCDX010250420.1_pt1 | contig 17526 bp, 16 predicted proteins | sample 7449681 | NCBI WGS metagenome assembly JACCDX01 (sample SAMN15323450, study PRJNA562643) | freshwater metagenome | isolation source: river surface water | place: USA:Blue River Watershed | collected 2017-08-18
AGAAATCTTACCTTCAAAGCAGGGAAATTTCTATGTAAATTAGGCACTTACAAGGGGCACTGAAAGTAACCTGTGAAGGATTCTGGAAAATAAAAAAATTACAAAATTGTCAAATGCAAAAATGAATTCGACACCGACTCAACGCTGAGGGCGAAAAAAAACCCCTTCGCAGGGGTTTTTTAAAGGGCTCAGAAGCCATCAAGATCAGTCGCCGAACATCTTTTGCTTCAACTCGCGGCGTTGCTGCGCTTCCAGCGACAAAGTGGCCGTCGGGCGAGCCAACAAACGGCCCACGCCAATGGGCTCACCGGTTTCATCGCAGTAGCCGTACTCACCCGAATCGATCAAGCCAATCGATTGCTCAATTTTCTTGAGCAATTTGCGCTCACGGTCGCGCGTGCGCAACTCCAGCGCGTGCTCTTCCTCAATGGTGGCGCGGTCAGCAGGGTCGGGCACCACCACGGTGTCTTCACGCAAATGCTCGGTCGTCGCACCCGCACTGTTCAAAATCTCTTGCTTCAAGGCGGTCAATTTCAGACGGAAATACGCCAACTGAACCGTGTTCATGTACTCCGCTTCAGGCATGGCCAAAATCTCGGCGTCGGTCAATGCTTCGAGCGATTTGGATTTCCAGTTGTTGGCCAGCTTGGGGTCTTTTTTGATGGGTGCAAATGGGGCAGCCACTGCCGCGACGGGCGCACTCGGCATGAAACTGGCCTTGGCCGCCGTAGAGGCCACGGCCGGAGGGAGAGAAGGCACCGTGATCTGGGCCAAACGGGCCGAGGGACGCGTGGCACGAATCAATTGGTCAGGCGCAGAAGGCGCCGCCGCTGCCGTCACGGCAGTTGGGGCGACCGGGGCAGTCGGTGTCGCCACTTTTTTAACAGTCATAGGTTTCGCTTCAGGTACAGAGGCCGCCTTTTTAGAGGTCGGCACGGGTGCAGCTTTTGCCTTAGAGGCAGCCGCTGGCTTGGAGACCACAGGGGCCGGTTTTTTCACGGCGGGGACTGTGGCTTTGTTTTTTGTTTTGTCGACTGCGGCAACGGGCTTGGCTGCGGCTTTGCCTTTGCCAGCCGTGGTCACCGTCGTTTTGGCTGCGGGCTTCGAGGCCGTTTTGGCCACGGGTTTGGCCACTGCTTTAACAGGTGCCGATTTCTTCACCGGCGCCGCTTTTTTCACCGCAGCAGGCTTCTTGGCGGGTGCCGCCTTTTTCACAGGCACGGCCTTCTTGGCAGGCGTGGGCTTTTTCACGGCGACAGCCTTCTTTGCTGCGGCAGGCTTCTTGGCCGGCACCGCTTTTTTGGCTGGAGCGGCCTTTTTCACGGGCGCCGCTTTTTTGGCTGGCACAGGCTTTTTGACAGGCACGGGTTTCTTGGCCGGAGCTGCTTTTTTGACAGCACTGGTCTTGGACTTGCTGGCCAGCGCTTTGGCTGCCGTTTTCTTATTTGAGGTCTTCACGTCTTGTCTCCTAGCCGTGTGAAAGGGCAGGCCCAAACCTCTTGCCACACTGCAGCAACCGATTGAAAAACCTGTTCATATGCATTTCAAACCCGTATGTAGACCGACTGGGTTCAACAACCTCCCCCAAAAGGGGGGTCTTCAGGCGGGCGATTGTAGCGATAAGAACGATCAAAAAATGACATGTCACCGATTAAAGACAAGTTCACTTCCGGCAAGTGCAGGGCGCGTCCTCGCTGGCCACTCAAACCAAGCACTGCTCCAGGCCTTGCAACAGGATGTCTTTGGGCAAATCGATGCCAATGAATACCATCTTGCTCGTTTTGACCTCGTCATCACGCCACATGGGCCCTAAATCACTGCCCATCAATTGGTGAACGCCCTGGAAAATAACCTTGCGCTCGGTGCCCCGCATGTTCAAGACCCCCTTGTAGCGCAGCATGCGCGGGCCATAAATGTTCACGATGGCCCCCAAGAAATCTTCCAACTTGGCCGGATCAAAAGCCTTTTCTGACCGGAATACAAAGCTCTTCACATCGTCATCGTGGTGATGGTGATGGCCTGCATGACCCTCATGGCCATGGTCGTGTTGGTGGGAGGGGTGGTCGCAGTGCTCTCCATGCACGTGATCATGGTCATGGTCATGGTCATGGGCGTGACCGTGGCTGTGGTCGTGACCGTCTTCCTTCAAAAAGTCTGGATCGATGTCGAGTTTGGCATTCAGGTTGAAGCCTTTCAGGTCAAACACCTCGCTCAAAGGGACTTCACCAAAGTGCACCACCTTTTGCGGGGCGCGGGGGTTCATGTGCTTCAGTCGGTGTTGCAACGCACTCAAATCATCGGCCGAAACCAAATCGGCTTTGCTGATGAAGATCTGGTCGGCAAAACCCACTTGCCGGCGCGCTTCTTGACGGTCGTTCAATTGCTGCGCCGCGTGTTTGGCATCCACCAGCGTCAAGATGGAGTCGAGTAAAAACGTCTCGGCGATCTCATCGTCCATGAAAAAGGTCTGCGCCACGGGACCGGGATCGGCCAAACCGGTGGTCTCGATCACGATGCGGTCAAAACTCAGCAAACCTTTGCGGCGCTTGGCCGCGAGCAATTGCAAGGTGACGCGCAAATCTTCCCGAATGGTGCAGCAAATGCAGCCATTGCTCATTTGAATGATTTGCTCCTCGGTGTCCGAGACCAAGATGTCGTTGTCGATGTTTTCTTCGCCAAATTCGTTCTCAATGACAGCGATTTTTTGGCCATGGGCCTCTGTCAACACGCGCTTCAAAAGCGTGGTTTTGCCCGAACCCAAAAAGCCGGTCAGGATGGTGGTGGGGATCAATGACATGAAGCGATTCCGCAATAGAAAAGAGTTCGGAAGTGTAGCGATGAATGGAGCAGCCAGTTTGGCTGCCTCGTCTCAACCTCAGTCGCTAGAGACTATCGCTTTGGCTGACTCACTTGCGCTTGGCACGCGGATGCGCGGCATCGTAGGCTTTGGCCAAATGCTGGAAATCCAAGCGCGTGTAGACCTGCGTGGTGCTGATGTTGGCATGACCCAACAGCTCTTGCACCGCCCGCAAATCGCCGCTCGACTGCAACACATGACTGGCAAAAGAATGGCGCAACATGTGCGGATGCACTGGGGTGGCCAAGCCCGCCAACAGGCTGCGGCGTTTCAGGCGCTGGGCCACACCACGGGCTGTGAGTCGTGTGCCATGGCGGCCCGGAAACAGCGCCAACGCCAAGTCAGAGGCGCCCGGCGTGGGCTGGCTCAACATGCCAGGCAATTGCGTGCGCACGGCCAGCCAATGCGTCAAGGCCTCGACCGCAGCCCGCCCCAATGGCACGGTTCGCCGCTTGCTGCCTTTGCCTTGGACTTGCACCTCGGCGTTTTGCAAATCAATCCAGCCACGCCCCTGGCGGCTGGCTTCGTTGCTGGCCACCACATCCAAGCCCGTCAACTCGGCAATGCGCAGGCCGCAACCGTAGAGCAACTCCACCATGGCGGCGTCGCGGGCTTCCAGCCACGGGTCGTCGTTGTCTTCTTCGTGCTGAGCCAATTGCACCGCTTCGTCGACACCCAGCGCTTTGGGCAAGGGCTTGGCCGAGCGCGGCGCCTTCACATCGGCCACCGGGTTTTGACTGACCAAACCTTCGCGCCCCAGCCAGGTGTAAAACCCGCGCCAGCCAGACAAAATCAGGGCGATGCCTCGGCCACTTCGGCCTGCGCGGTGCATCTGCGCCACCCAGCGCCGCACATGGCTGTTGTGCACCTGCAGCAAGGCCACATTGGAGGCTGCGGCCATGTCGGCCAAGCGGATCAAATCGAGTTGGTAGAGGTTGCAGGTGCGCTCGGCCAAGCCTTTTTCAAAGCGCACATGCGCCAGATATCGGGCAACCAGTGGGTCCGGCGCCGTGTCTGACATGCTTCAGGCCTCGGGCAGCCGCAGCACCGACAAGGCTGCGCCCGACAACTCGGCGAGCCGCTCCAGCAAGTCCGTGCCCATTTGGCTGTTAAAGCGCTGTGCGTCTGGCGAGGCCAATATCAGCAAACCAAAGGCAGGTTGCCCTGGCGCCGAGCGCAAGGCCAACAAGGCCAACGACGCGGCTTGGGCTGGCTCTGCCAACCACTGAACTGCCTCGTAGCCGGCATTCGGGCCGACATAAGGGGTGTCCAACGAAGTGGCCAATGTTTGCACGGCTTCGGTCACGCCTTGGGCATAAGCCTCTTTGGCGTAAGCGCCTTGCAAAGACCACAAACGCAAAGCCACTTGCGGCACTTGAAACAAGTCACGGATGTTGTCGACCGCCAACTCGGCCAAGTGGTCGGGCGGGGTGACCAACAACTCGCAAGACCAACGGTGAAGCTTGTCGGTCAGGATCATGTTTTCGTTGCCATGACGAATCATGTCCATGATGCGGTGTTCCAAGCCTTTGATTTTGTCGCGCAGCATCTGCGCTTGACGCTCTTGCAAACCCACAGCGCGGTGGCTTTGTGGATGGGTCAGCTGCACCGTGGCCAACAAAGAGGCATGGCGCTCGAAAAAGTCAGGGGTGTTCACCAAATAGTCGGCAATGTCGTCTTCGGTGATCGGACTCATCGGCTCAGAGGGGGTCATGTGGGGTCTCCAGAATTTCAGGAAAGTACATCGGGCAAGTCAATTTCACCCTCAAAAACAGTCGTGGCAGGCCCCGTCATCAGCACCGGGCTGTCGGGCTGGCCGGCCCACTCGATGGTGAGTGCGCCGCCGTGGGTTTGCACGTCCACACGGCCGTCCAGCCAACCTTGACGAATACCGGCCACCACCGCAGCGCATGCGCCAGTGCCACAAGCCAAGGTCTCGCCCGAGCCGCGCTCGAACACGCGCAACTTGATCTGGCTGCGCGAAACGATTTGCATAAAACCCGCATTCACACGCTTGGGAAACGCCGCATGGTTTTCGATCAAGGGGCCTTGCACCAACACCGGAAATACCGCCACATCGTCGACCCGCTGCACCGCATGCGGATTGCCCATGGACAACACGCCAACGCGGGCAATGCCCTGCTCGCCCAACGCCAAATCAAACACGGGCCAGCCGTTGACTTGGTCGCTGATGAGTCCAATGGGGTTAAAAGGCACACGCTCCCAGTCGAAGATGGGCGCGCCCATGTTCACCGTGACACGGCCATCGGGCTGCATGTGGAGTTCAATCTCGCCTTGCTGAACCTTCACGCGCACGCTGTTTTTGGAGGTCAGCCCTTTGTCACGGACATAGCGCACAAAACAACGTGCACCGTTGCCGCAATGTTCCACCTCGCCACCATCGGCGTTGTGAATCACATATTCAAAATCAATGCCCGCCCCAGGCGAAGGGCGGACGCTGAGAATTTGATCTGCCCCAACCCCAAAATGGCGATCAGCCAAAAACCGGTATTGGGCCGCACTCAGGCCAAGACGGCCCTGCGTCTCATCGAGCACGACAAAGTCATTGCCGGCCCCTTGCATCTTGGTAAAGCGAATGTGCATGGGGCCGATTATCGCTGTTGGACTCGGCCCGATAATGGGGCATGGCACGCACCTCCCAACTTCTTTATCCCCAACGTGAGCCGGCCCCCTTGCGCCCGGCCGCCACCGTGTTGCTGATGCGCGATGGCCCTCAAGGCCTCGAGTTGCTGATGACCCGACGCGCCATGACGGCCAGTTTTGCACCCGGTGCTTATGTCTTTCCGGGCGGCGGCATCGATGCCGCCGATGCCGCCCCCGCGACCCACAGCCTGGCCCACCGGCGCCCCTCACAAAGCGACCTGCACCTCACGCAGGCCATTGCCGCTATTCGTGAAAGTTTTGAAGAATTGGGCATTTTGTTGGCCCGTCATGCCGATGGCCGCTGGGCCGATCAAAGCGATATTGAGCGCATTGCGCGCCCAACCCCTGAGGGCACGTCGTTTGCTGCGCAATGTCAAAGCCATGGTTTGAGCTTGGCGGCCGACCACGTGTTTGTGCTGGCCCACTGGATCACCGACCGCGACCTGCCTCGCCGCTTTGATGTGCCCTTTTTAGTGGCCCGCATGCCGGAAGGCCAAACTCCGGTGGCCGATGAATCCGAGCAATTCGAGCCTGTCTGGGTGCGCCCCCAAGATGCTTTGAAGCGTCATGCTGAGGGGCAGTTCTTTCTTATTTTCCCGACCATCCGAACCTTGGAAAAACTGTGTGCCTTTGCCACGGCAAATGACGTGCTGCAGGCCTGCGCTGTTAACGAAGAACCTTTGTGGACAAGCTGTCCGAGGGCTGGCTGGTTGGCTGGCAACGAAGCCCGCTACATGGAGCATGAGCCGGCCTATGGTGAGCTGGCTTTGGTGTGCCCTGATGGGCAAATTCACCACCATCTGGACTGGCGCACAGACCAAGCGGTTCCGCTGTTAAAAAACGTCTTGCGCCTGACCGCACCCAACCCCGGCGTGATGACCGGCCCCGGCACCAACAGTTATTTGGTCGGCGACCCACACACGGGATACATCGCGATTGACCCTGGCCCTGCCGACCCTCTGCACCTGCAACGCCTGTGGCGCGCAGCGGGTGGTCAAATCCGCATGATTGTGTGCACCCACTCACACCCCGACCATTCACCTGGCGCGGCCCCCTTGCAAGCTTTGTGTGACAGCAAGCCGCCGATCTTGGGCTTGGCCTCTCGCCCCACTGCCCGCGCCAACAGCCAATTCACCCCCGAGCGCGAACTGCACGACGGCGAAAAACTGGTGCTGCAAGGCCAAGGGCTGGACGGCGCCATCACCCACACCCTGCGCGTGTTGTTCACGCCCGGTCATGCGGCCAACCATGTGTGCTTGGTGCTTGAAGAAGATGGTTTGTTGTTTTCGGGCGACCATGTGCTGAACGGCAGCACCACCGTGATCGATCCGCCCGATGGCCACATGGGTGACTATTTGGACTCGTTGGACAAATTGGCCGAGCACTGCAAAACAGGCGCGGTTGAATTCATCTTGCCCGCCCATGGCCATGTGCTGGGTTTTGCACACCAAGCCATCACGCATCTCAAAGCACACCGCCTCAAGCGCGAGGCCAAAATCGCGGCGGCCATGCAAGCCCTGCCGCAAGGCAGCTTGCAAGAATGGGTTGAAAAAGCCTACGACGACGTGCCACCCCGCTTGTGGCCCGTGGCGGCGCGTTCGCTGCAAGCGCATGTCGACCACATTCGCGAACAAGCCTTGTCCTGATCGACCTGCCGAATTTTGAAAGTACCGATGACGCCCTCCACTGAAGGTATTCGCCTGGCCAAACGCGTGGCAGCCGACCAACACTGCTCACGCAGCGAAGCCGAGGCGTTGATCGTGGCATGCGGTGTGAAGGTCGACGGGCAAGTGGTGTCCGACCCGGCGCGTCGGGTCAGCCCTCAACAAACCGTTGTGGTCAACCGCCAAGTTTCAATGGCGGCACTGGCCCCGCTGACATTGCTGCTGTTCAAGCCCGCGGGAGTGACAGCCAACGCCAGCTGGCTGCAAAAAACAGTGGGGCTCAAAGCCACCCACCCCGGCATTTGGGGGCCAGAACGCTTGGCAAAACTGGAAATGCCGCTGCCGCTGCCCACGCCGGCCAGTGGTTTGTGCATTTTTTCCGACGACTTGGGGGTGTTGCGCCACTTGGAAGACCGCCGCAGCCCGATGGAAGAAGAATGGATGGCCACTCTCGAAGGGCCGGTGAGCGAGTCCACCCTGCGCGCCTTGCAGGGGCCAGGACTGCGCGCCAGCATCAACCGCCAAACCGAGGCCCTCACCGTGCTGAGGATTGCCGGCAAAGACTTGGATGGGCTGGATTTGGGCCGCTGGCTTGACCAACAAGGCCACCTGAAAGACCTGCGCCGCCAGCGCGTGGGCCGCCTGAGCTTGGCCCCCTTAGAGTCTGGACAGTGGCGGCAACTGGAAGGCTTCGAGCGTTTTTGATTTATTTCCGACAAAAATACACAGGAATTACCCTTGAATTGGAACGGGCAATCCCCAAATATTCAACCAGTCTGAGAAAATGACTGCTTAGTCACAACCGAAAACTCAACAGTTTGTGACAAGAAAAAAAGTCCCATAAGGGTCTTTTAACGCACAAAGGAGCACACCATGCGTTTGAGCACTAAGAGCCGATTTGCCGTTACCGCCATGATTGATGTCGCGCTGCGCGAAGACCGCGGCCCTGTCTCACTGGCCGCCATCAGTGAGCGCCATCAGATTTCTCTATCCTATCTTGAACAACTGTTCAGCAAACTGCGCCAACAAGGCTTGGTGGAAAGCACCCGTGGCCCCGGCGGTGGATATTCGCTGTCGCGCAATGCTGAAAAAATCTCCATGGCCGACATCGTGGGCGCGGTGGATGCCCCATCCGCCGAGGATGCCGCTGCTGACGGTGGCTGGATGAACAGCGAATTGTGGGCCAGCCTGAACGAGAAAATGCTAAGCCACCTGCAGTCCATCAGCCTGCGTCAGTTGGTCGCAGAGCAACGCAACAAAGGCGTGACCGTTGAGCCAGCGCCGCAACCGGCCATCAAGCGGGGCGTTTTTGCCAAACCCAAAACCGCCCTGAAAATCACGGCTCCCAACTCGGTGTTTGCCTTGGCTGGCAGCTTGATGCCATCACGCGGCTAAAGCCCCGATGCCCCAACAAAAAACCCGCTTCGGCGGGTTTTTTGTTGGCCGTTGAATAAAAGTGTGAAGCTCGCCGATAAGCCGGATTCTGTGCACAACGGTTGCCCGCTGCGTGACCGCCATTACTCTGGGCCGGGGGTCGCCCACCCGGCTCGATGCTACCTACCCGCCAACTCACCCCGCGGAACCACAGGGAGAAGCGGTGCGGCGAACCGCGCCTCTTCAGGAAGGCCTACTTGGTATTGCTGCGCGTAGAGATTGCCCGTTTCACCCGAACTCAATCGGCTCGTCTCTGTTGCTCTGATCCTCACCTCACGGTGGAGAGGTGTTACCTCCTACGCTGTCCTGTGCAGTCCGGACGTTCCTCCAGTGCACCCTTTCGGGTCTTGCACCAGCGACGGTCTGGCGAGCTTCACAGGGTGATTATCGCCTGCCGAGATCTGCAGCTGTCTCCCATCCAGCTCGGGCTTCACGCACAATGCCCTCTGTTCTGCGCACAGCGCTTGGAGGATCAATATGAAAGCCAACACCCTTCTCGACACCATCGGCCACACGCCCCACGTGCGCATCCAGCGCTTGTTTGGCGACAAGGCCCGTGTCTGGATCAAGTCGGAGCGCAGCAACCCGGGCGGCTCAATCAAAGACCGCATTGCCTTGGCGATGGTCGAAGACGCCGAAAAGTCGGGCAAGCTGCAACCCGGCGGCACCATCATCGAGCCCACATCGGGCAACACCGGAATTGGCCTGGCCATGGTGGCGGCGGTCAAAGGCTACCGCTTGGTGCTGGTCATGCCCGACAGCATGAGCATTGAACGCCGCCGTTTGATGCTGGCCTATGGCGCCACCTTTGACCTGACCCCGCGTGAAAAAGGCATGAAAGGCGCCATCGCCCGTGCCGAAGAACTGGTGGCCAGCACGCCCGGTGCGTGGATGCCCCAGCAGTTTGAAAACCCCGCCAACATCGAGGTGCACCTGCACACCACCGCCCAAGAAATTTTGGCGGATTTCCCGGAAGGTATCGACGCCTTGATCACCGGCGTTGGCACAGGCGGTCACCTGACAGGGACTGCACGCGTGCTGAAAGCCAAATTCCCGAATCTCAAGGTTTTCGCGGTTGAGCCTGCGGCCTCTCCAGTGATCTCTGGGGGCGCACCCGCACCGCACCCGATTCAGGGCATTGGCGCAGGGTTTATTCCTAAAAATCTCGACACCGATTTGCTCGATGGCGTGATCCAAGTGGATGCCGAAGATGCCCGCGAATATGCGCGCCGGTCGGCTCGAGAAGAAGGCATGTTGGTGGGCATTTCATCGGGAGCCACACTCGCGGCGATTGCACAAAAACTGCCCAATTTGCCTGCTGGCGCCACGGTGCTGGGTTTCAACTACGACACCGGCGAACGCTATCTTTCAATTGAAGGCTTCTTGCCCGCCTGAGTATCCCCACTGACCACCCCCACTGAGGGCCATCGATCGCACACTGACACGACATAGAAATGCCCCTCACCCGGCGATAATCACGCCCACTTGCTTGATAACCACAAGCCACAGAGGTTGCCCATGATCCGTGTTTCTGAACTCAAACTCCCCCTTTCGGCCCTGCCGGTCGAGATGCGCCGTGCGGCCGATGCGCCCAGCGAAACCGACGAAGACCGACTGCCCACGCCACACCCCGAGGCCGCCTTGCGCCACTTGGCCGCGCAAACCCTCGGCATTTCTGTGGCCGAAATCGACACACTGCACGTCTTCAAGCGCAGCTTTGATGCGCGCAAAGCGGACCTGCTGGCCGTGTTCATTGTGGACCTTTCGCTCACTCACCCCGAGCAAGAAACAGCACTGCTGAACCAGTGGGCGGCGCACCCGCACATTCAAGCCACGCCCGACATGACTTGGCAGCCGCCCTGCCAAGCACCCGAAAGTTTTGGCACCACCCCAGGCGAGCGCCCAGTGGTGGTGGGCTTTGGCCCGTGCGGCATGTTCGCCGCGCTGGCCCTGGCCCAAATGGGCTTCAAGCCCATCGTGTTGGAGCGCGGCAAAAAAGTGCGCGAACGCACCAAAGACACTTGGGGGCTGTGGCGCAAAAAAGTGCTCAACCCCGAAAGCAATGTGCAGTTTGGCGAAGGCGGTGCAGGCACTTTTTCAGACGGCAAACTCTACAGTCAGATCAAAGACCCCCGCCACCTGGGCCGCAAGGTGATGGACGAGTTTGTCAAAGCCGGTGCGCCCTCCGACATTTTGTTTGCGGCGCACCCGCACATTGGCACCTTCAAGCTGGTGAAGGTGGTTGAAAACATTCGCGAACAAATCATCGCGCTGGGCGGCGAGATTCGCTTTGAACACCGCGTGACGCAAGTGCTGCTGTCGCCCACGGCCCAAGGGCACCAGCTAACGGGTTTACAAGTGCAAGACCTGCGCACGGGACAATCCGAGACCTTGCCCACGCGCCATGCGGTGCTGGCCTTGGGCCACAGCTCACGCGACACTTTTGTCATGCTGCACCGCGCCGGTGTCGCCATGCAGTCCAAGGCGTTTTCAATCGGCGTTCGCATCGAACACCCGCAAAGCGTGATTGACCAAGCCCGTTGGGGCCGCCATGCTGGCCATCCGCTGCTGGGCGCTGCCGATTACAAACTGGTTCACCACGCACAAAACGGCCGAGCGGTGTACAGCTTTTGCATGTGCCCCGGTGGCACCGTGGTCGCGGCCACCAGCGAGCCCGGCCGCGTGGTCACCAACGGCATGAGCCAATACTCGCGCAACGAGCGCAACGCCAATGCCGGCATGGTGGTGGCCATCGACCCGTCAGACTACCCACTCGACTCAGGCGCTTGGCAAGCCGCTTTTGGTGCAGATGAAGGCGCCACACTGGCGCAAGAAGCCGCCGCCTTGGCACAACAACAACCGTCCATCACGCACCCCTTGGCTGGCATTGTGTTGCAGCGTCAACTCGAAACCCGCGCATTTGAAGCCGGTGGCAGCACTTACGAAGCGCCTGGGCAGTTGGTGGGTGACTTCTTGTCAGAGCGGGCCAGCGCGGCCTGTGGCAGTGTGCAACCTTCATACAAGCCCGGGGTGAAGTGGGTCGACTTGGCTCAGGTCTTGCCCGATTACGCGGTGGAGGCCATGCGTGAGGCCCTGCCGGTTTTTGGCCGCAAGATCAAAGGCTACGACATGGCCGATGCGGTCATGACCGGCATTGAAACGCGCACGTCATCGCCACTGCGCATTCCTCGGGGCGACGATCACCAAAGCACCAACACGCAAGGCCTGTACCCTGCCGGTGAAGGTGCCAGTTATGCCGGCGGCATTTTGTCGGCCGGGGTAGACGGCATCAAAGTCGCGGAATCGTTGGCACAGCACCTCAGCGCAACCGCGCGTTCTTGATTTGAATGCCCCTCTATGCCCGCCATGACGCCAGACCCGAAACAAGCCCGCAACCCTTTGCACGGCATCACCCTCGAAGCCATGGTCACGCAGTTGGCGGATTATTTTGGCTGGGATGAGTTGGGAATTCGCATCCCAATTCGCTGCTTCACGCACGACCCCAGCGTGAATTCGAGCTTGAAATTTCTTCGCAAAACGCCATGGGCCCGCGACAAAGTGGAAGGTCTGTATCTGTTCATGCTGCGCGAACAAAAACGCCAAGCGCTTTAAGACAGCGCCCACGGAATCACGCCGCTAAGCGTTGGACAGCAACGTGCCACGGCATTTCTTAGCCCCACAGCGGCACACATAGCGGGCCTTCAGGGCCTCGGTCATCGGTTCATCGCTGAACAAGTTGTAGTCAAACGTCAGCTCTTCACCACGAAAAATGGGCCTGAGCGTTTGAATAAACACACGCCCCTTCACCAAGGTGGGCTCGCAATTGGGGCGGCACGAATGGTTGATCCATTTCGAGTCATTCCCACCGATAAGGGCATCGATGACGCGACCGTCATCCATGTGGAAGTAAAACGTGTGGTCGGGCTGCAATCGGTCATGCGGATGGCGCCGCAGCGCTTCTGCCATGCTGATGACCTCACCCACGTATTCGATGACCCGCTCACCTAAAGCCATGTGGCGCGTGGCAAAAACGCCTTTGCCATGCACCCGCGAAGTCAAGACTTCGATGTCATCCAACTTTTCCTGAATTTTCATCAAGCGTGATTTTCTCTGGAAGGCCGAATTCTCAATGCAGTGGTATCAACAAAATACGTTGATCCAGATATAAAGGAAGTGGATGGACAGGTCCGGTCCCATCGCATCGCATCACAACTTGGATTCGATGAATGAGATGACCAGTTTCTCAAGCTGCCCCCTTGCTTCGTTGCTGGCGCCACGGGAGGTGTACATGACTCTGCCACCTGCAAGCTGTCGCACCGATGAAGCGAAATTGTCGAACATCATTCCATGGCCGCCACCTTGCACCAATTCAAACTGGATGTCGCCGCCTTTCGATTTGATTTGTTCGAACCATTTCAAAGGCGCTGGCATGAGATTGGTGCTGTTCGAATAGAGATTGCACGACTCTGCAAATCCAGCAGGCGCCAACTCAAAACGCTCGTTTTGCGCGCAGACATTGCCGCGCAAATGCATGAAATCATCAGGATAATTTCCACCATAAACATCCGCAGACCCATAGATGAGTAACAGCGGAACATGGATGGCATTTGGAAATCCAATGCCTGCAGCAGGCGCGCCCTCGGCGATGACACCCTTCAAGTTTTTCCCGTCTGTTGCGGCAGCCATGTTGATCGCCACACTGCCCCCGTTCGACAACCCTTGCACAAAGACTTTGCTCGCATCCACCTTGTCATTTTTTAAAACCCATTGATAAGCCCCCAGCGTGGCTTTGAAAATCATTCGTTGCCTGGCTGAATTCCTCATTTGATAAAGCACCAAGTCAGATTCAGACTTGAGCCCGTTCATTTCAAACGCGTCATACAGGAGGGTTGCAAAACCGTTGCGATTCATTAATTTTGCAAACTCACGCTCATAGCCACCAACGCCTCCACCGCCATGCGCAATGATGACCACAGGCGGTTTATCTGATCGTTTTTTTGCAAAGGCCGAAGGCATCCCCAATTGGACAGACCGATGACAAGGGTCAAATTCTGACAACGCGCCTTCCACTGTCTTCAAAAAACCAGCATCGACTACTTTGGTGTTTTCTGGTGAAAAGGGCACACACAGTGACTGACCCCATGCAGGGTTCAAAACCATCAACATGCAAAGAACCATGTATTTCATATCGTCTCCTGACACTGTGAATGAAGTGACGGCTGGCAACTCACCCGTGGGTCTTTGCCGATCAACGGTGGATCTCGTTTGCTGAATTACTCCACCGTGACACTCTTGGCCAAGTTGCGCGGCTTGTCCACATCGGTGCCTCGGGCACAGGCGGTGTGGTACGACAGCAATTGCAGTGGCACCACATGCAAGATGGGGGACAACACGCCGTAATGCTCGGGCATGCGGATCACGTTCACGCCTTCGCTGCTTTCGATCTTGGTGTCACCATCGGCCAGCACATACAGCACACCACCGCGGGCGCGTACTTCTTGCATATTGCTTTTGAGTTTTTCTAGCAACTCGTTGTTGGGCGCCACCGTTACCACCGGCATGGCGCTGGTGACCAGCGCCAGCGGGCCGTGCTTGAGTTCGCCGGCGGCATAGGCTTCGGCGTGGATGTAGGTGATTTCCTTGAGCTTCAACGCACCTTCAAGCGCAATGGGGTAGTGCGTGCCGCGGCCCAAAAACAAAGCGTTTTCTTTGCTGGCGAACTCTTCTGACCAGCTGATGATTTGTGGCTCTAATGCCAGCACGGCTTGCAATGCGGCAGGCAAGTGGCGCATGTCTTTGATGTGCTTGGCTTCTTCTTCGTCGCTCAATCGGTCTTTGGTTTGGGCCAACGCCAGCGTTAACAAAAACAAGCCGGCCAGTTGGGTGGTGAAGGCTTTGGTGGAGGCCACACCAATCTCGGCCCCGGCACGCGTGACATAGGCGTGTTTGCACTCGCGCACCATGGCACTGGTGGACACATTGCAAATGGTGAGGGTTTGCGTCATGCCCAGGTTTTGCGCGTGTCGCAAGGCGGCCAAGGTGTCTGCCGTTTCGCCGCTTTGGGTGATGGTCACCACCAGTGTTTTGGGGTTGGGCACCGATTCGCGGTAGCGGTATTCGCTGGCAATTTCAACTTGGCAGGGCACTTTGGCGATCGCCTCGATCCAGTACTTGGCCACGCAACCGCTGTAGTAACTGGTGCCGCAGGCCAAGATCAACACATTGTCGATGGCTTTGAATGTGGAATAAGCGCCGTCACCAAACAACTCGGGCGTGATGCCCTCCACGCCTTCCAGTGTGTCGGCAATAGCGCGGGGTTGTTCAAAAATTTCTTTTTGCATGTAGTGGCGGTAAGGCCCCAACTCGGCTGCACCGCTGTGGGCATGCACAGTATTTACAACGCGGCTGGCAGGCTTGTGTTCGCGGTCAACCACCCAGTATTTGCCCAGCTGCATGTCGACCACATCGCCCTCTTCGAGGTACACGATTTGGTCGGTCACGCCGGCCAAGGCCATCGCGTCGCTGGCCAAAAATGTTTCGCCTTGGCCGACACCCAAGATCAAGGGCGAGCCTGCCCGCGCACCAATCACGCGGTGCGGTTCGTCTTTGTGGAACACCGCAATCGCGTAGGCCCCGTGCAATTGGCGCACTGCCGTTTTGACGGCCTCAAAAATGTCACCGTCGTACACGCTGTCAACCAAGTGGGCGATGACCTCGGTGTCGGTTTGGCTCAAGAAGACATAGCCTTTGGCCTGCAGCGCAGCACGCAGTTCTTCGTGGTTTTCAATGATGCCGTTGTGCACCAAAGCCACCTTGCCCGGCTTGGCATCGGCCGCGCCCGTGCCGTGACTGAAATGCGGGTGGGCGTTGTGCACGGCCGGCGCACCGTGGGTGGCCCAGCGCGTATGGGCAATCCCAGTGCCGCCTTGAATGTGGTCGGCTGAGACTTGGTCCATCAACTCGGCCACACGCGACGTGCTGCGTGCGCGCTGCAAGCCGCCCGTGGCCCCGTTCAAGCTGGCCGCATGCACGGCGACGCCACAGGAGTCATAACCGCGGTATTCCAAGCGCTGCAAACCTTGCACGAGGACGGGAACGATGTTGCGAGAAGAAACGGCGCCGACGATGCCACACATGAGAAAACTCCCTAAGCGGTGTTTTGATGAATTGGCGTGATATTAGGGGCAAGGGAATAAAATTTCCCATCAATTATTTATATATTTAGAAATATTATTTCAAACTATTTTTCTTTTGAAATTTAATTTCAATAAAATTGATTTCATGAAACCTATCGAACTCGATGCAACCGATCTGCAACTGCTGGATTTGCTGCAACACGACGCCAGCATCAGCAATGTGGCCTTGGCCGAGAAGGTCAACGTGTCGCCGCCGACTTGCTTGAGGCGCGTGAAGCGATTGATGGATGGCGGCTGGATTGAGCGGCAAATTGCCGTGCTGAACACCGACAAATTGGCCGGTCTGCAAGGGCATGGCCTGACAGCTCTGGTTGAGGTGTCGCTGGACAAGCAAAGCAGCGAATCTTTGAACGCTTTTGAAGCCCGCGCAGTGGCAAACGATGCGGTGCAACAGTGTTGGCGTGTGTCACCCGGGCCCGACTTTGTCTTGGTGGTGCAAGCGCGCGACATGCCGCACTACTTGGCCATTAGCCAAACGCTGTTCACCGAAGATGCCAACGTGCGCAACGTGAAGGCCTTCTTCTCGACCAAGCGGGCCAAGTTCACCACCACTTGGCCCTTGGTGCCGCCCAGCGTCAGCTGATCGCTTTATCGCGGCTGAGCTTTGGCGAAGCGAAAGGCGAAAGCAAAGCCAAGGCGGCTTATTTCTTTTTCTGGGGGCGCGCCCAGTTGGCAATGCTGATCTGCTTGCCACGCGCCACGCTCAAGGCGCCTGGCTCGGTGTTTTTGGTGATGGTCGAGCCACCCCCCACCGTACCGCCCGCGCCAATCGTGACCGGCGCCACCAGCACACAGTTGCTGCCAATGTGCACATCGGCTTCGATCACGGTGCGGTGTTTGTTGGCCCCGTCATAGTTGGCGGTGATGCTGCCTGCGCCATAGTTGACGCGCTCACCCACGGTCGCATCGCCCAAATAAGCCAAGTGGTTGGCTTTGGCGCCTGGGGCCAGCGTGGAATTTTTCACCTCAACAAAATTGCCAATGTGCACGTCGGCACCCAACTGTGCGCCGGGGCGCAAGCGGGCAAAGGGCCCAATCAAAGCGCCCTCGCCCACGCTCACCCCCAGCTTTTCGCCGTCGATGTGGGTGAAGGGGTGAATCACCGCACCCGCCGCAATGTCGCAGTTGGCCAGCACACAGTTCGCCCCCACCTTCACGCCTTCGCCGAGCGAGACCCGCCCTTCGAAAATGCAATTGACATCGATTTCAACGTCTTGGGCGCAGTCCAGTTGTCCGCGCAAATCAAACCTTGCGGGGTCTTTCATGCGCACCCCTTGCGCCATCAAGCGGTGTGCTTCGCGCAGTTGGTGGGCGCGCTCCAATTCGGCCAGTTGCTGCGGGCTGTTGATGCCTGCCACTTGCAAAGCGTCGGTGATTTTGTGGGCCACCACGGGCACCCCATCGGCCACCGCCATCTTGACCACATCGGTCAGGTAGTACTCGCCTTGGGCGTTTTTGTTGTCAAGACGCGCCAACCACCCTTTGAGCAGTTGGGCTGGCACCGCCATGATGCCGCTGTACACCTCTTGAATTTGGCGCTGCGCCTCGGTGGCGTCTTTTTGCTCCACGATGGCTTGCACCGCGTCACCTTGCCGCACGATGCGACCATAGCCGGTGGGGTCGGCAAAATCGATGGTGAGCAAAGCCAAATGCTTGCCGCCACACTGCGCAATCAAGGCTTGCAAGGTGTCGGCCTGGGTCAAGGGCACAT
>JACCDX011886505.1_pt1 | contig 17526 bp, 17 predicted proteins | sample 7449681 | NCBI WGS metagenome assembly JACCDX01 (sample SAMN15323450, study PRJNA562643) | freshwater metagenome | isolation source: river surface water | place: USA:Blue River Watershed | collected 2017-08-18
ATTTTAAAAATTATTCAGGTGAATAGCCAAAAAACAATCAAGGAAATTGCTGAACAGGTGAATCTATCTCTTAGTCCTACGCATGACCGATTGAAACGCTTAGAAACGGATGGCTACATTCAAGGATATGTAGGTATTTTAAATCGCAAAAAATTAAATCTTGGCTTATTAGTTCATTGTCAGGTGACATTAGAAAAACAAAATCGAGATAATTTTTCATCGTTCGAGGCTTCGATTAAGGCTTTTCCTGAAGTAATTTCATGTCATTTAGTTTCAGGGAATTTCGACTACTACTTGAAGGTAGTGACAGAAGATGTAGAAAGTTACAATCGATTCTACCAAGAACATTTGGCTGTTTTACCTTCTGTTGCCCACATTTCGAGTTTATTTGTGATGGACGAAATTAAATCAACGACCGCACTACCGCTGAATTAATTATGTATCTTTGCAACCTTATTGGGACTGACCGGTTTTGACAGCTTAAGCAGATCGGTTGTAAGCACGTCAGGAGTTGTAGGCATTTCCTGTAAATAAAACCTTCGAATTATAGCTGGCAATACTTCGTATGCCATGGCTGCTTAGTCTGATAGACTAACCAATTGCCATCGTTCCACCCCGGCCAAACTCTGCCGCTAGGGATCCTGGAGCGTCGACCATGCAGAGTCGATGATTGCGATTTCACTAAGCGATCATTAGTATCCAGTGAATAAGTGGTCAATAAGGTCTGATCTGAACCTGTTGGCCATCGAAAATCGATCAAATCTAAACGTGTAGAAAGCTTCCGGTTTCTAGGTTTGGACGAGGGTTCGAATCCCTCCAGTTCCACTAGTAAGTATTTTTCTAAAGGCCCAGTGTTTCGCTGGGCCTTTGGTATATAGTATAGTCAACTGAATAATAGCAAGCCCTACGAAAATAGTCTAGGGTAACAGCATAATTTTGAGTGATTTACCAATATATTTACAGCCATAAAAAGCAACCCTATCGCTATGAAGAAAATAATTACCTTATTACTACTCGCTGTTTCTACAGGAGCTTACGCACAGACTGACACTACTGAAGTTTTCGAAGATTACAGCCAATATGCTGACCCTGAAGGAGTTACCAGATTTTGTACGCAAAAAGTTTTAAATCAAACACCCCAGCGAATCATTAGCATTGGATATGATTATAATGCTGGATTTCACATGCCAGGTATACGTTTCAGCGAATTGAACACTTCTCCACAAGAGTTTCATGTAAACCGTGTCAATATGCTTCGCGCGCAGGTGAATGTCCCTGTCATTGCCACGAACAAATTTATATGGCAGTTGGGCGCCAATTACTGGAGCTCCAAATTTGAATTTGAGAACAACAAAACGAATAACCCATTTGTCTCCAGCCTTCAATCCAACGCGCTAGTGAGCACTGGCATAAACACGACCATTTTCAAACCACTTAATGAGCGGAATTTTCTGATACTTCAAGCGAGTGCTGATATCAATGGGGTATTCCCAAAGCTTGGCGATATTGATTCAAAAGCCTTAACCTTAAGTGCAACCGGAATTTACGGCTGGAAAATCTCCGAATCAAACATGATTGGTACTGGTATCGCCCGTACGTACCGTGCGGGAAGATTGATTTATGTTCCCGTCGTACTTTGGAATAAGACATTTAATGATCGCTGGGGAATGGAGCTTTTGTTACCAGCAAAAGGATTTTTACGCTATAATTTCTCTACTTCTAGTATGCTACAAGTAGGTTTTGAGTTAGAAGGAAATCAATTTTACACACGTTTACCTCAGAGTAAAAATGGCGAAGCCTTCATTCAGCGAGGAGAATTTAAACCACGCATTATGTGGGATAAAAAAATCACAGGCTTTCTTTGGTTTAATGTGCAGGCAGGATTACGCTACAACTATCGATTTGATGTCATGAATAAGTATGATGGCAAGGAAGATGCCGACAGGTTTTTCACGAGTCCGATGGGCAACCCGATGTACATAAACTTTAGTTTAAACTTCGTTTCTCCATAACAAAAAAAGGCTTCAAAAATTTGAAGCCTTTTTTTATGTCGTAAAGAATATCGGTTTACTTAACTTGACGCGTCCAAGTATCCGTTCTACCAATTAACGAAACGCCGATATATCCACGAACCTCTAACGTATTTGCGTTAATCAGTTTCATTGTAGATGAATAGGTATTTCCGTTCTTGGGATCATAAATATTTCCTTCGTCCCACACATTATTTTCTTTAGGAACAAATCCCCAAATATTAATCAATCCTAAAACAGGTCTTTTTTTGGCCGTTTCATCCGACTGATTTTTGTCTAATTTGGGTTTTCCTGTTTCAGGATCTATGGGCTCCTTCAACCAAACTACCTTTCCTTGATACTTTTCACCATTCTTATAAATACGAACCATTGCATTACCCTCTCCTGTTTTCCATACCCCTACAATGGCATCTGGATTATCTGGCAACGTGATAAATGACGAGGTAGTCGTCAAAACAATTAAACTAAACAATCCAAACATCATAGCTCGGAAATTAATCGATAATTTATTTTTCATTTGTCAATTTTTTATGATGAAATAAAATTAAGAAACTAAACTAATAACACAAATACATAAAATTATTTAATACTACTCAAAGCGACTCCGCTCCTTGATTAATTTTTCAATTTCAGCCGTAGTCCGAGGCGAACCAGCCGATAAATTCTCATTCCCACTTGCTGTAATCAAAATATCATCCTCAATACGCACACCAATATTCCACCACTTTTTATCACATGTACTTCCAGGTGGAATATAAATCCCTGGTTCAACCGTTACAATTACGCCAGGAGCTAGCGTCCGCGGCCCTAAATCATGCACGTCCAACCCCACATGGTGTGAAGTGCCATGTGGAAAGTATTGACGGGCCTCTTGTTTGGATGAGACAATTCCCAGTTCAACTAAACCCGAATAAATCACCTCACGCGCTGCAGCATCTACTCGGTCATGCGGAATGCCTGTTTTACACATGGCAATCCCCGCATCTTGTGCTTTCAACACCAAATCATAAATAAGTTTTTGTTCGGGCGAAAAACGGCCATTGGCAGGAATAGTTCGTGTCACATCAGCCGTATAGCCATGATATTCAGCCGCACAATCACTTAGCAAAAGATCACCCGCGTTCACCTGTTTCAAATTAGTCGTATAATGCAAAACACAGGCATTTTCAGAGGCCCCCACTATACTTGGATAACCAGGATATTCAGAGCCACTCGCCTTAAAATGATACTCCATAATGGCTTGCGCTTGATATTCCTTCATTCCAGGGTGAATGGCCTTCATGACTTCACGATGTCCTAATGAACTTATTTGGCTTGCCTTACGCATCAAAGCAATTTCCTCTGGCTGCTTAATTCCACGCAAAGAGCTTAAAATTTGAATAGTAGCACGTGATGCCAACGGCTTTTTCAAGGAAAGTACACTACTATCCACCACATTCGCCATGCGCGCTAAGGGATCTAATCTTCGCTTATACTTCGTAAAAATAGCCTCATCCCGGTATAGGGAATAAACGGAATCAACCGTGGACAAATCAAGTGTATTGTGCGTGAACTCATCATTTGAAAAAACATGTTGAATCTGATATTTCATCTTCACACCTGCCTCACCTAAAATTTTACCCGTCCACATTTCTTTGAAAGCATCTCGCTTTTGAACAAAAATAAACTCGGTACCCGTTTGGTTTAATAGCGTAACCGGACGCTTAAACATCACCAAAACGGCATTTGGCTCCTGAAATCCAGTAAAGTAATAGAAATTCTTATTCTGCGCATATTGATAATCCACATCATCATTACGAACACGCACCTGAGAAGCGAAAAATATAGCCACACCCTTATCTGACATCGCCGACTTAAAGGCTTCCCTCCTTCCTGCATGAAAGGCAGGACTCAGATAATCTTGTGGATAATCAGCCGGATTTTGCGCTGAGATCAATAGAGGACTTAAACAGAGTGCCAGAAAAAGCAAGAATTTATGCAACATAGGATAGCTATTTAATACGAAAGGTAATGATCGGATTAGATGGAAAGGTACGGTCAACGGTAACTGAATCTACGTTGTGTTGAATTGCTGACCAATTCTGGCTCCATACCGTTGCGGAACCAGAAACATTAATAATAGGCAAATTTAGCCGTTTGGATAAGGCAAACAAACGATTTGTTTGAACCGAATCTTGCAAATCTACCCATGTAACAAGCGAATGATCCGCGTCTAAGTTGCGCAGGTAGTAATAATTCCAGCTGTCAAAATTGACAATGGCTGGCTTAGCAACCTTTGTCTTTTTAACTAATGCTAGGTAATCAGTTCGAAGTGATTCATGAGCTTGGGAATGAACCAGATTAACTCCAAAAACAAGCATATTCAATGCTAGCCAAACCATCAAACTTTTTAGGTAAACCGGACGCCTACCATCAAACCAAAAGCCCAGTAAAGGAATAAATAAAAATACCGTATGATGTCCAAATCGAATTTTACCCAATACTAAAAACGTCAAAGCCATGACAACAAATGCAGCCAAATGCCATCTAGCCTTTGCATCTGCATGTTTGAATTCCAATACAATTAAGCCAACAAATACAATTCCGAACCAACTTAATCCACACCAAACTTTAGCCTGAATAAAATCATAATAATTCAAATGGCGCAGCACATAAAAGCTAAAGTCAAACTGATTTATAATCGTATTAAATACAATTCTCCGCTCCTCCCAAAAAGTATAATCACCTGAAGTTGCCAAAACCTTAATAAATGGGAGTTGGAAATTATCTAGGGTCTCCGATTGAAATTGACGAACACGAATATCGGCCAACAAATAAACCAAAACGAACATACTAAACCCAGCTAATGCCAGGCCCATTTTAATCAGAAAATCACGTGTCAATATTGCCTCAAACGACAGACGATTCAATGAGAAAACCAACACACTAGGCATTAAATAGACAAAAAACAATTTGTCATAAAAAGCTAAGGACCACATAAAGGAAAGACACAGGGCTGCGAGCCAACCGTACTTTGGGTACGCTAGTTTATGGGTCAAATGATAACTAAGAACAAAAACGACCAACGCTACATTGACCGGACCAGCATCTCGCAATACAGCGATGTAAAGTGGCAACAATAAAAACAAAAACGATTTTCCAGCGCTTGAAAGCGAGAATGTTCGTAGGATTATGACATACAATAAGGCTAAGGAAAGCAATGAATAAGCCATTTTAGCTTCAATGATAGGCATTGAAACATAGAAAGGCCAAAGTAAAATCCCTTGCAAATTACCCGTATACAAAAATGGAAAATAGACCGAAAGGCCTAAAGGAAAGAACTTTTCGTAGGCTCCAAATCCCTCCTTAAACACATTAAGCTGGAAATTTGACAATTGATACGCTAAAGAATGGAAATGCAAAAATTCATCTTGGTGGAATGGTAAATAGGCATAAAGAATCGCTGAAACAACACCAAAAACCAACCAATAGCTGTACTTCATAAGAATTAAATTCGTCGTTTCAGCCAATACCCCAACCAAACACCACAAAGACTCCAGGAAACTAAGGCATCCAGTAAGCGAATTCGAATATCAAACATAGGATACCAAACGTGCTCCAAATATACCTCATTTGAGAACCCGATCAATCCCACTAGAATAGAAAGCACGAAAATAGTTCTAGACGTGGGTAATCTGAATTGATTAATAATCCAACAAAGTAGGAAAACGACTAATATATCAACCGTTAAACTACGAGCTAGACTCATCATCCAATTCATTTCATAGGCACCATAATAGCGAATTTGGGCCCATGGCTTCCCTGTGGCACTTTTTGTAAACGACTCCATCGCTTCCATCGGTTGGCCCGGCGCCATGCGTGGCAACATATACCCACCTGGTTTTTCCAAGTGTTTAGCTAATTCGCTTAAAACTGAATCTTGAGCCGCCGTGTATTGTTGGTCTGACTCATGTAAATTGAACGCCACCTGTGACAATGATTGCCAAATAAATAAAATGAGGCCACCAACAAGCGCTCCGATAATTGACCGATTTATCTTCATCTGAAATAGGTTAGAGACGACAAAGATATAAAAAATCAAAAAGACTGAGAACCAATGAATTAATCTTCAAAAAAATCACTTTGCTTTTAATAATTCAGAACCAGCAAGCAAGAAACAGCCAAGACCAAAATCTTCGAAGTTGGGTACATGATCAAATGTCACTGGCTGGGAATCTTTAGGCTCTTTCCCGGTACCTTGGACAAAACCCAAAAAACCGTTGGGGTGTACACATGATGACATCCCCTTCCAAGCTTGATCAATGATTGGTCTATATTTTTTTGCAGGCAATATACCTTTCCGAACACCCCACGCCATTCCATAGACAAACAAAGACGTACCAGTCAATTCCGGCCCTCCATAATTTGTTGGGTCCATTAAGGAAACATTCCAAAACCCATCAGCCCGCTGCAACGGAGGCAAGGCCTCAGAAAGTGCCATAAAATCGGCAAGATATTCCGCACGGTGTGGATCATTTTCCGGTAATAAATCGAGCGTTCGAACTAAAGCGGCATATACCCAAGCACTTCCACGTGACCAGTAGCAGTTAGCACCATTCGGCTCCTTATAGGGAGGAACAAAATCTTTATCCCGCCACCAGAGTTTATCTACTGGATTGTAAAGACCCTTTCCGCCATGTTTGTATTTGGTAAATGCATACAAATCATACATCTTCTGAAAATAACGCGGATCATTATAAATCACACCTAATCGTGTATATACGGGCATACTCATTTGCAGGCAATCAATCCAGGACCAATCATCTGCTTTTTCCGTCATGACCATATTGTCAATATTAGCTTTAATGGGCTTAATCCGTGCAGAATCACCTGTCATGAGGAACAAATCCATATACACCTGCCCACATGCTTGATCATCAGCATTGCGCGTTTTTACCCCATTTCGCAATCCCCACTGATGAAATTCTCCCCAATCAATCATGTATTTTAAATCAGACGCTTTCGGGTCTAGTTTGTACAATTCAATCAAACCTTCATAGTAAACTGATCGAGTCCAAATGTTAGATGGTCTTGTCCGATCAGGACTAACGATTACTTGACCCACATCCGGCCATTTTTGTTGGAAATAACGATTAGCCAAATGCATTTTCGCCAGTACTTGCTTTTTATTTGGCGCAGCTACAAGCGAAAAAGAGGCTAAAATACTTAAGAGAATAATCTTTTTCATGATTTAAGAAAGGTAAAATACAGAAGGAATATCAATGGCAACAGGTGAATTATCCGGATTTGCTTGCATAATATCACCCATATACTTCCACCAGCGCTGCATAACTTCCTGTGCAGGAAGCTGCTCAAGTGCACCTAAATCCGGAGCTTCCAAATAGGCGAATAGGGTAAGGGTTTCTGAATCCAAGAAAATCGAATAATTCTGAATACCTACTGCATGCAATAGGTCTACGAGTTCAGGCCAAATCAAGTCATGCCTACGGGCATATTCTGCCTCAAAACCAGGCAAAAGAAACATTTTGAACGCTTTTCGTTGCATCACATTAGGTTTCTTTTGAAAGCAAGTAATAGTCAAAAACTACTGAATAATTTGAGCCTTAAATGCAGATAAAGCTGCATCATCGAAATTCAAATGTGTAACAAAGCGGATATACTGCGGCCCAAAAGGCGCACAAAAAATTCCCTTTGATTTTAATTCAGCCACTTGGTCTACCGAGCGAATACCCTCCTTCAATTGAACAATAACGATATTCGTCGTAACGGGAAGAATGGAGTCTACCCAAGGTAGTCTGGCACAAATATGGGCTATTTCTTTCGCTCGGGCATGATCTTCCTGCAAACGGGTCACGTGATGATCAAGCGCATAAATTCCGGCCGCAGCTAAAATTCCCGCTTGGCGCCATCCCCCACCTAACCGTTTACGAACGCGTCTAGCTTGTTTGATAAATGCATGAGAACCTAACAAAACAGAGCCCACCGGTGCTCCCAAACCTTTCGATAAACAAACAGAAATCGAATCAAACCAAGTACCAAATTGCTTAGGCGTCTGACCCGTTACAGCCATCGCATTGAAAATTCGTGCCCCATCAAGGTGTAGTGGGATGTTTATGTGCCGACAAAAATCTGAAATTTCCTGTAAGCTTTCTGAACTATACACGCTACCACCTCCTTTATTGACCGTGTTTTCCAGACTTACTAATTTACTTTCACAGGCATGAATGTCATCTGGAGAGATTGCTGCTTCAATTTGAGTACGCGTTAATCTGCCTAAATTACCTTTCAGCAACTTTACGGAAGCACCTGCATTCGCCATAATGCCGCCACCCTCGTATAAATAAATGTGTGACAACTCATCACAAATAACCTCTTGTCCTTTGCTCAAATGGACTGACATCGCAATTTGATTAGTCTGCGTACCGGAAACACAAAAAAGAGCGGCTTCCATACCAAACATATTGGCCACCTTTTGCTCCAAAGCATTAACGGAAGGATCCTCCCCAAAAACATCATCCCCCAACGGCGCGGCAAACATAGCCTCACGCATCGCTTGAGTAGGTAAGGTAAACGTGTCACTTCTTAATTCCACATGCATATTAAAACTGCTTTAGATAGGACAATTTAGCTAAAAAACTTTGTTGCTTTTGTTGGGTCCTATCCGTTCCTTGGTAATTCAATGAGTTAAACACTAAATACACAAAGGAAAGTGGCTGGTATTCCCAGGATAAACGAATGTTCAGTGATTTTAAATCATCCGTCGTATTTTTTTGGTAAAATCCAATCAGCTGCACCCGCGGATTAATGGCCATGCGGGTTTCCAAAATCAATAAATTAACTTCTTTCGTCTCTCGAGCAGCACCCATATTCTCAAATTTGCTCCAATTCCATGATAAACCCAGGTTTACATGCGGGATCGGAGCTAACCGAAACTTTGAATCTAGTGTCTGTAACGTTCCATTAAAGAAACCGCCCCAACCATATTCGGTGGAACCTGAATATTTAGCACTTGGATCACTAGATAATAAAAAGCCCTTACGGAAATACGAATAATTTCCAGGGTTGATATCAATCCCAACTGGACTAAAGGTTTCTTCCAAATTTTGTGCAGTGGCTTCCACATAACCACCAATAATTCCACCATTTTGAAGATCAAACCAAAGTGGGCCTGAAAGTGCACGCTGCTCAATTATATTACCCGTTTTTAAGCTGTGATACACCTCGGTGTAAATTCCTGGTCCCCAGCTACGGACAAATGAAGGCAACCATTTCCCGCGAACATTAAAGTCAAATCCTTGCGAATTGGATAAAATACCACGACGAGAAACAAAACCCATGCTGGGATTATACTTTTCTGACACTAAAGTCTGAGTCCAATAAGCCCGAATAAAATTACCGGTATATAGAAACTGACTATACTCGGCTACGCCTTGATCACCTGTTCGACTATCCTGCGTCAGCGTACCCATCCCGCTAAATGAAAACTTATCATTAAATCGAACAAAGGCATCAATAGCCCCTGTGGATTGCACGGCAGACGGTGAGGATTTAGTAGTGACAATGGCCCCTAATCTATTTTGTTTGCCAAAATTCTCGGAATAACGCCCCACGTAAAAATTAGAATATGGATCACCATCTCCCGCACCTTGCCGCATAAAAATACCGCCTAAGTTTCTTTTTTCAGACCGGTAAACGAATCGAGTTCCGGCGGTAATGGCGATGGGATTTACATTTTGATCTAATCCAATCGTCCGACTAAAGAACGGTTGAATATACATCGAACCTCCTATCACCTGGTCAACAGGTGCTAAACCAGCAGAAAAAAGAGAGGCGTTTTCTAGGAAAAACTGTCGGCGCTCCGGAAAAAAGACTGAGAAACGAGAAATATTATTAACCTGTAAATCCACATCCGCTTGCGCAAAATCCGTATTAAAGGTAATATCCATGACAGATGTTGGACTGATCGCCCACTTAATCTCTCCACCTAATTTTAAAGCGGCATTACGCGCATTCCCTATTTCGCTTCCTTCCGACTTATTTGACACTTGCAGTAAATAAGGATTAAATCGGATATTCGTTGACGTGGGTGGAGGAGGAATAATCCCCGTTAATTTTCCCGCATAATCCATGCGCAATGGACTCATCGAACGCGGATGCGGCGACCAAACACTCAATTCATTGCTAGATCTTCTAATCCGAAAGAAATTAATCCCCCAATCTTGTGACTTATTTCCATCAGTTTTGGGATATCGCAACGTCTGCCAAGGAATGGCAAATTCCGCCACCCAAGATGAATCACTTCGTTGGGTCCGGACGCGGTACAATCCATCCCAATCAATATCAAAAGCTCGATCATCAAAAGCCAATAGATCTCTTTGCGCTCCATAGGCATTCGATTGTAAAACAAGCGCATTCCGTTTATCGTTGAATCCATCAATTGCAATACCGAATAAATCGTTTTCTTCGAATTCATAATCGCGTTTTAAATTAGGCGCGCGAAATGCATTCTTGCCTATAGTATCTTTTAAGATAGCAGCTACATAAAGAAATTGGTGATTATAAAGCATTTTCACCGTTGAATTAAATGAAGCCTGAAGACCTTGAAACGGTTCAACTTGAAAATCGAGATGCACAGATGGCGCGTTTTGCCACTCAATTTCATCCAAAAGCCCATCCGCTTTCAGACTGCTTTCGATTTTTAAAGGCTGAAATTCTTTCTGTGGATTTAGCGGCTTAAAAACCTCTTGTGAAAAACCACAAAAAGAGATGAAGATTAAGAGGTAACGCATTTATTTTTTGATGAAGGATAAGCTACACAAACGGATAAAAATAGGGAAACCTGCTAACAACATTGGCCAAAACTGCAAACCACACCAAATCATGCCAATGAAACACAAACCAGAGACAATTGTTAAATACTTCTGCCACTTAACTGGATTTCTAGCGAACCAAATGACCAATGGAAAATTAAGCGGAAAAAGCATCAAAGATGCGGGATTCCAAGCCATCACCTCATGATTTGTTGCTGTACCTAAAAAGAAAACGAACCAAGCTATCAATCCAATAAGTGCAAACAAGATAACATCAGCAACATAAGGAAATGCATTTCTGTAGGACAAAAAGCTAATGATCAAGGATAAGAAACCTAACACCAAAAAGGGCCCTGTAAAGTCGAAACCTTTCGTTGTTGTAGCTTCCGAATCAAACAAACTCACCGGATTAGCCGATAATCCTTTGGACAAATTCGTAGCCAAAGATAAATTATCTGGCAAATAACAGGATTGAGAAGCTGTGGCTGTTACATTGGCAGGAATACCTAATGCCAAATTCATACCCAAGGTCACCCAAGAATTTGGAGCCAAATATGTATTCATCCAATCACGATATGATTTACCTTCGAGTGTAGGATTTTGCGACCATTGGTACTTTCCCGGCGCATTTTTCTCAATCATATCACGTATGCGCGTAGAACAATTGTCATAAAAGAATTTGTAGGCATACTCTCTATTTTCGGGCAATAAATTCGTTTCCAAATCCTGAAGGATTGCATTTTTCTGAAGCGAATCAAGCTCAAGCTTTTGAGCAATCATTCCCCTCTTTTCATACTGCATATTGTAATTAAACTCATCCTGCATCGAATGCACCGAGATAGTATAGGGTAACGTCCCCATCAAAAATTTCAGATAGAAATTCTCTGTACTGAAATCAAAAGTTCCATAACTATACGCACGATCAATTCCATTAACGGGGTCATTAATCCATAAAATCGAATGACCAAAAGCCGAATGCAATTCCTTTCCAGGTGCCACAGTAACTAAAACCACTTCCGCTTTCGAACTCAACTGAGCTTTGGCAGCGATAGAAATCAACAAAAAAAATAGGAGCTTTTTCATTTATTTACCTGCAATAACAATCACAATTTCTCCACGTACTTTATCTGGATGTGTATTAAAGTAAGCCAAAACCTCAGCGGCTGTACCACGGACCATTTGCTCATGTATTTTACTTAACTCACGCGCCACCATGACTGGGCGTTCTGCACCCACAAATTCAACCATTTGTTCCAATGCCTTCACTAATCGATGCGGAGATTCATACAAAACCGTAGTCCGCTCCTCTTCCGCGATGGCCTTCCATCGGGTTTGTCGGCCTTTTTTATGCGGCAAAAACCCTTCAAAAACAAATCGATCGATCGGAAATCCTGAATTGACCAAGGCCGGAATAACGGCCGTGGGGCCCGGTAATGTTTCCACTTCGATGCCTTGTTCTACGCAGGCTTTCACCAATAAAAATCCTGGATCTGATATGCCGGGAGTACCTGCATCTGAAATCAACGCTAATGATTTACCCTCCTTTATTAATTTGACAATACCAGCGACACCGGCATGCTCATTATGCGCATGATGCGCATAAAGGGGTTTGGAGATATTTAAATGCTTTAACAAAGTCCCCGATGTCCGTGTATCCTCCGCCAAAATAGCATCCACTTCACTTAGCACACGAACCGCCCGTAAGGTAATATCTTCCAAATTGCCGATAGGCGTAGGGACCAAATATAATTTCATACTCGAAATTTAGCCAAAATTGGTAGAAACAAAAAAAGCGAAACTTGCGCTTCGCTTGATTATTCAACATTTTAAAGAACTTTCAATTTAATTTTTTGAAATTAATTTCAACATCAATTACAGGAGGCAAAGGCTTAAAATTAGGATGTTTAGAGGCTCTTACCCAATATGAATCAATTACATTAGATTTGTCCTTTAAAATCGTACTTGAGGTGAACCCTTTTATTGAACCCTTTTGCAACTCCACTTCCTCAACAAAAAATTCAGAAATTGCCTGATATTCATCAAAGTGCTTTTTGTCTTTAGGTCTAAATTTTAATTTATGTATGTTTTTGAAATATATAATTTGAGCCGGATCAATATTTTGAAAGGCGCCAGAATTTAGCACGGCAATTTCATCTTTCTGTATGATTTGAGACTCCATCCCAAATCCTTTATGGATTAATGGCCTATTTTTCGAAATCTCATTAAACTCAACCTGAATAATATTCGAGTTAACTACTTTATACATGTTACCTATAGTATGATCAGAAGTTGACGTTATAACTTCGGCATGTTGCTGGTTCAATATATTTAAACGATCCAATGAAAAGAATTCACTTTGTTGAATGCGCTCAATAATAGGTGGAGTAATAATCTTAATACCAAAATTCATCTTTTTCCCAACATAGGCCATTTTAAATAATCGACCCACAATATCTCTTTCTTGTAAAATCCGATATTGAACATGCTTGGATGAATTAGGAAAAATAAGTACTTCAATTATTCCATCGTGAAAGAATTCTAAACTATCGTTTCTAAACTGTGTACTTCTAAAATAGCCTTTCAAAACCAAGTTTTGATTATTCCTTTTTGCTATAACTTGAACATCCGAAAGTAATATCCCTTTGGACTTTAAATAATAAACTCCGGTATGGTTTGTGATCTGTTTAATTTCATACAAAAAATGAGACAAAAAAATGGGTTCATCCGCCATTAAATGCTTTGATGAGATATCTATTTCTCCCAAATGATTAGTGATACCAATTAAACTCCCTTCATTTGAATAGACTTCGACACCAATAATTGGTTGCTTTAGAGAATCGTCCAAAACAACTATTTGGCTAAATAATGAATGACTAAAGAAAAGCAAAAGTATGTATACTATATTTTTCATTTGACAAATTTTAGGGGTGGGAAAGTCCCACCCCGAATGAATAATTAAAATATTTTCCTTCCAAAAAGCCAAAGATTTGCATCTGTGTTTCCTTTAATTCCATCCATTACGCCTAAAAGCTCAAACTTGAAAAAATTGACAAATGACGCATTTTGTTTGGAATTTAAAGACTCTAGGGTTGAAATAGAACTAACAAAAAATGTAATTGAAAAAAGTAATACGTTGAAAAAACGAGATGGAAACCAATCTCCATTATTTAATTTCATGATAACATAAATTAAAATAGACCCCTACTCTTTACAGGCTTTTCGGGTATCTCCTAGAATGGCCATTCATAGAATAAATGTAGATAAAAGGACATAGGGCAAAATACCACTTTGGTATGATTTTGGTAGGATAAATTCTACTCGCTTGAATAGAAAGAATAATCACGTAATAGAAATTTATTCATTTCAATTTTACCCGATAATTCAAGTTTCAACATGAGATTTTTACGGTGTGTTTTGACCGTATTAACTGATACAAATAATTTACTAGCAATTTCCTTATTAGAAAATCCAGTTTTGGCATAAAAAAGAACTTCGCGCTCCTTTCTTGATAGAAGATTTAATGGATGCATTTTGAGGGTGGTTAGGTAGTGAAGCTACATATTAGATACAATTACCCCCGAAAACAAAAATAAGCACATAAACTTAACGCTTATGTGCTTATAATTTTGGTAGAGAGTGAGGGATTCGAACCCCCGGACCTGTAACAGTCAACAGTTTTCAAGACTGCCGCAATCGACCACTCTGCCAACTCTCTGTCTCGTAATGAGAATGCAAAAGTAAGGTCTTTTTGTACATTTTGCAATATGTGAACGGATAATTTTAGATATTTTTTAGGACAAAATCGCTTTTACCCTGAAAATCAAGCGTATCTGGAATCCACGATATTGAAATACCCGCCTTTTCCATCTTACGAAAATACGTCATCTGCCGCTTCGCAAACTGATGAATAGCCACCTCTAATCCCTCCTCAAAACGTTCACGCGATATTTCTCCACGCAAATACTGAACAATCCATTTATACTCCAATCCCAAACGTATAAAATCCGCTTCCGCTGCGCCTTGAGCTAATAATCCTTCCACTTCCTCAATTAAACCCGCTGCTAGACGAGCTTGGAATCGCGCAGAAATTCGCGCCCGACGATCGCCTACTTCCGGATTCAAACCAAAAACACAGTAATTCAAATCAAGCGCAATGGGCTCATCTAAAAAATGAGGGACATGTGAAAACGAATAATTGGCTAATAAAGCTTCAATATATAATCCCGTTCCCCCACATAAAATGGGTTGTTTTCCCCGACTTAAAACATCTTGAATCGCATCATAGGCCTCTTTTTGAAAATGAGCTACCGAATAATGGTCTCCTAATGTATGGTGGTCAATCAAGTGATAGGGCACGTCACCGTACTCCGCCAAGTCTTTTCCCGTACCAATATCCAAACCTTTATAGATCTGCCGCGAATCAGCTGAGATAATTTCACCATCTAAGCGTCTAGCTAGGTCAACAGCCAATGCCGTCTTGCCACTCGCGGTTGGCCCCAATAAAACCAAAAGGCTAGTTGGCATAATAGTATCTCAATTTTAAATTCCCTTTTGTCCAAACTGCTGCATCTGACGATTTTTCAACAGCAACCCGTTTACCATCAACCAATTTAAAAAACAAAGGCGGCGTCTTTTCAATCACCTTAAATCCGATACTCAAAAATCCCTTTCCCAAGTTCCAATCTAAATCAATATACGTCATCACATTTTGAACGGGATGATTCGCACGATAAGCATCCAAAAATTTAGTGATACCACCAACTAAACGCATGGATGGCAATGTGGCTAATTTGATTAACTCACCTGACAACTCCCCTTCCATACCAGCCTCCTTCATAACCATGGGTTTACCAAAAACAGCCACGCCAACTAATGGATTACCCTCCCAAGAAAATTCACTAGTAATCCCACGGAATTGGCGGTGAGGTGGCACCACACAACCTACATACAGTGCCCCTTTTGAAAATCCCATCAGGTGATTGGCATCCAAAAAATTACGGGCAGCTTCAGCAGAAATGGTGACCATGCGCGTATCTCGAGCAAAAACAGATTTTAATGGTTTAGTTAAAGCAGTTAAAAACTGTATGATTTGCACTTTTCGTATTTGCCATACATCCTCCCCAATCTGAATACCTGTTTGGTCCTGCAAATGTTCTTCACCCAGACAAATTCCTTGAATTTCGATCGCAAAATCGTCATGCCGCCATCGATCCGACATATCTGTGACACGTCGAAATCCAAGCAAAGAGACATTTTGATTTAAATCCTCTAGAAACATTTTAACAGAATAAGCCCTAAAGATACAGTAGAAAAGAACGTAATTTAGCTTTGGAATAAAAAACTAACATCATCATGGATTACAGATTTGAGGCGAGTAGAAAAGAAGTATCAACTTTTACAAATCAAGAATTACGGGATAATTTTTTGATTGAGCGTATATTTTCCGCTGATCAAATAAATCTGACGTATTCGATATATGACCGCATGATTATCGGCGGAGCCATGCCAGTCGCCAATACCTTGCATTTACCTAATCCGGAGAAACTCCGCGCTACCTATTTCTTAGAGCGACGGGAATTGGGTATCATCAATGTGGGCGGCAAAGGTACCATTACAGCAGACGGAGTGGCGTTTAGCATTGATAAATTAGGAGCCGTGTATGTGGGTAGAGGAACCAAAGAAGTGAGTTTTAGCTCTGATTCAAATGATAACCCAGCCTTGTTTTACATACTATCTTCTCCTGCTCACGCAAATTATCCGTGTGCCAAACTCGACAAAGAACAAGTACAAACGGTTGTCCTGGGAACATTAGAAACCTCCAATCACCGAACCATCTACAAATACATTCACAATGATGGGATTCAATCTTGCCAGCTCGTGATGGGCTTGACAATCCTTGAACCAGGATCTATATGGAATACGATGCCGGCACACGTACATGACCGACGAATGGAAGCTTATTTATACTTTGATGTAACACCTGGGCATGCAGTTTTGCATTTGATGGGAGAAACCACTGAAACGAAACACATGTGGGTGCATAATCATCAAGCTATTATTTCGCCACCTTGGTCAATCCATAGTGGTGCTGGAACAAAAAATTATTCCTTTATCTGGGGCATGGCGGGTGAAAATAAGGATTACACCGACATGGATTTTGCTGAAATTTCAGACTTACGTTAATATGAAAAAATCAATTTTCTCAATCCTCCTGCTAATAGGGGGATTTGTTTTACATGGCCAAAACTATTCCGAACGCATGTCGGCCAGCATCATGCACACCCATCGCGATTCGATTACGGTCAAATTGGGCAAACCTGCCGGATGGGATTACGAGCAAGGACTTTTGTTGAAAGCCTTGGAAAAAATGTACCAGCGCTCGGGAGATGCCAAATATTTCAACTACATCAAAAAAAACATCGACAGCTTTGTAGATGAGCAAGGGAATATTCGAACCTACCATTTCAATGAATTTAATTCGGACAATATTACGACAGGGCGCATGCTGCTGTATTTATATCAAGAATTAGGGGATGTTCATTATAAGAAAGCGGCCGATAAGCTACGTGCCCAAATAACAGCGCAACCACGCGATTCAGATGGTGGATTTTGGCACAAGCAACGCTATCCAAATCAGATGTGGCTGGACGGGCTATATATGCTAGAGCCTTTCTATGCAGAATATG
>JACCDX010071705.1_pt1 | contig 17517 bp, 3 predicted proteins | sample 7449681 | NCBI WGS metagenome assembly JACCDX01 (sample SAMN15323450, study PRJNA562643) | freshwater metagenome | isolation source: river surface water | place: USA:Blue River Watershed | collected 2017-08-18
CAATTGCTCTTGGAAAGTCCAATGCAGCGTATCAATTAGATGTATCTGGCGGTGCATATTTCACCCAAACAGTATCTACTCATTCCATTGTGGTATACGGATCCAATACATTCTATAGTCAAGGATCTACAATTATGACAGGTCCAACATTCTTTTCATCGGCTCCAGTCATTGGTACAGCAACGTCCACCATTATTACAATTGACCAATTGGTATCAACAGTCAATTCTCTCCTCAACCAACCAACCATTCAACAAGCACAATCCTTTTCATTTTAAGGTATAATATATAAATCATAAAAAACGCATAATGTTTACACATGTATTTTTTTATTATAATATAAATTAGTATAATAGAAAAATGTCGGTCAATAATGCAACATCCATGTTATTGGCCAATACACAAAATCAATCAGGAATCATTCCGCTTCCCTCTGCGGTGGCAAATGCAGGACGTGTGATTACGTGTAAAGATATTGGGGGCTATGCAAATAATTCCACGATTACGATGAGCACGATACAAGGGGAAACGTTTGAAGATGGATATAGTCTCCGTTCTATTAATCAATCATACGGTTTTGAAACGTTTATTGCATCGTCATCCGGCAAATGGTATACATTAGGTGCATCTGAATATTATAATTTTGGTGCATCTACTGCAACCTTTCAACAAACCTTGTGTAGTTCCATACAAACTCCGTATATAAGTGCAACATCCATTCAAGCCGATAATGCACATCTTTCAACCCTCCATGTATTTGGATCTATCAGTACGAATCAAATTCACATATATGGCCCTTCTACCCTTACTGTGCAAGGATTATCCCAATTTCAAGGACAACTATTAAACTCGGTATCTATTTCCACCCCTTCATTAATTGCAAGTACAATCCATACCCAAACTCCTATTCAAATCAATAACACAATGCAACCGTTTATTCAGTATGGTATTTCCAGTTTTCAAGCATCGCAATATGCTATCACGTTACCAGTACATTATGCAAATAGTAATTATGCGATTCAAATTACAGGAACCGAAGGTAATAACCAAACGATTATTCCCCATGCATCTACCATTAGTGTAAGTAGTTTTTATGTACATGGTACAAGTCCCAACCATTTTTACTGGACAACGTTTGGACAAATTTAAGCCTTTGCGCTCAATAATCCTTCCAACGTACTTACCCGTGCCCCCAATGTTTTGACAGACTCTACCAAATAGGGTATCATTTTTTGATACGACATGTGGTAGTCTCCCAATCCATCTACCGTCACAATTCCAGGAAGTACGGTTTCTACATCTTGGGCAATAAAGCCCACATCCTTTCGCATGTTATCCTTCCACAAGAACGAAACCCCTTGCAATTCTTCTAGCGTGCTGTACGCGCCCCTTAAAGGAGTCACTTCTATTTTCTTCCGACGGTCCGAGGGCTGCAAAAAGTCCAACGCGGTCACCGTGGACCCAAAGATTCCGTACGAAGACACGTACAGTTGCCCCACACTCACATTTTCTAGAAACCCGTAATTGGCTCTTATACTAGAAAAATGTCCATTATATCCCACGACAGATGACGTATACACATTTTTCACGATTACACTGCCCGTACTAAAATAACTATTTGCAATAATATCAATCCCTGCTACCCCCGCAGTAAAGACAACCGGACTATTAACAGTAATGCTTCCATTTGTAGTATACGATTGTAACGCATCACAATAGACCGTTTTATTGTCAAAGTTCACCATGGATTGTATATTGGTCAATGACCCTTGGAGCGCTGTTGTACCGTCTCCTCCAGGGGTACCCGTATCAAATACTGGAATGATTTGGCGAAAATAATCATTGACGCTCGGTGATACATAACTCATGATTCTACACTGTTCATTAAAAAAACCTTAAATGATAATTAATCCAAAAATCTATAATGCGGAAAACAATAGATTCCACACTATTATAGAATAATAGATGCCAACACCAGTCCCGATAAACATATCACCTAGTACGTCGGTGATTTTGGTCAGTGTATCGGACTATAGTACGCTCAATCAAACACCGGTAGTGCAATTAAGTACGGTGGGAACGATTGGGCGTCTGGTTACGATTCGCGACAATGATGGGCTTGCGTCCTTGGACTATCCAATTATTATTAGTACCACACGCAGTATTTTCTTTCAAGAGCAAATAGCGGATTACCCCTTTAGCAGTTTGAAAATCACGCAACCGTTTGGTAGTGCAACAGTTACATTGCGAGACAGTGCGGACGCATACAAATGGGGTCTTGTCAACACCTTTGGATTTCCGAATGTCCAAGATGCAGTCAATGTTGGGGTGACAAATACGCATCTTATAAACGCATCTACCATGTTAATTACAGAATCCATTACAAATGAAGGCACTTCTGTTTTCAATGACCAAGTTGTCATTGATTCATCGGATTTAATTACGGATGCCATTTATACCAGTACGATTGATGTGGAAGTCAATGCAAATATGCAATCCTTGTCGTCTATACACGCCACCATTGACAATCAGTCTACGATTAACATGGCTACGCAAGACTTGTATGCGGACTATGGTGAAATTACAGAAGGTATTTTTTCCACCGTCTATGCCACCGACAATATTACCACGGACGAAAGTTTTATTGGATATCGTCTTAGCACAACTCAAGCAACAATTGACGACATTAGTGCGGTTACCATGTACGTAGACAATGGTGAATTCAGTAGTTTGTACACGACCTATGAAGCGGTGTTTGATTGTGAAATTGAGGCAAACAGTACTATTTATGCAGAAGATTTGCAAGCCAGTACCTTATATTTGATTGACAGTCGCAACAACTTGCCGCAACTTATTACGGTATCGTCTGGATTTGTAAAACTCAATGATGGCGATATTTATGTGATTCCACGTCTTATTAGTACACGGTCTTTATACCTCAGTTCGTTGTACCTTTCCACCATTGGTCTTACGGATAAAACCTTGTTGACCAATAGTCAATTGTACACCCAAAACAATGAAATCTTTTTAAACAATCTCAAAGTCTTGTACAACACATCCAATTACAGTAGTGTGCAATATATTACCAGTACATTAAACTCTAGTACGATAACAAACAGCAATTTACTTACTACTGGTTTCTTGTCTACACTGTCCAACGCAGCCATCGGTCAAACACTCCAAACAGGGAACTTTTCCACGCTGTCTAATGCATCTATTGTACAAACCTTGAATGTCGGCAACATTTCCACCAATTCCAACATTTATGCAGCCAATAATATACTTGCGTCCAATACCTTGTCCAGTGCGATTACCAACACCAACCAACTTTACGCAAGCTCTTTGGCAATTAATCGTCCAGGCTTGCAAAATCGCTACAACGCCGATATTTCTGGATCCTTGTTTGTACCATCTACATTTACATCTTCACTTATTACTCAACAACTTAGTACCAATTCTATTGTAGCACGTGATTTTGTGTCTACCAATTCATTGACCACCAGTACACTTGTAGCACAAGGATATAGTGCTTTTGGAACAAATGCAGACACCGCTTATCGTGTCAATATAAATCCTGTAAGCACAAATGCAATTAACATAAATGGTGGATTTGTGGATAATGCACTTATTCGTGCAAGTGATGGATCTCCAGGTGGTATAGCAGGGGTACCTGCGTATGGATTTGCAGGATTATCTGGGTTAGGTATGTATCGTCCAAGTTTAACAACGAGTCTTGCATTTGCCACAAACTCTACAGAACGTATACGAATTACTGAAACTGGTAATGTTGGTATTCGAACTGTTTCACCAGCCTACACACTTGATGTCAATGGATCATCGCGTATGCAATCCATTAGTACCAACAGCATCAGTACAAACAGTATTGTAGCCTCAACATTTACAGGTTCCAATATTACCTTGTCCAATATTCTCATTACAAGTAGTGTCAATGCCAACAACCTAAGTACCAACTTTATCCAAACATCCGCCCTAAGTACAAATAATATTATCGTACGTGATTTTATATCTACCAATTCACTCACAACTAGTACGTTTGTATCACAAGGATACAGCGCTTTTGGAACAAATGCAAATACAACGTATCGTGTCAATGTGAATCCAATGGCCGGTGCAAGTAGTGGTGCCATCAATGTCAATAATGGGTTTCTTGATAATGCAATTAACCGTGCAAATGATGGAACAGCAGCTATGCCAGGATATACATTTTCAGCCACAAATGGTAATATTGGTATATTTCGTCCAAGTGGTTCAGGAAGTCTTGCATTTGCAACAAGTTCAACAGAACGTATGCGAGTAAGTGCTTCAGGACTTGTGGGAATTAATAATAGTACACCAGCCTATCTTTTGGATGTCAATGGTGCTTCACGTATCCAATCCATTAGTACCATAAGCATCAGTACCAACAGTATTGTAACATCTGGATTATCCACGGCCAATATAGCAGTATCCAGCATATTAACGACCAGCACTGTCAACGCCAACTTTATCCAAACATCAAACTTTAGTACAATAAATGCTACAACCTCCAACCTAAATGTTTCTTCCATTGGTGTCAATTGCAATGCACCACGGTTTGCACTGGATATTAATGGAAATCTCAATGTAGCAGGAAACACCACATTTAGTTCCGTAACCACAGGGTATATTAATAATGCAATTATTCTTACATCATCGTTGGGCATCAATACTAACAATCCACGTTACGCGTTAGATGTTGCTGGAGAAGCGGCCATTTCGTCCTTACTTGTAACAAGTAATGCATCCATCCAAGGCGATTTGCAAACGCAAAATGTGTCCTCCATTGGATCCACCTATATTTCCAACAATTTACTTGTCGGTACTTCCAATCTATTTGTATCCAGTGGTCTTGTAGGTATTAATACACTCACACCTTCTACAACATTGGATGTGAATGGAACATTTCGCACCATCAATGAAAACCGTGGTTTTGTCCATTTATCCAATGCACAATCGCAATTAGGCAATGGATTCTTTACATTTCACGACAATCTTGCCTACACACAATCATCCTTTGGCTTTGTCCAAATCTCTCGCAGCAACACATCCAATGCAAATCGTCACGCACTTGCCTTTACCCAAGGTACTACAGGCTTTGGTACGACAGCCAATGTGGTGGGTGCAGGATTTTTGGCCGCCAGTCAAACCTTTGGTCTGATGCGCGGTGTGAGTTCCATCAACACAAGTCATAATGGTATTTTTATGGACAGTGCTAGTCGTGTCGGTATCAATCTCAACAATCCAAACACAAGCTTCAATTTAGATATTTCAGGGTCTACACGTATAAATGCGATTGGTCTTGGACTCCAACTGAATGGTAATAACAATTCTACGTTTATGGATATATTGCCCAGTGGAAATCCATCCTGTAATACTCGTATAGGATTTGTAAATAGTAATTTCAGTATTGCAAATAATTATGGTACCGATATTGTGTTGTGTAATAATTCTGCGGAAACTGCACGATTTACAAATAGTAATCGTTTGGGTATCAATTGCAATGCTCCACAATTCCGTGTAGATATTGGAGGAAACTTGCGTACCACCGAATATGTATCTACACCAAATATGTATACATCCAATGTGTATTTCTTGGACTCTAGTGGAAACAATAATGTTCTCAATAGTCAACCAGGGGGTCTTTATTATAATGGAAATCTTGTTGCTGGTAGTGGTGGCGGTGGTGGCAGTGGTATTGCATCCATTCCATTGAATCTAAGTACCAACAATATTCTTGTCAGCACAATCAGTTCACAACAAATCTTTACATCTACTATAAATATTGCATCTACGTTGACTGCAAATGGTCTTTCTATTTTCAACAATCAGCCATTATTGCGTCGTTGGGTTGCAGGGGGATTAGGAGGATCTAATTTGGAATATAGTGACGATGGTATTAACTGGAATAATGGTACTAGTAATTTTACAGATGTACGTGCAATTATATATGACGGGTCAAAATATATTGCAGGAGGAATACAGGGAGCAGGTGGATCTATTGCAACAAGTAGTGATGGTATAACATGGACTACATTAAGTGGAATTCCATCAAATACAGGTTGTTATGCTTTAGCCACATCAGGAAGTGATTATCTTGCAGGTTGTTATGGTACAAACACAATATTACGAAGTAGTAATGGAAGTACATGGACTGCAGTTGCAAATAGTACATTGCTATTTTCTACTACATGTTCAGGGTTTGCAACAGATGGTCGTATGTGGGTGTTGGTTGGATCAGGAACCACAAATACAATTGCATATGGCTATATAAAGGGTACATCATTTTTTGGACTTGGTAAATCCATATTTTCTACTGCAGGTTATGCAATTGCTTGGAATGGAGTTATGTGGGTTGCTGGTGGTGCAGGTACCAACACTCTTGCGTATAGTTATAATGGTACTACTTGGACGGCAGTACCAGGAAGTACTTCCATTTTCTCATCGTCAGTACTTTCTATATCTTGGAATGGAACATTATGGGTAGCAGGAGGACAAGGTACAAATACAATTGCATATTCTTATGATGGTATTAATTGGGTGGCTGTAAGTGGATCTACATCCATTTTTAGTTTACGATGTCGTAGGATTGCTTGGAATGGAGTTATGTGGGTTGCAGTAGGTGAAGGAGGAAATACACATGCATATTCATATAATGGTATTACTTGGATTGCAGGTGGCTCAGGTAAATTAATTAATGGGGGATATACCGTTGCATATAGTTCCAATTTAAGTCCAGATGTGCAATATAATAATTTAAATATGTATACTCAAGGTATTCCTAATTATATTGCATCTACAAATCAGATTATGACAACATCTACAACAATTATATTGAATAATACATTATGTGCCAATTACGGAAATGATACAGTGGGTATTAATAATTTCTTCCCATCAACAGCATTAGATGTTACTGGGTCATTACGTGTAACTCAAAATGGATTTATTTCATCCTTGGCCACAAATAGTATTAGTACAAATAATATTGTTGCATCCAACTACCAATCTTTGAGTATTAGCACTGGTACAATTGCAACGTCATCTATTACAACCAGCAGTATGACAACCACTTTGACTACCAGTGTACGTACAAGTACTTTGGCGCTAAATGTTTCCTCCATTGCACTCGGTGTTACCAATGCAATCACACCTCTTCATATTGCTTCAGGAACACAGTACAGTACATTATATGTAAGTTATGACGCCAGCAGCGGTAACAATTTACTTTCGGCGGATGGTTTGCGGATTGGAATGGGGCGTGTCACAAATGGATCTACCATGATTTCATTGGTAGGCGATACTGCTAATCCAACATTTGGTCTTCAACTTATGCGCTGTAATGCTGATTCCTACATTACTCATGCAGGGGCAACAGGAAACTTGCAAATAAATGCATCCAACAGTGCCAACATTCACTTTTTAACAGCCAATGTGGAACGTATGCGCATTTTATCCAGTGGTACGGTGGGAATTAACTGCAATGCCCCTAATAGTAATTACAAGTTGGATGTCAATGGAAATGTAAACGTCCATGGAATGGTCAACTTTCGTAATACACAACTTCAACAAGTACGTTTGTTTGCACCCTTTGAAAATGATTTCCAATTTAGTGGATTTGGGATTGGTACTGGACAAGTGCGTTACAGTGTATGGGGTACATCGGATGACCACGTATTTGCAGCAGGAAATGGGTCAGGTACAAGTGTCAATGAATTATTGCGTATAAAGGGTACAGGAAACGTGGGAATTGGTCTTAGTAACCCTAGTTTCCGTTTGGATGTGTCTGGTGGATCATTACGTGTAGCGTCCAATGCATTGCTCAGTAGTGTACAAACCAATTATATTAGTACATCCTTTATGAACATGTCCACCCTTAATGCCAATTACGTTAGCACACCCACGATTAGTGCATCCAACGTGTCCACCACAAATGTGTACGCTTCCTCACTCTTTGCCACATACGGACAAATATCTACCATTTCAACCACTACAATGCGCGGGCAAACGGTCAATACAAATAGTCTCAATGCAACCTTATTATCCACCACCCAACTCAATACGAGTTCCATTAGTGCCACCACAGTATACGCCAATATTATTACAGGAACCATTATTAGTGCACCCACGGTATTAACCACCACATTATCCCTAAACAACTTTACCGTGCAAAACTTGTCTACTACAGGTGTTGCCACATTGGTCAACAGTTCCAATACAACCAATATTTATGTCACGGGTGGACAAACACAAGCGGGTTCCAATGCATCCATTGTATATAGTAGTGATGGTATTACCTGGACCAATAGTACCAATGGATATACTATATTTAACAACACGGTATATTCCATTATTTATGATGGCAACAATTTCTTGGCGGCAGGGCAAGGAACCAGTGGGAATGCATTTGCCTATAGTGCAGATGGGAATACTTGGACTGGTTTAGGAACATTAGGAGGACTCTTTAGTATTGGTAATGATTTAGCCTACAATGGTCGTCGTTACATTGCATTGGGACAAGGAACCAATACAATTGCCTTCAATGATAGCAATGCTATAAGTGGAACTTGGACAGGGTTGGGAACTTCTATTTTTTCATCGTCAGGAAACGTGGTATTATGGACTGGACTACGATTTGTTGCGGTAGGAACCGGTACAACCAACTCTATTGCCTACAGTGACACCGGTGCATCATGGATTGGTGTTACCGGATCTAAAACATTGTTTAGTGGACAAGGAAACTCGTTAGCGTATAATGGTGTATTATTAATTGCGGTAGGGGAAGGTACCAATACAATGGCCACCAGTCGCGATGGAATTACATGGACAGCCTTGTCTACCAGCCCTTTTACAACCGCAGGGTACGATGTAACTTGGAATGGAGAAATCTGGGTCGCAGTAGGAGCTGGTACAAATACACTTGCCTACAGCAGTGATGGTCGTACTTGGACGGGTGTATCTGGTATTTTCACCACAGCAGGGCGTAATGTGATTTGGAATGGAATTCAGTTTATTGCCACAGGGCAAGGTACGAATACATATGCCACCAGTCGTAACGGTATTAACTGGACTGGTCGTGGTACAAGTTGGCTCAGTGCAGGATATGCATCTGCCTACAGTTCCAATGTTGGACCAGATGTGGTACTCAGTAATTTGAATATTTACAGTCGTGCCAATCCCATTTACAATACATCTACCAACACGATTTTTGCGTCCCAAAATGCAATTATACTCAATGATACACTTTCCGTAAATCGCAGTACCAATAGTGTACAAATATATGGTTCTTTTAATGCTGACACGATTCCAAATATGAATGGGGCAACAATCAATGCTTCGTCTATAACCCTCAATAACGTGTTGCGCGCATCAACCATCAGTGCAAATACATTGAGTACCAATAGTATTAGTACATTATTTTTCGGTGCATCCAATATAAGTATTAGCGATGTTGTGCGTGTACCAGCACTTAGCACCATTACATTAAGTACCAATATTGTTAACGCTGCACAATTCAATGCATCATCCATGATTTTAACGGAAGTTGCTCGTGTACCAGCATTTAGTACCATTACATTAAGTACGAATATTGTTAACGCTGCACAATTCAATGCATCATCCATGATTTTAACAGAAGTATTACGTGTACCAAACTTTAGTACAATAACCCTCAGTACCAATGTAGTCAATGCGGCACAATATAATGCATCATCCATGATTTTAACGGAAGTTGCACGTGTACCGACCCTCAATACAACAACAATTAGTACAAATGTAATCAATGCTGCTCAATATAATGCATCATCCATGATTTTAACGGAAGTTGCCCGTGTACCGACCCTCAATGCAACAACAATTAGTACAAATATAGTCAATGGTGCAGTACTAAATACATCAACCTTTAATGCAAATACAGTGAGCACCAATAGTATTAGTACATTATTTTTTGGCGCATCCAATATAAGTATTAGTGATGTAGCACGTATACTCGCAATCAGTACAACAACAATCAGTACCAATGTAATCAATGCTGCTCAACTCAACGCATCATCTATTAATCTTACCACAAATGCAATTACACCATCCCTCAGTAGTATCAATATTAGTACGAATGTTGTATCGCACGGTCAAGGAACACGTTTAGCACCATCCATGACATTTGGTGCCTATTCCAATACAGGTATATATAGTGCATTCAGTAATACTATCAATTTTGTAACAGGAGGCGCAAATAATCCAACAAGTCAAATACAATTATTTGATCGTATGATTATTTCGTCCATTGATAAAGGTGTTATGTTTCCTATTAATCGTATACGTTTCCCAGAAGGTGCTAATTCAAAACGTAAAATAGTGTTACATGGACGTGATGATCCTTCAATAACTGAAACCGACGATATGGTAACTGCGATTGGTCGTGATTCAGATGGATATATGACATTCCAAGCAGATAGTTACAATGCTGGATTTAAATTTGCAAACTATAATCAATCTGGAAATGGATCGGTGGAAGTCATGCGTATTGTAGGAGGCGCAAGTTTACCAAGTGATGGAAAAGTGGAGATTGGTACCAACAATCCGCTTGCAACCTTACATGTGGTAGGCAACAGCATTATGAATAACCTTTCCAATATTACAAGTTTTACGTCGTCTATTAATGCATCTTCTATTACATTATCCAATACATTAGCGGTGGGTTATGGAAGTGCAAGTGCGCCAACCTATACATTTTCCACCAATACCAATACAGGATTCTTTTGTCCCTCTACCAATCTTGTTGCTCTTACCACCAATGGTAGTGAACGATTGCGTGTACTTCAAAATGGGTATGTAGGTATTGGAACAGCAAATCCAACCACTACATTACATGTTGTATCTGGTGCCAATCAAGGTATTCTATCATCTAATAGTGTAGGTGATGCACGTATAACGATTATGCCAGCTACAGGTAGTTTCGGAACAGAATTCAAACGTGTTGACGGTACAAATGGTGAGTTTGTAGTAAACAACTATGGAACAGGTCCAATTATATTGAATCCAGGAAATACAACAACATATGCTTCTTCGCTTACGATTACAAGCCCTGGAAACGTAGGAATTGGTATGACGGATCCAACAGAACGTTTGGATGTAGATGGTGCGATTGCAATTCGCGGCGGAACCGTAAATCGTGCAGGACCAACAAGCAATGCATACATTTATTTTGGTAGTAATGGAGCAACAACCGATTGGGTAGTATTACGTCAAATTGGAGGTGCCAATCAATTAACATTATCTTATGACTTTTTTGACGATGTTGCAGATACACGTTTTGTATTGCGTAATAATCCAAGTGCCACGGGTGGAAATCCATGGGAAGTATTGCGAGTAGATAATGATAGTACTGGTACAGGAACAAATGGTACATTGCAAGTGTCTCAATTTAGCAATGCAACACCCACGCAAGTTCCAGCGCTTTCATTACGAAATGTTACAACTGGAGGTAGTCCTGCAAATACGCATCAACTCAACTTTTATCCAAATGCACGTACTGGTGATTACAATGGTATTGTACAATCCAACGACAAATCTATCATATTTACAAATGGTGGACAAGGCACAGGAAATTTTGTACTTGCTCCATGGGCAAATACCGGTGTTACCAGTGGTCTTCGTATGAACAGCAGTGGGCAAATTGCAATTAATACGTCCACGCCAACTTCATTGGTAATGATTGCGCAAAACTCGGCAAATTCAACACGTGCTATATCAGGTCAACGTTGGGGTGAAAATAATAACCCTTCACAAATCATGTTAACGGGTGCTACAAATACCAATAAACGTCTTGCAGTAGGATATAATACAATAGATGATGCTGGTGCGATTCAAGCATTAGACTTTACTGCTGGTCTCAAACCATTATTACTTAATCCTGCAGGAGGATCGGTAGGAGTAAATAGAACAGACGCAAATTATACAATGGATATTAGTGGATCATTACGTGCAACAGGTGATTTTCTTGCAGGTGGCACAGGAAATCTTGGTGGAACATGCTTTTTAGGACCATATAATACGCGTACCCAAATTGGATCCGATGGAAATGCTTATATTATTATTGGTCGTGGACGTACAGATACAACGAATAGTTCCTATTTAGATTTCCAAGTACAAGGCGGTGGTAACTTTACGGATACACGTTTTATACGTACTACAGGTGTCAATGGTGACTTTTATATGACAAACTATGGTACAGGAAATATAATTATTGAAGCAAACAATGCCGCACGTATGGTAGTGAATGGAAATGGTCGTGTAGGTATTGCTACAACTAGTCCGCTTACAACATTCCATACGCGATTTAATAATACAAATGGTAATATTACACTTGCAGATAATTTACCAACTGCAGAAGATACTTCTGCAAAAACACTTTTACAAAGTTGTACAGGAAATGCAGTTGCGGGTCCTTATCCATTCGTAAATGGTGTTCGTTTTAATGCAAAGATCGGTTCAACATATTATGCAGCACAATTAAGTGGAACTGCTTATTTTACAGGTCAACACAAAAACTTTTCCGAAGATTCCAATATTAATTCAAAAGATCATGAAGGTCTAATTGTAGTTTCTTCTGGAAAATATAAATCATATGAGCATTACGTAAATAGTCAGGACCCAATTAAATTAAATAATATTGATATAAACGAATCATTGCCAATTATAAACTTATCTTCTATGCCAAAACAAAAATCTGTATTTGGAGTTATTACAACATATGATAACGAATGCCCACCCATTAACAACAATCAAATAGTGTATGACTATGAAACATCTGATTATGAACGTTCCTTACATGGACGTCTTCGTATTAATTCCGTAGGAGAAGGAGCTATTTGGGTCACCAATATCAATGGCAATTTCCAAAACGGTGATTATATTACAACGTGTGCAATTCCAGGATATGGGGCGTTACAAGACGACGATCTTCTTCACAATTACACTGTTGCCAAAATAACATGTGACTGTGACTTTGATAATCTTCCATCATGGATTAAAACACGCAATGTAACACATAATGGTCAAACATATAAGGCTGCATTTGTGGGTTGTACATATCATTGTGGTTAATTATACTTCTTTTTTACAAATCCTCTATATTTTCTTTTATTCATAAACACTACTACGACTAAAAGAAGATATATAAACCCTTTTCATAAATAGGTATAGATGAGTTCGGTTCCACTGTTGCCACGGCAGTATGCGCCGTATGTTTCGGATGATGAAGCGTCAGAAACAGCGTCCACTACAAGTGACACTTCAGAAGATTCCTATTACAGTGACACTCCATCCGAAGAAACCACACCAAAGCCAACATCCAAGGAAGAAACGATTCCCAATTACGCTTATTTTGCACAGCAATTAATCCTAAAAGACACGCAAAATCCGTATTACACCGCCATTAAACAGCAAAATGATTTTGGTCTGAATCGTCTTGCACCCAATGTTCCGTATGCTCCTTATCAACAAGAACCCGCACCCAAGCCGATTGAATATGGGTCTACAAAGTTTGGTACCCAACCCCAGTCACAAGCGGCCATTATTGCCATTAACAGTCGCGACCGTGACCGTAAAGCGTACCCACAACCAACCTTTCTAACTCTCCGACTTCCACGAGTATATAAAAACATTACTGCAATACGTTTGGAACAATTCAAAATCCTTACTTCCTTTTACTATTTTCGCAGTGATAAAAACAATATCAAAATCACCATTTTGGAAAAAGGTCGTACCATTAACAATGTGATTACTGCGGAACCCAATAAAATCACGGTTTCAATACGTCCAGGGTCTTATGGGATTGATGCACTACAAACCGAATTACAAACTCAGTTAAATCGTACCCCCTTATTTTATGACTATATTAATGGGATTTCTGATTTTGCCAACGGCTTCTTTGCCAACGGTGACTTTGGTCTCAATTTTAATGAACCAGGAGACAACTTTTATGACAATGTATCGGATACATTTATTCAAAATCCAAATAAGAATTTAATTGTATCCAAATTCTGGCAAGTGCGTTATGCCGGTCGTGCGTCGTATACATTTGACGAAGTATTGGTGGCGTATTATTATCCACCCTTAAAAGAATATTTACAAGATGAAACCTATACTGGACCTGCAATCACATTGCAATCAGGAATTGGAATAGATCCCAATATAACAACTGTTGCCGATGTACGTGACCGTATTTTATATACGTTTCAAGGGATTGATGATCGTGTTATTTTGGCCATTGTAAATGCCAATCGTGTGGCGTTGGAAACATATCGTACAGCCCATACCTTTCGTTATTCACTTGTCAACAAGTATATTGTCAATCGTGACAACTTTTCGCAACGTGTATATATTACTACAACCGGTCTCAATACCAGTCTTTCCAATTTGCTTACATCACAATACAATAAGTTTCAAACACAAGCCATTGCATCCAATGGATATACCAATGAGCAGTTTGTATCTACCGTTGCAGAAAATGAAAAGTTACGTGCATTGTTACAAGACATGTACGATTATCAACAATCCCAATTTCGTGATATTTATGCGGTGGGATACAATACGTACAGTTTGAGTTATTATGCCGATTTGGATAATACAATCCTCCTACGTAACGGTTCCAATGCAATTAATATTCCAGCCAACACCGCCGAGGCCTTTGAATATGCATCCACCTCTGGGTTTGGTACATCCTCCATTAATATACAAACGGATATTTTGGAAGCCGAACGTATTAATCCAAAATATTATTGGCCCCAGTTTTCCAATTTAGTGGGAAACTCCAATGTAACACTAGGTTCATTAAATACATCATCTATTTATACATCCAATGCCTTTCAAAGTCCCTATCGTCTTGCCAACCAAATCATTAATGTAAATCATCCCTACATTATGACCGCATCCAACTTTAATTCCAATTATCCCTTTATTGATAATAGTGGCTATATTTTTACGGATCGTATTAGTGGTTCAGGAAATGTACTCATTGATATTGAGCCTTCGCGATACGCCCTATTTCGTTTTAATAGTCCAGTGCGACAAACGTTGCAAGTAGAAACATTACCACGACCCGTATTATATCGTTATCCAGAGTACAATACCAGTTCGTTTGAAGGTTCGTTGTATTATAATTCCACCATCAAATCCGTGTTTGACATTTCCTATTGTTATTTTGAAGATGCCGACCGTATCATACCAGCCAGTCGTGCAGAATTGGGCTATGAATATATTTACGATAATTTACGGTCGTCCTTTTTATCTACCGTCGCAGGATGGGATTATAACAATGATAATTGGTCTACCTTTTATGATCAATCGGCTTCGTATTGGGGTAGCGCATCGCGTAGTTATGATATTAATACATCCAATCAAGCCTTGTATTACACCTTTTTTACACCGTATTACGCAGACTCTCCTCCAGGATCGGATCAAGACCCAGTATATAGATACGCACTCAATCTCAATATAGAATTTTTGAATCCCATTGTCAATTCCGATTCGTATCATGCATTTATATATCATGACCGTGCAGCCTTTCAAGCCGATGCAAATTTAGCCTACAAGTTTCAAGAAAGTCCGTACAATTGGAAATATTCTACGGTTCTTAATGCATCATGTAATATTGCAACCATTTCATTTGACACATATGAAGGACAACAATATTATGTGTATATTCGTGCGGATAGTCCCAACTATGGTGCCAACAATATACGTATTGTGCCTTATTTTCCAGAAGATTTTGAAGATGATATTCCGTATGTATACAGTGTAGAACGTAGCTTATCTACCATTAACGATTTAATTCCTGCAACCGATTATCAAAATTCAATCTTTTATAATTCCACCTATAATGGTGAAGAGTTTTACTTGTCTACGTACGCGTATGCATCATTATATGATCCAGCATTTTTGAAACTCCCATCGCAATCCAATTTATGGCCACCAGACCCCACAAAGTCACAGGCCACGCGTGGGGTAGATATTAGTAACGTACCCATTGGATATGATGCCAGTGGCGTTTCATCCGATTATACGGACTATATACCTTTTCGTATTGCAACGACTGTAGCCTTTGATCCTTCTGGAACCAATATTGCCATTGATCCTATTAATCGTTACCAATTTCAATCCAATGCGCCATACAATCCCACCCAAGAAACGTTCTTTTACTACAGCAGTGGAACTTTATTCAATCCCAATGCCATCTTTCGTCCAGGATTGACAAATGTATACAATATTACATCTACCGTTACAGAAAAGCAAGTCAAGTTGGTGCATTATTATAGTCCACAATATATTGCGGAACCAGGCATCAACGCGGCCATTGACAATATTGTAGTTGGCAATCATATTTCCACCACCAGTACTCAAATGGCCTACACTTCTTCCGTGACAAATGGATTTATTAAAGGATACGACTATGATAATTCAGGAATATTACAGTTGGGCGGTGGACCTATTGGATTTTCCATGATTCCCCCAGAAGGGATTTGGGATGTAGAACGACTCATGTTTCGCAGTGCCATTTGTGATTCCAATTATGATTTGAATCGTCAATATATTTCATATATGGGATTATATTTGGCCTATGATATTGTAGATTCCAATTATACGGATATTAAAAAGCAAAATGCGATTACAGTAATGAAATTATCTACTGCAGTTACCTATGAACCATCCAACAATGATGGCTTTGATAAAAACGGTGGTACATATTATCACTTTGTAAAAGACACTTCATTTACACCCTTATATAGTAATTATATTGGAGGGTATACACAACCACAGGGGTCTATGATTAATCGTAGTTTAGACATGTATATGTGGATTGCTTTTGATTCCAATGATGTACCATTTTCTATTAAAGGCATGTCTGGAAGTGTTGTACCTTACCCCTATTATAGTGATATATCCAATGGAAATACGTATATAGATGGTACATATCCCCCCAATAACTTTTATGGCGTTGTATATCCATCTACCAACAGTATACAACACTTTTATAATTCTACATTAATTAATCCATCCAATTATGCACCACCACCAGGAAATGATGGTACTCAATCCCAATATATATTATCGCAACCGATTGGAACAAGTGTGATTCCGTATGCTGTTCCGTTTAATTTATACACGTCATCCAATGTATACTGGCCATGGGATTTCCAAGAAAATATTACTACGTTTACACCTACATTTATCAATGCCAATGTGTATGAACATATTATGTTGAGTGATGGCGATTATCACATTTATGACATTGGTAATGCCGAATCCAATCGTGCATTTGGAACAGGAAACAACAAGTGGACGCTTACTGCGGATGAAGTGTTTGATAAAATGGAAAAAACGAGCCTCGTTGCAGTCACTGGAAATCTTTCTAATTACGTATTTTTGGGGTTCAAAGATGTAAGCTCCAATCCAGCATTGGTAGAAGGTGTCATTAAGTTA
>JACCDX010689596.1_pt1 | contig 17517 bp, 18 predicted proteins | sample 7449681 | NCBI WGS metagenome assembly JACCDX01 (sample SAMN15323450, study PRJNA562643) | freshwater metagenome | isolation source: river surface water | place: USA:Blue River Watershed | collected 2017-08-18
ACCAGGTAATTGGCCAAGCCCAGATCGGCTTGCAGGCGCAGTTTTTCGTCGTCGCGGATGGCCACGCCTTCGTAGCCGTGGTAGGCCAGCGAGGCCAGCACAAAGGTGCTTTGCTGGCTGATGGGCAGCACGCCGTGCGCTTGTGCGCTCACGGCCACGCCCGCCCGGGTGTGCGTGTGCAACACGCAGCCGGCATCGGGCCGCGCCTCGTGCACCGCGCTGTGGATCACAAAGCCTGCCGGATTCACCGGGAACGGGCTGTCATGCAGTTTGTTGCACTGCATGTCCACTTTCACCAGGCTCGACGCGGTGATTTCGTCAAACATCAGGCCATAGGGGTTGATCAGAAACTGGTGCGCATCACCCGCCACCGAGTGCGGCAGCTTGGCGCTGATGTGGGTGAACACCAGATCGCTCCAGCCGTACAGCGCCACCAGCCGGTAACACGCGGCCAAGTCCAGCCGCAGCTGCCATTCGTCGGGGTGAACGCTGTCTTTCAAAGAAGGAATCTCAAACGCCATGGCCGTGCTCCGCAGGTCATTAAAAGGAATTCAGCTTAGCGGTAAGTAGGAGGGGAAGGATGACGTCTTGGTGACTGGAGTGCGCCAGCGTGAGGATGTCAAAAAAAAGATGGGTTAGGGAATTCACTTACTTAGATATCTAAACATTTAGACAATAATCCCCCATAACCACTTCGCCACCACTTCAATTCATGACCGAGGCTTTCCTTCCTGTAATGGATCTAGCAGAGATCCCTGAGGGGCAATCGCGCCGCTGCCAATTTGGTGGAAGCGACGTTGCGCTTTTCCACGTCGAAGGCTGCATATATGCCACTCAAGACGAATGCACGCATGGTCGCGCCTCGTTGGTGGACGGATATCTGATTGGTGACGAGGTCGAGTGTCCTCTGCACCAAGGCATGTTCAATGTACGCACAGGCGCGGTGACGGCGGCACCCTGTACACATGCGCTGCGCACCTATCCAGTTGAGGTCAGGGATGGCGTGATCCACCTTGCTGCACCGCAGATGATGACAAGTTGAGTTTCAGCGTTACTACCCACAAGGAGACAACATGCAGACTTTCAGGAAGCTGGCCATTGGCCTTATAGCGGTGTGCGGCATCGCTTGCGCGCACGCTCAGACCCCACTGAAGATCGGATTCATCGGGGAATTGTCGGGCCCTCAGGGGGCTCTTGGTCAGGACCAGTACGACGGATTCATGATGGTCGTCGAGCGCAACGGCGGAAAACTAGGCGGGGTGCCGGTCCAGGTGATCAAGGAAGACACACAGCTCAAGCCTGATGTGGCTAACCAAGTGGTCCAACGCCTGATCGAGCGCGACAAAGTGCCAATCATCGCTGGCGTTACTTTCTCCAACATCATGATGGCGATCCATAAGACTGTGACCGATAAGGAAGTTTTCCTGATCGGCTCCAATGCCGGGCCGTCGCCTATCGCCGGGGCTGCCTGTTCGCCGTACCAGTTTGTCGTTTCCTGGCAGGTCGATCAGTTGGCTGAGGTGTTCGGAGTGCACGCGAACGAGAAAGGGTACAAGAAGGTCTACTTGATGGCTCCAAACTATCAAGCGGGTAAAGACTTCCTTTCAGGCTTCAAGCGAACCTTCAAGGGCCAGATTCTTGATGAGGTCTACACGCCCCTGAATCAGCCTGATTTTTCCGCCGAACTAACCCAACTCAGCGTGGCCAAGCCTGATGCAGTGTTTGTTTTCTATCCTGGTGGCCTTGGGATCAACTTCGTGAAGCAGTACCAGCAAGCTGGACTGCTCAATAAGGTGCCGCTGATGTCTGGTGGCGCTGTGGACGGCACGACACTGCCTGCCTTGAAAGAGTCCGCGCTAGGTGTATTGGGTGCCTTCCCTTGGGGGCCGGATCTGGACAACGCGGCCAACAAGCGCTTCGTCGAAGAATTTGAGCGCAAGCACAACCGCATTCCCGCCGCGTTCGCAGCTCAAGGTTATGACTCGGCACTGCTGCTGGACTCTGCTATCCGCAAGGTGAAGGGCAACGTGGCGGACAAGAAGGCATTCATGGCGGCCCTCAAGGCTGGTGAGTTCGAGTCTGTGCGTGGCCCGTTCAAGTTTGGCAACAACAATTTCCCTATCCAGAACTTCAACATACAAGAAGTGGCCAAGGATGCCAAAGGTCGCGTCAGTCTGAAGACCATCGCTACGCCGTTCAAGTCGCAAGCCGACTCGTACCACACGCAGTGCGCGATGAAGTGAGCCTGGCCTGACAACCCGGAACCGCCTCGATGACGACCTCGCTCATACTGACTCAGCTGCTTAACGGCATCCAACTTGGTTCATTGCTGTTCCTTATGTCCGCCGGACTCACCTTGGTGTTCGGGATCATGAACTTCGTGAACCTCATGCATGGCTCGCTTTTCATGATGGGGGCTTACTTCGCAGCCGCCGGCTACCAGATGTCGGGCTCGTTTGCGGTGGCCGCCTTGGCTGCCATTGCAGGGGGGCTGGTGCTTGGCATAGTGGTCGAGCGGTTGGTGGTATCGCGTATGTACCGTCGTGAACACCTAGATCAAGTGCTGGTGACGTTCGGGATGGTGCTTTTTTTCAACGAAGTTGCCCGCATAGTGTGGGGGCCGAGTTCAGTTCACGCGGGCAGTCCTGCGGCGTTTGATGGTTCCATATCCCTAGCGGGCGCCGCTTATCCAACCTATCGGCTACTCATCATCGCAGTTGCTTTCTTGGTGGGTGCGTTGCTGTACGTGCTAATTCACCGAACCCGCATAGGTATGCTGGTACGAGCTGGCGCTAGCAGACCCGATATGGTCAGTGCGTTGGGCGTGAATATTGCGCGCTTGAAATGCTGGCTATTCGCATTCGGTGCGATGCTTGCGGCAATCGGTGGCTTGATGGCAGGGCCGATTACCTCGGTGCAGCCAGGTATGGGTGAGCCGGTCCTAATCATGACGTTGGTAGTGATCGTTACCGGCGGCATTGGCTCAATCCGCGGGGCCTTCTACGGCGCGATGATCATTGGAATTGTGGATACGGTGGGCCGAGCATTCTTGCCCATGCTGCTGCGCGAGATCTTCGAGCGTTCGGTGGCGCAAGCGGCCGGTCCGGCCTTGGCTTCCGTCCTCATCTATCTTTTTATGGCCTGCGTTCTTGCGTTGCGCCCAAATGGGTTATTCCCGGTGCGTCATGGCTGAATCTAAGTTGAACTTTATTCGCAGGCATTGGCTGCCAGCATCGCTAATTATTGTGCTGGCGCTGCTGCCCTTGGCCGCCAACGCGTTGGGGCAGGGCTACTACATCACCTTCGCCAGCCGTGTCTTGGTGATCGCTATTGCAGCAGTGGGCTTGAACCTGGCGTTGGGATACGGGGGTATGGTGAGTTTCGGTCATGCACTCTATGTAGGGCTAGGTGCTTACGTGGTGGCAGTTATGGCGGAGGCTGGAGTGCAGTCGGGGCCGCTACAACTTGTGGTCGCACTTGCTGCTGGCGGAATGCTCGCGGTTGTGCTTGGCGTGGTCGCGCTGCGCACTAGCGGAATCGCTTTCATCATGATCACGCTCGCCTTTTCGCAGATGTTTCTCTATGTCGTCATTAGCCTCAAGCGCTATGGTGGGGATGATGGTATGGCGTTGGCTTCGCGTAGCGACTTGTTTGGTCTGTCGGTGGAGGGGCCGATGCCGTTCTACTACCTCATTCTTGCGTTTCTCGCTGTGGTGCTTACGGGCGTAGCCCTCATTTCGCGATCCAGTTTCGGCTGGATCTTGCGAGGCAGCAAACTCAACGCACGTCGAATGGCGGCTTTAGGCTACCCGGTACTCCGCTACAAGCTCACGGCTTACGTCATTTCAGCGATGGTCTGCATCGTCGCAGGATTTCTGCTTGCAAATCTGTCGCGCTTTGCTTCCCCTTCGTACATGCAGTGGTCGCTTTCCGGGGAACTGATCGTAATGGTCGTTCTGGGCGGAGCCGCCACGGTATTTGGCCCACTCTACGGAGCGATCGTTTTGTTGGTGCTGGAGGAGCTACTCGCCAACGCGGTGCTCCCACTGCCTATGGGTGCTAATTCATTCATCCGCTCCCATTTCATGGGCCTCATAGGCATCTTCATCGTGTTGATGGCAATGGGCACGCGGCACGGTATATCCGGCTTGATGTCGCGGAAGGTGGGCGCATGAATGAACTGCTCACCGTTGAAAGGCTAGTGAAAAACTTTAGAGGTGTGCGTGCCTCTGATGAAGTGAATTTCGATGTAAGACCTGGAGAAATCCACGCTGTGATCGGCCCCAATGGTGCTGGCAAGACCACCCTTATCAACCAGCTCGCTGGGGAGATCGCACCGGACTCGGGGCGCATTTTGCTCAATGGGCATGACATTACTCGGGAATCGCCGCAGCGTCGCGCAGCATTGGGCATGGCTCGGTCCTATCAAATCACCGCTGTCTTCGATGATCTTGATGTTCTGGAGAACGTCTCGATGGCCGTTTTGGCGGCGCAACGTGGCCACGGCATGCGCTTTTTTGACGATGTCGCGCGGAATCTCGCAGTTACCGAGCCGGCACGCGACGCGATCAACATGGTGGGTCTCGCGTCCATGATGACTCGCCGTGCAGGTGACTTGGCGCATGGGGCGCGGCGACAACTCGAACTTGCGATGGTCATGGCGACCAAGCCCCGCATCATGCTGCTAGACGAGCCAATGGCTGGCACAGGTCCTGGCGAATCGCGTGAAATCATCCGACTACTGCAGCGCATTCGTGGCAGCGCCGCGATCGTGTTGATCGAACACGACCTGGAGGCAGTTTTTGCGCTTGCCGACCGAATCAGCGTGCTTGTGTACGGCAAGGTGATAGCCACCGGAAACTGCGACGAGATTCGCGCCGATGAAGCCGTCCGCGCGGCGTACATAGGCGATGAGGAGGGCGTTTTATGAGTCCGTCTCTTGTTAACGCGCGAGAACTTGTTGCGCACTATGGGAGCAGCAAAGTGCTGTTCGGAGCAAGCCTGGATATTCAGCGCGGCGAATTCGTCACGCTACTTGGGCGTAACGGCATGGGCAAGTCCACATTGGTTAAGGTCCTACTCGGTATGCTTCCTCCGACCAGCGGCTCGATTGTTTTCGATGGCGTCCAAATAGCCGGGCGACCGGACTACGAAAATGCACGCCGGGGAATAGGGTTGGTCCCCGAAGGACGTGGAATTTTCCCTAATCTAACCGTACGGGAAAATTTGCTCGCCACGGAAATCCGCCGCGAATCGCTTGTCAGTCCATGGACGCTCGAGCGCGTGTACGGCATGTTTCCACGTCTTCGGGAACGTGAGACAAATTTGGGCAGCGACCTTTCCGGGGGCGAACAGCAGATGCTGGCCATCGGCCGCGCTCTGATGACCAACCCGAAGCTCTTGATCCTTGACGAGGCCACCGAAGGCTTGGCTCCGCTTGTGCGCCGGGAGATCTGGTTGTGTCTGAAGCAGATCAAAAGCGAAGGTCTGACCATGTTGGTGATTGACAAGAATCTCAAACCACTCTTGCACCTGGCTGATCGCCACTATGTGATCGACAAGGGTAGCGTCGCATGGACAGGAACCTCTTCGCAGCTGCAGGCGGCGCCGGAAATACTGTCCCGCTACCTGAGCATGTAACCGAATGACAAGATAACTGGAGTAACGATGAAAGTAACAATGCAGGACATTCGCGGCGTGGTGGGTATCGTACCCACTCCCGCAACCTCAGATGCGGGCCACTGGAGCGCCACGCAAACTGTCGAGCTGATAGAGACTGAGAAGATGGTTCGCACGGTCGTGGATGCCGGTGTGGATGTGATCATGACAACAGGCACTTTCGGCGAGTGCGCAACCCTGACGGCCGACGAACTACGTACGTTCGTGCAGACCGTCGTCCGCACCGTCGGTGGCAAGCGACCCGTTTTCGCCGGTGTGACCACGCTGAACACCCGCGACACCATCACACGAGGTCGTGAGTTGGTTGAAATAGGTGCTGACGGGCTGTTCGTAGGTCGCCCTATGTGGCTGGCCATGGATGACAAAGCAATTCTCCGTTTCTACCGCGATGTAGCTGAGGCGCTCCCTAGGGTGCCGCTGGTTGTCTATGACAACCCGTCGGCCTTCAAGGGGAAAATCTCACGTGAGGTTTACCGCGCGTTGGCGGAAATTCCAGAAGTGGTAGCTGCCAAGCACGTAGGTGGGCCATCGCTGGTACCTGACCTGCTTGAAATTGGCCACAAAATCCGGCTGCTCCCTTTGGAAGTGGACTGGTGTTCGCTGGCGCGTGAATATCCAGAGCAAGCGCAGGCTTGCTGGTCGGGCGGAGTGGCATGTGCTCCGGCGCCCTTGATAGCGCTACGGGATGCGATTCTTGCCGGCGAATGGGACAAGGCCCAAGCGATCAGCGAGAAGGTGACCTGGGCTGTCCAAGCCATGTTTCCGGGCGGTGACATGTCCAAGTTCATGGACTACAGCATCCAATTGGGTCATGTGCGCTTCGAGGAAGCCGGGCTTTTCAAGCCAGGCCCTCCTCGCCCACCCTATTTGGAAGCACCTGAAAGTTATGTGGAAGGCTCGCGTGTCTGCGGTCGCCGGTGGGCGGAATTGCAGCGCGAGTTTGCCCTAACCTGATCACTAGGAGAAAAGCATGAGCACCAATCCCAAGATGCCGGCTAAATCGCTGGCGACGTTTGACAAGGACCTGGCTGAAGTGTCGATTCGCGGCCAGTGGCAGTACGACGAGATGCTCGAACGCCTGATCGACGGCCCCAAAACAACGGCTTTGCCAATGTTGTGGAAATGGGACGTGGTCCAGCGAAAGCTGATGGAAGCCTGCGACGTCATGGAGGAAAGTTTCACCGCCCGGCGGAATCTGTCTTTCATCAATCCCGGCCTTGAGCGTGGTGGCACGTCTCACACCATTCTGGCGGGAATGCAGGCGGTTAAACCGGGAGAGGTGGCGTGGGCGCACCGCCACCCCATATCGGCGCTGAGGTTCGTGATGGACGGCGACCCCAACCTGTTTACTGTTGTCAACGGCGAGGTCCTGCCGATGGAAACGCATGACCTGGTGTTGACGCCAGCCTGGACCTGGCACGACCACCATAACGAAGGCAAGAGCTTGGGTGTATGGCTTGATGTGCTGGATGTCCCCTTGATGCTGTCGCTCGGCCAAATGGCCTACCAGCCATTGGGAAACACTACGCAGCCCATGCGGTCCGAACGGCACGAATATTCGAGCGAACGCACGGGCATCGTCCGCCCGATGTGGGAAAAACCCGTTGGTGGCGCATTGCCCCGCCGTTATCCTTGGGCCGACGTCAAGCGGCAACTGGATTTGTTTTGTGAGGGTGGGCCAGCCAGTCCCTATGACGACGTCATTCTTGAGTATGTGGATCCGACGACGGGCGGCTCGACCTTGCCCACCCTTCGCTGCTGCGTACAGCGGCTGCGCATCGGCTTTGTCGGCCGGCAGCACCGCCGAACCGCCAGCACGGTTTACTACGTCATCGAAGGGGAGGGCAGTACGCGTATCGGCGACACCGAACTTCACTGGGGCCCACGCGACGTTTTTGTAGTGCCGACATGGATGTGGCATGAGCATCGGTCGCTTGGCCAAGGCGCGACGCTCTTCAGTGTTAGCGACGCGCCCGTGATGGAGGCCGCGCAGCTTTATCGCGAGGAGCCCGAGTCGCAGGTTGGGCGTCATCCTTCTCCGCCACCGCCCCTGCACGGTCATGTCAAGTCGGGCGCTGCACCGTTCGCTGGACGCAAGGAGTAAACAATGAGTGATCAATTGATGCAGCAGCGTGTGGTGGACTTGTACACCCGGTACGCAGAAACCCTCTGTGATCTCGATATTGCACAGTGGCCCGAATATTTCACTGACGATTGTCTTTACCGGATCGTGTCGCGTCCCAACCATGACCGGGGCCAGCGCATTGGTCCCATGTTTGCGGAAAATAAAGGCGCTTTGAAGGACCGGGTAGCAGCAATTCAGGGAACGCTTGTTTATTCCGCTCGCAGCCTGACGCACATCTTGAGTGGCGTGCGCGTGGTTGACGGCGACGAAGCCGCTTTGCGAACGAGAAGCATGTTGGCTGTGTATCAGACGCTGGTGGACGGCACAACTCAATTGCAACTTGTGGGCCGCACGTATGACGTTGTCGACGCACGTGGGGCTGAATTGAAATTCCGTGAACGGGTAGTGGTATTTGATACCGAACTGCTCGCCGGCGCACTGGTCTATCCCGTTTAAAGGACTGAATATGAATCAACCATGCCCCCACGTCAACGCAGGCTCCGCAGATGTAGCCGCAACCGAAATGCGGCCAATCAAGATTTGGCCGCGTGAGGACAGTTCTCGAATCCCGCTCTGGGTCTATACCGACCAGGACAATTACCGGCGCGAGCTGGAACTCGTTTTCTACGGTCCGCACTGGCACATGGTCGGCCTGGAAAGCGAGATTCCCAATCCAGGCGATTTCAAGCGCGCCACTATCGGCGAACGGACGGTAATCGTTACCCGTGCTGAAGACGGACAACTCAGCGTACTGCTCAATAGCTGCGCACACCGCGGGGTGGAGGTCTGCCAGGCTGCCTATGGAACCCAAAAGGAGATCATGTGTCCATATCACCAGTGGACGTACGACCTCAAGGGAAATCTCATGGGTGTGCCGTTCAAACGCGGCGTCAAGGGAAAGGGAGGATTTCCGGCCGACTTCGATACGAAGCAGCACGGGCTTCGCACCCTGAAGGTCGAGAGCATCAACGGCTGCATTTTCGCCACTTTTGATCACGAAGCTCTCCCTTTGCGCGAGTACTTGGGCGAAGGCAATTACGAATACTTCACTCGCATCTTCAATGGCCGCAAGACTAAGGTTCTGGGCCACCAGCGGCAGCGGATCAAGGGCAACTGGAAACTCTACATGGAGAACATCAAGGATCCGTACCACGCCTCCCTGCTGCACGTTTTCCTGATCAGCTTCGGCCTGTACCGCATTGACCAAAAGGGCATCACTGTCACCGATGAGCGAACCCTGGCCCACAACGTATTCGCGTCGATCCGCAACACGGCAGATGAGACCAGCGGTACCGAAGAAATGAAGTCGTACCGCAAGGATCTCAAGCTTAACGACATGAATCTGGTATCCGCCTCCAAGGAATTCGATGACGATGTCACCATCCAGATTCAGACGGTGTTTCCCGATCTGGTACTTCAGCAGCAGGGCAACAGCTTACAGATGCGTTATGTCATTCCGCGTGGGCCTGATGAGTTCGAGTTGCAGTGGACCTATTTTGGGTACGAAGACGATAGCGAGGAGACTACGTTGCGCAGGCTGCGCCAAGCCAATCTTACCGGCCCGTCTGGCTTCGTATCAATCGACGACACCGAAGTTTTAGAGTATTCCGGCGCAGGCATCCGTCCAAACCCCTCGCACATAGCGGTGGTGGAACTGGGTGGACGCGAGGGCGCGGCGCCAGACGACGGCAACATGGTCACTGAAGGTCCAATCCGCGGCTTCTACGAGTATTACCGTCGCGTGATGTACGGGCAGGTGCGGAGTCCGCAGTGACCGGAAAACGGAAGTTAGACACTGTTAACCTTTTGGAGGAGGGCGGCCAGTTGCCCGAACTCGGCGAGAGCTTGGGCTTTCTCATCTGCGATACCGCCCGCTACGTCAAGCGGGTCTTGTACGCCCGGCTAGCGCCTTATGGCATTCCAGGCAGTTGCTGGTTCGTGCTGCGCGCGCTGTGGCAGCAAGATGGAGTATCACAGCGAGAGCTCAGTGCAACGTTGGGCATGGCGGAGCCAGCGCTGATGATGACGCTTCGTACGCTGGAGAAACTGGGGCTGGTTGCGAGAGTGAGAGACACCGCCGACAAGCGCCGCATGTTCCTCAACCTGACTGCTCACGCGCAGGGGCTTAAAAATGAACTTTTGGATGTCGCGAGCGAGGTCAACCGGTCTATGCACGCCGCGATGTCGGAACCACAGCGGCAGGCCATGATGCTGGGCCTCGCATCGGTGCACAAACAACTGGCTGAGGCCTGTGTGGACGTTGCTTCACCCGCTGTTGAGCTGGCTGTCAACGATGCTTCAACAGGCACAGTGGCCACAGTTCGGCCCCGCCCCGCGCTCCTCCGTAGCTCACTGATCCGAACCAGAGCGGCGACCTCAAACAACACGAAGGTAAATTGACCCTATGGAAACAACTTTTTCCAGCACGGTTTCAGCGAACATTGCATCCATTTTGCCGCGTCACCGTCAGCTATATGCTGGCGGAAAATGGATTGAGCCTCATGGCGGCTACCGGGACACATGGAACCCTGCCACCGGCGAGTCGCTTGGCCCATGTGCGGAGGCCGATGAATCCGACGTGCAGGCTATTGTCGAAATGGCGCAAGCAGGCTTTGAGGCCTGGCGCCAAGTCAAGCCACTAGAGCGCGCTGCGATGCTGCGCCAGATAGCGCAGGTGCTACGGGAAAACGCGGGTGAACTGGCTTTAATCGATGCTGCAAATTGCGGCAATCCTGTCAAGGAAATGGCAGGGGATGCACTCGCTGCGGCTGCTCAGGTGGAGTATTTTGCCGGACTCGTCACAGAGATAAAGGGCGAAACCATGCCCATGGGCGACGGCGTCGTGAACCTGACAGTGCGCGAGCCTCTCGGTGTCTGCGCGCGCATCGTTGCCTATAACCATCCCCTAATGTTTGTCGCGGGTAAGCTGGCGCCAGTAATCGCGGCGGGAAACTCGGCGGTGATGAAAGCCCCTCAGCAGGCGCCTTTGTCGACTTACCGCTTGATGGAGTTGATCGATGGAATTCTTCCCCCTGGCGTGCTGAATATTGTCACCGGCGGTGCGACTGCAGGACAAGCCCTCGTGGAGCATCCTTTGGTACAGCACGTCGCCCTTATTGGAAGCGTGGCCACTGGCCGAACCATCGCGCGCACCGCTGCGGAACAATTAAAGAAGATTTCGCTGGAACTGGGCGGAAAAAACGCCTGCATTGTGTTTCCTGATGCCAATATTGACGCGGCGATCCGCGGTGCTGTAGCTGGCATGAACTTTGGGTGGTGCGGTCAGTCCTGCGGTTCAACGTCCCGGTTGTTCGTGCATGAATCCGTGTACGAGCGTGTTGTCGAGGGCGTGCTTGCTCAGGTTCAGCACTTCCAGCCAGGCATGCCCACCGAGATGTCGACCACGATGGGCTCGCTTGTTTCCAGGGACCAGCTTGACAAGGTACTGCGCTACATCGATGTCGCTCACGCGGATGGCGCGCGCTTACTGCACGGCGGAAGGCGTTCGGAAAATCCCGCGTTGGCCAATGGCTTTTTCGTGGAGCCAACCATTTTCGATAAGGTTACTCAGGACATGCGCATCGCGCGTGAGGAGGTCTTTGGCCCCATTTTGTCAATCTTGAAATGGAGCGACACACAAGACATGTTGTCGCAGGTTAATTCGGTGGAATATGGGCTGACCTGTTCGATCTGGACCAGCAATCTCGCCAATGCTCACCTCGCCGCAGCACAGGTGCAGGCGGGTTACGTCTGGATAAACAACGCCAGCAGGCATTTCATCGGTGCGCCGTTCGGCGGCTACAAGCTTTCCGGCATTGGCCGGGAGGAATCGCTGGAAGAGTTGTTGCATTACACCCAGCTCAAGAACATCAACATCACGCTGGCGCCTTGAGTGCAAATCGCATTTCCCACGCGAAATGGCACGTAAAACTTAGATATCTAATCAAATACAAAAGGATCCAAACATGCTCACGATGCAAGAAAACGATTTGCTGTGCCGCGTAGAAGGGGACGCTCCCATGGGCCAACTGATGCGCCGGCACTGGACGCCGGTGTGTTTGCGGGAGGAGGTCTCCGAGCCCGATGGCCCGCCCGTACACGCGCGCGTCTTCGGGGAGGACCTAGTAGTGTTCCGCGACAGTGAAGGCAGTGTTGGTGTCATGGAAGAGTTCTGCCCTCACAGACGCGCATCGTTGGTCCTCGGCCGCAACGAAGAGGGTGGGTTGCGTTGTCTCTATCACGGTTGGAAGATGGACGTGAAGGGGAACGTGCTCGAGATGCCATCAGAACCGTGTGCCAGTGGTATGGCTGACCGGGTGAAACACAAGGCCTATCCTGTGTACGAATGGGCCGGTCTGGTGTGGGCCTGGTTTGGGCCAGCCGAATCGGTACCTGAGTTCCGCCCGCCCGCTTGGGCGCCGACGAAGGACGTGCGGGTCAGCATCGCCAAGGCAATCCTGCCCTGTAACTGGGCCCAGGTGCTCGAAGGAGCAATTGATTCGGCGCACAGCTCCAGCCTGCATTCATCTGACATGGTGCCAGCTCGAGTCGAGAGCGCTCAGGCAACAGACAAGACCTGGCTGCGGCCTTCAACAGACAAAGCGCCGCGCATGCAGGTGCAGCGAACCGGATATGGCTTCCGCTATGCGGCATTGCGCCGCCCGATTACAAACTCGGCCACGCACGACTACATACGCTCTACAGTGTTCGTTGCGCCGGCGACGGTCCTGATTCCGCCAAACAACCTGTACAACGTGGCGAACATCAACGTTCCCCGAGACGACATCTCCACCGCGTTTTACTTCATCGCGTGGGGGCACCCGGCACAAACGCCCGAAACCGACACGTGGCGTAAATTCCTGCGCCAGCAAGTGGGCGTTGACCTGGATCCTTTGTACAAGCCCCTGCGCACTCGCGAGAACATGTTCCTGCAGGACCGCCAGGCCATGAAGGCAGGTAACTTCACCGGCATCACCGGTTTCCCGAATCAGGATGTTGCCATGTGGGTCACGATGGGTCCAATCGCCGACCGCACGCGAGATCGTCTTGGCGCCAGTGATCTGGCGGTGGTTGAGTTCCGCAAGCAAATGCTGGATGCGGTGGGCGTATTTCAAGGTGGCGGCCTTGCGATCGGTACTGGTGCCGAAGCTGTGTCCCCTCAGGTGTGCGCTTTCCAGGCCATCGTGCCCAAAACTATCGACTGGCGCACCTACGACGCTCAGCATGTTTGGCAGGGACAGCAGGCGGTAGGCGATACCGCCTACCAAGTTAAAGCCTGAAGGAGACTTGATGACTAAACTTCAACTTTCCGTCGCTATGGGCGACTATGACCGTACACGCGCCCTATACGATGGCAGGGTGCAAATCGATGGCGTGGATCCCGTTTTCATGCTGTTGAATCCCGAAGAGATGTTCTTCCGCGCCATGCGCAGCCAAGACTTCGACATCGCCGAACTGTCCTTCTCCAGCTATCTGGTCAAACACTCGCGGGGCGAATCGCCGTACATCGCGGTTCCTGTTTTCCTGTCCCGGGCGTTCCGCCACACCTCCATCTATGTGCGTCGCGATCGCATCAAAACACCGGAAGACCTGAAAGGATGCCGCATTGGGGTGCCCGAGTACCAGCTTACCGCCATCGTCTGGGCCCGGGCGCTTCTGGAAGACGAGTACGGGATCAAGCCCTCCGACGTGACTTGGGTTCGCGGCGGCATCGACACCCCGGGACGGCCTGAAAAAATCAAGCTTGAACTTCCCGAGAATGTACGCCTCGAAAGTGCACCGGAAGGGAAAACCATCACGGAGTTGCTTGATGAAGGTGAAATTGACGCGTTCATCGCGCCTCGTCCGCCAGGCGTGCAGGCGCTGCGCAATCCAAATGTGGGTTGGCTTTTCGATGATCCCACCGCCGTAGCCAAAGATTTCTACCGCCGCAAACGCGTATTTCCAATCATGCATGTGGTGGGAATTCGCAATGCGCTAGCGCGGCAGCATCCTTGGCTACCTGGCGCGGTAGTGAAGGCGTTTACGCAGTCGAAGGCTGCGGCGGTGGAAGCATTGGGCGACACCTCGGCTACCAAAGTGACTTTGCCTTTTGTCGAGGAGCAGTTGCACGCTGCGCGTGCGCTAATGAGCCAGGATTATTGGTCCTATGGTGTTGCCCAAAACCAGCCAACGCTGGAAACATTCCTGCGCTATCACCACTCCCAAGGCCTGTCGCCTCGGCAGGTGCCTCTGAGCGAGGTTTTCCATCCGGCTACGTACGAGAGTTACAGCATTTGATTGCGCCATGAACGACAACACTGAACCCGCATTGATGCTACGAATTGAGCGCGCAGCTCTGGTCGCTGATGGCATACGCAGTTTCGACCTGGTCTCGCCGTCCGGACAGTTATTGCCTGCATTTACTCCCGGTGCCCATATCCGTGTGCGCACACCCGCCGGTGGAGTGCGTAAATATTCGTTGTGCAATCATCCCGACGAGCGCAATCGCTATGTGATTGCGGTCAAACGTGACGCCTCTGGACGGGGTGGCTCGATCAGTATGGTTGACAGTGCGGCGGAGGGGGACGTAGTCGCGGTGTCTGAACCGGAGAACGCTTTCAGGATGTCCCGTGGCGCGCGCAGTTATCTGTTCATTGCAGGCGGCATTGGCATCACACCCATTCTGTCCATGATCCGGTCACTGCAGGGATTGGATGCCAAATGGCAATTGGTTTACCTCACCCGATCACGTGCGATGACCCCTTTCGTTGAGGAACTCAAGGAGTTGGGAACAGGCAACCAGATCCGGATTCACCACGACGAAGGTGATCCGGGACGTGTTTTGGATCTCTGGCCATGGCTCGAGAAGCCGCAGACCGAACAGCATGTCTACTGCTGCGGTCCGCGCCCACTGATGGACGCGGTCAAAGACATGAGCGGGCACTGGAATGCCGGCCGGGTCCATTTTGAAAGTTTCACCGACGGATCGGTCGCGCGAAAGAACGACCATCCGTTCACCGTTCATCTCTCACGGTCGGGCAAGACGCTTCAGGTGGCGGTGGGCCAGTCCATCCTCGAGGCTGCTCGGGCCGCAGGTGTGAAGGTTGCTGCCTCTTGCGAAAGTGGCACCTGCGGTACGTGTCGCACGCGATTGCTCTCTGGTCAGGCGGACCATCGGGATATGGTGTTGATGCCCGAGGAGCAGACATCGCAGATCATGGTATGCGTCTCGCGCGCCCAAGGCGGCGAATTGACGCTAGACCTGTGAGCAAAACGCCTATCCGAATAGGCGTCATCGGGCTGGGCCGTGCGTTCAGTTTGATGCTTCCAACATTCTTCTACGATCCACGCGTGAAAATCGTGGCGGGGTTCGACACGCGTGAAGAGCCTCTGGGTCAGCTGGCTTCCGATTTTGGAGCCGCTACGCATCGCGCTGTCGAAGCACTTTGTAGCGACCCCGAGGTTGAAGTCGTGTACGTGGCTAGTCCGCACCAGTTCCATGCGCAGCACGTAGAGTTGGCGGCTCGACATGGCAAGCACGTGCTGCTCGAAAAGCCCATGGCATTGACGCTTGCCCAGTGCGACGCAATGATCGCCGCTTGCGAACGCGCGAATGTGCAGCTAATCGTTGGCCACTGCCACAGTTTCGACGCACCCTACAAATTGGTCCGCGATCTAGTGGACAGTGGCGAGTGCGGCGCAGTCCGCATGATCCATGCCCTGAACTACACAGACTTTCTCTACCGTCCGCGACGCCCTGAGGAGTTAAACACGCAGGAGGGTGGCGGCGTTGTGTTTAGCCAGGCGGCGCATCAGCTTGACATCGTGCGCATGTTGGCCGGCAGCCCGGTCATACGCGTGCGCGCTGCAACGGGCTGCTGGGATGAAGCGCGCCCTACTGAAGGCGCTTATGCCGCCATGGTGTGGTTTGCCAATGGCTGCTTTGCATCCGTGACGTACAGTGGATATGCGCATTTCGATTCTGACGAGTGGTGCGACTGGACCTCGGAGATGGGGCGCGCGAAACCTCCCGAGCGACATTCTCAGGCCAGACAGCGGTTGGCGCAGATCGGCACTCCGGCAGATGAAGCGGAGCTGAAGGCGGCAACGACCTATGGTGGGCCCAAGTATCTTGACGTGCGGGCCGAGATGCCACCGCGGGCATACCAGCACTTCGGGCCGGTGATCGTAAGCTGCGAGCGTGCGGATATTCGGCCGGTGCCCGATGGTGTATGGATTCATTCCGACCGTGAGCGACGAAAAATCATCCTGCCACCATCTGCCGTCCCTCGTGCTGAGGTCATTGACGAGCTGTACGGCGCTTTGCGCCATGACATAACACCGCAACATAGCGGAATTTGGGCGCGAGGTACGCTCGCTGCATGCTTGGCACTGCTGCAATCCAGTACTTCGCAGGCAGACGTCCTACTTTAGATCCTATGCAAGAATATCCATCATGAGTGCAAAAAGGGAACGACCTGAAGGCGAAATGACGGATCGCGTCCTGCGACATTGGCACGAAGCTGTCCCGAACGATAGGATGGCACATTTGATAAAGGACGCAACGCGCTGCTTCCTGCGCGCTCTGCAGATCAGGCTAGCCCGTCACAATGTGCAGCTTGGGCACTGGACTTTTCTGCGAATTTTGTGGTTGCGCGATGGCTTGACTAAGAGGGAGTTAAGCATTGAAGCCGGTCTCATGGAGCCCACTACTTTCGTAGCACTGAGAGCTATGGAGTCGCTTGGCTATGTCACGCTAGAGCGCAGAGGAGAGAACCGAAAAAACATCTATGTTTTCCTGACGCCTTTGGGTCGAAATCTCAATGGAATTTTGGTCCCGCTGGCCGAGGAGGTCAACGCAATTGCCTTGAGGGACGTGCCAGCGTCCGATGTCGCAGCGACACGAAGATGCCTTCTGAGTGCGATCGAAAATTTATCGCGTGACGAGATGCTCCCAATTGGGGATAAGAATGTTACTGGAGCGGATGTTTTGTTTAGGGAATGAAGTCATAAATCGCGAGTGCCTTCTACCCCATTGAGACACCAATAGCTATTTCTATCGCTGCGGTGCAACTCTCGAGCAGCGCCTTCAATGCCTCAAGTTGACGACTTCGATATAGACTTATTCCGCTTCTCGAAGCGCCGTGAATGCTTCGCTAACGTCGTGCATTTTGTACGTGCCGTTGTATGAGTTGCTGGCTATCGACAATATGTACTTCTCGTTAACCAGCATCGTTTATTTGCCATCACCAAGACATTCGCCCTGAGTAACGCTGGAAATTCGCAATGAACAGCTCGACAAAACGCTGACTATTTTTGCCAAAACCTGCGCTCATGAGCGGACCGCCAGTGGCCTCCGCTTTCAACTCTTGAATCAGCCGCTGAGCACGTGCCTCATCCCACCCAATCCGGCCAACGCTCATGCGAGCAAATATGCTCGTCGGGTTGTTAGCCATAGACTGTTCCAAACTTTCCTCACTGTTTTCCTCAAGACTAACGAGTGTTGCCGCCGACCGAAAACTGACCATCTAAACCTAGTAGTGCCGACTCAAAATTGACCAGGGTGTTCAACTGGCCTGCTGAAATATTCAGCAGGAGAGCAAGATGAATCGCCCCGGGTTTCGTGGAGGCCAGTTGGTTTAAGTCGAGACCTCTGTCTCGTTCTTCCCGGCTAGCTGCCGGTAGTAGTTCACCTCAGCTTCAGCCGGTGGAATATATCCAATCGAGCTGAG
>JACCDX011051346.1_pt1 | contig 17516 bp, 16 predicted proteins | sample 7449681 | NCBI WGS metagenome assembly JACCDX01 (sample SAMN15323450, study PRJNA562643) | freshwater metagenome | isolation source: river surface water | place: USA:Blue River Watershed | collected 2017-08-18
ATCAAAGCGAAACTGAATGGATAAGAAGCGATTTAAAAGATATAATTGAATTCATTAAAAAGAATTTTTAAAAGAGCTTAAAAAACTCTTTTTTTGTTTTTTAAAAAATATCATTATACTTTGTTAAATATTTTATTATTTATACTTATATGACTATTGAAATAATAAAACCAACCAAACAAGCTAAACCAGCTAAAACAAGAAAAAAAGCACTACAAAAAGATTATATAATCAAAAAAGCAAGTGCAGTTTCGCAATATCTACAATCTAATCAATCAACTAGAGAAATAGCGAAAGCAACTTGAATTGCAAAATCAGTAGTACAAAAAGCAGTAAACCAAGAAGTAAAACAAAACTTAAGTACTTATAAAGATATACTAGACGATGCAAGAGAAAATATATCTAGTATGATAAAAGATATTAAGGACAATAAGGGCAATTTAAAATATACAAGCAATCAGGACATATTAATTGTTACTGAAATTGCGCTAAAACATCAAAAACTTGTCAATATGATAGAATGAGTTTCTCCAGAGTGAGATAAGAAAAACACTCCAAACATAATAAACATACAAGTAAACAACTACAAAGATACTGAATAAAGTATCTTTTTTCTTTTATACAAGCTAAAACACTTAACATAAGCTTACTTATGTGTACCAATTACAGTAGTTTAATAGCTTTAAGATAGTACAATCACACAAAGTACTATTTAAATGAGCTATAAAGAGTGATAGAATAGTACAAGCTATATTGATAGGTAAAGAGTAGCAAACACACGATAGAACTAAAATAAATATGTATATAGAAAGGATAGGCGGTGGGTATGAAGTCGACAAGTACTTTCTTTGTATGTATGTACTATACCTAATCCCTATTTTCAGTATTTTTAGACTTTTATCCCTATTACCGATTTTCAGAGTTTTCTGACTTTTATTACAAAAATAATTCGTGTTGTATTAAAAGCAACACCTATAAAAGACAGTTTATTTGATTACAAAGGAGAGAAGTGGAAGATTTGTTGTATTATATAAGAAAGAGAGAGTAGCGACTTTAATTTAGTAGTTAGTTTTATTGATTGTGTTCTTGATAGTTAATGATTTTATAAGTTTCTTTAAAAGAAATACTGGTTGTGTTTAAAAGAAATGTAATTTGCTTTAAAAGCAAAAAAAAATATACTTGTTTTGAGGACAAAATATATTCTTTTATGTGTTTAATATATGAATTATTATAGTAAAGTCAAAAATAAAAAGATAGATAGGTCACAAGAGATATGAATACTAAAATGAGATATTTTGCTTTTAGATAAAGAATGAGTATATGCAGAGCCTGATGTATGATATAAGTTCAAAATTAGATTAAATAATGATAAAAAATTTATGAAAAAACTTAGTGATAGGAGTATGAATATAAGAATTAAGAAAAACCTTTCATTATTAGAAAAAGAGTTACTTCTTGATATTTTAGACTATATTGATGATGAAAACACTATAAATTTCCAAGCTATTTCATCTGATTATGAATATGCAGCAAGTAAAATGAGTAAAGTTAAAAAACTATTAGCTGAAAAGGGTATAATAAAAAAAGATTGAAATGTATATTACTTAAATCCTATGATTTGATATAAATGAACAGATATATCTCAAAGATTGCTACTTATGTTTGAAAAAGAATTTTATAGATATTGAGTTAATGTTACTACTAAATTTTAAAATATGAAACTAGAAGAAGTAAAAAATTATGAAGAGCTATTAGAATATACTGAATATATAAGAAAGGCTATTGTATGGTGTATGTTTAAAGATAAATTCTTAACAAAAGAAAGAAAAATAGAAATATATTGAACTCTATTAAAAGACTTACAAGATTTATGCTTTAAAAGAATATACCCAGCTATATGATACTATAATTGATGAATAGAGTGATATACCATAGATATGGTTAAAGATGTTATAAGGTGGGTAGAAGATGAGTTAATTTTAGAATGATACTTATGATTATATTCTATAAGAATTAAATAATGGAAAACATAATTTTATCAAAAAAACAAGTAGAAACACTCAAACACTTCTTTGATATGAGTGTACAAGGTAAAGATAAAAAAGATAGAGATATACTTATAAACGATTTACTCTATGGTTGATGAGCGAGGGGGTGAAAAAGTTTTTTAATTTGAACTCTCTTATGAATATGTATCGCTGCTTTCCCTAATAGTCAGTGGCTGATAGCTCGTATTCGTTTAGCTGACCTTAAATCAACTACCCTAGCAACCTTTTTTAATGTAATTAAGAAACTTGGATATGGAGATTGAGCTTACAAAGATAATATTCGTGAAGAAAGACACCTAGCATTTGATAATGGAAGTAAACTCTTCGTATTTCAAGTAAATGAAGAGCCATCTGACCCTAATTTCGATAGAATTGGGTCGTATTCTTTGACTTGAGCCTTCTTAGATGAAGCACAGGAAATGAGTAATATCGTTCGTGATATCTTATTTGGTCGTTTATCTGAAACAAGTGGGTCGTTTGTAAGGAAATTAGACCAAGATATGCTTCAATATAAGCCCGAACAACTTGACACTTCCTTTGATATTAGGATTAAAGTAGTTTGAGAAGCTGTATTAGACCCAAAAGACAAAAAAATAGATGATAGTTTAGTAAAAGAAGTAGTTCAAGATGGTCAATATACCTGTTATATCACAGATTACTATGACCTACATATCCCTTATAAGTGTAAAGCTATTAGAAAAGCAAGTTCAGGAGCTAAAGTATATGCTTCTGTTACTTTTACTTGGAATTTTAAAGGAATAATCTTTAGTTCGTGTAATCCTTGAAGAAATTTTACTCGTATAGACTTTTGGAAACCTTATAAAGAGTGAAATCTACCAATAAATAGGAAATTTATCCGTTCTTTAGTAACCGATAACCCTTTTGTACCTGAGAGTTATATCCAAAACCTAGATAATCTTCCCGAGAATAATATAAACAAACAAAGACTACTGTATGGTAACTTTGATTATGATGATGACCCTTGATATCTCTTTTCTCCACAGCTTTTAGATACGATGTTTAAAGACAAGGAAACAGAATGAGCTTATTATCTAACAGTAGATGCCTCTTGAAGCTGAGATGATGCAACTACAATCTTTCTTCGGAAAGGATTAACAGTGCTTCAGGTTATCAAAATAACTAAAGATATGGCTTCTTATGCTGATGATACGAAATATAACCTTGCTAAATCAAAAATACTTGAACTAAAATCTCTTTACTCTATACCAATAGAGAATATTATAGTTGATGAAACCTGAGTTGGGTATGGTTTCGTTCAAGAATTAGGGTGTAGAGGTTTTATATCAAATCTTTCTCCTATCCAGCCTTATGCTAAGAAATACCTAGAATATCTAAAGAGAAACTACATAAATCTCAAAACACAGTGTTATTTTGCTCTGCAAAAGTTCATTATTGATGGTAAAATCAATGTTATCTGTTCTCCTGAAATAAAAGCTGAGCTTATAGAAGACCTAATGGCTATAAAACAAATTAAAATGGATATGGATACCAAAATTCAACTCTGCTCTAAGGCTGAAATGAAAAAAGAACTAGGAAGAAGTCCTGACCTCTGAGATTGACTAATGATGCGTTTATTTTTTGTTATTAAATGATACGAAACCTGAGATTTTATGGAAGATGAAATGGATTTTGAAGAAAAAATAGAAAGAAAAAAGACAGAACTTGATAAAGCAGTTGAAAAAATAGGAGAACCGATTGACAATGATGAAAATGATGGTATAGAATGAGCCTTTTAATGTCAAAATAAAATAATTTGCAATTTATGTAGAAAAAGTATTATATATTTGTATATGTTAACATACTATTTATGATAAATGATTTACTAAAGGCTTCCTGAATGACAGAGGAAGAGATAAAATCACAAATTAAAGACGAATACGACCAATGATACTTTCTTGCACAAGCAATAAGACCTGAATTTGAAGCTGAAACTAAGCTATTTAACTACGAAAAGAAGAATAAAAAGAAAATAGGAGATAGTACAGTATTTAATGTACACTCTGCTATGATGGCTCGTGAGTATGTAAACAAACCTACTAGTAAATTTATAGGTGGATATGCTCAAAACAATGTAATAACTCAATTAAATTCAGCACTAGATACTGATTTTAATACAGCCTATATGGAAAATCTTATTTATCAATGGAAACACGATAAGTTCCTAAGATGAATGGGTATTATTATTCGTAATGGTTGGAATTGAGATATAAAGACCCCTACATTTGAAACTATTGACCCTAGAGTGGCTATTTTAGACCCTAATGGAGATTATACTAGTTGAGAATATGGGTTTTTTTGATTTGAAAAGCTAGAATATCGGAAAAACATAGAAAAAGGAGATTACGAGAATATAGACCAAATCTCTAAAGCAGGTACTCAAAGTGAAGCAAGAAGACTTAAGGAGCTTGAGAACAAGACTTGAGTATCAAGTAAATCAATAGAAAATCCAATAATTGACCTGTATTATCACTTTTCTACTTTTGGAGAACAAAGAGCAATCGTTTGTACTTCAAATGATAGACAAAACATAGTAAAAGTAATACTACTTCCTAAATTAAAGAATGGATTAGTAGCTTTTGATGATATATTGGCTGTAACTTATCGGAAACCAAGAAGAAATAATCCTTATGGAGATAGATTTGCTCGTTATGCTTGAGATGTACAAATTCTTAAGTCATTATTAGCTGAATTAAGGCTTGAAAAGATAAAAATGGGTATGTACCCTATGTATCTTGCAAACACTCGTTATATCAAAAATCAAAGCGATTTAACAGTAGGTTTCAACAAACTAATCCCTGTTACCCCACTTGAATGAGAACCATTAGGAAATGCACTTCAACCACTTCAAAAAGACCTTAATGTAGACCACTCATATTCACTTGATGATAGCTTAGATAGACAACTAGAAGCAAGTACCAGTATTGGTAGAATAGCACAAGGTTCATCTACTGAAAGAAGAGAAGCAGCAACTACGAATAAACTCGTTCAAGACAACACCGATATTAACTTATGACTATCAGAAAAGATAGATGCAATAGGATTTGAGAAACTTGTAAGAGTATGGCTTGAATGATACATAGCTAACTTTGCAAATGGAGATAAAAAAGTAGTTTTTGTAAGTAATGGTTCAGTTACACTTCAAAGAGAACTAAGAAAAGAAGATTTTCTTCCTACTAATCTTGTGAAGATTAAAATTGAAACTCTTACAGAAATTACAGAAAGAAAAGACAAGGATAGAATTGCATTTGGACAATTTATTTCGCTTTCACAAGCTATTCCTTGAAGAACTGAAACAGAAATTAAGAACACATATAGAGGATATATGAGAAGTATGGATATGAGTGAAGAAGATATAGAATTACAAATTGGACAATCTTCTCAAGAGATAATGGCATATACTAACCTTGACTTATTACTAAATTGAATATATTTAGATGTAAAAGACTACTATGAGCCTGATACACATCTTCTTATAACAAAAACAGCTCCAAGTAATCCACAAATAGAAGTTTATAGACAAGGATTACTAGAATTAAAGAGAGAAAAAGCAAGACTAGCTCTTGAAACACCACAGCAAGATATGACTTGAGTAAAAAACAATATGGTAGCTCAAGGAATGAGTATGGTATGAAATGAAGCACTAAAAGCAACTTAATTATTATTTAACCAACAAATATGGCAGTAAATAAAAAACTGAAAAAATATAAATTGTCTGATGAATTTGCAGAGCTTCTTAAAAAGTGTGAAAACAAGGCTGATACTATTAAAGATGAAATAATTGCTCTCTATAAAGAATGAAACATAGACAATACAATTAGATACAATGATTTTGATATGAGAGATGTAGAATTAAAGGTAATTCCTTTCTTTCTTGAAAACATTACATCTGATTTAGCAGAAGACTTGATAAAAGACTTAAAAGAAACAGAGAAAACACAAGAAAATTACCTTTGTCTTATCCATAATCACTATGGATTTGCTAATTCACAACTAAAATACACAGAATTAGACAAGAAAAGATTTGAAAGAAATGTACTTTTAGGAATATCACAAAGACTAGATAGATTGATAGGAAGTGATGACAAGGTAAAAAAAGAAGCACAATGAGCATTTTAGCTTATCTCTACTCCCTAGAAATAGGTGGTAGGATATAGGTTAAAACCTATGGCTGAATAAGCCCTTAACATATAACCATATTACATTATGGCTGAACTAAATGAAGAAACAGTTGATGTTTCTGATGTTAGTGGGGATACTGATACCCCTGATAACTCTGAAAACAGTGAGCTAAATACAAGCTCTGACAATAAGAAGTTTGATGTATGGAAAGAATACAAAAAACTCAAAAAAGAAGTTGCTATACTTAAAAAGTCTAAAGAAGTGGAAACTGATGAAGATGAAGAGTATGAAGAGGAAACTCCTAAAACTAAGAAAAGCAATGAATTAGACGAGGTAAAGTATGAAATATTCCTACTCAAGAACCCTGATGCAAGTGAATATGATGAAGAAATAAGAGATACACTCTCTGAATTTCCTAATATGTCACTTGAAAAGGCACTTGCTTATGCTAAAGCTAATTATACAAAATCTACAACTAAGAAAGATTTTACAACAAAATCTGCTCCACCTAAAAAAGAGTTAAAAGACTTTTCTAAGGAAGAAATCTTAGCTACAAAGGATAATAAAAAAATCCTAGAATGGTCAAGATTAAATGGTTTGGTAAGATAGTATAAAATAGAAGTATTATAACCAACTTTAAATTATAATACTAAAACTATGAGTAATGTACTAACTCCACTAGATATTGAAATGTGGACAGCTCAGACACAAGCTCTACTTGAAGAAAGGTCTATTTTTATGGACTTAGCTACAATGAGAGATGCACAAGGAAAAAAGAAAATTCATAACCCATATATGGTAAGAGGGCAAGTTGCTACTTACTCTGTTGGTTCAGATATGGTTGACCAAGATATCGTATCTATCGCTGATGATATGGATACATTTACAACTAAATATTACACATTTGTATACGATGAGATTAACTCTCTTGATACAGAATATGAAGTTGTAATGGGACAAAAAGAAATTGCTGCTTACCAATTATCTATGGATATGGAAAGAAGTTTCTTTGAAGAATATTCAAATGCTCAATTTGCTTCAGGAAATGTAACACTTTCTACTTCTAATACACTTACAACATTTGGAACTGCTATTGCAACTCTAACTAATGTTGGTGCTGATGATAGAGAAATCGTTACAGTAGTAGACCCTTTTACAAATGTTTCTATTCAAGACTATGTAACTACAAATGGTTTCCAAGTTTCTGATGAAACAATTAGAAGAGGATACAGAGGACAATTTGTTGGTTCAAGACTATATACTTCGTCTTCACTTATCGCTACAACAGCTTTACAACTAGCTACTAACCCAACTGCTAACGATACAGTAACTATCAATGGTGTTGTGTTTAAATTCGTTGCTACTCCTACTGATGCTGGAGATGTTGATATTGGTGCTAATGCTGCTGCTTCAGTTGCTAATCTAGTTGCTGCTATAAATGGTGGTGCTGGTGCTGGAACTGCTTACATCGCAGTTACTGCTGCTAATAGAGAACTTCTTACAGGAATTGTTGCTACAAACAACACTACTTCAGTTGGTCTAACTATGAGAGGATATAGAACAGTTTCATCTGCTCTTACAGCTGCTGCTGATGACTTTGATGCTGTTATCTCTAACTGTCTAGTTATGCAAAGAGGTGCTATTGATTTCGCACTTAGAAGTCCTGTTAAACTTGTTTCTGAAAAAGTTCAAAAACAACTTGCTACTAGATACAGTGCTTACTGTAACTATGGTAAAAAGACTTTCGCTGTTAATAAAAAAAGAATGTACAATGTAAAAGTTGTAGTTCAAGCTGCAGAAGCATAGTCTAATAGAGTTCCTATCTTATGATAGGGGCTTTATTTAGATTATTACTTAAGAAACTAATATGGAAATTAAAGTACTTCTTGTAGAAGAAAAATGAGAAAAAACAGTTAAAATACAATCACAATATATAAATCCACTTATTCACAAACACCTTTCAGGAAGAGAATTTACAAACGAAGAATTAGAGAGTTTTTGATATAAGAAAAAAGTTGAAGTTAAGGAAGAAAAGACTACAATTAAAAAGACAATTAAAAAATAACAAACTAATATATGGACATATCAGTAATACATAATTTAGCAAGAGAAATGGCTTGAGTAAGCTCTACTGACTTTCCTGATAGTAGATTACTTCTTTTTACTAACCTTGTAAAAGACAGTTTATGGAGTTATATTGTTACAGGAACAAATGAAGACCTTAATTGGGATATATGGGAAGTAGACAGTGGTAGTCTTGTAGTAGGACAAAGTGAATATGTTCTCCCTGAAGCAACTTTTGATGCAGAGGGGAATTTAAAAGTAGCTTGATTATCTATTTGTTATGATTGAGAAGAATATCCTGATGGAAGTAAAAAATATGTAAAAGCTAAAGAAGTTAAAGTAAACGATTTAAGAGAACATTGGAATTATTATGTGAACAATCAATCAAAACTTCAACCAATTTACTACATAGCTGACCAAAGTGTATTTATAGCACCTACATTAGACCAAGTATCTACGAGTGCTATTGAAGTAAGAGGAATTAAGACACTTATTGACTACGCAACAACAACAGTAGAAGCAGATATAAGAATACCTCGTTATTTACACGAAGTATGGGCTATGGGTATAGTTCCTTATATATGGAGAGCTAAACAAAGAATAAACGAAGCGCAAGAAGCAGAAAACAGATATAAAAACGAAAGAAACACACAAATCACAAACTTAAGAAATAGACATACGAATTGGTTTATGATGTATCCTGATGACACTTCAACTGACACATTATTTCCTAAAGGATTTTAATTATGCCAACTAAAGAATGGAATTTATTTTATAGATGATTAGGAAAAGATGATTTTATTCAGCAAGATGGAGAAGTACTTGAAATGAGTAATCTTGATTGAGTAAGAGATGGTTATGGTATCACACTTTGACTAAAGGCACAAAAGGCTTTTACAACAGTATCAGCACCTATAAATGTGTATGAATATCCAACTACAAATACACCTGACCTCGCAAGAAGTTTGGTTTTTTGTAGTAATGGGGAAATCTATCAAATGAATGCTTCAGATAACACTCCTGTCTATACAATGACATCTTCAAGAGTACCTATTGCTGCTTTAGAGTGAGTTCCTAAACTCTATGTGGTTTATAAAGATAGCCTAAGCGCAGATACTCTTAAACTAATGGAAGTAGACACTACTATTGGTATGTGGAATTGGACAATAGTAAATGAAACTTTTAACACAAACATTGGTTCACACTATGATATACCACCAATTATCAATGCAGAATGAGTATATTATGTATGAGTTGTTGGTTGATTAACAAAAATAAGCACACTATGAGTAGAAACTAACTACTCACTCGTTCATAAATATGTAACAGGATTAACTAGACATTGAACAACTCTGTACCTTTATTGTTCTGATAATACTTTAGCTCTTGTACTTGCTGGTGCTTTAACAGTATCTCAAACAGAAAAACTTGGATTTCTTCCTATTGATGCACAGCAAAATGGTGGAATAGACTATGTAAGAGCAAGAGATGGTGGTGTTTATCAAGTAGGTTGAGAAAACTCAGGAAACATAGCATACAAAAGAATATCAAATAGATGAACTGATAACAGTCAGTATTTAGAACTTTTAAACTTCAATAAAACAGATGATACAGGAAGTGGAATAGCTGTCTATCAAGATGATGTATTTTTCGTAAATAACTGAAATCAAACAAGTATAGTAAAATATGGAAATGTATATAATGGACTTCCATTTGGTTTACATAATATTCTCAGTAAGAATAATGCAGGAACAGCTATTGATGAGATTTATTGGTTAAGACAATTTAGAAACACTACTAAACTCTACTTTTGATACAAAGCTGGTGCTACTTACTGAGTAGATTATATAGACCTTGATGCACAAACAACTTACACAGATGGGTACTTTGTTACAGGAATATTTAGATGACCACCAAATAAGAGAAATCAACTCTCAGAACTTCGTTACACTACAAGTAACACAAATGGTGCTAATTACATAAAAATCTACAAAAGAATAAATAATTGACCTTGGACAGAAATAGTTACAGTAAATAACTCTACTGCTACGATTTCAAGAGATAAAATGACTATAAATGATGAATTTGTAGATTGTCAGTTTAAAGTAGAGTTTCATAATGATGATGGTGGAAGTGATAGACCTACACTACATCACTTAGAAATAGTTTATTCTATAATTTGAGAATAATGTACGATGAAAAGAAAGACCTCTACATAGAAGACTATACACTTGATATAAATGTAGAGCCATTTAAACCAAATGTAGTTCCTTGACTAAATGCTCCACAAATAAATGGAGATATTAGTGTAGAATAACTTGTATTTAGCATACAAATTATTATTATAATTAAAACTAACCTAAGATACTATGGCAGTTACACAAGAACAAATACAAGCATTTAAAAAATATGTTACTGATAACAAAATAGACACTAACACTCTTACTGATGCTGATGCGAAAGAATTCGTAGATACAGGAAGTATAGGTAGATATACTCAGCCACAACAAAAACAAGTAACTACTGATTTTAGACAAAAAGAGCAAGTTACTTCTTCTTTTAGACCTGATACGCAAACAGAGCTAGATAAGAAAGTTGCTGCAACACCAACACCTACTCCAATGAATGTAAACGAGCAAGGTCAAATAGTAAATGAAACTATTACCACAACAACAAAGGATTGAAAAGATACTTTTACTCCTGCAACTCAAACTATCACAACACCTACTACTCAAACAGTAACAGAAACACCTAAAATTGAGCCTACAACAACCGAAACTACAAAAGATGAACAAACACCAACACAAGAAGAAATACTTAATATAGAACAATTTAAACAAGCTGGTGGAACAACTAAAGAACTAGAACAACTAGTTGAAAACAGATATGGTGCTAATGCAACTGTGGTTGGGGATAAAGTAATTGCTGAAATAAATGGAGAAAGATTTGAGTGGAGTATAGATGAAGCTCGTAATCCTATTAAAAAATCACTTGGTAAGGTTGGTTCAATTCAAGAAACTTATGCAAATGAAAGTGGAATAGCTTATGATACTGCAACAGGTACTTTCAAGCCAAAAGATATATCTGAAGCTATGGATTTGTATGCTAAGTTTGGTAAAAATGTAAAAATAGACCAATCTGCAAGAGATAGTATTATTGGAAGTAAAACATTTGAATACCTTAGTAAATATAAGGGTGCTGATACAGATACTCTTCTTTTGGGTATGAAAGCTGATGAAATAGGAACTTCAGGAGAGGTTTGGGATAATCTTACTAAACTTAATGGTTGAGTAACAGCTGAAATGCTAGAAGCAAAGAGAAGATATGAAGAAGCTCTTAAATTAAGTAAAATCAAATCAAATCAAGATGTTTTAAAGGATAATTATACAGGAACTTCATCTTATGAAAGTAAAGTAGATGAGCTTAAGAAAAGTAGAGAAGATGTAGATAATAAGTATATTGAAAGACAAAAAGAAATACTTTGAGGATTAGCTGAAAGTTGGAAAACATATAAAGAGGGTAATCCTGAACTGGAAGCATTAAATGCACAAGTTACAGACTATGCTAACAGACTAGATGAAATAGAAACTCAAAAAAGAAAGACATTTAAAGAACTCAAAGCAGAATATCCAGCACTTAATAATGCTTCTCTTATGGAGCTTTACAGACAAAGAGTAGAAGACTATGATGATGAAGCATTTGCTGTACAAAGAGAATATAACAGGGTAAATTCAGCTTACAACTACAAGAAAGAACAACTTAAATGAGATTTTGAATACGAAACAACAAGAACTAACTTAGAATTAGGTCTTTTAAGAGATATGTATGGTGTTCAAAGATGAGATATATCAGAAGACATAACTGATGTAAGAACAGAATGAAGAAGACAAGAAGACATTGCTAGACAACTTACATTTAGAAAAGAAGATATAGCTAGAGAAGATAAAAGAATTGCAGAAGAAAGAGCTATTAAAGAAGTTGAATACGACAGAGCTATAAAGAGATGAGATTACGAATTTGCTAGAAATGCTGCTTATGAAATGAAAATGCTTGATTATAAGGCTTCACTTAATGAAAAGTATGCTGATACTATCAAGGCATTGGGTGGTAATAACTATGCAATTAAACAAGATTGAACTTGGGTAGTGTATGATGAAAAAGGAAATCCTGTTGGTTGAAATGGAGTAGAGGCTAACACAAATACTTCTAACTATTATGGTGGATTTAAGATATCACAAAATGCAGGAGATAAAAGCCCTAACGCAAAAGATACAGGATATAAAGGTTGAACTCCTTGAATAGACATAGCTATGCCTGAATGAACAGATGTGGTTGCAACAACTGATGGTAAAATAGTAAGACAATGGACACATAAAGATTATGGTAATCAAATAATAGTAGAAGATGCTCAAGGTAACCAACATATGTATTCTCATTTAAAATGAGCTTCTCCACTTAATGTATGAGATGAAGTAACTGCTGGTATGGTAATAGGAAGTAGTGGGAATACTTGATTTAGCACTTGACCACACTTAGATTACAGAGTGAAATGAACAGATGGAAAATGGACAGACCCAGCACCATTTATGTTTGCTTCTCAATGAGATACTTGATTTGGAATAACTCCTGATGAGTTAACTCAATTACAATCAATGAAGAATATAGGAACAACAGCTGAACAAAAACCTGAAGCACAAGCTCTTGAGAATAAATATATTAAAGCAAAAGACATAGCAAAAACACAAAGTAGAGAGTTTGCACTATTTAATAGACTTCTATCTGCTGAGTGAGCTAAACAAGGTGTTTCAAATGTAGATACAGAGTTATTAAGAGAGCCACTTGCTGATTATATTAAAACTTGAGATGATAGTTCAATTTTACTTGGAATACAATGAACTATTGAAAATTCTAAGAAAGACAGTAGTTTATGAGCTATAAATAAATATTTAGCAGTTAAAGATGGTACTAATACAATCCTAAACTATGTAAATGCAGTAGACCCTAACATATCTAAGGCTATTAAAAATGACATAGCTTGATTGGTATGAAAAGACACTGAAAGTGCTGAATATGCTTCTTTCTTAAAAAAATATAATATGGAAGAAGTATTAAGAGTAGCTGGTACTTCGTTTACTGATGCCTTTCTTAAAACTATTGGTAATATGAATATACAAGATAAAGATACTCCTGAATTAGTAAGAAGTAAAATAAATGCTCAATTACAAACAGAATTATCTTCATCTAAGAGAGCAAGAGATTTTGTATGACAAGATATTCTTGATAGAATTTATCCTTGATATTTTACAGAAACTCCAACAACAAGTGGTAGTTCATTTAAAAATGATTTATATAATGAAATAAATCAAACAGGTTGATTAAAATTTAACTTTTAGAATATGGTAAATGTATGAGATATTGCTGCTTTCTGAAGCTCTTTCTTTAGAAAAAAAGAACAAGCACCACAACCACAAAAGAACCCTTGATTTTACAAGGTTCTTTGAGTGAATACAGACGAAATAGACAATAAGGTAAAACAGGATATTGATAAAACAAGACAAGCAACAAGAACAAGACAAGACTTTAAATCAAATCTTCAAACTGTTATGAATGATAATGGTGTTGATTTTGATACAGCCTATACTGAAACATTAAAGGAATATAAAAGAAGATGATATATCATAGAATGACTAGACATAGACCAAGAACTATGATTATCACAAACTCCTAAGAAAGAGATTGAAGATATAGAAGAAGAGCCAAGTTCTGCATTATGAAAAGCTGTTGAAATGATACCTTGATGAGTTTGAAGTACACTTAAATGAACTAAAAATGTACTTTGATGAGCTGTTGCACAAACTAATGAGATTATAGGAAATACTCTATGATTTTTAGCTGATGTAGTTACTCCAAAGAAGCTAGAATGATTATGAGAATTTCTAAGACAAGAATGAGTTACAAAGAAAGAAGATATGCAAGAATTACTATGAGTAGACCCTGATAGTTTTACTACTAAGGCTTGAGAATTTTGAGCTGAAATAGGAACACTCTTTATACCTTGATGACAAGCTAAACTTGTTGCTAAGTTTCCAAATGCGGCAAAAAGTATTCAAACTCTTGCTACTTGATTTAATAATCTAGCACAGAAATCTCCTAAAATATACAGCGCATTAACTTCTGCACTTGCTAAATCTGCTGCACAATGAGCAGTATGAGCTGCTAAATTTGATGTGGTTTCACAGTGAGAAGTATCTCCTACTTCTGTTGCGCTTGGTACTGTATTAAATCCAGCATTTGATAAACTATGAAAGATAGCTATGTGATTTGCTGGGAAAGATGTAACAAGTGGTATGTATAAAGTAATTAAACCATCTACAAAACTAAATAATAAGGTAGTTAAACAAGATATGGATATTATTGCTTGAACACTTAAAGCAAACAGTAAAAGACCTGAAACAATATGACAGCTTTATGATGATTTAACAACTATTCAAAAAGACCTTTATACTAACCAAATAAATCCAGCACTTCAAGCAGCTTGAAAGACAGATGTTAAAGTTGGGTTATCTTGATTAGTAGATGATATAATTTGAAATGTAAAAGAAAATAAGACAGTAAAATGAAAACTCTTATCTGATGTATTTGGTAGATGAAAAGAAGCTAAACAATTTGCTAAAACAGTTGAAGATATAAGAAAAATGTGAGATTTAGACTTATTACAAGCTGAAACACTTAAACAATATACTTCTGCATTGGCTATGTCAGCAAAAGAAAATAAATGAATGCTTAATTCACTTCAAGAAGATTTTGTACAAAAACTAAATAAATCACTTTGAGATAAAATAGATGATTTAGTAAAAGAAGTAGATTGAGTTGGGGTAAAACAATTTAAAACAGAATATGGTGCAATTTCAAGACATTTAGATGCGCTTAATAGAAGAATAATAGCTGAAAATAAACTAAGTGGAGATACATTATTTAGTGGGTTATGAAAAATAGCTTGAATAAGAGATATCGCTCAATGAAATATTACACAATGATTAACACAAATATTGACTTGAAATATCTTAAAGATGTTAAAAGACCCTGATGAAATACTTAAAAATGTAATGAGAGAATTATATAGAACAGAAACTAAAAAAGCATTACCTAAACAAATAGCTCCTGTAATATCTTCAGAAGCTGGTAGGTTTTTAGATGAACTAACTAGATAATATGAGAACACCTATAACTACATCTTGGGGTAATAGAACAAAGCCTACTACCACTATGTCTACTCCTAGAGCCTATATTAAATGGGATGAATGGAATATAGCTTGGGAAGATAATAATTGTAGTTGGGATAATCTAACTTATGAGTGTACTTGAATAAGTAGAGCTACAATATACAATACACCGAGAACTGCTAACTACTTAGAAGACATAAACGAGATAAACATATTTTGAGTAGATTGACAAGAAATATTACTTGTAAGTTGACCGAAAGTAAATAAAATAGAAACAGTTTGGACTTAATTCTTAATATAATATTATGTCAATATTTCCAACTTCATTAACAGATAAAACAACACTAGTAGCTTGAGATAAGGTACTAGGCTACGATAGTGAAACACCGAGTAATAAGAACTTTAGTGCAGATGCTATTGCTAATTTTGCTTTTACTTCAAAAACAAGTGATAATTTAAGTGAGTGAGCTACTAATAAATATGCTTCAACAGCCAATGTAGATGCTGCTTGAGCTGTAATGAATAGTGATACTTCTACTGCTGGTATGAGTTTCGTAATAGATGAAGACAATATGGTATCTGATAGTGCTACAAAAGTACCAACACAACAAAGTGTAAAGGCTTATGTAGATGCTGAGATAGCTGGTATGTCTTTACCAGTTGCTGATGAAACAACAGCGTGAATAGTAGAAAGAGCAACAGATGCAGAAGCATTAGCTGGAACAGATACAACAAGATATATAAGTTCAAACTCAGCTAGACTAGCTTTTGGTACTATAACTCCTTGAAGTGCATTTACTTACTTAGAAGCTAATACAGAAAGAACATCATCAGTTGATACCTATACAAAAGTAAAAGAATTTCTAGTAAATAAAACAGGAAGATTTACTGTAAATTTTGATTTAAAAGCAAGTGGAAGTTGAAGTACAATAAATGCAAGAATATATATAAACTGAGTAGCTGTATGAACAGAACAAACAAGCTCTACCACTTATGTAACAAAGTCAGAAAACTTTAATGTTATCAATATGGATTTAGTACAACTTTATTATAAAAGTAATGCTTGAACTCACGCAATCGTAAGAAATTTTAATATGAAATATGATTTAGTTTCTTGAGTTACTGCCTGAACAGTAAATACTGATTAAAAATAACCTAATAAACTATGAGTACCATTACAAATATTCTTTGAAGTGATTTACCAAAAGATAGTAGAGCTGTTATAAACGATAACTTCTCTAACTTAAATACAGATAAGGCAGAAAAATCTAATGTGCTAGAATTAGATAACACAACACCTTTTACTCCTGATGCAGATTATGAACCAGCTACTAAAAAGTATGTAGATGATAATGCCTGAGTAGGTACTTTTATAGACCTTACAGATACTCCTGCAAGTTATGTATGACAAGCTGGTAAAGTACCTATTGTAAATGGAACAGAAACTTGACTTGAATTTACAAGTGCTATGGGTACTTGAGATGTGACTTGACCTGCTTCTGTTGTGGACAGTAATTTTGCTTCTTTTGATACAACAACAGGTAAACTTATTAAAGATAGTGGAAGTAAAGCAAGTGATTTTGCTCCTGCTTTATGACCTGATGACAATTATGTTACAGATGCTGAAAAAATAGTTATTGGGAATACTTCAGGTACAAATACAGGCGACCAAGACTTATCAGGACTTGTACCTTATTTATGAGCTACACAAAATGTAGACTTAGGAAGCAATACAATACAGGCTGGTAACTTCTCAGAAGATTTCCTTTCTGAAACTTGAGCTTTAACAGGTTTCATAAACAACACTTGAATAACACTTAACTACTCACATACAAATAGAACAGTAACTCTTACAGGTACAATAGAATACTTTTATAGATGAATTAAAAAGACATTAGCTTCAGGTTGGGTAAGTCCTGTACACAGTAATGTAACAGGTAATTATTTTCTTTATTCTACTGATGGAACTAACTTTGCTTGGAGTGCAACACCTTGGTCTTTTCAAGATGTAATGGTAGCTTATGTAAGATTTGATGCTGTA
>JACCDX011137367.1_pt1 | contig 17516 bp, 13 predicted proteins | sample 7449681 | NCBI WGS metagenome assembly JACCDX01 (sample SAMN15323450, study PRJNA562643) | freshwater metagenome | isolation source: river surface water | place: USA:Blue River Watershed | collected 2017-08-18
GCGGTTATTCACCAGTCAATACAGAGAAGTGTTCGCGACTCCACCTCGCGGTTTTCTGTTCTCGCAGCACATCGCTGTGGTCGGACAAAACTAAAAATCTGCCCTTCGGCAGATTTTCTTCACGTTTGCTACCAGCAGGAATCTTCCCTTACAGGGACGGTACACCTTGGTGGTTTTCCGACAAAACATCACCAAGGTTTTCGATTCCTGTCGGAGGTGAAGCCGTTCACCTCCTTGGGCCCCACCAAAAGAAAACACCAACTTACGTTGGCGCTTTTTCTTTTTTCTTGTGTCCCAAGTCACTAAGTCTTTTGCCGTTACTTGCACGCCAAAAGCCTAAGTGCTCGTGACCTCGTCTCGCTTCGTTTCGGCTCCGCAAAGCCGGAGTCCTCACGACATGCTCCGACCGGACAAAACTAAAAATCTGCCGCAGGGCAGATTTTCTTCACGTTTTGTCCCCCCAGCAGGAATCGAACCTGCGACCGTCAGCTTAAAAGGCTGCTGCTCTACCGGCTGAGCTATGGGAGGATGGGTGAGGGTAGGCATGCTACCCTGTGACGACACAGTACCACAGGAGTCCAAATTTTTGAAGCCCCTGTGTTTGTGTGTATGATACTAGGATGAATCACCCAGAAATCATCGTCATTCTTCACAATATCCGCAGTGCACACAATGTGGGGTCTATTTTTCGCACTGCCGATGCCGTGGGGGTCTCTCGAATTATTTTGTCCGGGTATTCTCCGCGCCCACTTGACCGCTTCGGTCGACCGGTGAAGGAAATTGCAAAAACAGCACTCGGAGCAGAGATCTATATTCCATGGGAATCCGTTCTTTCACCGACTCGTCGTTTAGCGACATATAAGGAACAAGGATATACCGTGGTCGGATTTGAGCAAGATGTGCGCTCTGTCGATTATCGCACTTGGACTGCACCTTCGCGCGTGGTCGTGGTGGTGGGAAACGAAGTCCGAGGGCTCTCTGCGTCACTTCGAGGTGTGTGTGATGTGCTCCTCGAGATTCCGATGCACGGCAAGAAGGAGTCTTTGAATGTGTCTGTCGCCTTTGGGGTGGGCATGTTTCGGGTTTTCGGGTAGCACAACACCCCTTTCGGGGTGTTAGGTTTTTTGAAGCACGTACGTGGTATCTCGATGCTTGGTGTGAAATCGTGCATGGATTTCCCACCCCGTACCCTTGACCAGTCGAGCGAACTCGTCTTCCGTGTAGAACATCAAGCGGATATACGAGGAAGTTTCCTTCAGGAAACGGAGTCGCGCAGTGAGCACGGCTCTTGGAAAAGAGCGATGTGACGAATGAAGAAACGTAGGGTCAATGCAGTCCGGGTTCACGCAGTCGCCAATCACGAACGCGCGCTCGCTCGTCACACGATGAAGTAAGCGCAATCGTTCTCGTCCTTCTTTGAGTCCGCCAAGCAAGCTCAAGTTGTTTCCCAGCATGAGCACCGTATCGTAGGGGGTAATCATGCATTCTTCACTTTCCCTGAGGTATGCCCAGATATCACTCCAGATAGTGTGGTGCACGCCGCGTTCCTTTGCGACGCAGGTGGCGAGCCACGAGCTATCAACGGCATCCACTTGGTACCCCAGTGCTTGGGCGTAGAGGGCAAAGCGACCAGGACCACAGCCAATATCAAGCACCTTACCATGAAGAAAATCGAGAGATTTCTTCACGGGAGGTGTGATTCGAGAAGAAAAGTATTTTTGACTTTGGTCGGTAAATACGGCTCCATTGCGACATTCCAATATGACATCAGCAGGTTGCCCAGAGTGGGTGCTCCACAATGCCAATCCAAAGGGGTCTGGAGTACGCTCACTCATGTCTTGCTCCATTATGTCGAGGTCTTTGGGGAGTGTACCGCGCGGGAGCTGATTAGGCAATCGAGCTGTGTGTGAGCGCCGTTTCCGCTTCGGTGCGATCACTCCAAGGTATTTTTTCTCCGCGTGGTCCCATGATATACGGATCTGTGCCCTTGCCGGTAATAAGGACAGCGGGTCGAGAGAGTCCTTCGGCCACCCGAATAGCGCGGGCAATCGCTTGTGTGCGATCCATAATAATTTCTGGTTGGTGCGTGCCGATACCTTCACGCACCATCTCTACGATGTGATGAGGGTCTTCGTCGTAGGGGTCTTCGTTGGTCAAAATAATATGAGCACAGTACGTGTCTGCCATTTTTCCCATCACAGGACGCTTCCACGTGTCTCGCCCTCCACCTGTGGCACCCAAGACACATACGCGCTCGTATCCTTCGAAGGCTTGATAAATCGCTTGAAGCGAGTCGGGGGTGTGTGCATAGTCCACCACGACAGGGTAGGGTTGCCCTGCCTCGACTCGATCCATGCGCCCTGCGATGCGCTCCAGTGTGCGTATACCTTGTGCAATGTCTGACGGAGAAATTCCTAGTACGTACGCTGCGGTGCTGGCTGCGAGAATGTTTCGCACATTAAACACACCTCCAAGCTTGCTTTCACAGGAGACGCCTTTCCATGTAAATGAAGAGCCATGATCCGTCACGGTGAGTGCTTGGGCATCACTCAGTGCAAACGGAGTCGGAGTGACTCCAGAAAGAGACAAAAAGTGATGAGATTCTTTGTCATCGGTATCTGCAATCATCCATTTGCCTTTTTTGGAAGAGGAAGCGAGCGCGCGCGCAATGGAAAGTTTAGCTTCACGATATGCTTCGTATGATCCATGCGACTCGATATGTTCAGGGGCGAGGTTGGTAAAGATCAGCGCATCCATGGCAATCCCGCGATGGCGAAATTGTTTTGCACCCTCCGAAGTCATTTCAATCACGGCGTGCGTGCATCCCGCGCGGACCGCATCGGCAAGAAAACGATGGACAAAAAATCTGCCTGGCATAGTCATTTTGCGGAGATTGGGGCGTACCTCATCCCCGATTTTGAATTTGATAGTACCCAAAAGCGCCGTCTTTTTTCCGCTTTGAGTGAGTATTGCATCAAGAATTTCAGCAGTACTGGATTTACCCTTGGTTCCAGTCACTCCAATGACCACCAGTTTTCGAGAAGGGAATCGATAATAGAGTGCCCCAAGGTAAGCGAGCAAAAAGTGATATACCGGACGAAGAAGGCGCATGAGTTGCTTCATGCGCCTTATCATACCACTTCCCCCTCACGCTTCACTAGGTGGCTGTCACGGTGACTCCCGGACTTCGAGGTCCTTCATTTCCAGCAGGATCTTGCTCGGAGACTTCAAATATATATGTTCCAGGGGGAGAAATATTGCCAATCATAGTCCAATTCAACCCACTGTCGACAATTGCAGAAATTGTACGGAGCCCAGAGATAAATAACCAGACTATATTTCCGACCTCAGTTCCTTTTCCGCTGAATGTGGCGCCGAGGGCAGGGGTAGCACCACCTGACACAGGGGAGAGTAGTGTGGGAGCTCCAGGCATCGCGGTATCTACCGTGACGGTGACCGACGCTGAGGGCGGACTTGGTTGCCCAAGGGTATTAATTTCAGTGGCACTAAAGACCCGTGTTCCATCAAGCAGATTCACCGCGGTACTCCAAGTGAGGTCTGGTAACACTGTTGCAGTACTCATGATAGCGCCCCCTGCATTGAGACTGATGGCATTGCCAGGGGTAGAACCCAGCCCGGTGAAGGTAACTGATGAGACGTTGGTGGTCAGGGTGCCAAGAGGGGCGGTAATCTGCGGTGCGGGAGGTCCCAGAGTGACGGTGATACTGACTGGTACTGAAACAGGACTGACTTGCCCCACAATGGTCGTTTCGGTTGCAGTGAAGACGTGTGCACCACTTCCAAGCACGAGGGGGATGCTCCATCCGCCTAAGGCATCAATAAGCGCTGTGCCCACTGGTGTGCCATTATTCAAGAGTGTGATGGTATTGCCTACTCCTAGGCCTGTTCCTGTGACCGTGACCGCTGATTGAGTAAATGCAGATCCCGTGATGGGGGAAGTGATGATTGGTGCTGGGGTAGGAAGGACCGCACTCACAATAAAGGTCGTGACCGCACTCACATTTCCTGCTGGATCCGTTGCTGTCAGTGCAAGGGGGTAGGTGCCCGTAGTGACGCCCGAGCGAAGCAGTGACCATGCATGGGTAGTCCCCGTGGTGGAGACGGTACCCAAGAGAGCTCCGGACGTAGTGGTGTTGTACACCCGAATCGTGCTTGCTTCGGTCGTGTTCCCTGTGAGGGTATAGGAGCTCGTGGTCACCATCGAGAGTGGTGCGGTGACGGTTGGCGCACCAGGTGCCACTGCATCAATGGTAAAGAGCGTATTTGTCGATCGCGCAGAAGAGACTCCTGCGATATCGGTCTCGTGTGCAGAAAGGACATGTGTGCCGTGGGTAAAGGTGCCTGTGTAACTCCAGGTGCGTCCAGTAGCGATGACTGCGGTCCCAATTTCTACTGTCCCATCGAAGAGATGAATGGTGCTCCCCACGGTGGTGCCAGATCCTGATATCGTGATGGTGGTATTGCGCGTGAGTGAGTTTGCTACAGGACTGGTGATGCGTGGGGTAGGGGGAGGGCTTGCTACGGCCACCACACGGGTGCTTACTGGTCCCACATTACCTGCAAGGTCGCGCGCATAGGCAACATAAGTATGCGTGCCATTGGGAACATTGGTGAGTGTGTGATTCCAGGCATTCGTAGCTCCGGTAGTACTGAGTGTGGCGATCAGTGGACCAGTAAGTGATCCATTGTGTACATAGACAGTACTGCGTTCCGACACGGTCCCCGACAGTGTCACAGTTGGGACGGTGACCAGTGCGCTTGGTCCAGTAAAGAGGGGAGCTGATGGGGGAATGGTGTCGACAATAAAGGTAATGGCGGTTGAAGTGGGTCCCACATTCTCTGACTGATCAGTTGCGACACCAATGATGGTATGAGTCCCGTCGGGATATGAGGTGGTGACTTCCCATCCGCCGGCAGTGCCGATAATGCCTGTACCGAGTTTGGAGAGTGGGGTGCTCTCCCAGAGTGCCACGGTGCCATCCACTTCTGTTGCGGGCATGGTTCCGCGTACCGTGACAATACTAGTGGAGGCGTAGGTATTGTTGCGAGGAAGAGTGATAGATGGAGCGGGTGGAGGGGTGTATTCCTTCATCCAGTTTTCAGCAGACCATCCCGTGAGTCCAGAGGTCCATGAAACAGGCCACCACCAAAATCCATCGGCAAGAACAGGATTTCCTGTAATCACCCCACGTGTCGTCGAGGCGGGAATCATTCCTACAAATGTGCCACTTGATGCTGCTGTAGCGCGAATAGTGAGGTTTGCGGTCGAACCAACTTCTTCATTGAGCTTAAACTTGGTAGAGCGCCCCGATGCAGGAGGTGGTGGTGGGGGAGGAGGCGGTGCACTTGGTGTCATCAGTAAAGATTCAATGGTCCATCCGGTAAATCCAGTATCTGAAGTGACTCTCCACCACCAGTTGCCATCGAGAAATCGAGGACCGTCTACGATAGCACCTTGTCCTCCAATCACTATATTCCCGACAAAGGTCTGTGCGGTGCCTGGCACAGAACGTAAGATCACATTATCCTTTGCTTGAATGCGCCCACCAATAGTAAACAGTGTCGATGGAGTTGTCGGCGTGGTGGCAGTAATCAAGACCGGATTGAGCGGGGTGGAGTTGTAGATAATACGACCATCGCCGTTGATGTCGTAGCGTGATGCTGTGCGCAAGAAGGTCATGTCTGCCGCATCAACACGCCCGCTTTCGTTGAAGTCTGCCGCCTTACACAAGAGTACGAGTGGTGCGACTGCTCGTCCGCACACCGAAAGAATCCCGGCTTCCGGTTGAAAGATACCATCCCAAAATGAGAGTTCCATGTCTGACAAAAGTGAGGTGGTATTTTGCCAGCTGAGCCCGAGGTTGGACAACATCCACATGTCAGATTCTGTGAGATATTGATCGCGATTGATGTCTGCTCGCTTGCACAGGGGATCGCTTGGGCGAGTGAGGCACGCTTTGAGGTAGTTCATGTCTCCACTTCCATCACTCCAGTCGAGTGTCCCATTTCCATCGAAGTCATATGAGGCGAGGGTCGAGAACATCGCTTCTCCATACACCGAGAGGTGCTGGGTGTTACCTAGCCCCATTCCAGGAGTCGTGCAAGGAAAGACGCGACAGAGATTGGTATTGAGGAGTGCGATATTCACGCTACTCGGACCATTCATTGATGCGTCAAACATACTATCAAAGCCCGCTTTGTCTGTTGCTGTAATGGTAATGTCTCCCAGAATGCGGAGAGCACAGGGGAGAAGTGGGTCTTGTGCGGTATAAAAGAAGCATCGATCATTGAAGTTGGTCGCAAGCGTAGTGGGGTCCACCACGCCGTCCTTATTGATATCAAACTTCTGAGCCTCAAAGAGGATGCTGAGGTCAATCGAGTTCACGACTCCATCACCAGAGAGGTCTGCGCGCGCACAGCTCCCAGTAATAGGTTGCCCTGCGCAAAACATTAGTGCGTTTTGGTCTGTGTTACAGCGTGGATCGGTTGCGGTGCATCCAAGCATGTTGGTGACTTCTCGCGCGATGGAGTCACAGTTTCCCGATGCATCGCATGCGTGTACCCGAATGTTGTACTTTCCATCAGGAAGTCCAGCTAGACTAAGTTCTTCGGTATCAGAGAGTGTCGTCGCGGGGCAAGGGATGGCAAGCGTACTACACACCGAGACGGTGCGGAGTACTGTACCAGCCAGGCTCGCGATTTCAATTTTGACAGAAGCGAGTGCATCATCTGTTGCACTATAGAGCATACTGAGGACTCCGTTGGTGACAATATATCCAGAGACAAATGGACGCGCAATCACAATCTCCGGGATGAGAGTATCAAAGTTCGGGTCAATAGGAGTTGTGGGGTCAGTACCTGGGTCAGGGGGAGGAAGTGGGTCCAGTGGAGTACCTGGATCGGTGGGTGTCCCGGGTGGCGTAGGGGTGACAGGACTTGGTGGGGGTAAGACTCCACCAGGGTTGGGTGGTGGCACAATAATGGGATTTGAAGGAGTGGATGGGGGAAGAAACGGGTTAAATCCAGTTGGTGGAGCTGGTGGAAATGGCGCCATTGGAGGAGGGGGTATAGGAGAGCTCACGTAACCGCAACACACACTCCCAGCCCCACCCCCCACTCCACAATAGGTGGGGGGCACCGTCGATACAATCTGTCCGGCACTGGGTGCACACACACCCCCTGCCGCCCAGAGGTACGTCCCCGTCGTCGGCGGGGCACTCGGGGCTGATGCCACAGGAGTTGGGAGTGCTCCTAATGCAAAATCGCTTTGAAGAAGCTGAGCATTGATCGTGTTTAAAATGAGCCACGACGATATTGCGAGAATGACTCCAAAAATGGCATTGGTGATGCACTTCTTTGACTCCTCTTTCTGTCCCGCAGAGGGGGAGCCAATCAGGCGAATACCACAAATGACAATCATGACCACAGCCAAAATACCTGCCAATCCAATAATCACCTGCACCATACCGGCCAGATAATCTCCGAGCGTGACTGCTCCAGACAAGGGACCCAGTGGAGCAAGGAGGTTGTATGTGGTTTGAGCACCGGCAACGAGCGGAGAGAGAGCAAAGAAGAGAAAGAGCGTGCGCATGATGAGGATTAGGCGCGCCCCCCTAGCTCGCGGAGCGCTTGGTGAATAATAGCCTGTGTCGTCAGGTGAGTCGCTGCAAGTGTGCGGACGAGCTCTCTTGTGTCTTTAGCAGGATAACCGAGCACTTCCAGTGCTTCGAGGGCCTCTATTTCTGCGGAATCCGGCGTGGCGACTATCCCGAGCGATGCGACTTTATCCTTTAGTTCATGGACAATTTTTTCGGCAAGCTTTTTCCCAATCCCAGAAACTTTAGTGAGGTATCCACTGTCTCCCGCGCTAATCGCACGGAGTAAAGTGGGGGTATCCGCAAGGGAAAGGACATTGAGTGCACTTTTTGGTCCGATACCAGAAATTCCAATCAGAAGACGGAAGATGGTGAGTTCGTCGCGAGACAGAAATCCATAGAGATCAAGCGCATCTTCTTTTACCGCCATATGCGTAAAGACAAAAAGCGGCGCATCCGAAGTCGCGCGCAAAAGTACCGAAGGGGAGACGTAGACCAGATACCCCACCCCTCCAACAGAGAGAATGATGCTGCGCTCATCTTTCCATGTGACTTTGCCTTCGAGGCTGCCAATCATGTACTATAGTATATCATTCTCTTTCGTCTTTTCCCTGTGGGGAACTGTGCACACATGCGCAAAGTGGCGCAAGCGGGCGCAAAGAAGTGGAAACGCTACCTCCCACTTGCGTTTTTCCAGGCTATGGGGTAGCATAGCCCCATTATGGCAATAACATCCTCAGCAAAGCGTGCGATTCGTGTTTCTGCGCGTAAGCGTGTTGTAAACCTGCGCCGCATGACCACCATGCGCGACGAGATGAAGACCCTCCGCAAGATGGCAGAGTCTGGTAAAGGGGACGACATCGCAAAGGCACTCCCTGGCGTCTATCGTGCAATCGACAAGGCGGCAAAGCGCGGGGTCATCAAGAAGAACACCGCTGCCCGCAAGAAGTCTCGCATCGTCGCCTATGTCAAAAAGCAACTCGCAAAGCCAGCAAAGGCTGAAGCAAAGCCCAAGACCAAAAAGGTTGCAGCGTAGTCTGAAAAAATACACATCCCGATGGATGTGTATTTTTTTATGCGTTTCCTATTTGTGAGGTGGCCATTTCTGCTACTTCGTGGGGGAGAATGTTGGATTTGATGAGATATGATACTGCACCTAAGGCCACACCCTTTTCAATTTCTTCTCGTCCACCGAGATTGGAAAGAATAATGACGGGGATATCTTTGGTGGCAGGGTCTCCCTTCAAATGCTCCAAGATTTCAAACCCTCCCATGTCGGGCAACATAATATCGAGCAAAATAAGATGTGGCTTTTCGGAGTTGGCCTTCGCAATCCCATCTTTCCCGGTATTGGCGGTGATTACAGAAAACCCAGCTTCAATGAGCTTGCTTGAGACCAAGCTAGAAAGAAAGGCATCATCTTCGATAGAGAGAATCTTTTTTGGTTCCATGACAGTAGTATATCGCAAGGGTGGCAGTGCTGTACAGATGAATTGACAGGACAAGGTGGAGAGGTAGGCTACACATAGCAGTTCCTTGGAGTACAAGATGACGCGGACTCGTATATATGGAGTGAACGGTTTTCTGGACGGACATGATCCCAAGGGAGATGATCTCCCTCTTACTGCGCCCCAGTTTGACCCATGGTGGCAGCTTTCTCGCCATATCGGCGAAGAGCTCATCGCAGGCACATTTCATGCCCATGCGGAGGCGCTTTCGGTGTGGAAGAAATCCTTTCGTGGGGTATCAGACCCCACCCTGTGGAGGTTGTTCGTGTCGGTATCCTTTTTGGTGCAGGCGTATGTGTGGGGGAGCACCGATTTCCCCAAGGTTCCCCGTACGCGCCTTCCCGCTGGGCTTGCCGTCTTGGCATACAAACTCGGCAAGCACTTTGGGGTACGGCCTCTCCTTATTTATGCCACGTATGCACTATACAATTGGCGACTGATTGATGTGACCAAACCGGTGTCTCCAGAAAATGTCACGATGCTCGTGCATTTCAATGCCTCAAAGGGAGCCCCAGGTGGTGAACATTGTAGTGCATTCATGGCAGAAGATTGGTTTGTAGCTATCCATATTGCCATCGAAGATCAGGCGCGACACGTCCTTCTCTCTATGGAGCACGCCGAAGCATCCCGGGTTGCAGGCAATATTGATGCACTCGTGATGCATCTGCGCACGATGACCCAGTCTCTGCGGGAGATGACACGGATACTGTCGCGCATGAGTGAACACTGCACACCCGAGGTGTATTTCCGACACGTGAGACCGTATTTGTTCGGGTTTACTCAGCGCTTGATTCCCGAAGGAGTGGTCTATGAGGGGGTGAAGGAGTATAACGAAATCCCCCAATACTTCGACGGACAGACGGGCGCACAAAGTTCGATCATGCCCGCACTCGATCGATTTCTGGGGATTTCCCATACGTCACCGAGCTTGTCTGATCATCTGGAACGCATGCTTCGGTACCATACCCCTCTTGCGCATCGTCAGTACGTCCGCGCGTGGGGTGTGCAGACACGCCGTAGCCCACGCTTGGATTGGTTTGATGTCCTTGAGTGTCATCATACTGTGGTGGCAACCCAGCTCATGTGTCTACGGCACGCCATGGCAGACTTTCGTGCGGCACACTACATGCTCGCGATTACCCACATTGCTCGTCCCGCTCACGCACAGCTCGGCATCACGCGCCCCACGGGGACTGGTGGGAGCGACCTCATCCCATCGCTCTTGTGTCACCTAGAGGAGACGCTTCACCCGAGTATGCGCTCGACTATGATGAAGCACTACTCCAATCAGTTTCAGACGGCACTTGGTCGCCCGCTCCAATAACAAGCCTCACCCCCCAATAAATAACAGGGGGTGTTTTTTTTATGACCGCAGTGCTCTTCGGCTAGTGGATGCACACTGGTTCGTGGCGTCAAAAACGAGCTTCGTGCAATCCTTGCATTCTGGTAAATTCCTAGTAGGTTTAGCACTATCCAAATATTCATCAGCACATATTTCTATGCGTATTTTCACTGTCGCTTTGTCTCTTACCCTCTCTTGTTTGTTCGCCCCCACCGCCCACGCCACCACGATTGCCCCCACCATCATTGAGAGTGACACCACATGGACCCTCGCCGATAGTCCATACGCCATCACGAGTGACCTCACCATTCCGACAGGTGTCACCCTCACCATAGAGCCAGGGGTAGTAGTGAAGTTTGATGCCACCATGGGAATGACGGTGGGTGGAAGTCTCATTGCACGAGGTACGGCAGATACACCAATTCTCTTTACGTCCCTCCACGATGATACCGTGGGAGGAGACACCAATCTCAATCAGGGAGATACGACACCTCAGGCCTATGATTGGGAACACATCCACATTCTCTCTCAAGGTATGGGGGATTTTTTGTACACCCACATTCGCTATGGTGGATATGAGGAAGTGGGTATTCCCACCACAGGGATATTGAATGATGGTGGCGAGGTGATCGTGCGCGACTCTGTCCTCACGGACAATGGCAATGATGGCTTCATGCAACATGCTGGAACGTCCACCATTATCCGTACGACCCTATCGCGCCATATCCATGGTGTGGTGATGACAGGAGGACACTTGACCATCCACGACGCGGTGATTACCGATGGGTACACCGGACTGAACACATTCGAAGATGCACCGATCTCTGGTATCAATATCGCCTCCACCACATTTGCGCGCAATACCTTTGGTATCGTAACTTACCACCATCATCTCTCATTGCGTGCATCACGTATGATAGACCAGAGTACTGCGGGGATATTGAATGATTCGGGGCTCCCGCTCGATATGGCGCACAACTGGTGGGGAAGTGCGTCTGGCCCTATTCATCCAAGCAATCCAGAGGGTCAGGGAGACCGCATCTTGGGGGACGCACTCTTTGCTCCATGGCTCACGACAGACCCTCTTGTGGTGCCTCCACCTTCCACATGTACCACGGAGTGTTATTCGAATGTGTTGTTTTTGCCGGGGCTGGAGGCGAGCCGACTATTCTGGACTGACCCCAATTGCTTTTTTCTAAATTGTGAAAATCAATTATGGCTTGCCAACAATGATGCGGACGCGGAAAAGCTTTATCTCAATGCAAATGGCGCAAGTGTTCTTGGGGGCATTTATACCAGCGTAGAGCGTGGTGCGATTGATGAAGTGCCACTTCCAGTACTAGGTGTAAATATATATAAGACATTGCTCAGTGACATTAGAAAATGGAAAGATGATGACCACCTTATTGCCGACTACGCAGTCACCCCATACGATTGGCGACTTTCTGTGGATGATGTACTCGAAAAGGGTATAAAAAACGGAGACAATATTTATTATGGTAGCGCTAATGGAACATATATACTCGATGAACTCTTGCGCATGGCATCTTCGTCAAGGACGCAGAAGGTGACGATTATTGCGCACTCAAATGGAGGATTGGTCGCAAAGCAATTGATGCTGAAACTTCGAGCAATCGGTAAAGAGGATCTGGTAGACAAGTTGATTCTTGTCGCCGTGCCACAAGTTGGGACACCCAAAGCAGTTGGTGGATTACTGCACGGCACAAGTCTTGGCATTACGGGGATTCTTGACGAGGAACATGCACGCACCATGGGGGAAAATATGCCCAGTGCATATGCACTTCTGCCGTCGCAAAAATATTTTGAGACAGTCAATCCGAATTCAGTGACAAGTAAATTGGTATCATTTACTGATTCGCCACTCTTTGCACCGGAGAGGGCGCAGTATGGATTTCTCGTGAGTACAATGACGGAGCTTCGGGGGTATCTACTCGGCAGTGATGGAAGAACAGAGCCAGTCAACTCCGACCTCGACTCGCCCAATGTGCTGAAATCGGGACTCCTTGATCAAGCATCTTCGACGCATGCGCTTTTGGATGATTGGTACCCCGCCAGTACTACCGAAGTGGTACAGATTGCAGGTTGGGGAGAGGAAACAATTTCCGGCGTGAGTTACTACACTGAGCAAAAACGTGACTGTGTGACCGTTCTGGGTCAATTTGGTACGAGTCATCAGAAATGTGGTCCATACTATGAAGTCAAGAAATACAAACCGAATTTCACCATTGAGGGTGACGGCACCGTGGTTGTGCCGAGTGCGTTATGGATGTCGACGACTACTCCATGGGTGGAGCGGTATTGGGTGGATTTGAAACGTTATAATAGGTTCATTCCAAGCGTTTTTGCAACTGACCACAAAAATATCACCGAAGTCACGACCCTTCTCGACTTCATAAAAAACAAACTTACCAATTCCACCTCCTCACTCCCGACATATATCTCAAATTCTCCATCAACACTCAGCGCTGATCCTGATACAAAATATATCTACACCCTCCACTCCCCACTCTCGCTAGATCTTTACGATGCACTTGGAAATCACACCGGTATCTCAACCTCAACAGGATACGCTGAGCAAAACATACCAGGGTCTCGTTATGGCACGCTTGGTGAGGTGAAGTACATTATCGCCAATGCCGATGTGACACAGCGTCTGGAACTTCGGGGTTATGCAACGGGAACGTTTAGCCTAGATGTTGAACAAATTATAGGGGATACGATAATTGCGAGCACTACCTTTGCATCCGTGCCCGTGACTCCAAATACCATTGCAACACTCTTTATTCCTGCAGAAAGCAATCTAGCGTCATCAACTCAGCTCGTGGTCGATATTGATGGAAACGGAACAAATGATATTGTGCTCTCCCCCCAACTTGGCAAAGTGACCTATCCCGACCTCAGTCCGCCGGAGGCAATCTTCTCGTTCAGTCCAACAACCCAAGACTTCACAATTTCCGGCAAAGACACAGAAGGAACCACGAGTACAAGAATGTCGACTACTTCTGCGACCATTACCGATAGCTCAGGAAATACGCTCATCATCCCCTTCGTCAAATTCAAAGAGAAATCGACCAAGCTGAAGATTGTATTTGATACGCTCGTATATAACGGGATTGCCACCACTACGCCCAAGGTGACACTTGAATATGAGTGGGAGCTTAAGAGTAATGGCATCCTCAAATCACTCATTCAGGATATTCGCATTGAGGGTGTGCGCCGTGTGACTGCTGAGTATGTCGTAAATACTAACCAGACAAAAATAGTAGACAGAGTAAGGGAAGATGAGGAGAAAAACATTACAAAGACGACAAAGCCTGACATTGCATTACTCACCTTGTCGTCGCTCGGTGGGGTGCTTCAGTTGACATATTAAGTGATTAATAACTCTGATGTATAATCAAAAGTATGCAGATATTAAAGAGGCCAAGTTTTAAGTTTTTGTTAGTGCCAATAGTAATTTTTATATTGGTAGTTTGCTACACTCAGTATTATTGGCCAAATATTTCTAATGCGACTGAAGACATATTAAATAATGTTGCCCTTCTCTCAGCCACCCTTGCGGCAGCCTCCTTCTTCACGCTATTTGTAAAGACTGAGGTATATAAATCATGGCTCCACTTTTGCTACTGGTGGATCATTCCGCTATTCATTGCATACGCGCTCTCATCTGCACGTGGTGGCGGATTTAGCGGGTTTAATCCCTGGCAGCCTCTCTTCCCAATCCTCCTCGGTCTTTTTGTTCTTTCCACTCCAGCCTATCTCTACATCAAGTCCAAAAAGTTGAAATAGTAGATCATATACACCCGCATCATTCACAATGCGCACAAGAAGTATGAATTTAAATAGAAAATCTATTCTACTCGTTTTGGGGCTGGAATATACTTTGTGGTCGCACTTATAACTTGAGGAGTGGTAGTGTATCGCACACGAAAGCTGTAATGCATTCTAGCCACGATTACTAAATTTACGTGGAAGACGAGTACGAACCGTGAATACACCATCTTCACTGCATACATAAAGACAGGGAGCATGATGCTTGTGTGGGTATATAATCCTGACTGTGGCCATTTCGGATTTCTAGATAGTGGGCACCATATAAAAAACAGCCAATTGCGTGGCTGTTGTTTATATGGTGCCCCCGATAGGAATCGAACCTATATTTTGAGTTCCGCAAACTCATGTCCTATCCATTGAACGACGGAGACATTGGGACCGAGCATATACTCGGATGAGAGAACACTACCACAACACGCATTTTTTGTGAAGTCGACGCGTGCAGACCTAAAAACCAAGGCGTTCCAAGAAGATGTGAGACAAGGATTCGTGAATATCTTTTTCTTCGAGTTGTTCTGAGAGGACAGTATGCAAACGATCCAAATCTACATCCTCCGCAATGGGAATGACGTGCTGGCGCACAAAACGTCCATTGGTCTCAAGAATGAGTCGGCGTTCATTGGTGTGATATTCTCGAATAGCAAAGGCGGTGAGCGTGATATAGGGATAGAGAACATTGCCGGCACGAATGCCTTTTTTCCCAATCTCCACATGCATCATTTCGGGTCTGCGTGCCGCAAGCAGGATGAATGTGGCGGTCGCCACAAAGGTGAGCGCAATCAAAAGAAAGTCATTCATCAGAAACTCCACTGCAATCAATGCTCCTGCAATAAGAATGACGGAGGCATACCAATCGTTGGTCTTTTCTGTGTATGAGTGTTCGAGTGTACTCCATTCCATAACAGAAAAAGTATATCACAGCAGAGAGGTCTTGCGTATCGGACTTCTCCACTAATGAAAAAGCGACCCCGTGAGGAGTCGCTTGGTGCCCATCGGGGCGATTACTTCTTCTTGCCCTTCTTGTCGGACTGCTTCGCGCTTTGCTTTCCGCCGCCACCGCTCGGGCCCTTGGCGGGCTGGGCCGCGTGGCGCGCCGCGCGATTGGCGTTCTTGCGCTGTTCACGGACGGCCTTCTCCTGCGGGGAGAGCGGGTTGAACGACTTGGGCTTGTCCGATGCCTTCGTGCGCGAGGTGGAGCCGGCGGAGAGGAAGAGAGTGACCTCGACCTCGCCTCGACGATAGATGCCATTCCCACGCACATCGGTTTCGACCAGAACGAAGCCGTGGCGCCGGAGGGCGTCCATCTTGGCGGTGACGTCCGTGCCCTTGAGCTCGCTCAGGACCTTGATCTTGGCGATGGTGTGGTGTTCGTCTTCCTTGATCACGACACCTTCACAGGCATAGGTCCCGTCCTCGACGTGGACGAACAGTGCCGCCGCGAATTCCCGGCGAATCAGGTCGAGCGACGGACGCTCGTTCTCCATCCAGAAGAGGAGGCTCTTTCGGGCCTTGAGGGCCTCCGACTTGCGGTGCTCCGCCTGGATGGTCTTCGCCGCCTGAGCCAGGCGAGCCGCCTCTTCGGGGCTGTAGCGCTTGAATTGGTCCGAAACGACCTGGGGCTCTTCGATGACGGTCACTTCTGCCGCCTTCCGCCTCAGGAGCGCCTCTTCCGCGCGCTTCCGGTCGGCTTCGCGCTGAGCCAGTCGAGCCTTCTTGGCCGCTTCCCGGCGGGCCATTTCGGCCTCTTGGTTGGCGCGAGCGATGTCTTCGGGGACAGTATTGAACGCGTTCATCTTGAACTCCAGTGATTGTCGGCTCAGACCTGCCGTAGGTTGATGGGGGTATGATTGTGCCCACCACGCTCACCTCTATGAGAGGGGAAGGTGGTGGGCGCAACACAAGAAATGAACACTGTAAGTATTGTATCATATTAGTAATGTAATGTCAATACTCAGGAACCTTTCCGGAGACTGGATTTTTTCGTTCTTTGCCGTTATAGTATGGGGGTTCATGGTTGAATGCTTCTGTCTGTGTGGTGCAAATATCGCAGAAGAAGAGTGGCTGAGTGCAAGTAAGTTATAGTAGGCAACGGTCAGACCGTTTCGGGTACGCAGTGGTGCAAATATCGCAGAAGAAGAGTGGCTGAGTGCAAGTAAGTTATAGTAGGCAACGGTCAGACCGTTGCAGAATACGGAGTTGTGTGAAAATCAAAGAAGGAGGAGTGGCTGAGTGGTTTAAGGCAACGGTCTTGAAAACCGTCGTCCATGTAAGTGGACCGTGAGTTCGAATCTCACCTCCTCCGCATCGCGCCAAAAGAAACACGGAGGTGTTTCTTTTGTTTTGCGCGTGCGAGAAGAGGTGAGATTCGAAAGACGCAGACGCGAAGCCGTCACTGGTCTTCCAGTGGCGTTGCCGAGTCGGGGTGAGGTGTGACAAATGGGAATCCATCTAGATGGGGTCACACCGCAAGACCTTTTGAGATTTTTTCTGAAAAATCCAAAAGGTGTACCGCTCCTGTAGGGAGGCGAGCACTTTGCAGGTATTCCTGCTTAGTGACTCGTGACCGAATCTCTCACCTCCTCCGCATCGCGCCAAAAGAAACATGGAGGTGTTTCTTTTGTTTTGCGCGTGCGAGTACTCCAAGCAAAAGACCGACATGTGTCGGTCAGTCTTAGCACTTGGTGATTCCCCCACCATGCCATTCGCTATTATCCATAGATCGAGACACCCGCTTGTTGTCGGTGGAGTATTCAATCACCACAATCATGTGCCCCGGCGTGGGTGCTGGAAAGGCGTTGATGATCCGTGACTGGGGGAGTGTCCGCAATATGTCGTTGATGCGAATTTCTGAGTTGCCAATTGGCGTATCCAGAACTTTGACTCCGTGCATACGAAGCTCCTCACTTTCTGTCACCATCTTGCTCCTCGGGAATAGTGTTGTCAATGTTATTTATCGCATGGTGTCCGTACGCATCCCGTATCGCAGGAGTGCCTCTGTGCGCGCTTCGACATGAGGCACGATGGGGGCGAGTGCATCAAGTGGTCGAGTGAGCCACTTGCGTCGATACACTCCTTCAGGGTCAAAGTTTTTGGCTTGGGTGTAGGGATTAAAAATTCGAATAGGCTTTGGGTCGGCGCCAACTGATGCACCCCATTGCCATCCTCCGTTGTTGCTCGCTTCGTCGATATCAATCA
>JACCDX011517067.1_pt1 | contig 17512 bp, 16 predicted proteins | sample 7449681 | NCBI WGS metagenome assembly JACCDX01 (sample SAMN15323450, study PRJNA562643) | freshwater metagenome | isolation source: river surface water | place: USA:Blue River Watershed | collected 2017-08-18
AAGATGAAGATCGTGAGCTTCTTGAATCATTCGACTTAGAGTTTGGCGATGAAGGCGACGAAGACGATCTTGAAATTCGTCCGCCAGTTGTTACAGTCATGGGTCACGTTGACCACGGTAAAACCCGCTTACTTGATGCAATTCGTGAATCAAACGTTGTCTCGCGTGAAGCTGGTGGAATTACCCAGCACATAGGTGCTTATCAAATTCATCACATGCATGACGGAGTTAATCGGGCCATAACCTTCATTGATACTCCGGGTCACGAAGCTTTCACGGCGATGCGTGCTCGTGGTGCTCAAGTAACTGACATTGCGGTACTGGTTGTTGCCGCCGATGATGGTGTGAAGCCACAAACTATTGAGGCCCTTAACCACGCTAAAGCTGCAGATGTGCCAATCGTTGTAGCAGTGAACAAAATCGATAAAGAAGGTGCTGACCCAACCAAAGTTCGCGGTCAACTTACTGAATACGGGTTAGTTCCCGAAGAGTATGGTGGCGAAACAATATTCGTTGATGTTTCTGCAAAGAATAATCTCAATATTGATGAACTTATTGAATCGATCCTGCTTACTGCAGATGCTGGATTAGACCTTCGGGCGAATCCAGCCCAGGATGCACAGGGTGTGGCAATTGAAGCGCATCTTGACCGTGGTCGTGGTCCAGTAGCAACAGTTCTTGTGCAACGCGGAACTTTGCGACCTGGTGAATCGATTGTTATCGGTGATGCATTTGGCCGTGTTCGTGCAATGCTCGATGAAAACGGTGACACTGTTGAGTTTGCAGGTCCAGCAAGAGCTGTCCAAGTTTTAGGTCTAACATCTGTGCCAGATGCTGGTGACACTTTCTTAGTTGTTGATGAAGACCGGACTGCTCGACAAATTGCTCAGTCACGTCAGGCTCGTGAACGCAATGCGCAACTTGCGGCACGACGGGGTCGGCACACTCTTGAAGATGTTCTTAAGACGCTGGAAAAGGGTGAAGTTGCTGAACTCAAGATCATCATCAAGGGTGACGTGTCTGGTTCGGTAGAAGCCCTTGAAGATGCACTTTTGAACATCGACATTGGCGATGAAAATGTATTACTTCGCGTTATTCACCGTGGTGTTGGTGCAATTACTGAAAACGACGTATCGCTTGCTGCCGCTTCACAGGCACTAATCATTGGCTTCAATGTGCGGCCAGAAGGTAAGTCCCGCGATTTAGCAGATCGATTAGATGTTGAGATTCGTTTCTACAACGTGATCTATTCAGTAATTGACGACATTGAATCTTCACTTAAGGGAATGCGTAAGGCCGAGTACGAAGAAGTCGAATTGGGTAGCGCAGAAGTTCGTGAAGTATTCCGTTCTAGCAAATTCGGAAATATCGCAGGCTGCATGGTAACCAACGGCGAGATCAAACGTAAAGCAAAAGCTCGCTTAGTTCGCGACGGTTCAGTTGTAGCTGGCGATCTTTCAATCGACACACTAAGACGCTTTAAAGATGACGCGACAGAAGTTAAAGAAGGATTCGAGTGCGGTATCGGACTCGGTTCATTCAATGACATAAAAGTTGGCGACATTATTGAAACCTACGAAATGCGTGAAAAAGTTCTTAGCTAGTAAGCACGGAACTTTTTCAACATTTTTCTAGATAGGAGACTGCCATGGTTGATTTGGCTCGGGCTCGAAAACTCGGCGAACGTATTCAAGAAATTGTTGCCGAAACTCTTGAGTTAAAGATCAAGGATCCACGCCTAGGGTTCGTCACAGTAACCGATGTGAAAGTTTCACCTGACTTACACGAAGCAACGGTCTTTTACACCATTCTTGGTACTGAGGAAGAAGCAGCAAAATCTGCTCAAGCCTTGGAATCATGTAAAGGTTTGGTCCGAAGTGAAGTTGGAAAACGTACCGGAGTTAAATTCACGCCGGGAATCACGTTTGTTCGAGATGCGTTGCCAGACTCGGTTCGCTTAATTGATGACTTGCTTCACGAAGCAGCAAGCGCTGATGCCAAAGTTGCCCAACAAGCTGCCAAGGCAAACTTTGCGGGCGAACCAGATGCATATCGAAGAAGTAAAGACAAAGAAAATTAATTATGAATACTCAGACACAGACTCTTGACTGGAATGGTGCAGTTAGCGCTATTCGGTTAGCCAAGTCTGTGTTATTGATTGCACATGTGACTCCTGATGCCGACGCTTTAGGTAGCGCTTTGGCACTCGGATTAGCTTGTGAGTCGCTTGGCAAAGATGTGCAAGTTTCTGTTGGTGAACCTGGTTTCACGATGCCGCAATCTTTAGCATTTTTACCCAGGACAGATTTAGTTGTGGCACCCGAAAATCTAACAGCAACTGACTTAGTGATTGTCTGCGACACAGCATCGGTTGCCCGACTTGGTGTACTCGCAGATGTCGTAGCTCAAACTCAAACTTCGATCGTGCTTGATCATCACCCTTCATTTAACGGGTTTGGAACTCTTCACTTAGTAGATCCGACTGCTGCAGCCACAGCAGCAATTGCCATGGAATTAATTGAGCGACTTGGTGTTGATTTAACTAAAGACATAGCCAGTGCACTGTATTCAGGTTTAGCCACTGATACTGGTTCGTTCAAGTTTCAAGCCACAACTTCGCAGACTCTACGAATTGCGGCCAAGTTATTCGATGCAGGTATCGATCATGCTTCGTTGGCTAGACAACTTTTTGACGATGAACCATTTGAAGCCCTAATCATGTTAGGCGAGTCGCTGCAGCGGGCCGAGCTAGATAAATCGGCGGCCAAAGGATTAGGTCTGGCATACACATCTATTGCAATTAATCAGCGGCATGGACTAACTGAACTTGCCATGGAGCGAGTTATTGAAGCCATTCGCCGAGCAACTGAAGCCGAAGTAGCCGCCGTGTTTAAGCAAGCTGATGACAAACGTTGGAAAGTTTCGTTGCGCAGTAAAACCATCGTTAACGTCGGGGAACTGGCTACCAAACTTGGCGGCGGTGGGCATTTTTTTGCAGCTGGATACACCAGCGGTACTGATTTGTCAGAAAGTATTGCGCAGCTAAAAGAGCAATTGAATTTATTGGGTGACTAATTGGCAATAGATGGAATCGTTCTGGTTGATAAACCAGAAGGACCAACTTCGCATGACGTGGTAGCAAAAGCCCGTCGAATTTTTGGCACCCGAAAAGTAGGACATGCCGGAACCCTTGATCCGATGGCAACTGGAATGCTCATCCTAGGAATTGGCAAAGCAACTCGATTACTTGGTTACCTAACTGCAACTGACAAAGAGTATTTGGCCACTATTCGGCTAGGACAAGCTACTAATACCGATGATGCACAAGGTGAAGTTACGGCTACGGCTGACACATCCGGAATCAGTGACGAAGACATTATTAATTCAGTTCGAGAATTTCGTGGACCAATTTCTCAGGTTCCAAGTTCAGTTAGCGCGATTAAAGTAAATGGCCAGCGCGCAGACGCACTAGTTCGCAAAGGCGAGCAAGTTGAGCTCCCGGCTCGAGATGTAATGATTCACGATTTTGCCGTCTTAGAAATTAATCGAGTAGATAATTTCATTGACGTAAAGGTAAGAGTAAGTTGTAGCGCTGGGACATACATTCGCGCTCTGGCCAGAGATTTAGGAAACAAACTAAAAGTAGGCGGACACTTAACCACTTTGCGCAGAACGAGGTCAGGCAAATTTACCCAAATGCGCCCACTTGCCGACATTGAAAATTCACCTTCTGTAATCGAATTAGCCGAAACGGTTAAGTTACTTTTTCCGGTAGTAGAAATTTCTGGTGACGACATTAAAAAAGCAAAAAATGGAATGCGAGTTCCGTTGCCAGTCGAAGTTCCGCCATCGGTAATTGGAGTGTTTACAAATACTGGTGAAATAATTTCCTTGTGTGAAAATGTCGCCGGAGAACTAGTCCCAGTAGTGGTGTTTAACTAACGATGAATTCAAAGAGATCAGTTGTTGTTACCGTCGGGGTTTTTGACGGAGTTCATGCTGGACATCGATTCTTAATTTCTGCTGCTCAAAAAATTGCTCAAGCAAAAAATGCACAGCTGATTGCGGCGTCTTTTGATCCCCATCCAGTGAGTATTTTGCGACCAGATAAATTTCAAGGCTTGATCACCTTGCCTGATTTTCGCTCAGTTTTGCTCAAACAGGCGGGTGCGAAAAAAGTTGAGTTCATCAAATTTGATCAAACGGTTGCACAGATGTCACCTGATGAATTTATTGAAACAATCGTGCTTGGAAATTTGAATGCAAACACAGTTGTCGTCGGAGAAAACTTTAGATTCGGGGTAAATGCCTCTGGCGATGTTTCGACACTGGCAACATTGGCGACCAAGTTTGGATTTGAGTTAGAGGTAATCAAGCTAGTCGGGGATCAACAAACCTGGTCGTCTACTCGAATTAGAAATAATCTTTTGACCGGTGATGTGAAGGCAGCCAGGCAAATCTTAGGCAGACCACATCGACTAACTGGTGAAGTTGTACATGGTGACCATCGTGGTCGCGAACTCGGTTATCCAACAGCAAATGTCGAAGTATTTGGAAATTTAATTATTCCGGCAGACGGAGTTTATTCTGCGTTGGTTACTACTGATTCAGAAGTTTTACCTGCGGCAGTAAGTATTGGTACAAATCCAACATTCGATGATGTGCTTAATAGGCGAGTGGAAGCCTATGTTTTGGATCGAACAGATTTGGATTTGTATGGCAAACAGATCTCGGTGGATTTTCTAGATTTTGTTAGGTCAATGGATAAGTTTTCCGATGTTGAATCATTACTGGCGCAAATGGCCCGAGACGTTGAAAATACAAGGCTTCAAGTTACCGATTTCCTAGATTCACCCAGTCACTGATACCTTTTACTAAGACGGTTTTGGAGCGGGCGCTCTGAAATACGTGACATCTAACAATCGGATTGGAAACAATCCCTGACCGCGCCCGAAGGAAAATAATGTCGCTAGACGCGAAAATCAAACAAGAAATAATTGCAAAATACGGATCAAATGCAACTGATACTGGAAGTCCAGAAGTTCAAATTGCACTTCTAACTCAACGAATCAATGACTTAACCGAACACCTAAAGTCACACAAGCATGATCACCACAGTCGTCGCGGTTTGCTACTGCTCGTAGGTCAACGTCGCCGGTTACTTGATTACTTAACAAAAACCGACATCAATCGTTACCGTTCGATTATCGAAAAACTTGGTATTCGTCGCTAAGACTTCTTGACTGCACACCTGTTATTTAAAACTGGTGTGCGTTCAAAAAAATGCGGGATAACCGCGCACAATCGAATAGCCGGTCGGCCCTCGGTAGTGGTACTCGGAAATAATTCTGCCGCGTACCTCGATCGAAGATCGACAATTAATAGCTCGTCAACGGGATGAGCTAATTTCGTCGTACGCGCGTTATCCCTTAACGAGAAAAGGGAGGTTACCCATGGAGGGTAACGAAGTACAGTCAAGCGTGGCTGTGATCGACAACGGGTCGTTCGGAAAACGCAAAATCAAATTCGAAACAGGACGGTTAGCAAAGCAAGCTGCCGGTACAGCAGTTGTCTATTTAGATGACGAAACTATGTTGCTTTCTGCAACTACCGCAAGTAAGACGCCAAAAGACCAATTCGACTTCTTCCCACTGACTGTGGATGTTGAAGAAAGAATGTATGCAGTTGGTCGTATTCCTGGATCATTCTTCCGCCGTGAGGGACGACCAACCGAAGATGCAATTCTGACTTGCCGCTTAATTGACCGTCCACTACGTCCAGCATTCGTAAAAGGTTTACGCAATGAAGTTCAGGTAGTAGTAACCGTGTTGTCATTAAATCCAAAAGATTTATATGACGTCATTGCCATTAATGCATCGTCGATGTCGACTCAACTTGCTGGACTTCCGTTCTCTGGTCCAATTGGTGGAGTTCGCGTTGCACTAATCAAGGGACAATGGGTTGCTTTCCCAACTCACGAACAACTTGAAGATGCTGTTTTCGACATGGTAGTTGCTGGCCGCATTGTTGGCGATGACGTTGCCATCATGATGGTTGAAGCAGAAGCTACTGAAAACACAATTGAATTGATCGCTGGAGGAGCAAAAGCCCCTTCAGAAGAAATCGTTGCTCAAGGTCTTGATGCGGCTAAGCCGTTCATCAGAACGCTTTGTGAAGCTCAGATTGAACTAGCCAAAGTTGCCGCTAAAGAAACTGCAGAATTTCCGATCTACGTCGATTACGAACAAGATGCATATGATGCAGTCGAATCACTAGTTAGCGATGATCTTGCCAAGGCACTAAAAATTGCCGGAAAACAAGAACGCGAAACTGAGTTAGATCGAATTAAAGATCTGACCGTTGAAAAACTTGGCGAACAATTCGAAGGTCGCGAGAAAGAAATCAGCGCCGCACTTCGCAGTGTGACAAAGAAGTTAGTTCGTAAGCGGGTAATCAAGGACAAGATTCGTATTGATGGCCGCGGTCTACGTGACATTCGTAATCTAACGGCAGAAGTTGATGTAATTCCAAGAGCACATGGTTCAGCAATTTTTGAACGTGGCGAAACCCAAATTGTTGGCGTGACCACACTCAACATGCTCAAAATGGAAATGCAATTAGATACTTTGTCACCAATCACCTCAAAGCACTACATGCACAACTACAACTTCCCGCCTTACTCAACAGGTGAGACTGGACGTGTGGGTACACCTAAGCGTCGTGAAATTGGACATGGTGCCTTGGCAGAGCGTGCGTTAGTTCCTGTACTGCCATCAAAAGCTGACTTCCCGTACGCAATCCGCCAAGTGTCTGAGGCATTTGGTTCAAATGGCTCAACTTCAATGGGATCTGTTTGTGCTTCAACACTGTCGCTACTTAACGCTGGTGTGCCACTAAAAGCACCAGTTGCTGGTATCGCTATGGGTCTAATTTCAGATGAAGTTGATGGCAAAACTGAGTACGTTGCACTAACTGACATCCTCGGGGCCGAAGATGCCTATGGTGACATGGACTTTAAAGTTGCTGGAACAAAGGATTTTGTTACTGCACTTCAGTTAGATACCAAATTAGACGGCATTCCTGCATCAGTTCTTGCTGGAGCGTTAACTCAAGCTCGTGAAGCTCGCTTAGCGATTCTTGATGTAATGCTTGAGGCAATTGATGCACCAGATGAAATGTCACCGTATGCACCGCGAATTATCTCGGTACAAATTCCAGTAGACAAGATTGGTGAAGTAATCGGCCCTAAGGGCAAGATCATTAACCAGATTCAAGAAGATACTGGTGCTGAACTAACAATTACCGATGACGGCATTGTTTACATTGGCGCAACTAATGGCGAATCTGCTGAAGCAGCCCGCGCTCAAGTTAATGCAATTGCTAATCCGTCAATGCCAGAAGTCGGCGAGCGTTACATGGGAACTGTTGTTAAAACAACTAACTTCGGTGCCTTTATTTCGCTTTCGCCTGGTAAAGATGGTCTGCTACACATCAGCCAATTGCGCAAACTTTCTGGTGGAAAGCGCGTTGAAAATGTAGAAGATGTGGTCAAAGTTGGCGACAAAGTCCATGTTGAAATTGCTGAAATCGATCAACGCGGAAAGCTCTCGTTAATTCCGGTAGTTGAAGGCGAAGAAAGTTCAACTGACGAGGTTGATGACTAATTGTCAAAAAGTAAGTCGAAAGTGGTCCTTGGTCATGAACAATTACCGGGGACCACTCGGACTTTACTGACTCAAGAACAAGGTGGGTTAGTTAAGCGCACTGTTCTGCCAAGTGGGATCCGCATTATCACCGAAAAAATGCCAACCGTACGCTCAGCAGCAATTGGTATTTGGGTAAATGTGGGTTCCCGCGATGAGATTGCCGCCCAAACTGGCTCGGCACATTACTTAGAGCACCTGCTTTTTAAAGGCACAAAAACAAGAAGTGCATTAGATATCAGCTCAGCAATTGATGCAGTTGGTGGCGAAATGAATGCATTTACTTCAAAAGAAGTGACCTGTTTCTACACCCGAGTTTTAGATACAAATGTGCCGTTGGCTATTGATGTTTTAGCCGACATGATCACCAGCGCAACGATTACTAGCGCTGATGTGGACCAAGAGCGAACAGTTGTTCTTGAAGAAATAGCTATGCGTGACGATGATCCTGCTGACATTGTGCACGAACAGTTCGCCAAGGCAATGTATGGCGAAACTTCACTAGGACGATCAATTCTGGGCACTGTAGAAAATATTTCTTCACTAACCAGACGATCAATTTTTGGTTTCTATCAGAAGTACTACACACCTGATCGCTTAGTTATCTCTGTTGCAGGAAATGTTGATCATGCCCAAATTGTTAAGTTAGTTCGCGCTGCATTTGCAAAAGGTGGCATGGATTTAAGCGCTACTGAAAATAAGCCTTATGTGGCTGAAAATAAAAAAGCAAAAGTAAATCGCAATGGTGGATTTGTTAAATTCAATAAAGATACAGAACAGGCCAATGTGGTAATCGGTGTTCCTGGTATTGATCGGGCTGACGAGCGCCGTTACATACTTAATGTTTTGAATGCAGTTCTTGGTGGGGGAATGTCGAGCCGACTATTCCAAGAAGTTCGAGAAAAACGTGGCTTGGTTTACACGGTCTATTCATTCGCACAACAGTTTCAAGACGCAGGAATGGTTGGTATTTATGCCGGCTGTAATCCGAAAAATTTAGCGACAGTGCGCGAAGTATGTGCAAATGTATTAGCTGATCTGGTTGCCAACGGAATCACCAAGGCTGAATTAGAAAAAGCTAAAGGCCAGGTAAGCGGGGCAATGGTGCTGGGCCTAGAAGATACCGGATCACGGATGAGTCGAAATGCCCGTAGTGAACTTAATTTTGGATACCTAACATCTGTTAGTGAAGTGCTAGATCGAGTTTTGGCAGTTACGCTTGATGAAGTACATTCTTTGGCACATCACTTGTGGTCGCAAGATTCGTTGACGGCAGTGGTGGGACCTTCGAACATGGTGGAGAAATAGTGGCGATCAAAGTCGGCGTTCTCGGTGCAAAAGGTCGGATGGGTGCCACTGTTTGTGCTGCCGTTAACGCAGCCTCAGACTTGGAATTAAGTTGTCAGTTAGATGCCGGTGACGATTTAAATCAATTAATTAGTGCGGGCGTTGAAGTTGTTGTTGATTTCACCACTCCAGATGCAGTTATGGGTAACTTAGAATTCCTGGCCCAAAACAATGTCCATGCAGTTGTTGGTACCACAGGCTTTACAGATGAGCGCATCTCTCACGTAGAAAAATTATTCAAAAACTCTTCAGCTAATGTATTGATCGCACCAAACTTTGGATTGGGTGCGGTTTTAATGATGCAATTTGCTGCCAAAGCAGCTCCTTATTTTTCAAGTGTTGAAATTGTTGAATTACATCACCCACAAAAAGTTGATGCACCAAGTGGAACTGCAAAAAGAACAGCGCAACTGATTGCTAAGGCACGTAAAGATTTGCCCAAGATGCCAGATGCCACTGCTGATTTGATTGACGGGGCTAGAGGCGCAGTTGTCGATGGAATCCCGGTACACAGTATTCGGGCCGCAGGACTTGTCGCACATCAAGAAATTATTTTCGGTGGAGCCGGTGAAACTTTGACGATAAGACATGACTCATTAGATCGAGAATCATTTATGCCTGGGGTGTTGCTAGCGGTTAGAAATATTTCCAAAACTGCTGGGGTCACAATTGGCCTTGAAGCTTTACTTGGTCTTTAAGAAATAATCACATGGCCAAACGTATTTCACTTGCGTTGACCGCTATCTTGCTGGTCTATCTAGTTTTCACTGTTTTGCGAGGATTAGATTTCCTAGCCGTTGATGACCCAGCAGTAAAAGCTTTGGGAGTTGCTGTATTAGTACTGCCAATTTTGGGTGGAATTTTGATTTTCCGTGAAATCAAATTTGGCAAACTAAGTTTTAACATGGGTCAATCTATTGACGAGATATATTTACCAACTACCGAATTAACTGAAGATGAAAAAAAAGAATTCTTAGATACCGCCATTGCACGGGCAAAAGAACAAATGGATTCTTGGCAAGCTTGGTATTCAGTTGCTTTAGCCTATGACCTGCTAAAAGAACGTAAGTTAGCCAGACAAGCTATGCAATACTCTGTTGAGTTATTTCAGGCTGCTAAACCAAAATAACGCAGCAATGCCGCGATTACTGCTGCAATAACTACTACGACTACAAATGGGGCTTTTAACTTAAGCGCAATTAGTGAGGCACCTAGGGCTGGAAGTCTGGCATCAATGGTTAAACCCTGACCTTGTCCAAGTGTCTGGATTGCCACAATGGCAGAGAGTAAAGCAATCGGCAGAAGCCGAGTAATTTCGCTAACTAAGGGACGTTCAAGAAAAGTTTTTGGGACCACATTTCCAAGTACTTTTAGTAAGAAACAGGCAAAACTTGCAGCCAAGATTGTGATCCACAGATTACTCATTTTTCAATCCCAGGATTATTCGTTTGCGCAGCACGTTTTGTGAATATGTAACCACCGATAAATGCAACAATTGACGCAGAGATAATCGGCACTCCAGGCGTAACAAAACTAGCCAAACTGAGCGCAACAATGGCACCGCCAAAAGCCACGGCAAGTTGTTTTTGATTTTGAATTTGAGGATAGACCAAGGCAAATAATCCAGCACCAATTGCAGCGTCTAACCCGAACAATTTTGGATCTCCGATGGAAGTTGCCGCAAGTGCACCGATGAGTGTGGCTAAATTCCAAAGTACAAATACTGATAGTCCTGTGGACCAAAACGCTAGTTGAGTTGCTCTGCCCGAAAATGACTTTTCATCTTGGGCTAGTCCCATTGCAGTTGACTCATCAATTGTTAAATGACTAGCGAGTAACTTTAACGGACCCTTGTTGTTTAGTAGGGCAGTCATGCGCATCGAATAAGCCGTATTACGTGTACCCAGTAGAACTGCAGCTAGTGCACCTGATAATCCAGTACCGCCACTAGCAAGAGTTGAAACTAAAGCAAACTGACTTCCGCCGGTAAACATCAAGACCGAAAGTGCGCAAGTTTGGGCAATTGTTAGACCAGTGGCTGTACCAAGTGCGCCAAAAGATACTCCGTATGTGGCTACAGCAATGCCGATACTTAATGCGTTTCGGACAATTTCAGAGCGCGTTTGTTCCCAAGTTGCTCCGGCAGTTGCACGCATAAATTTAACCTTATCGTCACTGTTACTTAATTCATTGCGCCACAGACACCAGTAGTGTGAGTGCTGTGCGACCTAATTATGCAGGTTTTGGTTACGCCTTTTTAGGTGTGCTGATTTTCTCATTTACATTGCCGATGGTGAAGTTATCGTTACCGGGGTTTTCACCGTGGACTCTAACATTCGGTCGAGCAGCCATTGCTGGCAGTCTTGCACTTATTTTTTTACGATTGGCTAAAGTACCTTTTCCAGATAAATCCCTTTGGAAGTATTTAGTAATAACCGCGTCTGGAATTGTCGTCGGGTTTCCGGTACTCACAACACTGGCTTTACAATTCACAACCTCAGCCCATGCAGCAGTGATAGTTGCAGGATTACCTTTAGTAACCGCTGTTTTTGCAGTACTTCGAGTAAAAGAAAGTGTTCCATTTTTATTCTGGATCGCAGCATTAATTGGCACATTCACCTTGGTGATCTATGCCTGGCTAAACGGCGGGGCAGACGGTGTCAGTTTCATTGCTGATCTGATGCTGTTAGGTGCTGTGCTTGCAGCAGCAATCGGATATGCCGAAGGTGCAATTTTGGTCAAAGTCATGCCGGGCTGGCAGGTAGTTTCGTGGTGTGTTGTTTTGTTTTTACCGATTTCTGTACCAGTAGCTGCAATAAGTTTTTATCTTGGTAGAGATAGTCACGTAATTACGCCAATAACCGTTGGCGCATTTTTATTCACGGCGCTTGGTTCGATGTACTTTGGGTTCTTTGCTTGGTATCGAGGACTTAGCGAACTTGGAGTCGCAAAAGGATCACAAGTCCAATTACTTCAGGCCCTTTTAACATTGGCGTGGTCGGCCCTTTTACTGAGCGAAATCGTAACTCTAAAGACGTTAGTTGCTGCAAGCATTGTCATAGTTTGCGTCGCGGTGACTCAGCGGATTCGTATTGCAAAACCCAAAACTAGTTTGGATAAAAATTAACTGCGCCACGAACCCAAACCGTGACTGGCATACCAATCTCTGGAGTTAATGGACCTGCAGTTCGAGCTTTAACGCTTACACCTCGGGTTAGCACCTCAACGATTGCGTCATGTCCGTAATACTGACGAGCGATTACCTTGCCTTCACCTTTAATGTCTGGCTGTAAATAAAGATTTTCTGGACGAATTGCTACCTGACCACTTATAGCGTTAGCAAATTGTTTCGTCGGAATTAGCTCGCCAAGTGAAGTTTTAACTTTTCCATTTTCAATGACTCCGGGAAGTACAACTGCATCTCCTAGGAATTGGGCTAGTTCAACATCAAGTGGAGCAGAGTAGATTTCATTTGGACTTCCAAATTGGGCAATTTTTCCATCGCGCATTATCGCAACTCGATCAGCGATAGAAAGTGCCTCTTCTTGGTCATGAGTAACCATAATTGCTGTTGCTTTGGCCGCAACCAAGATTGCTTTAACTTCATCTCTTAATCGATTCCGAAGTTGAGCATCTAGGGCTGCAAAAGGTTCGTCGAGCAATATAACTTCAGGATTTGGCGCAAGTGCTCGGGCAATTGCCACACGTTGTTGCTGACCACCAGATAGCTGGCCAGGCATAGCTTGGGAGTATTCAGTTAAGTCAATTAGCTCAAGTAATTCATCAACGCGGCTTTTTTTTGCCTGCGCATTTAGTTGTGAAAGTCCAAACTCTATATTTTTTGCCACAGTTAAATGATTGAAAAGAGAAGCATCTTGCGGAATGTAACCAACATTGCGTTTTTCAGGTGGGGTCAAAGTCGAGACGGAACTCACTACACGACCGTTAATGAGTATTTCGCCTGCATCAACTGAATCAAAACCAGCAATAAGTCTTAGCAGTGTAGTTTTGCCACCACCAGAAGTACCTAGAATAGTTAGTAACTTCTGGTCTGGAACTTCGAGATTTACGTCGACTAGTACATCTTTATTTCCAAATGATTTGGCAACGTTTGAGATTTGTAACTTAGTTACCATCACGCCCGCTCCAGGTTTTTATCATTTTCTGTATTTAGGTTACTTGAAAATTGTGAACGACGAATTTCTTGATTCAGTAAAAGCGCAGGAATACCGGCTAGCAAAATTAACAAAGCAGCATATGGTGCAGCCGCGGCAAATGAATTAACCGAAGTTGCCGCCCATAGCTTTGTCGCCATTGTTTCAATGCCTGTAGGTCGCAGCACAAGAGTTGCCGGTAGTTCTTTAATTATGGTTAGCGAGACAAATGCCGTTGCACTCAATATTCCTGGTAAAGCTGCTGGCAAAATAACTTTTCTAATCACTTGTAATTGATTGTTACCAAAACTTCGGGCTACCTCATCCAAAGCAGTAGGAATTTGGACAAACGGAGTTTTTAAAACTGAGATTGCATTGGGTAAAAACAAGGCTAAATAAGCTAGTAGCAAAAGCCAGTTTGTCTGATAAATCTGTGGAAAAAATTTATTACTTAAGAAGACAAATGCTAAGGCAACAACAATTCCAGGCAGCGCATGACTTAACCAAATAGATTTTTCTATCCGCTTTGCAAATCTCGATTGGTAGCGGGTAATTAACACCACCGCTGCTGTGCCAAAGATTGAAACCAAGATGCCCCCAGCAACGGCATATCCGGTGGTATTTATTAATGCTCGCCCAATCGCTGCAAAATCAGTTTCAGATCTTCCTCTGATGTTCCAGTAAGTAAGGCTGGCAAGCGGAACTAAAGTTCCAGCAATTAGCCACATTCCATTACCAAGTGAAACCCAGTTAGCCCACCTGCCTAAGTGGATTGGAATTGCTGGAGCGCCTTTTGCAGTTTTACGTAAATTTGTTTCAGGCAATCGGTTATGAATACTAAGCAGAGCCAACGTAACCAAAACCAAGAGCAGGGCAAGTGCCGCAGCTGTGGAACGATCAAATCCAGCTCGATAAGCGGTATAAATTGCTCGAGTAAATGTTTCAAAACGCAAAAGCGAAACTGCACCAAAATCGCTCAGTACATAAAGGGCGGCTAGCAGACCTGATCCGTAAGCAGCGGTTCTAATTTCTGGCCAGGTAACTAATTTAAAAGTTTGCCATGGCGAGTAACCAAGGGTTCTGGCTACTTCCTCGGTTGTTCGATTATTTCTAATTAACGAAGCCGAAATGGCTAAAAATACATACGGACTAGTACAAAGTGAAAGTACTAACCAGGCAGCAAAGATGCCACTGAATCCCGGAAATATTGAGAGCCAAGAATAAGCGGCAATGTATGAAGGTATGGCAAGTGGTGCGATAGCTGAGATTGTAATTATCGATTTAAATTTTGCATCTGTTCGAACGATAATCCACGCTTGAAGTGACCCAACCAAAAGAGCAGTAGAAGTGACTAAAAGCACCAAGGCAAAACTATTGAGCAAGGGAGCTAGTGCTGATGGGCGAGTAAAGACTTCGATTAAATTGCCTAAACCTATTTCACTTGAGCGAACCAATAAATACCCAATTGGTAATAGTGAAATTAATGCGCCAAAGACCGCCAACACCCAAATAAGTGTTGGCGGTCTTTGTGCTTTAGTTTTTATCAGGGGATTAATCCTGCGTCACGTAACAAGGTTTGAGTTTCAGCCAAAGTTGCTAGATCAGTTAAATCAATAACTGGTCCACCGATTTCTTCCAAAGCTGGTAAAGATTCGGCAGGTTTAGCTGATTGCGTTAAGGAATACTCAAATGTTTCTTCTAAGAAGAATGATTGTGCAGTTTTACTCAGTAGCCAATTAACAAGTTGGATGGCAGATTCGTTATCTGAAAGCACGCCAACACCAGCAACATTTACTAAATTTCCTGGGTCGCCTGCTGAGAACCAAGCCAATTTAGATTTCATTGCATCGCTACCAACTTCAGCAGCTTTTTCGTACCAGTAATAATGGTTAATCAATCCAGCTGCTACTTCTCCGGCTTCAACTGCATCCAGAATTTGAGAATTCTTTTCATAACTAACCGCATTTTTGGCAAGGCCATTGAGAAACTCTTGAGTTTTTTCGTCGCCTAGTTCAATTCGCATGCCAGTCACAAACGATTGGAAAGAAGCATTAGTCGGCGCAATCGCGATTCGGCCTTTCCATTCGGCATTTGCTAACTCCAAAACTGAGGTTGGAACGTTTGTCACAAGCTCGGGGTTGTAGTTAAAGACTCGAGAGCGGCCAGAAATTCCAACCCACGTTCCATCTTTAGCTCGATATTTTGGTGCTACTTGTTCAAGCGTTTCAGTCGGTAAAACTTTGAATAGCCCAGCTTTAGTTAATGCACCAAGTGCACCTGCGTCTTGAGAAAAGAAAAGGTCAGCCGGGGTATTAGCACCTTCTTCAAGTATGGTTGCTGACATTTCTGCTGAGTCACCGTAGCGAACCTCGACTTGAATACCTGTTTCGGCGGTAAATTGCTCGAATAGTGGTGCAACCAGTGATTCACTTCGACCAGAATAAATAGTTAGTGATTTAGTTGACTCATTTTGCGAAGTGGCATTGGCCTGTGGGTTTTCGTTTGCACAACCACTTAAGAACACAGCTGCTAGGGCTATCAGGCTAAGGCTGCGTTTAGTTTTGTTTTTCATTTAGTCGCTTTCGTGGATTTATGCAACTAAAAAGTTGCATAAATAATTTAACAACAAAAAAGTAGCGTAAATCAACATTGTTTGCAAATAATCCGATTACCTAGCCAAACACCTGCAAGAAAAGTGGCCTAGATACCCTTGTACCTGTGGGACAGGCAATTGAGTTTCGAAGCGACGTAACTGTTGAGTTAATTAAGCATTCTGCATCGGATGCTGATGTGATTTGGGCAGCTCGTGTCTCTACTAAAGGCGATCAGTCCCATGAAGATTTAAATAAAGACCCAAAACAATCTGAAGGTTTAATCAATTATTTAATGCGCGACCGTCATGGCAGCCCATTTGAACATTCCAACTTCACATTCTTCGTACAAGCACCAATTTTCATGTGGCGAGAACATTTTCGCCATCGGATCGCAAGTTACAACGAAGAATCAGGGCGCTACAAAGTACTCGAACCAATTTTTTATGTGCCGAATAAAGATCGTAAGTTAGTGCAAGTTGGGAAAACTGGTCATTACGAGTTTGTTGACGGAACTGATGAGCAGTTTGAAATTGTTACTAACGCGACTAAAGAGTCTTGCCAGGTTGCTTATGAACAGTACGAAAAAATGCTTGAAGCTGGCATTGCTCGTGAAGTAGCTCGCATAGTGCTTCCGGTCACTATTTATTCGTCTGCCTATGTGACTATGAATGCTCGCGCGATGATGAATTTCTTAAGTTTGAGGCGAAAAGCCGAAGGTTCACACTTCCCATCATTCCCACAGCGTGAAATCGAAATGGTAGCCGAGAAGTACGAAGAAGTATTCCAGCAACTTATGCCGCTAACTCATGCAGCGTTTGTGGCAAATGGTCGAGTAGCACCATAAGAAAAGAGTGAAGATGTCCGCAGCAAAAAATGCGTTTGGCACAGTCTTAACCGCAATGGTGACCCCATTTACAAATGATGGGTCAAAAGTTGATTACGCTGCGGTCGAAAAGTTGGCTAATGATCTAGTCGACTTAGGTAATAACGGAATAGTTGTTAATGGCACAACTGGTGAGTCGCCAACAACAGATGAACATGAAAAGTTAGAAATCCTTAAAGCAGTCAAGTCAGCCGTTGGAGATCGCGCCAAGATTGTTGCTGGCGCCGGATCAAATGACACTGCGCATTCAGTATTACTTGCCAAAGATGCTGCCAAAGCAGGCGCAGATGGTTTGCTAGTTGTCACCCCGTACTACAACAAGCCACCGCAAGATGGAATTATTGCGCACATGCACGCCGTTGCAGATAGCACTGACTTACCAGTTATGGTTTATGACATTCCGGGTCGCGCTGGCGTACCAATAACTACAGAATCTCTGCTGAAGTTGTCTGAACATCCTAGAATCTTGGCTAACAAAGATGCCAAAGGGGATCCATGGGCTGCATCAGTAGTTATGGCGAAGTCCGATTTGGCTTATTACTCAGGTGACGATGGTCTGAATCTGGCGTTACTTGCAATAGGAGCAACTGGCGTAGTTAGTGTTACCGGCCACGTAGTTGCAGATCGACACAAACAAATGGTTGAAGCAGTTGCCGCAAACGATATCGCGAAAGCTCAAAAAATCAATCAAGGACTTGTGCCAATTACCGAAGGAATTATGACTCGAGTCGGTGGAGCCATCATGGTTAAGGCGGCACTTGATTTACTTGGTCGAGCCGGTGGCGGCTTTTTGCGACTTCCTTTGATTCCAGCAACTGCAAGTCAGCGCGA
>JACCDX010828224.1_pt1 | contig 17510 bp, 15 predicted proteins | sample 7449681 | NCBI WGS metagenome assembly JACCDX01 (sample SAMN15323450, study PRJNA562643) | freshwater metagenome | isolation source: river surface water | place: USA:Blue River Watershed | collected 2017-08-18
AAGATTATGATAAAATGAAGAAATATTATTTAATGGCTATTGAATTAAATAATATTGTTGCAATGATTAATTTAGCTTTGTATTATAACACAATCAAAGATTATGATAAAATGATATACTATTGTTTAATGGCTATTGAATTAAATAATATCATTGCAATGTATTGTTTAGCAAGGCATTATGAGACAATAAAAGATTATGATCTAATGAAGAAATATTATTTAATGGCTATTGAATTAAATCATACTGATTCAATGTATTGTTTGGCAAAATATTATGAAACAAACAAAATGTATGATGAAATGAAGAAATATTATTTAATGGCAATTGAATCAAATCATGTTGATTCAATGTGTTGTTTTGCAAAATATTATGAAAAAAACAAAATGTATGATGAAATGAAGAAATATTATTTAATGGCTATTAAATTAAATGATATTGATTCAATGTATTGTTTAGCATGTTATTATAACACAATAAAAGATTATGATAAAATGAAATACTATTGTTTAATTGCTATTGAATTAAACGATGATGATTCAATGAACAATTTAGCATGTTATTATAAGAAAATCAATGATTATGATAAAATGAAATATTATTATTCAATGGCTATTGATTTAAATAATTCTTTATCAATGTTTAATTTAGGTTTTTATTATGAAACTATAGAAAAAAATTATTACCTAATGAAAAAGTATTATGTAATGGCTATTAAAAATAACAATATTGAATGTATTGATCACTGTAAACGTAATAACTATTTTTATAGTGATACAATTAAAGAAGCAATAATGAAATTAAAATTAATAGATAAAAAAATAATTTGTCCAATAACTCTAGAAGAAGTAGATAAATGTTACATAACAAAATGTAACCATGAATTTTCTAAAGCAATAACAAATTGCGTTAAGTGTCCATTATGTAGAGCTGATTTATGAATTTTTAAATTTTCAAGGGTGTAAAAAAAATATATTTAAAAAAATATATTTAAAAAAATTGAGTTAAACTTAACTTGACATATAAAGTATATATAAAATGGAAGAAACTGATCTTAATACTGAATGTCAAGAATTAAAAAATCTTAAATATAAGACAATGATGTTAAATGGTGTGCAATTACCAGAAACAAAGTCATCGAATGATTTATCTAGTTTGGATAAATTTCTAGAAAATGAAAAAAATAATAATATGTATGAACCGTGGTGTAAATTAAATAAAACAATCAAATCAAAATTATTGGGTGATTATGTTGAATTATATAAAACAGAAAATCATTTAACAAATGAAGAAACACAATTATTACTTACATTTTTGAGAGATTGCTTAGACAGAAAAAAACTTCAAAGAGTGAAAGATGTCGTATATGATAAAGAAAATGGATTAATAAAAGACATTCCTGCGTTATGTTATGTAAAAGGGTCAAGACATTTTACATTAAAAAATGTTGACAAACGTATTTCAACACTTAAATCTTTGGCACCTAAAAAGGGTCAAGGAACTATTCGAAAGAAAGAAATTAAACAGATTGAATTTGACTCTGAAGAAGATGATGAAAATTAGGTGAATTCCTCTATTTTATTATTTTTTGTATTGAAAAGGAAAAGTATATAAAAAGAATGTAACAATATATATAGCATGACTATTTATATTGATGATTTAAATATATTAGAAGATATATTAGACACTATCATATTTGAAGAAGAACCAACTATTTTTTCTGATGAACATGCAGTCGAATTAGTTGAAACTGCTTTTCATTTAATGGAAGAATATATGAATGAACATCCTTCCATCATTTCTGATCCGAATTTTCATGATATATTGTTAGAAGAAATAAAAGAAATGTTTTATATTCAGTTGGAAGATCATATTTTAGAAAGTGATTATATTGAAGATGATCTGAATGATTTATTAGAAGATGCATTTCAAATTTATATTACTACATTTCATCCAGAACGTTCCTTGAAAATGGAGGAGGATTATAATGATTTTGATATTGATAGTGATAGTGATAACCAATATGACATCGATATTGAAGAAAAAGACGCCAATCAAAAAGATAAATATATGGTAATCGAAAATAAAATCCAAGCATTGAGAGAAATACCCCAACCTGTTCAAAGAACACCTGAGTGGTATACATTTCGATGGAATTTAATTACTGCAAGTAATGCATGGAAAGCATTTGAAACACAAAGTACTATTAACCAACTTATTTATGAAAAATGTCAACCCTTAAAAGATTTTACTTTAGATCCTATTGATGAAGAAATTAAGATGGTCAATACAAATACTACATTACACTGGGGTCAAAAATATGAACCTTTATCTGTAATGATGTATGAACACTTATATGAGTCAAAAGTAGAGGATTTTGGCTGTATAAAACATCCAAATTATAATTTTATTGGTGCGTCACCTGACGGCATTATTATTCAATCTAATACTGGAAGATTTGGTCGTATGCTTGAAATCAAAAATATAGTAAATAGAGAGATAAATGGTATACCAAAAAAAGAATATTGGGTTCAAATGCAATTACAAATGGAAGTATGTGATCTTGATGAATGTGACTTTTTGGAAACCAAATTTACAGAATATCCAGATTATCAAAGTTATCGTAATGATTCCGCACTAGGAATGGTAGACGATACAGAATTCGCAAGTTATACTACAACGAAATCTGGAGGTTATAAAGGAATTATTGTTCATTTTCATACTAGTGATGGTAGACCACATTACGAGTATATGCCGTTACATATATGGAAACCAACCGATATATCTAATTGGGAAGAAACAACTGTTCAAAAATATGAATCCGAACCATATAATTATATATTTATAAAGTTTATTTACTGGAAACTTGAAAAGTTAAGTTGTGTTCTTGTATTGAGAAATAAGGAATGGTTTAAAAATAATGTAGGTCAGTTAGAAAAAGTTTGGAAAATTATTGAGAATGAACGCGTTTCTGGTTATGAGCATAGAGCACCAATTAAAAGAGTAAAAAAAGAGCAACCAATTATTAAATTGTCTACTGGTGAAGATGTTTGTTTTCTGAAAGTGATTAAATTGGATTCTTAAATATAAATTAATATATTATTAATTATATATATGAGTGCTATAAACATAATAGATGTTATTATGGACTATAAAAATAAAAAAATATCATTACAAAAATTATTTAATGAAATTGATTCTGGTAAATACGATTTAGGTTATGTAGATAAAAATGGCAATACACCATTAATGATTGCATGTTATCATGCAACTGACAGAGTTGCCTTAAAAATAATAAAAACAGGAAAATATTTTCCAGAAGTTATTAATAAAAATGGTGATACTGCATTAATTCTTTCTTGCGCATTAATAAGACGTGAAACTGCAATAGCGTTAATTGAATCAGGAAAAGCAATTCCTGAACATATTAATAAGAATGGTTATACTGCATTAATTGAAGCATGTCTACATAATATGCCAGATGTAGCATTAAAATTAATTGAAACTGGAAAATCTGTTCCAGATGCAATTACAAAATATGGCAATACTGCATTATTATATTCTTGTTGGGATAATATGAAAACAGTAGCATTAGCATTAATTGAAACAGGAAAATCTATTCCTGAGCATATTGATGAAAATGGAAATACTGCATTAATTCTATCTTGTAAAAATAATGTTGAGGAAATTGCGCTAAAATTAATAGAAACAGGTAAATCACTTCCATTACATAAAAATAATGTAGGTAAATCTGCGCTATTTTTTGCTAGAAATTATCAATATGAAATGGCAGATGTTATATATTTGCTAGAAGAATTAGAAAAAAAGAATGAGAAAGAAGAAAACTTAGAAAAACAGTTTAATATAAATGCAGATGGGTTTGATTCAGTAACTCAAGAAACTGTAAAAATACATGATTTTTTAGAAGAATCAACAGATAATATATGTATTAAAATAAATAATAGTTATTTTTTAACATCAAAAACAATTATAAAATTACAATTACAAGACAAATCAAATATTAAATATGGATGTAAAAGAGCAGGAACAGAATCTATATATGTATTAGATTCTAATATTTTAAATACTGAATATTTATCAATGTCTGCAGTATTAAGTTTACAAATATTAGTTGATGTCAATGTGATAAAATCGTCTATTATAGATTCTTCTTCCAATTTATTTTATCTAAAACAGACAACGAAAAAGTTTCCATCAATAATATCAAAAGCATTTATTGATGGTGGAAGTGGTGTAAGTGCAGATCATTGTCAACCTGGAAAAGAAACTTTTGTATATAATGTAATGATAGGAACACCTATTGAAAATGTAGATAATCTCATTCCAAACAAATCAATAACAAATAAACCAAAAATAGATAAACCTAAATCTTTCTGGCATAATTGGATTTATGGAGTGGAAACAGATAAATCAGAGAATAATATAGACTCAAATATATCTAATGAAATTGAAAATAAAATGAATAATGAAAATAAATTAAATAATCAAAATAAAATCAATAATGAAATAAAAATACAATATAAAACAAATGCATTTTCTTTTCCTGTAACAGAAACAACAACAATAGAAGAAATAAAAACTACATTATTAAATAAATTAGTATTTGAAAATATAATTACTTCTCTCAATCAAAATGTGAAGTTTATATATAAAGGAAAGATTTATCAAGATGGATCAATTGTATTGTCTACATTAGAAAATCCCCCATTTGGAATTACTTTACAAGCAATGATTTCTCAAAAAACAGGTGGAAGAAAAACAAAAAAGAATAAAAAGAAAAATTACAGAAAAACAAAAAAGAATAATAGAAAAAACAAAAAATAAAAATAATATATAATATATGAATAATTTCAAATATTACAGTCATATTACGATATTTTTAATGATGTTATATAGTTTATATATTTTATATATAAATGGTCCAGTAGAATCTGGTGGATTTATGCCTTCAATTTATGTTGGATTATTAATTATTTTATATATAATTACATTATTATTGATATATACATTTGTTCGAAAAAGTGAACTAAAATATTATGTAATTGTTTGTTGTATATTTTTTTTATATTTATATAGTATAATAATTATATGTTACCGACATCTATAGTTGCAAAATCAGTTAAAATATTTAATTATTTTTCATTATATTTAGTTGCATCAGCATTTATATTAACAATACTAGTTTTATATTATCATCATCTAATAAAATATTATTTGATTGGCAGTGTATTTTTTATAATGTATTTGTATATATCATATATAAATATATTTTAATATAATACATTATGCATGTCAGTTCTAAATGGTAGACTGTCTATGAGTTGTTCATCAGTAGAGAAATATCCAACACGTGTTCCTGAAGTTGAAACAGGAGGTAAAGGTGTAACTATATTATTTCCTAATTGTTTTTTATGATATAGCGCGCCACACATAGATGCAGGTGTACATCTTCCAATGTCTGGATTGTCAGGATATCTTATATTATTTGTAATTTGTTCATAAGAACCCAATGAAAATGTTGGATAATCTTGCCAGATATCATTAGCAGTATCATTTGATATTTGATTTTTTCCAATCGCAGGATAAGTATCTTGAACCAATACTTGAGTTTGAGCATTAGGAAAGTTGCCTGAAGATTGGTCTAAATGATAATTAGAGAATCCTTCCATAAAATTTGATAAATTAAATACTAATGGCATACCAATAGCCAATATTATTAACAATAATAAAAACAACATTTGATTCATATATATAAATTATATATATTAATTTTATAAAACAATTTCATCCACATAAAATCTTCACATTTGGCACCGAAATATAAATGAGATACAAAAAAACAACTTAAATATATAGTAATATGTTTTATATAATGGATAATTCGGATGACATGCGTGTTACTAAAAGAAGTGGTGAATTAGAAGATTTATCGTTTGATAAGATTTTAAATAGAATACGAAAATTGGGTCATGAAGCAAATGTTCACATTAATTATCAATCATTAGTTATGAAAGTTATAGACCAATTATATGATAAAATATCAACTGCTAAAATTGATGAACTCGCTGCAGAACAATGTGCAGTTATGTCGACAAATCATCCAGACTATGCAACTTTGGCAGGAAGAATTGTTGTCTCCAATCATCAAAAAAATACGAATCCTATTTTCTCAAGTGTAATGAAAGATTTATATGAGTTTAAAGACATTCATGGTGAACATCGTCCATTATTATCAAATGATTTTTGGCATTTTGTTCAAAAATATAGTGACACAATAGATAAATATATTGTTCATGAGAGGGATTATTTAATAGACTATTTTGGATTCAAAACATTAGAGAGAGCATATCTATTTAGAATTGGTAATAAAATTATCGAAAGACCTCAGCATATGTGGATGAGAGTTGCTATTGGAATTCACGGAGATATTGAAAATCCGAATGCGATGGATTTAATAAAAGAAACATATGATTTAATGTCTCTAAAATATTTTACTCATGCTACACCTACATTATTTAATGCTGGAACTCCAAGACCACAAATGAGTTCTTGTTATTTAATTGCGATGGAAGATGATAGTCTCGAAGGAATTTATAATACTCTCAAAGATTGTGCACGTATATCTAAATGGGCAGGTGGAATAGGTTTACATATTCATAATATTCGTGCTAAAGGAACACATATACAAGGAACAAATGGTATATCTAATGGATTAGTACCAATGTTACGTGTATTTAATAACACTGCACGATATATTGACCAAGGTGGAAATAAGCGTAATGGTTCATTTGCTATCTATTTAGAACCATGGCATGCAGATATTGAGGATTTTTTGGAATTGAAAAAGAATCATGGTGATGAAGAGATGAAAGCACGTGATCTGTTCTATGCTTTATGGATTTCAGATTTATTTATGGAGAGAGTAAAAAATAATGGATCTTGGTCACTTTTATGTCCACATGAATGTCCTGGATTATCTGATGTATATGGTAATGATTTTATTAAATTATATGAGAAATATGAAAATGAAGGAAAAGCGCGAAAGATAGTTAGTGCGCGTGATTTATGGTTTAAGATTTTGGATGCTCAAATGGAAACAGGTACACCTTATTTATTATATAAAGATGCTGCGAATCAAAAATCAAATCAACAAAATCTTGGTACCATTAAATCCTCTAATTTATGTGTTGCGCCTGAAACATTGATTTTAACAGATAAAGGACATATAGAAATTCAAAAATTAGAAAATGAAGAAGTAAATGTATGGAATGGTCAAGAATGGAGCAGTGTAACTGTTAAGAAAACTGGCGAAGATCAAAAAGTTATACGTATAAGAGTTTTAATTGAAGATAATGTATTTAATAATTATAGATCATTAAGATGTACACCTTACCATAAATTTTACATAAAAGAAAATAATGATGAAATAAAAGAAATTAGAGCGATTGATTTGAAGTTAAATATGAAATTAATTGGATTTGACTCACCAGTTGATATTAAAAATACAAATAGTTGTGCTTTTTCAGGTTATACTTCTGCCAAAATAATAGGAATTGAAGATTTAAATGAAAAATGTGATACATATTGTTTCACAGAACCTAAAAGACATATGGGTATTTTTAATGGAATTATTACTGGACAGTGTACCGAAATTTTAGAATATTCAGACGATAAAGAGACAGCCGTTTGTAATCTTGCTTCCATTGGATTACCAACATTTGTTAATCAGGAAACAAAACAATTTGATTACGAAAAACTGCATGAAGTAACTAAAGTTATAACAACCAATTTAAATAAAGTAATTGACATCAACTTTTATCCAACGGAAAAGACAGAGAGAAGTAATTTAAGACATAGACCAATTGGCATTGGTGTTCAAGGATTGGCAGATACATTTGTTCTCTTAGATATACCATTTCATTCAGAGGAAGCAAAAGAAGTAAATAAACTTATTTTCGAGACCATTTATCATGCTTCTTTAGAGAGAAGTAATGAGCTTGTTATTGATAGATTAACAGATTTATCGAATAATACGCCTATATATAAAATATTTAATAAGTATGAAATTGAGTTATATAGAAAATCAGATCCATGTTTTTGTGCGTACAGTTCTTTTAATGGTTCTCCAGCATCACAAGGCATTCTTCAATTTGATTTGTGGTCCACAACGCCATCAGAACGATATGATTGGACTTCTCTCAAAGAATCAATAAAACAATATGGTCTCAGAAATTCTTTACTAATTGCACCGATGCCAACGGCATCAACATCGCAAATTTTAGGGTTTAATGAGTGTTTTGAACCATTTACAAGTAATTTATATAGTCGCCGCACTTTGGCAGGTGAATTTGTAGTTGTAAATAAATATTTAATGAAAGAATTGATTGAATTAGGTCATTGGAATGAACAAATTAAGAATAATATTATTGCGAATAAGGGTTCTATCCAACAGTTGACAATGTTATCAGATCATATTAGAAATAAATATAAAATCGTTTGGGAAATTCCAATGAAGCATATTATTGACATGGCGGCAGATAGAGGTGCGTTTATTTGTCAGAGTCAGAGTTTAAATTTATGGATTGAAGATCCTACATATAATACATTGACATCAATGCATTTTTACTCATGGAAAAAAGGATTAAAAACTGGTATTTATTATTTAAGAAGAAAGGCGAAACATCAAGCACAGCAATTTACTATTGAACCTGAACAAAAAAATGTCGAAGATGAGAGAGACGAAATTTGTGAAATGTGTTCTGCATAGAAGATTAATAATTATAACTAGCAAAGTCCCATTCATCGTTTGGATTTTCATCATAATTGAAATAATATTTAGAATTTTTATGTATTGCGAATTTCCTGCAATCATAACAATATGTAGTATCTTTATATAATCCTTGTATATAACAATTGCAACATAATATTGAGTTACATTCTGAACAATGAATATAATTATTTATAAAATCATCTTTTATATATAGTCGACTTTTACAACAAAAACACGTTTCATAAATATTGTTTTGTTTATTTTTTACATATAGACAGTAATTACAATTACAATTGTTAATATAATTATTTGGATATTCTTTATTTTTTAACATGTAATAATGATTGTGTGCTAATTCAAACAATGGATTATCATCATAAACAAAATTTACATCATCAAAATATATAAATTCATCTTTTGGTCTATAATGTCCAAATGTAAACATATTATGTTGTGAACATTTACAAATACAATTTATTGTATCATTTAATACAAAATTACACTCAGTAGTAGACATGATTTTAAATTATGTTATGATAAGATATAATATATCAATTTTTTATAAAAAATTGATATTATTTGATATAAATAATGCTTAAACATAACTCTTTTATCTAAGATAGTATTTATATGATAATTATAGTTTTTGACACAGAAACTACTGGCTTGCCTCAAAGTAGAATAATAAGTCAAGACACACTTAAATGTTGGCCACATATAGTACAATTTAGTTATATTATTTATGATTTATCTGCAAATACAATTGCAGATGTTAATGATCATATTATAAAAATGCAAAAAAATGTATCTATACCAGAAGAATCTACCAATATTCATGGAATAACAAATCAGATAAGTATAAAAAATGGAGACGATATTGAAAAAGTATTTCCAGAATTCTTTCGTCGTTTACAATATGCGGATATATTGGTTGGTCATAATATTGAATTTGACATAAATATGATTAAAGTTGAATTATTAAGAATTATTTACGAATATCCAATAACATATCGTCAATCAAAAATTTATAGAAATTATTTACATAAAATAACACACTTTAAAAATATTTATTGTACTTTAAAAGAATCTATTGAAATATGTAATATTCAAGCAATAAATAAATTTGGAAAGTCATATTTAAAATATCCGAAATTGATTGAATTACACCAAACCCTATTTAACACAACGCCAAATAATCTTCATAATTCATTAAATGACATTTTAGTGACTCTCAGATGTTTCATGAAATTAAAATATGACAATGACTTACTAAAAACATCAAAAGCGTTTAAACGCGTTTCTGATAAAATGGGTTTATTTTAGAAAATAGAGGAATTCCTTTATTTTAAATATAATTTTTACAAGGTGCAAAACTACGTCGATGCCAAATGGTAATTCCGTGTTCTTTAATACCATCTAAATGTTTTTTTGCTCCATATCCTTTATTTGAGTTAAGTCCATAATATTCAATTAATTCAGGATTTTGTTCGCATAATTCTTCAATATATTTATCTCGATAAACTTTTGCTAAGATGGATGCTGCCGCAATAGATGCATATTTATTATCTCCACCTTCAACTGTTGTATAAGGAGTAGCTTCTATTTTATTTGTTTCTTTATTAAAATATGTTATTGGATTGAAATAATTTCCGTCAATCAACAAATGAAAATGATAATCTTTTTTTTCGAATCTCTCTTGTTTTTTTGACAAGTTGTTATATTTTTTACGTGCTTCGTCAATAGAATTATGCATAGATAATTGTGTAGCTTGTAATATATTGATTTCATCGATTTTCTTCTCATCAGCATAAGTGACAGACCACGATAATGCATTTTGTTTAATATAATCTGCAGCCTCTTCAATTTTCTTCTTTGAATGAAATTTTTTACTGTCTTTTACTTTAGAACGATCAAAACTATCATCTTTAGGTAAAATAACTGCAGCTGTATAAACTCTTCCAAACAACGGACCTCTTCCAGCTTCATCAACGCCGATTTCAATAATTTGTTCATCTTCATTTAAACAACTTTTCAATAGAGGTGGTTGAATTTTGGGTTTTATAATTTTTTTGGTTTTAGTTGTCTTTATATTCTCTTTTATCTTTATATTATCTTGTTCATTGTTTGAAATACTTTCTTCGTCAGATGAGTTGTCTATTATTTCTGCGTATTCGTATTGCGTTTTCATTATAGTATGTTATATAAGAAGATAACATACTTCTTTTTAATTCAATTTTATTATTTACAATAACTCAAACTTTTTTCACTATATAAATTATACAATGAATACGGAAGCATTATTTATATTCCTAATTTTATTATTAGGTCTTTTATTATGTTCCTTTTTAGGAGGTAATTATGGTAGTGAAGGATTTACTAATACAAAAAATAATAATCAATCCACTACTACAAATAATACTAATAATAATATAACTAATAAAAATACATATGATAATTATAATCATTATACAGGAAGTTCCACACAGTTAACATCAGGATCAACTTATTATGGCCCACAAGGAACTTCTGCAAATGTTATTACAAATAGTGATGGATCACAATCATTACAAATTACATTGCCAGGAAGTTCAAGTCCATCAACATTTACATCATCAGATGCATCATCATCAACTGTCGAAAGTTATACAAATTATTATGGAAATAACGGATCAGTTACTACTTTTTACGGTCCAAATGGAGCAACTGCAACAGTTGTTAATGGAGATAATGGACAAATAGCAATTAAAGTGACTACATCTAATGGAACATATTATTATAATGTTTCTGGAAATACTAATATTGATACATCAACACAATATTATGGTAGTACAGGATCTAGTGTGCAAACATATAATAATGCTTATAATCCTCCTGGAACTGCAGGTCTTTATAATCCACCAGGTACTGGATACAATCCTCCTGGAACAGCAGGTCCTTATAATCCACCAGGCACTGGTTATAATCCTCCTGGAACAGCAGGTCCTTATAATCCACCAGGCACTGGATACAATCCTCCTGGAACAGCAGGTCCTTATAATCCACCAGGCACTGGTTATAATCCTCCTGGAACAGCAGGTCCTTATAATCCACCAGGTACTGGATATAATCCTCCTGGTTATAATGGTCCAGGATATAACCCACCAGGAACAGCAGGACCAAATAATCCACCAGGAACAAATGTAGACTATTCTGATTCTTTACCACAAGGAATACCAAGAAGTCAAATTCCGCCTGGTCAAGAGGATTTATATATATTAAAATCGGAAATAGTCCCCCCTGTTTGCCCAGCATGTCCACCTGCAACATCATATCCTAGACAAGAAAAATGTCCACCATGTCCTGCTTGTGCCAGATGTCCTGAACCTGCGTTTGATTGTAAAAAGGTACCTAATTATAGTGCATTAGACAATGACTATTTACCAGCACCAGTATTATCCGATTTCTCTCAATTTGGAATGTAATTAATGTTTTCTCTCTATTCCCTGGTCTTGATACATTTTTTATCCATCTGAAATGTAGCAGCCTTATCTTCTTGAGGTACAATATTAATGACACATTTGGATTTTTTACCATATAATGGTTCAGTACATCCTTTTTCTTTTTTATCTTTTTGCTTACGTGTCTTTTTAAATGTAAAAATCTTAGGTTTATCGTTGGTACATCTAGAACGAAAATGTTCATATCTTTCTCTCACATCACAATAAGATAAATGTGATTTTTTACCAAGCATTTTATTTACCAATTCATGTAATTCATATATATATTTAGAAAAAGTAGCACGACTTTTCATATGACACATTCTTAGAGGTTTTTGTTTTAAATTATTAGTTAAATTAATTCTGCAATATTTACATGGCAATATATGTCTTAAATTATAAATAAATTCGCGATAATATTTCTTATTTTCATCTGTTGGATCTACTGGATAATTAAAACTTATCATGTGAATAAAATGCCATGCTGCAGGTCCCCATGATGGAGTAATCATACCATCACCTGAATTATAGTCTGTTTTTTTAAATACATATTTCTTTGTTTTATTATTATGGGACTTTCTATTATTACGTGTTTTATTCATTATATATTAAATCTATAAAAAAATATATTATGAATTTATATGGACTCCGTTGAACATTTCAGTTTAACAACATTTACTAATACAACAAAAATGGTCTGTACATGTTCTTCAATATCAATATTTTTAATAGTTATGTTTATTATCAGTCCCTTAAGCAAATATTTTATAACATCAAGTGTAATGAAATTAATAACAATTGCTTTACTCTTTTATACTATATACTTAAATATACAACAAACAGAATATTTAAGAAAAGCATCACAACTCAATATGTCGATGGATGTTAATAATCAATTATCAATCAATATTATATGTAGTTATGTATTTACATTATTTATTGGTTTGCTTATTATATTTGTCACTAAAAGTTTTTTCTAATTTAGGAACGTCTTTTTTTATTTCCATTATTTTTTGATAATATAAGGCATCATTCTTAAAATGATATTTGCAAATTTCAAATACTTTTCCGTTAGAGTCTCTAAACAACATATATGTTATTATATATTATTTTTAAATGATATTCGTTTAAAGATAATCTTAATTTCTGGTAGAATATATATAATGGCAAAATATATTAATTTTAACGCAAATTCGTTACCACCGTTAGCTAGCGAATCTAGTATATTCTCTCGTGTGATGTCTGCAGGAAGTTCGTTGAGTTCAAATACAATGTTAATAGTTGCGGTGATAGTTTTGTTTTCAGCATTGGCATTATTTTATTATTTTTATTATATAGCACCATCATCTAAATCAAATTATAATGCAAATTCAGAACAAATTCCAAAAGACGGAACTAACGGAAATACTGCAGAATTGATGTTTTTTTATGCAGATTGGTGTCCACATTGTAAAGCAGCTAAACCTATTATGAATGATTTAAAGGCAGAATATGAGAATAAAACAATAAATGGTTATAAAATCATCTTTACAGACATTGATTGTACTGAAAACTCTGATGAAATTGAAAAATTAATGGATCGATATAATATTGAAGGATATCCTACTATTAAATTAATTAAAGATGGACAAGTAATTGAATATGATGCTAAACCATCAAAAGAAACATTAATTAAATTCTTAAATACTGTACTCTAAAATTTATAAACAAACAAATCTAAATGATTTAATATATTTTATAAAAATTGATTCTTTTTTATTATTATATAATTATTATAAAGAAGAATAATGACACTATTAATGACTGGAGAAGAATTTCTTTTAAAATATCCTAATACTATATTTTATAAATTGACTAATGAATTAGAAGATCATAATGGATTTCAATATAATGATGGAGTTAATATAGATCGCAAACAGTTTAACCCAACTGGTGAATGTAATTCTGGAGGACTTTATTTTACTGAATATGATAAAATTCCTTTATGGATTTCATATAATTTTCGAAAAATGTACTATATAAGAGAAGTTGTTATTTTACCAGATTCTCAAGTATATATTGAAAAAGATAAATTTAAAGCAGATAAATTATTTTTAAAATCTAGAATTGAATTAGATAAATTTGAAGGATGGAACAATGAGAAATATTGTTTAGAAGCCGTTAAACTAAATGGTTATGCATTACAATATGTGAAAGAACAAACTGAAGAAATGTGTTTAGAAGCTGTTAAACAAAATGGTTATGCATTACAATATGTGAAAGAACAAACTGAAGAAATGTGTTTAGAAGCTATTAAAGAATATGGAATGGCATTGCAATATGTGAAAGAACAAACTGAAGAAATGTGTTTAGAAGCTGTTAAAAAAGATGGTTATGCATTATATTTTGTGAAAGAACAAACTGAAGAAATATGTTTAAATGCTGTTAAACAAAATGGAATGGCATTGCAATATGTGAAAGAACAAACTGAAGAAATATGTTTAGAAGCTGTTAAACAAGATGGTTTTGTATTACAATATGTGAAAGAACAAACTGAAAAAATTTGTTTAGAAGCTGTTAAAAACTGTGGTTTGGCATTACAATATGTGAAAGAAAAAACAGAAGAAATGTGTTTAGAATCTGTTAAAAATCAGTAGTACATATAATAATTTTTATGGATATAATTCTTGTAATATTTCTTCTTTTTCAACATTTGAATAATCGTCGAAATGAGAAATGATTCCACGTAATATAAGTTTTGATGTTTCATTTAATCGCTTATATATATCTTCTTTTTCAAGTCTAGTGTATTTTCTAAATTGGTCATCCATTTCTGGAATAACTATTTTTTTAGACATCAATGTATTTATGCCATTTTCTTTATTCAATATTTCAAGATTAGAATAATCTCTCTTTATAATAGATTGAACAATATACTTTATTGCACGATTAAATTTATGCATATAATAATTACATTCATCTTCATTAATTTGGTCGTAACCTTTTTCTAAGATTGGTTCGCGATTTTTAAGTTTGTTTCGCATAACAAAATATTTAGAATAAAAGTATAATTTTTCACTTAATATATCATCAATAGTAGGTGTAATAAATAATGCAGTTATTTCAAAATGATCTATATAAAAAGGCGAATAAGATGGATTATTAAAATACCTCTCAATATCTTCTTTCATAATTCCGAATCCAATGTCAGAGAGAGCCTTATATAGTTTTCCATCATTATATACTATTTTCGTAATTTCGGAATTTTGATTTTTCGGACTACTTGGTAAATTTACAATGATATTTATTTCTTGTGGGATGAACCATTTTATTAAGTAACCGATATGACATGATAAGTTTTTCATTTTTTCTTCATTATATGGTATATTCATTGATTTATTGGGTATAATAAGTATATCTGCATCTTCACTGAAATATTTACTTACATTAGGTATATCGGTTAAACTTAATTGAACAGCTCTTCCTCCTTTAAATAACAATAAGTAATCTTGTTTATATTCATATAATTTATAAGTTATAATTCCATAAAGTAATGTAATAAAACAATTCAAAATATTGACTGTAACAAGTGTTTTAGGAGATTCACCTTGATGTAAACTATATTTTGTTAAATAACTTGGTATAAGTTTTTCTAGTAAATCACACATTTGAAACCGTTTCTGGACATTCTCTGTATATTTATCTATTTCATATATATTCATAAATGTATTTTTGAGAGAAATCAGTTCTTCACCATTTTCAAAGATTGGTTTCCAAAATTCAGGAACAACATCACGATTATAACCAATGTCATTGTTATCAGGTAATGGATATGGAATAGAGAGATGTTGAATAACATGTGGCACAATTTGATTTTCTAAAGATTCTGAATTTGACGTGATTTTTTGTTCACTTGGTATCAACTGTGATAATTTTTCTTTTATTTCAGGAGTTAAACCATCTTCAATAATATGAAATGAATTTGATGTATTTAGTAATATTCTGATATTATTAATTCTTTTCTTATTCACTTCATTTTCAAAAGGAGTTATTTTAAATCTATTGCTAGGTGCATTCATATTTCCACCATTTTTATAATAAGCATTTAATAATCTTATTATATCAGAGTCGCTTATTTTTCCGGATAAGTTGTCAAATATAACTATTATAGGAGAGACAAAATCCACAATTGGATTTTTTTTTGTATATGTATCTACATCAAGAGGTTTTCCAGTATTAGATATAGGAATTAAAGTATTTATATTATCGGAATTATTGAAATCTTTAATAATGGAATTAAGTGCTTGATTTATATTTTTTTTATTTGTAATCTGAATAATAAGGTCTTTAAAATTTTGTCTAAATCGTTTTTTTTTGAATTGTTCATCTCTTACTTGTTCTCTAGAAATTGTCTCTCCACCTATTTTATTTCTTTTTCTGGTTTTATTTTGTCTCATATTTTTTTTCACGCTTTTTTTATGCTTTTTCATAGTTCGAACTCTCATATTATATAAGGATATTTTGTTTTATTTTGTTTTATTTTGTTTATTTTATGTTGTTTTATGTTTAAATTTATAAAATAGATATATAATGACAATCAAACATCTAGTATTATCAGGAGGTGGTCCAATTATGATACAAATTTTAGCAGCCATTCAAGAATTAGAACAAAATAAGTATTTAAATATTAATGATATAGAAAGTATTTATGGAACTTCTGCTGGGGCTGTTGTTGGAATTATGATTTCTCTCCAATTTGATTGGCAAACATTAAATGATTACATTATTAAACGACCATGGAAAGATGTTTTTCCGATCAAAGTTCAAAATATATTAGACGCTTATTCAAAAAAAGGAATATTTGATATTAAAACTGTTGAAAAATGTTTTAAGCCGTTATTTGATGCTAAAAATATTTCTCTAGATATAACTATGGAAGAATTTTATCAACTAACAAAAAAAGATATACATTTATATGCATTTGAAGTAAATGAATATAAAATCGAAGATATATCACATATCACATATCCTACATTATCACTTTTAAAAGCAGTTCAAATGACATGTGCAATACCTGTATTAATGTCTCCTGTTTTTATAGATAATAAATGTTTTATGGATGGAGGAGTTGCATGTAATTATCCTTTACAATTTTGTGTGGAATCAGGAAAACCTAATGATGAAATCTTAGGATTCAAAAATAAATATTTTGATGATGAAAGTATATTGATAAATAATAATTCAACTTTACTGGACTACTTACT
>JACCDX011413113.1_pt1 | contig 17494 bp, 17 predicted proteins | sample 7449681 | NCBI WGS metagenome assembly JACCDX01 (sample SAMN15323450, study PRJNA562643) | freshwater metagenome | isolation source: river surface water | place: USA:Blue River Watershed | collected 2017-08-18
CAAGTCTTTAAGATCAATTTTGCTTGCAGATTGCATAGCCATTTGTAACCTATAAGGATTAACAATTGCCTTGGCTTTCAAATCTTTGAGCTGGTTCATATCATTGTCTAAATAGTATCCAAGCGTATCTTTCAAAGCCAATATATCAGATATCTGTGATTGATTTTTATTTTTGCTCATAGAGCTTTTTACTTGAATTAAGAATTCAAGCTGTGAAGCTATTAACCATAATACGCTGTGATTGCTAAGAGTAACACTATTTTCTTCAAAGTATTGATAAATATATGTCATATCACTAGCAAACACTTTGTCAATAAATGCCCAAATGTCTGTTTCACGCTTGAAATTACTATAATTTTTTAAATCTTCAAGCGAGATTGGTTCGCCCTCACTCTTATATAAAACTTCAAGTTTATTAAGGAACTTTTCTAAACTCATCAAGTCATATACTATGATATCTTTTTTACCATTCTGAGTTTTCATTTTAGAAATGGTAGTAGGCGCGTTCTTCTCAAACCATTGATAAGAATCAGAAGCGATTTTTACACCTGAATCAGTTGCCCAATCTTTAATATATTTATTTATTTGACTGCCTTGCAAGGGTTCATAATATGATACTCTTTTATTCTTTGCTGCTTTAGAAATAAAAGAAAGCCTTGAGTCAAATGTATTGTGTTCACAAGTAACAATCAATCCAGATGCAGAAAAATCACTTTCGGCTAATTGCAAACACATTTTAAGAATGTCTGCATTAGGTTCAGATATAACTATTAAGTCTGGAGTTTCAAAGAATGGGAAAGCCATAAGCGCTGATTTGATTGTATCAGCGCTTGAAACTGTGGAATATTTTGCAATCTCAGGATTATTTAAATCTTCTTGAATGCATTTGATCATATATTGGATATAGAGTGGCTCACCCTCTAATACCCATATTTTATTCCAGCAAGCCATTATTCTTCATCTTCCTCATCGTTAGACTTTGGAAGAACTGGGAAAATAAGATGCTGATATTCATTATCAGAAACAATCAAAGCAGCACCCATATTATTAGGCAGTTGACGGAATTGAAGGGTAATCCAAGGTGAAGAACAGGTATCCACAGCCTTGACAAGATACTTCCAGGCACTAAAGGTTGAAGATTCTCCTTCAGAAGACTGACAAATTACACTGTCTTGGCTTGCTCCACGATCTTGTTCCTTTGTGGTAATAGAAATCTTAGTACCATCCAAAGCAATACCTACGCTTGAATCTTTTGCTACCAGAGAAGCCAATTTGAGTGAGCGCTGAAAATCGCCCTTTGAAATAACTGCTTCACCTTCTAGTTCTCCATCAAAGAATTTCTCAACAGGAGCAAATTTCTTTCTCATTTCACTCTCTAGTACACAAGTGAAGATTGTATTATCCCACAAGAATCTAACATGATTTGCTGCCAAAACAACCTTTACAGAAGTTACATCCTGAAGAAGAGTTGAAAGAGTTTCTGATATATCCTTACGAAGCAAAAGAACAGAATCGATATCTCCCTCTTCTGGAATAGTGGTTGTATAAGATGAGATCCTATGAAAATCAGAAGCTTCAGCCTGAATTACACCTGAGCGAATCTTGAGCCTAACAGCAGTCTGTGGAGCCTGTGAGCCATCTGTTGAAGCTGCAAAGGCAGTACAGTGTAATGCAGTTGAAAGTACTTGGCCTGGAATATCAAACTCCATACCAGTCGCACGAAACACAACAGGAAGAAAATCATCAGGATCGCCAACAGGGAAAGCAAACTTGGTTTGGCGAGATGGATCTGTACTTACCATATAAAAAATATTATTTTTGGAGTTATAAGTACATGATACTTCATTGTCAGAAATTTGGCGAAGGAATTCAACGACTGCCTGACCAGCTACACTGAACTTTCCATCATCACCAGAAACAGAAACTGTTGGGACAACAATCTTTTGATCAGATGTCTCATTCATAGAAGTGACAGTAAGCTTGTCATCTTCTTTAACAAAAAGGAACTCAGAATCAGGCTGGCCCTTGGACTTAATATTGCAGGTACGCAAAGCTTGGCTAAATACAGCCAAAGCAACATTGGTGTTTAAAGTAAATTTCATATCAAAATCCTTCTTTCTATATAATTTTATCGTTTGAAAGGAGGATTGAATGCACTGTAATAATCAAGAAAAGACCCACATCATTGTGGGTCTTCGATCTCTTCAATTGTATATTCTATAGTTTCTTCAAATTCTATAGTTTCTTGCAATACGCCATTTTCATAAGCTAATAATACTTCTCTAGCTTTTTTTCTGATCCTCATCAATGCGTTGTCAACGGCTTTCGGCGTTTGATCCAATGACTTAGCAATGTCTTTGTAAGAATCTTCTTCAGCGTACTTTTCAAATACAGATTTTTCTAAAGGTGTGAGTCTTGTATTGAGAAGATTAGATAACTCAGCAAATTGTTCTTTGATTAAAATTTCACTAAGCATATCTGAATTATCATCTTGGATAAAATCGGCAAGAGATTGCTCAGAATCTTCTACTTCTGTTCTAACAGGTGTAGCTAAAGAAATAGCATCATTTTGCAATTTAAATTTATTTCTATTGGCAGAACTGATTTGAGTGATCAATCTTCTGGGGACACATAAATTGACTGCAAAATATCTAAAAGCCATTCCGCCTTCTTCATTGAAGTCTTCAATGGCTTTCCATAAGCCTATTCTAGCTTCTTGCAAAACGTCTGCAGATTCGCCACCCCTAATATAAAATCTATTTATTTTCTTTTTAATATCTGGTTCTAGTTCTTTTAAAATTTTATCAAATGCTCTTTGATCGCCTTTTTTAGCCCTGCGAACCAGATTAATCATATGATTATCTGGATGTGCCACATTTTTCTCCCAACGGCAAAATAAGCAGAATGAAACAACTTTTTTTGCGAAGGGAGAAATTGATTTTATTTTGTGGCTTCCCTCAATTTCGCAAATCTATCAATAATTTTAAGCATATTAGCTTGTACCAATATGTCTGCTGGAACATTTTGCCGCAATTTTGATGAAATTTCTAATAAATTATTAATAACATCAACTATTTGAACTGGTGAGTAGCCCGAAACTTTCTCACCTTTATCATTTATACCGCCAAATGTAATAAAATTTAACGATACATCTTGTTCATTTTGAGGAATTTTCAAAACTTTATATCCTATAACAGTTTTTAGAACCCTTGCAGCCTCTATTAGAAGTGCAGATAAATCCCGTCCCTCAATAGTTGCTGTTTCTACAATTTCAAAAATTTTACCTCTGTCAAGGTTGGAAATAGCATTTAGAATGTCTATAGACATTTGTCTAGGAGCTCTCTTCAACAAAGCTCTTACATTCTCTTCTGTAACTCCAATGTTGATAACTTGAGACAAAATAACAAGCGCTTTGCGAACACTTCCTTCAGCAGAATCACAGATCAATTTGAATGCTGAAGCTTCAAAATCAATCTTCTCACTCTGGCTGACCTTTGTAAGAATAGAAATCATATCTTTTTCATTTACCAAAGACATTTCATGCTGCTCACAGCGGCTTTGAATTGCACCAACCACTTTATCTTTATCTGTGGTACACAAGAAAAATTTTATATATGCTGGTGGTTCTTCAATAGGCTTCAAGAGCGCGTTTTGTGCTTGGGTAGTTAACATATGACATTCATCAAGGATGATGATGCGCCATTTACCATTGCTTGGAGGAATTCTCAATCGCTCAGAAATAAGCTCACGAGCTTCTTCTACTTTGCCATTGACAGCACAGTTGATTTCAATAACGTCTCTGCATCGGTCTTCTTTGACCTGAATGCATGTTTGGCACTTGCCACAAGGCTCAGTGCCTTGAAGGTCCTCACAAAGCAAAGCCATTGCCATAACTCTTGCAGTTGTGGTTTTGCCTGTACCTGGAGGACCATAAAATAAATAACTAGATGGGTGAGTATCTGTTTTAATCTGCGCTTGCAGAACTTTTGTAACAAATGGCTGAGTAATATCAGCGAAGGTTAACGGTCTGTACTGATTGTATAAATTGATATTCATTTTCTTGACCTCTTAATATTTCAATCTATATTATCGTATCAAGAGCATCTAATATGAATTAATTCGTTGAGCCAGCAGACTCTTCATCCTCATCGGGTGGTAGAGGTATAGGTAGTGATATTTGAGCTAACATATCTGGTAAATCTTCTTGGTTCTCTCTCCAATGAATACCAATATTAGAACTAGCAAAATATTCGATAATTGGACCAAATTCAACAATGTCAGGTTTCTTAAGATAACCTCCATTGCCTCTTTTAATTGAATATAAAACTTCAAACATTAACCATTGTTGAGCATATGGATGAAGTGCATTCCAAGCATCTTGCCAAACTTGCAAACAATAAGATTGATTTCTGCCAACTTGTTGGAGCATTTGGCGAATTCCACCATTTGTTACACCTAATATTTCAATTACTTTTATCTTCTTAGGCTCATCGCCAACTTTTTCGACAAAGTAAATTGCATCTAGGTCTACATGACCCAGATGCAAAAAATATTTCTCACGAAGCTGATCAGCTAAAATTTTCAAATCTTGTGATTCTATATAAACAACATCTTCCATTTTAATGCCTCGTTAATACCAAAGGACCATTTTCAGTCATTGCAATTGTATGCTCATAATGTGAAGAATTATTACCATCTGAAGTATATAATGTCCACCCATCAGTTTTGCCTTCAAAATATTCTGAAATCATATGGTCACCATCTATTAGCATTGGTTCTATACAGAATGACATTCCTGGTTCTATAATTAAGCCTTCATTTGGTAAACCAAAGTTTTTAACATAAGGATCTTCATGTAAAGCTCTACCAATACCGTGGCCTGTCAAAGCATAAGCTATTGAAAGACCTCTAGACTTTGCAGTTTCATTTATTATATGGCCTACATCACCAAGAGTATTGCCTATTTGGCACAATTCTAATGCTTTATTGAAACATTCTTCTGCTGTAAATATTAAATTTTTATTAGATTCAGATATCTCACCAATACCAACAGTAAAAGCTGAATCTGCATACCATCCGTTGTGTTCTACAGCCATGTCAATGCTTACAATATCGCCATCTTTTAATATTTTATCTTTGGTAGGTAGCCCATGAACTATCTCATTATTTACAGAAGCGCAAATATTATATTCATATGCATCATCGGCGAAATCTGGCTTATAGCCTTTAAAAGACCTGGCATCTAAATCAATCAGCATTTTTGCTGCCAGGTCATCTAATTTATAAACTTCTCTTTCACCGTCAAGAATAGATTTTTTAATTGCTGATAAAATTTCTGATAGAATTTCACCAGATTTCTTTAAGCATTGTAATTCTTGAGGAGTTGTAAACATTATCCTAATCCAAAAGCTCTCAGAATGTATGCTGTAAGCATAGCCATTATAGCAGAAGCTGGAAGAGTCAAAATCCAAGCAAAAACCATATCTCTTGCAACAGCCCATCTCACTGCATTCTTATTCTTGGCAATACCAACACCGAATATGCTACTTGAAATAACATGAGTTGTACTTACTGGTATACCAAGCTTACTCGCCAATAAAATGACTAAACTAGCACTAGTTTCAGCTGCAAAGCCTTGAGATGGATCCATGCGAAGAATCTTATGCCCCATGGTTTTAATAATTCTCCATCCACCAGCTGCTGTTCCGAGAGCCATGGCAACTGCACAAGATACCATTACCCACATTGGAATAATAATTTTATCTGTCTTAGTTAAAAAGCCACCAGCAACCAATGCTAGGGTAATAATACCCATGCTTTTTTGAGCGTCATTTGAACCATGAGAGAATGCCATCAGTGATGATGATAAGATCTGCATAGGTTTGAACAAAGCCATAGCTTTAGTGGGGTTGGCTCGTTTTGCAAGTAAATAGATTAATGTCATAATCAAAAATCCTACAAACAAACCAATCATTGGAGACATGACCAATGGAATTAAAACCTTTTCCTTAATTCCGTCAATCTTTAACGCATCCCATCCACCCTTAGAAACAACAGCTCCACAAAGTCCACCAATCAATGCGTGAGAACTACTACTTGGAATACCATATTTCCATGTGATTAAGTTCCAAATAATTGCGCCTATGAGCGCAGATAAAATAATTGATTGATTAACAAAAGCTTTATCGACTAAACCACCAGCTATTGTTTTAGCTACATTTTGTGCAACCATAGCTCCAATGAAATTTAGAACAGCAGCCATAATAATAGCTGTTCTAGGGCTTAAAACTCTAGTAGATACAACAGTAGCTATAGCATTTGCAGTGTCGTGGAATCCATTGATATAATCGAAGGCTAGCGCCATAATGACTACTAATACGATTAAGAAAAATGGCTCAGGCATAATACTTCACACGGATTCTTTCCAGAATCGTTGCAACATGTTCACAAGCATCTGTAGCCGATTCTACTCTGCTAAAAATATCTTTCCAAGCGATCAAAGTCTTGAAATTATTTTCATTAGCCCATAGATTCTTTAAGGCATCACGATATGTATCATCACACAAGTTTTCAATTTCATGGATGGTTATAAGAATTTGATTGATATTCTTCTTGTCACCCTTAGTGCCAAGGAATGCAACAGCTGATTCTGTAGCAGAACAAATATCAACAAGCTTTTTAGAAATATCGCTCATCCCAGGATGCATTTTTTCAATATTATAAATAAGCATTCTTGCAGAGGCAGATTCAATCTTATCAATAATATCATCAAGTGTACTACAGAGCAAATTTAAATCTTCTTTGTCAAGAGGAGTGATAAATGTACTATCTACAAGATTGCCCATTTCGTGAACAAATTTATCTGCTGTAGACTCTAGAACTGAAATTCTTCCATGATGTAAATTTAAATCATGGTCTTCGACCATTGCAAGCAATTCTTTTGCTGCTTGTGTCGCGTGTGATGCTTGTCTATCAAGCAAATCATAAAATTTATTATTCATTAACCCGTACTTCCAAATCCACCATCGTTTCTGGTGGTCCTTTCTATATCAGAAACTTCAGTAAACTCAACATGAGCGATTTTTCTTGGAATCATTTGTGCAATTCTAAGTGGCAACTCTAAATCTGGTGCTGATTCATCAACCTTGATCAATGCAATCATGATTTCTCCAGTATAGGCCCTGTCAATGATTCCAACATTATTTGCAAGCATATAACCGCTTTTGATAATGCTGCTACGAGGTACAACGTCCAAGTACCATCCGAAAGCTGGCTTTACTTTAATTCCTGTGGTGTATAAAGTTGTTTTATTGTGAAATTTCTTAACTACATCAATGATGGTGAGATCATATCCAGAGTCACTAACTCGCTCCTTTGAAGGGGCAACAGCATCTTCTCTTGTTTTGCACCATTCGAAAACATCATTTGGCCCATCATTAGGGAAAACAGAAACACCAAATCTGCACCAATCAGAATAGCACTTCTTCATATGAAAATGTGCATGTTCGGTATTTTCGTAAAGTTTACCCAGTAAGTCTAGAGCATTAGTTCCAGTTATTTGTAAAGTCCCCAAAGACTTTTCACTATCAAATGAGTAAATGTATGGTGAATTGATAAAGCTACAAATCTTTTCAAGGTATGCAGCTTTTCTTACTGAAAAAGTCAGTAAAGGAAAATTTAACACAGTTTTCTTAGGAGAATTTAAAGTTGCACCATTCCCCTCAAAATACCCTCTGATAAAATGCCATACAAATTTTGGATCTATATCTGTAGGGTAAATCTCTTCAAAATCAGTCTTGTCTGTTAGTGTGAGTCCAGCTTCGTAAGCTGATTTTTCATCAATGAAATTAATCATTAAAAATTAACCTTTTTTTATTTTTTCTTTATTAAATTTGAATCTTGAGACAGAAGCTTTTCTATAAGAAACATCATTGTCAGCAGATTCAGTCGGAGTGTTTAATAATAAATCTTTAGTGACCTTTTGGCTCTTTTTAGGAACAAGCAATTTTATATCACCTTCCCAATCCCTGAGCTTTTCAGCCATTTCTATCATATCTTTGGAATGTAAATCAAAATCTAATTGACATATTTCTTTAACATCTTGTTCTGATAATGGAGCAACAAAAGTTGCACCTGTTTCAGAATCCATAAGAAGTAATCTGATACTTTGCGAATATGCAGGGTCTTCATCTGTGCCAACCTCTTCATGATGCTTGGCATCAACTATTCGACATATTCTTGTGTCATAATCATTTTCTTGTAAATTTTCCATATTAAACTCCACACTATAATAATTGCATTTAAGTGTTGTTAAAAGTATTAGTCTTCGAGCGATTCTTCAAATGTTCTACGGCAGTTTTGGCACAATGACCAACCTTCTTCATTTTCAAATTCACAATAAGAACACTCTGAAAACCATTCCAAAGGTGGCTCTCTCAATATTTTAATAAATTCAACAATAGAATGATTAGGACTTAATTTTTTAAATAACAATAAATTGATTGTTGAACTTTCATAAGGATAAATTAAAGTAATTTGTTTGATAGATTTAGACAATGCTAAATTTAAAAGTTCATGATTGAATATCAAAGAATTATTATCAAAATTAAACTCTGGCTTGTGATCTAGATTGATTGCTTTATTTATCAAATCAGTCCAGTTAGAGCTTGAAGAGAGCGGATGCTCATAAGCATCTGCATAAGGCTCTCCATTCAAGCCTTTGTGAAAAGCTCTTAATTGTCTGTCTCTTTTGTTTGCTAAAAATGCTTGATACCAGTTTTGCCAATTGTTCATAATATAAAATTAAAATCTCCCCACTAAGGGGGAGAAGTTTTATCTCGCGTGAATTTCAGGAATTGCAAAAATCCTAATATTAATGCCTTTTGCTGGTTTGCCACCAATCTCAGCTGCATAAGTCCATTGAGTACTTACCAATCTTACACTTCTAGAATATTTTTCAATTTCAGAAGCTGCAAGCTGAAATGCGATTGAAGCAATATATAAAGATTTGGCTCCTACACATTGCACATTTACCCAGCCATCTTGATTTTGTCTAAGAACATGCAATATTGATCTTGATAAACCAACAGGATCTGTTGACTTTTTTTCTGAATTTTCAGAATCACCACCGCGTACTCTAAGAGTGAATGAATTTTTATCACTTGTATTATCAAGGTTTAAATTTCTAGAACTATTTAAATTATCTATCCAGTTTTCGTTTGTATCAGTATACTTAGTCATTAAGTTATCCTTCGAGTCCACAAATATTTAACTTGACTCTCAGATCATCCATATGATCTTCAAATTCTTCCATGGTACAATTATACACATCAGGCTGATAAATAATTTTTTTAGTTTTTGAAATTAAAATCAATTCTAAAATTTGCTTTTGAATATCAGAAAGATTAGTGCTCCAAAGTTTAGCAATAGGATCGCTATGCTCTACAGTATCATAAATATTAATTTCATTCTCACCAGAATCATCAATAACATAATTTGATGAAGGCTTGACATTCATGGTGTCGTGGTCTGGAAACAAATCATTGAACTTTTCAAATAACAACGGAGAGTGCTTAGACAATAAATGCTTTCTAAGTGCGCTATTTTGTGTCATAAACAATACTTCTTCATAATCGCCCATGCCATCATATACTGGATCTGGAGTTTGAGGCAATTTATGTGATTTGCACAAAGGACACTTACATAAATTATTGATATCATGTCCCATGATAGCAAGTTGGTCCCATAAAAGCTCTGGGTGATGATTTAACAAGTGAGTAGAAAGAGTTTGAGTTTGTTTGTTACAAATAGGACAAACAACCGCAATGTTTCTAATGCCAGCAGCTTTGAATTTAACGATGTTTGTGTAATAATTATTTAAATTTGACCAAAAGTAATTTTTAAATTCACCAGTTCCATTGTATCTTGATTCTGGTCTCTTGTCTCTAGGCTGCCACTTCATCAATGCCTTGCAGAATACATAAAGATAATCTTGTGTGAAATCTTCACGAGAATCATAAAAGTGCTTATATTTTTTGTACCAAACTTTTACGAAGTCAAGAGGCGGATATACATCACAAATTTGCTCATAATACTTGTTTGCAGATCTATGATCTTCTTGATTGATTGCGTTCTGATATCCTACAATAGCTTGTTCCAATTTAATTTGGATCTGCTTATTGATTAATTGTTGCTCTTCTTTGGTTTTTCTAATTCTTTTGTAACTTGTGTCTTTTACCACTATATGGCTCCATCGATAATTTAAACAATTATAATACATTGTTCAACTATATTGTAAGTTAAATAGTGGTAATTAGCAACTGTTGATAAAAAATAAAAGGAGAATTTCTTCTCCTTTTTTAATGTTTATTTTATCTTGAAATATTATCAATACTTGATGGTTTAAAATCTTCAACTGTAAGTGTCAAATCAGTTCTTCCTCTAAATTCTTCAAGTGATAATTTGCCTACCAAATCAATTTTATCGCCTACATTGGGTGCCATATCGCCCTTCCTCCAGGCCATGGCAGATACAATGTTAGTTGAATGTTTTTTGTCGCTCTTGATACGCATTTTAAGGTGTTTGCCATCAGCACCAACTTTGTCTACCTTTTCAACAATAGCATTTCTAACTACAAACATTGGTTCTGGATTGCCAGACCCAAATGGAGCTAACTTTGTTATATATTTAAACATGCTTTCATCTAATTGAGATACAAGAAGCCCAGCATCAATATCGTAGACTTTTCTCTCTTCAATTTCGCCGTCCAAAACCTTCTTGGCGTAATTGTTTAATTCTTGTCTAAGCTTATCAAGATTATATTCTGGAACCTCAAATCCTGCTGCGAAAGCGTGTCCTCCACAAACAACTGATCCATCTGATCTTCTAGAAAATAGTGGCCATACAGCATCAGACTTTAATGCATCGAGGATATTAAAGTCTCTGACGCTTCTACAAGAGCCTTTGGCTTTTCCTTCTTCATTAATGGTACATGCCAGGGTTGGTCTAGAAAATTGTTCAGCCAATTTACCTGCTACAAGACCAATTAATCCAGGGTGCCAACCTCTGGCAGCAACGACTAATACATATTGATCTGTAACATCCCCTACAAGGGCTATAGCTTCCTCTACAGTCTGCTTTTCTTTCTTTTGGCGGGTATCATTAGCTTTGTTCAATACATCGGCAAAATAAGCCGCTCTGGAGGGCACTCGCTCCAAAAGTAAGTCTAGGGCTACAGCACTATCTCCCATTCGACCAATTGCATTGATTCTAGGTCCTAAAAAGAAACCAATACTTGTTGTGTTAACAGTTTTGACACCTGCTACTTTTAGAAGTTCTGAAACTCCAGGTTTTTCAGCTTTTGTCAATTGTTGGCAGCCCAAATGTACCAGAATTCTGTTCTCATCAATCATTGGTGCTACGTCAGCAACAGTTCCAAGTGCAACATAGTCAAGAAGCTCATTCATAAGCTTTTCTCGAGTAAATCCCATGCGGTCACCTAATGCAAGCATTGTCTTGAAGGCAATACCAACACCCGCTAACCCATTAAATGGATATTTGGAATCGTGTCTGTTAGGATTAACTACTCCAATTGCTTCTGGTATTCTATGATCATCTGACGGATGGTGGTGGTCAGTAATAATAAGATCTACACCATTAGCTTTGGCATAAGAAGCTGCTTCAAAAGCCACAATGCCACAGTCTACAGTCATGAGAATCTTAGCGCCAGCTGCAATAGCCTTATCAACTGTAGCAACTCTTACATCATATCCATCTTGAATTCTATGAGGAACATGATATTCAAAATTTGCTCCAAATAGTCTTAAACTATGAGTAATTACAGATGTCGAAGTTACACCATCTACATCGTAGTCACCATGTATATAAATATACTCTTGATCATTGATGGCTTTTTCTAGGCGATCAACAACAGGTACAATGTCAGGTAAAAGCCAAGGATCATGAAGTTTGTCAGGACTAAGATCAAAAAACTCTTCTGCCATTTCTGGAGTAGTTATTCCCCTCTGTATCATAACACTAGCCAACGGAACAGGTATAACTAATTTTTCAGCAAGTTCTTGTGCTTCGCTAATAGGGGTTTTCTTTAATTTCCAAACTGTTTCCAAATCATTGCTCCTTTCTTACAAACAAACTTCATATATTTCTTCATCTTCATTTTCCTTCATCATCAAATCTACAGAAGCTAATATTCTCTTTGAACCATATTTTAATAAATAAGTATCTGGATCATATCCTTCTGGAAGAGAAATGATTTTTAAATTCATGCCAACCTCTTCTAGAGTTGGAGCCATATGCTCTAATGCTTTTCTTCCTGCTTCATCACCATCTAGTAAGGCAATAGCAGTATTACAATATCTCGATAATTTTGCTGCATGCCAATCAGTTAATCTTGTTCCACATAAAGCTACATTGTTCATTAAACCAAATGAGTTTAAAGTCAAACTATCGAAATAACCTTCCACCAGAAACACATGATTCTTTTCACGCATCATTTGTTTGGCTAAATATAAATTAAATAAATGGAATTTCTTTGGGAAACTTTCATTTATCCACTTACCACGCTTCCATTGATCTATTCTGGCCTGAGCTTCGGCGGGAGAATTTGGATACATATTCCAAAAGGCTAATTCAACGTTTTGTTCTAACTTCTCAAACTTTCTTCCAGCATAAGCAATGATTTTGCCATAAGCATCTCTAATTGGAAGGGTAATTCTACCCTTCATAAGAGGCGATAAAAGCAATTGTTTATTTTGATAATGGCTGTAATATGGTGGACAAAAGCCTATACCAGCCTTATTGATAATTTCTTGGCTTATTCCTCTGTCTTCAAGATATTTCAAAGCGTCAGGAAAGCTTAGCAAATTTTTATTTAGCTGTATGCAAACAGCATTCTTCAGTTCTTGGTTATCGTAATTTGCATCAGTCATAATATTAATTATTGCTCTATTAGGAAAAGAAAAAGACCGATTAATTTCTTAATCGGTCTTTAATTTAATCTTCGAAATCTGGAATTTCAGGCTCTGGTCCACCATAAAACTCATCATCAATCAAACTTGAATCAATGTTTTTGAGAACATCATCTTCAGAGCTTTCGCCATCATCTGACTTCTTACCCTCTTTGATAGCTTCAGCTACAGCCTTGATTTGAATATCAGATAGTTTAATTCTTCCACAGATATATTGGAATCCAGTTGTTGATACATCACCCCTGGTAAGAACCGATGGTGCAGGAGAATCCATGAGGATTTTAACAAACTCATATTCATCTTTAGTCTGACCAAAAAGTTCACCAGTTGTAGGATCAATATATTTATAGACTTTTCGTAAGCAGCTAACAGCACCCTTCTCCTTAAGAGCTGGATGATTAAGCGCTCTGTGCAAGAAGTCCTTGACTGGGTTGCCTTCGAACTTGCCAAAGTAGATTGGGAATTCTGCAATTGTGTCAGGAGCAGATTGGCGCGTCTTTTTGAGAAGACACTTACTGCGCCCGCCAATTCGTTCACCACCATCTCCAATAATTTCAGCAGATGCACCCTTCATCTTGGTAAACCAAAGTCTCATACTTGAGAAATAACCAATAGCTTCTCCACCAGTGGACTTAAGTACAAATTCTTGCTGCATACCGCGCTTTTCAGTGCTATATCGCAACTGGTTAATTAAAATAACAATAGTGCCTGTGCGACCACAGATTTCAGTTAGCTTAGATACAAATCTTGAACAGAATTTAGCATGAGCTCCAAGCTTATCAGCATCAGACAAATCCTTATCATGATTTGCCATAGGGATCATAGCAGTAATAGAGTCTACAATAATTAAACCATATTCACCTGAATCGGCAGCAGCCCAGATCCACTTACCCCAGTTTTCTGCAGCTCCAAGATTCTCATATGTTTCGAATGTATCAGCATTACGAGTATCTACACCAATTGCTTGAGCTCTTTCATCAGAATATGAATATTCGACGTTCATAACAGCAACACGCAATCCCATAGATTGTGCTTGTGCTGCCATCTTCAGTGCAGTGTAAGACTTACCAGATGAGTTCTCTCCAGCAAATTCAGCTACAGTACCTTCCTTGATACCGCCATATGGGCCCATGATAGAATCAATTTCAACGATTCCAGTAGGAATATAAACCTTGTCACTGTCATCGAGATCTTGGCCTACATTTACACCTTCAGGATTAAGCTTAAAAGCTGAAAGTCTTGCTTGAATTTGCTTACGTCTAGCAACTGCTCTGTCTTCTGGACTAAGAACAACTTCTGTTGCTTCCTTCTTTGTTTCTTTCTTTTTAGCTGTCATATTATTTTCCTTAAAAATAAATAAAAGGCTCCTGAAATTCAGGAGCCAAATTCATTAGCCCAAGATATCCAAGTCATCTTCACTAATTCCACCCATATCAAAGGTGTCTTCGTCTTCAGTTTCTACAGCTGCTGGTTTAGCAGGAGCTGGCTTCTTCTTAACAGTGACTGTAGTTGTTTCTTCATCACTGATATTAAGATCTTCTGTGCTAGTTACTTGTTCAAGAGACTTGACAGTTGTTGGCTTGTAAATCTTTTGGAATTGATATCCAAAGTTAAACCAATCTGGATAATTGCGAAGATCTGGATCATCAGCATACATTTGCTGAAGCTCTTCTGCACTTGGCTTACCAATGACAGCAAGCATGTCAATGTCAGATTGAGAAATAACATCAGCCTTGTTCACAACTGAAATTGTGTAATCTGGGTTATTAGGCTGCTTAGGATTATAATCTGCCTTAATGATAATATTGTGAGCCTTTTCTCCACCAAGGAATGTGCATGCTGCATCTGGATCGTCAGCTTCAAGTCCAGAGTTCTCGTTTTGAAGCTCATTCTCTTCTTCCTTCTTGAGGATACCATCGATAAAGAGCATCTTACCCTTCTGAAGAATAGCTACTTCACTCTTGAATTGAACCTTACCGTTTTCATCACGATATGGAGTACGAAGCAATACGTTTTGTGCAAACTTCTGTGTTACACGATAACCAGCTGAGCACCAAGGGCAAGCACCATAATTTGGATGATTCTCAGTACAGATGCGAGTAAACTTCTTCTTCTCATAATTTTCATCATCATGAAAGCCAGTTTCAACCCACTCATTCTTCTTCGTTGCTGGATTCAGCTTCTGAACATAACCAGTATGCTCACGATAAGCGAATGGGAAACCAATCAAACGAAGTGTTACCTGCTTGGTAGGATTATTCTTGTCAACCTTGAGATCAACCCAATTAAAACCAACAACACCAGCTCCTCCGCCGGAGCCTTCCTTTGCAGCTTGCTGCAACTTTTCACGAGTATAACGTGCGCCCATTTTAAATATTCTCCTTGAGTCTTTAGTGATTTTGCCATTTGGCTTTTAATGACTCTTGTGCGTTTCGCACAATATAATTATGTATTTATTTGTTTTAAAAAAGCACAGAGGCGGAAAATTAATTTCCACCTCTGCTCCTTGTTCTTAACCTTGATACAGGTTTTGGATCTGGTTTATAAAAATCGTCCAAAGTATCATCGTTTACTATTTCTTCTGATGACATCATAGATTGATAATTCATTGATATGCCTTCATCTTCATATCCATGATTAACCCTGACTAAGTTGTCAATATGCTTAAGGTTAGCTGATAGATTCATAAACATTGAGTCTAAAGCTCTGCCTGTTTCTGTCAGATAAGATAGTAAGCCTTCAGCATACAATGCCTCAAGCTCAAAAGGCCTAACCCTGTATCCTGCATGAGCATTTCTTTCTGATGCAGTTCCAGTGTATAGTGCGTGTGCAGTCTCTTTTAAAGATTTTTGAGCTGTAGCAGCTATCTTATGATATCTACTAACAATACCAATTAATTCTCCAAGTCTTACTCTATAGGCGTTAAGCTTGGCATAAACTTTTACAATTTGTACTCTGTCAAAACATTCTTTAGTTGGAGTTGTAAAGTCCCAATTTGAAACCTCATCATAGATCTCAAATTCATTTGGCCATTCGCATAAATTTAATTGTTGTTCAAACATAAGAACATCAAGATCAAATGAATCATTTGTTATACCTGATTTTCTTTGTTTAATTTGAGCTGATAAATTTGCCGGTTTATTCAGTGAAAAACCTGGCTCTTTCTTTTTATTAGAAAGAGCCTCTTGTTCAGTATATTCTAGCATTTCTTCTATGCTAATCTCTACAAATTCAGTATCTTGCATTATTTCCTCACAATAGGTCGTCTGGGAATAAATCTAAAGATGACTTTATTCTAATTTTCTTAGGCTCACGAGTTTTCTTTTGGCTTTTGACATCTGTGAATCCCTGGAACTCATCATCATTTTTCATCATTTGTTCAAGCGGAGATATCACTGTATATTTCTGTTTTGCCAAACGATTTGCTTCCTTTTCCTGTTGAATTCTTCGATTAATTGTTTCATCCCATAGTTCCATTATCTGGTCTACAGATTTAGTTCTGACCTCACTGAAACAATCTAAAGCGTTTGCTTGTGCAAGAGATTCAATCAAGCCTCGGTTTGGTCGCGCTCTGGAAGCAAGATCCATCAGGTTGTCATATGGTTGATTATCCATAATAGATTTTGCACTTTCACCAACACCCTTTACAGAGTTAAGTGGCAACAAGATATCGCCTCTCTTATTTACTGTAACGTACAGACCTGACTCATTTACATTTGGAGACACAACACGAATTCCTTCGTTCTGGCATTCTCTTCGATACACAGCCATCTTATCTTCATCATCTCGGTCACACTGCATACAAGCAGCAAGCCATTCAGATGGGAAGTAAACACGGAGATATGCAGTGCTATATGCTAATAAGGAATAAGCACAGGCGTGGCTTCTGTTAAATGCGTATCCTGCAAAGCCCTGTAGACGCTCAAGAACTTCATTGATAGCCTTCTCAGGAATCTCCCGTGCCATGGCACCTTTTTTAAATTTATTACAAATCTCCAAGAACTCAGCTGGCATCTTCTTAGACACTGCTTTGCGCAATTTATCAACATCATTATGATTGAATCCTGCCATTTTGCGCCCAAGTTCCATTGCTTGCTCTTGGTAAACAGGAATGCCATAAGTAACTCCAAGTACATCCTTAATCAAAGGGTGTGAATACTTAACAGCGTTTGGATTGCGCTTACCTTCTGCATATTGTGGAATAAACTGCAATGGGCCTGGACGGAACAGCGCGTTAATAGCAATCAAGTCTTCAATACAGTCAGCCTTAACTTCCTTAAGAGACTTTTTCATTCCAGCTGAAGCAAATTGGAAAACACTATCGGTCTTTCCTTCTGTAAATAATCGCAAAACCTTGGGGTCTTCATTTCCTTCAAGAAGCTTACTAAAGTCAGGGATTTTGTCAGCACCATGACGCTTTTCAATGATATCAAAGCACAAAGCAATCATAGTAAGTGTAGCTAATCCAAGAACATCGTACTTGGTCAAGCCAACATGAACCACATTAC
>JACCDX010541208.1_pt1 | contig 17493 bp, 17 predicted proteins | sample 7449681 | NCBI WGS metagenome assembly JACCDX01 (sample SAMN15323450, study PRJNA562643) | freshwater metagenome | isolation source: river surface water | place: USA:Blue River Watershed | collected 2017-08-18
ATTTATTTTTTTCGAACGACTGTTCAAACCGGTTGAAAGCTCATGGAGTTGGCAGTTCAGCGCTCAAAGACTGGGACGTCAATTGGCCCAACACAAGCCCTTTGATTTGATCTATTCGACCGCAGGCCCCTTTGCCGCTCATTTGGCCGCGCAACACCTCAAGAAGCACTTGAACGTACCTTGGCTTGCTGAAATTCACGACCCTCTGGTGCTGCCCGGCACCACACCCCAGACCCGCCGCCAGCGTGCGTATGCAGATGTTGAACGGTGCATCTGCACCGATGCCGACATCGCCATTTGGTTCACCGTTCAGGCCATGGCCAGCGCGCTGGCTCGTCAGCCAGCCCTTGCTAACAGAGGCCGGGTGATGCTGCCAGGCGTCGACGATCCATTTGATGGCTTGCCCATGCCCCCCTACGTACGGGGCAAGCATTTCGTGCTGGGCCACTTTGGCTCGCTGTCAAACAGCCGAACGCTCTTGCCTTTTGTTCATGCCCTGTCGCTGCTTAAAGACCAAGAGCCCGCGGCCTACGCCGATATTCGGATACACGTCTATGGCGGCCGACTGGATGATCCCTCTGCTCAAGCGGCTGAACAGTTGGGCGTCATGGATCGCATCGTTGAATTTGGGCGTCTCGAAACCGATCCGGTGACGGGCCTCAGCGGTCGTGACCAGGTGTTACATCGCATGCGTGGTTGCGATGTTTTGGCACTGGTGCACGGGGACGACGCCATGTGCGCCGAATACATTCCATCCAAATTGTATGAATACCTGTGGATGCATCGCCCTATCGTTGCCACTGTCCATGACAACTCCCAAATGTCACGACTACTCACTGAAATGGGACATGCCGTTACGGAAACCAGTGTTTTAAACGGTGAAAAAAGCACCAAAGCTTCTGTGGGTCTTGTCTTTCATATGAAAAATTTTTGGCAAAAATGGAAATTAGATGAGTTGCAAGACTTTCCAGATTTACCGAAGTGGTCAACTAAACGGTCCGTACAACAACTGATTAAATGGGCGCGTCATGTTTCGAATGATCCACATTAATGAGTATGTTCGCCCTCAGAATAGAGCATGACCCCTTAGCGAATAAACACAACGATAATGATTTGGAGAGTCGGTCCCATCGATGATTTGAGGCGATGAGCATCTTTTTATTTAAATGAAAAAATTCATATGAACAAAGTACAAATTTCTATATGTATTCCAACCTTCAACAGGGACAAGCTTTTAGCTGAAACGATTGAAAGTGTCATTGATCAGATCGATGAATACAACTCTTCTAAAGTTGAGATTTGCGTGAGCGACAATGACTCTACCGATGAAACAGATCAAGTAATCAATGAAATCAAAAAAAGAACGCAAGCCCGTATTGTTTATGTCAAGAACGACAGAAATATAGGTTTCGATCAAAACGTCATGCGAGTTGTTGCGATGGCGAGCGGAAAATACTGTTGGCTTATGGGCAGCGATGACATAGCGCTGCCCGGCTCGTTAAATTTTTTCCTGCAGGAAACAAATACAGATCACGATATCTATTTGTGCAATCGAATTGATTGCGATATACGTTTAAATCCTAAAGGTAAACGTTTCTGGCTTGATGAGAAGCATGGAAGTGAAATATATGAGTTCTCAAATCCTGTTGAATTTGAAAAATACAGTTATCGTGCAAAATCTATTGGCGCATTGTATAGCTTCATAAGCTCACTGGTCTTCAAGCGCGACAAATGGATGTCTATTAATCCACCCTCTGTTTATTTAGAGTGTGGTTATATCCATGTTTTTATGCTTTTATCATTCATACGCACAGGATGTACTTTGAAATATTGCTCCGAGCACTTGGTTCTTGCTAGAGCTGATGCCGATCAAGATTGGATTCCACCTGACGAGTGGATTGTCAAAAGGATTTTGCTTGATATCGATGGGTATCAATTGATGGCCGATGAGCTACGATCTCTGTCTGAAAAATATTTTCAAGGGGTATTGCGCGTGCTCAGAGCTGAGCGTCATGGTTTCAGCAATCTCAAAATCCTAAGACTGCGAGCTTTAGAGATGGATTGGCCCATTATTGCTGACAAGTTTCGCAAAGCGGGATACTCGCCAATGTTGATTTCGTTCATGGGTAAAACCAAACCACTATTCGTGTTCTTAAAATACCTGAGCGCGGTCATAAAGAGAAAAAAGCGAGCTTAGGTCGCAATCTGCTTTAAATCTTTTTTAATCAATCACTCTGTCCCGATCAATCGCTCCAACTTCCTTTTTTTCAATGAATTCTTAAACTTCAACCACCGCCTGATCCACACATGCTTGGGCTGGCGCTGAATCTCTATCAATGCCTCCCGACTCCAATTGTGGGTCCCACAGGCTTCGGCCAGTTGCGCCACGCTCAAGCCTGGCGGTAGTGACTCGAAGAATCGGCGCAAATAGATGGGTGCTTCGTAACTGTAACCCCAGTAATGGTGCAAGCACTCTCCCAAGGCAAACATTTGGTAGCGATCACACCCCACCATGGACCATGCCAGTTGCTCAACCCAATTGCGCGGCTTGACTCGGGTGAACAAAAAGTCACTCAAACGCAAGGCGTCTTCGAAGAAAGCCGTTTGCCCCTCGGGCAGTCCGATGGCTCCCGCATTCCAATTGATCACACGATCCAAGTGCTCAATCCCCTGCCCGCGCAATTCATCTCCGCATTGGGTGATGTACCGGTGATAGTCTGGAAAGTGCGTTTCTGAAAAAGCCCCATCAATCTCGTGCATGCAGCAGTGTGGATGGGCGCTGCCTTTGTCTTTCCTGAGCACATCCAGGGCTTCATCTGGGAGCGATAGCCAGCGGGTATCACAATCGACATACAGGATGGGGCCAGGCAGTTCTTGGCTTGCTCGCAGCAACACGCAGTGCTTGATTCGATGCACATAGTCAAAGCGCCCTCGGTACGACTTCAAGGTTTCGCGGTCGATTTCAATGGCTTGAACCAATGGGTGTTGCGGGGCTTTGTCGACTCGATCGGTATAGACGACGATGCGGATGTCTTCGCGCTTGGCCTGTATGAGCAAGTGCAGCAGGGTCATGACCGAGAACAGGGTCTGGTCATAGAATTTTTGCGATCCGTGCGACAAATAAACAATATAGGCCGTTGACTGAGGCAAGCTCATGGGTTTTCTTTCAATAAAAGCGCCAACTCAGACACGGATTGTAAGAACTCGGACGGCCCAGGATTGACGTGGCATCTGACCCAAGGGTGACGATGATAGGAAGTGACCTCATCGTAGGTCAACCAGCAAAGGGTCGGCTTTTTCAATGCCACCGCCATGTGATAAGGCCCTGAATCGGTGGACACGAAGAGGTCACAAGCATGGATCAATGCGGGCAATGTCAACACATCGGTTTGTCCAGCGAGGTCATAGACGCGACCGATGTCCCCACCCTGCGCTTTCAAGGTTTGTATAAATGACTCGTTGATTTCGCGCTCGTTGGGGGCGCCGGTCAACACGACCTCCAGGTCCTGGGTCTGCATCCACGCTTTGAAGCATCGCGCCAAATCGGGCATGGGCATGCGCTTGTGCTCGGCACCAAAGGTGGCGCAACCGATGTTCAACCCCACCCTGAGTCTGGCCCCTCGAGCGGGCAAAACAGCCTCGATCTTGGACTGAGACGCTGGATCGATCGTTAATTCAATCGCTGTTTCGCCGCGCTCGATCCCCAGGGCCGATAGCACGACGAAGTCACGCAAGGTGTAATCAAACGGTTCGGTCAAACCATGCGCGAGGGCAAATTCACCACTCGATGGGGCGCTGTGGGTGTAGAACCAAGACCGCATGGGGAACTGGGCTATGCCCAGACCCGTTGCGCCACTGGCCATGCGCGCCACCAAAGACACCATGGAGGTGCGGCTTCCCGCCCATTCGAAATCGATGACCAGATCAGGCTGGATCGAGCGTGCCAATTGCCAGACTTGTCGGGCGATGCTCAGGTTGGAGACTTTACGGACATCATCGCCATACGGCACCCCCTCTCGGATGGTCACAAAGGTGGCGCTGCTGAGCAGGTGATGGCGTTGGATCAGGGCCTCGCTGGGGTAACCCGCGTGCCGACTTAAAAAAAGCAGGTGCAACTCGACAGAGGGCCATTTGTCTTTCAACGCCCGCCAGGCGGCGCTGCTGCGCAGCACGTCACCGATGCCCATGCTGTGCGCCTTGATCATCAAGATCTTGCGCGGAGCAGGTTGCAGGTCTAGGGGCATGGCAGGAACATGTATGGCGTGACGTGTCAGCCACGCCGATCTTCATAGCGCGTGACCAGCTTGAGCAGCATCTGCCAGGGATTGGTGGCGCAGGCCACCATGACGCGAGGCAACAGCCAGCGGTCACGATCTGGCCAGACCCGTCCCCGACGCATGGTGGTGGCGGTGATGTAACCTGCGGCCTTGGCCATGTCGGCGTGTTTGGGCTCAAAACGTCCGTAGGGGTAGCAAAAATGCCGCACCTCGGTGTTCAGCAGGGTCTCCAGTGCTTGTTTGGATTGAGTCATCTCAGCCATGGCCAACTCGTCCGAACTCGTCGTCAGATCGACATGGTGACAGGTGTGTGACCCCACATCCATGCCCGCACCCAGCCATTTCAGCCAATGGTCCTTGTCCATCAGTGGTTGTGGTGCCACCACCCCGTGGTCCCACGCATTGGACTGCCCCACCAAGCCGCTCACGGCGTAGCAAGTTGCGGTGTGCCCGTGGCGTTTAAGCACGGGCAAGGCGTGTTCCAGGTTGTTGAGGTAACCATCGTCAAAGGTGATGCCCACCACCCTGCCCTGCTTTCGGCCATCCAGATAAGGTTCCAGGTCGCTCATGGACAGACCCTGAAAGCCCAGCAAACGCAGCAGGGCCATCTGCCAGGCAAAACTGCGCGGGGACACCACCAGTCCCCGCAGAGGCGTGCCACGCGGTGGCGGCTCGTCGATCTGGTGATACATCAGGATCGGAATCGGTTGGCTCACCTGGCGTCCTCAGGTCTTGCGCCCATAGTGGTCTTCAAACCGCACGATGTCGTCTTCGCCCAAATAACCGCCAGACTGCACCTCGATGATTTCGAGCGGCAACACACCAGGGTTGCGCAAGCGGTGTTGTTGTCCCAGCGGAATATAGGTGGACTGGTTCTCGGTCAGGGTGAGGGTCTGATCACCGTTGGTGATCGTGGCGGTGCCTTTGACGACCACCCAATGCTCGGCACGGTGGTGATGCATTTGCAAACTCAAACTGGCGCCGGGGTTGACCATGATGCGTTTGACCTTGAACCGTTCGCCTTCGTCGACTTCCAGGTACCAGCCCCAGGGGCGATGTACCTTGCGGTGCAACTCGCCCTCACTTCGGCCTTGGCGCTGCAATTGCGTCACCACGTCTTTGACGCGTTGACCGTGGGCTTTGGAGGTGACCAACACCGCATCGGCCGTCTCGACGATCATCAGGTCACTGACCCCTACCGCACACACCAATCGATGGTTGGCGTGGATCAGGTTATTGGCACTGGCGATCGCCATGGTGTCGCCCACCCGGGCATTGCCGTCTTCGTCTTTGGGCAAGGTGTTCCACACCGCATCCCAAGCCCCCAGATCGGACCAACCGGCATCAAGCGCCATCATGCGCAGGTCAATGTGGTGTTGGATGCAGTGCTCCATGACCGCATAGTCAATCGATTCAGCCGGTACAGCCGCAAAGGCCTGCGCATCGGGGCGCACAAAGGCCTGATCCTGATGGCGTTGGGTCCATGCCGCCTGGGTGGCTTGCATGATGTCCGGTCGCAACAGGCCCAGGGCTTTGAGCCACACCGAGGCGCGCAGCACAAACAGCCCAGAATTCCAAAAATACCCCCCGTCTGCCAAATAGGCTTGGGCCGTGGCCCGATCGGGTTTTTCGACAAAACGCTGGACGGCTCGTGCAGTGGATCCACCCGCTTCGGCTTGGGCTTGGATGTAGCCGTAGCCCGTTTCAGGTCGATCGGGGGGAACACCAAAAATGACGATGGCACCATCGGCCGCCACCCTCACGGCGTGGCGGGCCACCTGCACGAAATCGTCGACACGCTCGATCACCTGATCGGCGGGTGAGACCACCATCACCGGGTCGTGGCCTTGGGCGGACGCGGCCAGGGCCGCCAGGGTCAGGGCGGGTGCGGTGTTGCGGGCCGATGGCTCGAGTAAAAACTCGGCCGCTGCGTCACGGGTTTCTCGCCATTGTTCAGACGCCAAAAAGCGATGTTCCTCGCTGGTGACCACCAAGGTCTGACCGAGCGACAGATCGTCATCGGCCAAAGCGGACAAACGCTGAGCCGTCTGTTGAAACAGGCTGTGCTGGCCCGTCAAGCACAAAAACTGCTTGGGAAAGCCCGCGCGCGACAAGGGCCAAAGGCGACTGCCGGAACCACCACACAAAATGACAGGAACGATGGGGGTCATGAAGAAAAGATTTTGTCGTATTTTAAGGCCGCATCCGACCAGCTGCGGCGCTGAGCCTGGCGCAGCCCGCCTGCCGTCAAGCGTGCGCGCAGACCCGGGTCATCCAGCACAGTTTGAATCCCCTGGGCAATGGCTTCGGGGTCTTTGGGGTCGGTCAGCAGGCAGGCGTCGGTCTGATCGCTCAACTCTGCCGACAGGCCACAATAGGGGGCCGCACTCACCACCACCGGCAGGCCCAACGCCATGGCTTCTAAAACGACCATGCCAAAACTGTCTTCCAGCGTCGGGTGCACCAGCACGTCGCTGGCAGCCATCAAGTGGACGATGTCCTCGCGTGACCCCAAAAAGGTGACCCGTTCGGCCAGCCCCAAACGAGCGGCCAGGGCCTGGTAATGGGCTTTTTGCCCAGGGTGGCCGACCACCGTCAGCAGAATGTGAGGGGGCAAGAGCGCCAGGGCGGAGAGCGCGGCATCAAGCCCCTTGCGAGCGTAGTCGTTGGCCACGAAGAGCAACCGCCGCTCGGCCTGGGCCCACCCCAGGGCCTGACGGCAAGCCCTCCGATCGGGCGGCTCGCTCGGGACCGTCACGCCCGGCGGGATGACATGGCTGATCGGGGCGATGCCCGGGTAAAACCGGTCGAAATCCGCTTGCAGGAGGGTGGACGCAAACACCAGTTGTCGACGCGGCATGTTGCGCATGCGAGACGCTTCAAGCCAGACATAGGTCGCTCGCCGTGGGCTGGTCAGTACGCTGAGCCAGCGCAAGGCCTTGCGCCAACCCTTGCGCTGCCCCCAAATGCCCTTGGCGACCGGTTGCACGTGCAAGGTTTGGACATGGCCATGAAACACATGCTCGTGGCTGTGCACCACATCAAAGCCGGATCGGGTGTGCCATCGGGTGGCCAGCGCGTAATAGATCTGGTTCAGCCACCTGGGGCGACGAAAGGGACGCCAGATGCGATGGTAATGAGCAGCCGGCACCGGGTGGTCACTTTCCTGACAAAAGACGTGCACTTCGTGGCGACGGGACAGCTCGTCGGCGATGGCCACGGCGTAACTCTCGGCACCACCGGCCGTGCGTGAAAAATGGCGGGTCAACAAAGCGATGCGCATGAACGGATCGTACCGCCTCAGATCAGAACCACGTCGTAGTCGTCCTGGTGCATGGTGGGTTCGCCCTGCAAGGAAATCGGCTTGCCGATGAAGTCACTCAGACCTGCCAAGTGCTGGCTTTCTTCCTCGGACAACTGATCGATCACTTTGGGGTGCGCCAGAACACGGAACTCGCGCGGGTTGAATTGCCGTGCCTCGCGCAAGATCTCGCGCAAAATGTCGTAGGCGACCGAGCGGGGGGTTTTGACGATGCCCTTGCCTTGACAGGCCTCGCAGGGCTCACACAACATTCTCGCCAGCGACTCGCGCGTGCGTTTGCGGGTCATCTCCACCAAGCCCAGGCCTGAGAAATGGCTGACCATGGTTTTGACGCGATCGCGAGACAGATGCTTGTTGAGCTCTCCCAACACGGCCGTGCGGTGCTCCTCGTGCTGCATGTCGATGAAATCGATCACGATGATGCCGCCCAGGTTGCGCAAGCGCAACTGGCGGGCGATGGCACCTGCCGCCTCCAGGTTGGTTTTGAACACGGTCTCATCGAAATTGCGTGCCCCGACATAGGCCCCCGTGTTGACATCCACGGTGGTCAGGGCCTCGGTCTGGTCGATGATCAAATAGCCCCCCGACTTCAGATCGACCCGGCGACCCAGGGCCCGGGCGATCTCTTCGTCGATGTTGTACAGGTCAAAAATGGGACGCTCCCCTTTGTAATGCTGCAAGCGGGCGACCGAGGTGGGCATGAACTCGGCGCCAAAGGCCTTGAGCACGTGATACTGTTCCTTGGAGTCGATGCGAATGCTTTGCGTCTGTTCACCCACCAGATCACGCAGCACGCGCTGCAACAGGCTCAGGTCTTGGTGCAGGAGGGATTGAGGTGGCAGCAGGCTGGACTGCGCCTTGATCCGTGCCCAGGCCTTGCGCAAATAGGCGATGTCTTCGGAAAGCTCCTGATCGGTGGCGTCCTCGGCATTGGTGCGCACGATGAAGCCCCCGCCTTGCCCCCCTTGCTGAACCAAGTGGCCCAGTCGCTGGCGCAAGGCCTCGCGTTGCGAGGCCGGGATCTTTTGCGAGATGCCAATGTGTTCGTCCTGAGGCAAAAACACCAGCAACCGGCCAGCGATGCTGATCTGGGTCGACAGCCGTGCGCCTTTGGTGCCCATCGGATCCTTGATGACCTGAACCATGAGGGACTGGCCCTCGAAGATTTGCTTCTCGATCGGCACCTGTGGGGTTTCTCGCGCCGGACCTTCGGTGTGGCGTTGCAGCATGTTGGCCACCAAGTCAGCCACATGCAAAAAGGCCGCACGCTCAAAACCGATGTCGATGAAAGCCGACTGCATGCCCGGCAGCACCCGGGTGACTTTCCCCAGGTAAATGTTGCCCACCCGTCCCCGCTCCAGGGTGCGCTCGACGTGCAGCTCTTGCACCGCGCCGTTTTCGACCACGGCAACGCGGGTCTCTTGGGGGGACCAATTGATGAGGATGTCTTGCATACAGACCGGCGGTTTTTCTGTGTGCAGTTTAACAAGAAAGGGCAGAAAATCAGGGAAAATGAGGGTTGGCACAACCCTTTCCCATGAAAATTCTCGTCACCGGCGCCGCCGGCTTCATCGGCATGCACACCTGCAAGGCCCTGCTGGATCAGGGCCATGAAGTGCTGGGCATTGACAACCTCAACGATTACTACGACCCGCAACTCAAGCGCGACCGCCTGAGCCAGTTGGCCGCTCACCCGGGCTTCCAGCACCAAGTCGTCGATGTCGCCGACGCATCCGCGCTGGGGTCGATTTTTCAGCGGGGGGCTTTTGACGGGGTGATTCACCTCGCGGCCCAAGCTGGGGTTCGCTACTCGCTCAGCCATCCCCAGGCTTACATCCAATCCAACCTGGTGGGATTTGCCAACGTGCTCGAAGCGTGCCGCGCCCACCCGCCCCGACACCTGGTGTATGCGTCGAGTTCCAGCGTCTACGGCCACAACACCAAGTTGCCCTATGCCGAGACCGATCCGGTGGATCAACCCGTCAGTCTGTACGCTGCGACCAAGAAATCAAACGAATTGATGGCCTATTCATACAGTCACTTGTATGGCTTGCCAAGCACCGGTTTGCGGTTTTTCACGGTCTATGGCCCTTGGGGTCGTCCTGACATGTCGCCCATGCTCTTCCTGCGCGCCATTTTGGCGGGCGAGCCCATCCAGGTTTTCAACCACGGTCAGATGCAGCGCGATTTCACTTACATCGACGACATCGTGCGTGGCGTGATCGAGGTCTTGAGCCGACCACCTCAAATCGGGCCAAGCCAGCCGGTTGCCCACCGGATTTTGAACATCGGTAACCACCAACCGGTCGGTTTGCTGGACTATGTGGCCTTGATTGAAAAGTTGGCTCAACGCCCAGCCATGATCGACCTGCGCCCCATGCAAGCAGGTGATGTGTTGGCCACCTACGCCGACACCACAGCCATCCACGCACTGACCGGGTTTCGCCCCGACACGCCACTGGAAGTCGGCTTGGCTCACTTCGTCCGGTGGTATCGCTCTTATTACAAGGTCTGATTCGCATGAAAATCGCTGTTGCCGGCCTGGGCTATGTGGGCCTCTCCAATGCCGTTCTTTTGGCCCAACACCACGACGTGGTTGCCTTTGACCTGGTGCCCAGCAAAATCGATCGGGTCAATCGCCAAGAGTCGCCCATCGAGGACCCCGAGATCAGCCGCTACCTGAGAGAGGTGCCGTTGAAACTGCGAGCGACCAGCAACGCCAAAGAAGCGTACGCTGGAGCGGACTACGTCATCATCGCCACCCCGACCGATTACGACCCACAGACCAATTGCTTCAACACCCGCTCGGTCGAGGCGGTGATACAAGAGGTCTTGCGCCTGAACACCCACGCGGTCATGGTCATCAAATCGACGATCCCCGTCGGTTTCACTGCGCAAATGCGCCAGCAATTCCAAACCGACCGCATCCTGTTCAGCCCTGAGTTCTTGCGCGAGGGCAAAGCCCTGTTTGACAACCTGTACCCCAGCCGCATCGTGGTGGGCGAGCGAAGCGAGCGTGCCCAAGTGTTTGCCGGCCTGTTGCAAGAGGGGGCGATCAAAACCGACATCCCGACCCTGCTCACCGACAGCACAGAAGCCGAAGCGATCAAACTGTTCGCCAACACCTTTCTGGCGATGCGGGTGGCGTACTTCAATGAGTTGGACTCGTATGCGGCTTCCCACGGGCTAGACACGCGCCAAATCATCGACGGGGTGTGCCTGGACCCGCGCATCGGCAATCACTACAACAACCCCAGTTTTGGTTATGGCGGCTATTGCTTGCCCAAAGACACCAAGCAACTGCTGGCCAACTACGATCAAGTGCCCCAGTCTTTGATCGGGGCCATCGTGACGGCCAACAGCACCCGCAAAGACTTCATCGCCCAAGACATCTTGCAGCGCAAACCCAAAGTGGTGGGCGTGTATCGCCTGGTCATGAAAGCGGGCTCGGACAATTGGCGCGCCAGCAGCATCCAGGGCATCATGAAGCGGATCAAGGCCAAGGGCATTCCGGTGGTGGTCTATGAGCCGGCTTTACCCGATGGGGAATTTTTCAACTCGCCCGTGGTGCGTGACCTGGCCGCCTTCAAAGCCCAGGCCGACCTGATCGTGGCCAATCGGATCACGCCCGAACTTGAAGATGTGCGTGATCGGGTCTATTCGCGCGATTTATTTGGGCAGGACTGAGGCCACGGGGTCAACCGATCCGGACACGGTGCTCGATCAAGTGCGCGGTCTCGCGCAGTGGCAAGCCCATGATGCCGCTGTAACTGCCTTGAATGTCAGCAATGCGGGCCGACGCCCTACCCTGGATGGCATAAGCCCCCGCTTTGCCCATGGGCTCACCGCTGGCCACATAAGACCGGATCCAAGCAGGCGTGAGTGGATCGAAGCGCACCCTAGACACCGACAAGGCCACCTGTGGGGTGCGAGCGACGCCCACCACCACGGCGGTCAAAACCCGGTGCTCACGCCCTGACAAGGCACCAAGCATCTCGATGGCGTCGGCCGGGTTGGCTGGCTTGCCTAAAATGCGCCGCCCCAGCGCCACGGTGGTGTCGGCACACAAGATGGGAGCCATCGGCAAGCCACGTCGCAGACGGCGTTGGACAGCGGCACGCCATTTGAGTTCGGTCACCCGTTGCACATAATCGATGGGTGACTCGCCTGGAAGGACGACTTCGAGCGCTTCGGCATCCTCGCTGGCATCGGGCAACAACAGGGTGTGGCGCACGCCGATTTGATCCAACAGTTGGCTGCGCCGTGGGCTTTGTGAGGCCAAATAAAGGAAATCGGTTTTCATTCGCGGTGGTAGGGGTGGTGCGCCAAAACCGACCAGGCGCGGTACAGTTGCTCGACCAGCAACACCCGCACCATGGCATGCGGCAAGGTCAGGTCAGACAGGCGGATGCGCTCATGGGCCTGCTGACGCAATTCGGGGTCCAAGCCATCGGGCCCTCCAATGATCAACGCCACTTCTTGGCCCAAACCTTGCCAAGCCCGCAGTCGATCGGCCAACTCCAAGGTGCGCAGCCGATCCCCGCGTTCATCGAGCACGACCCGATGGGTGTCGCGGTTGATGGCGGACTCGATGCGTTCCCGCTCGGCCAGCATCAGGGCTGCTGGGGGTTTCTGCCCCCGAGGCTCGGCCTTCAAGGCCTTGAGATGCAATTTGATCTCGGGGGGAAAACGCTTGGCGTAATCGTCCCAGGCGGTCTGCGCCCAGTCGGGCACCTTTTGCCCGATGGCGACCACCGACAACTTCATGCCTTGCGCGCAGGGGTTTTGCGGGAAGCGGACTTGGCAGCCCCCTTGCCGGCTGGCTTGGCCGGGGCGGTCTTTTTCGCAGCCGTCTTGCGGGCTGTCGACTTGGCCCCCGTGCTGGGTTTGGCACGGGTGGATTTCGCAGCGGTTTTTTTGGCGGTGGGTTTGGCCACGGGCTTGACGATCGGCTGAGGCGCCACCTTGTCGGCCCCGTGCTTGAGGCGCACGGGCTTTTCACCCCAAATCTCTTCCAAGTGGTAGTACTGGCGTATGGCGGGTTGCATCACATGCACCACGGCAGGGCCACAATCGACGATGATCCACTCGCCGTTGTCCTCACCCTCGATGCGAGGTTTGGGGAAACCTGCCTCACGGATCTTGTCACGCACACTGGCAGCCAGCGCCTTGGTTTGACGGTTGGACGTGCCGCTGGCGATCACCACGCGCTCAAAGAGGGGCGACATGTGCTCGGTGTTGAACACCACAATGTCTTGGGCTTTGACATCTTCTAGGCCATCGACGATGGCCCGCTGCAGTTTCTGAACGTCTCGCTTGGCGCTGGTATCTGTCATGGGGATGGCGTGAAATAGAGTTGATGTTGTTGAATATAGCCCAGCACACGGGGATGGAGCCAGGGGCTGGACTGCCCCGAGCCCAGGGCCTGACGGATCTGAGTGGCGCTGACCACCATGGGGTCAAAGGGCAGCGAAATCGCTGCCGTCAAGGCCGTATTTTGCCATTGACCTGCTTGTGGGTCACGGTCGGCCACCACGAGGTGCACCCGTCGCAGCAATTCTTGCCATTGCTGCCAAGTTTGAAAGGCCCGGGCTTGGTCTGCCCCGATGATCAAATACCAGTCAACATCCGGGTGTTCGCGCTGCAATTCACGCACCGTGTCGATGGTGTAACTGGGGCCAGACCGGCGCGCTTCCCGATCGTCGATCACGATGTGCGGCAAGTCGGCAAAAGCCAATCGGCACATGGCCAAACGGTGAACTGCGGCGGCCACGGGGGGGTGCGCTCGATGCCAGGGCGAGCCAGTGGGGATCAAACGCAACTCATCCAGCGCCAAATGCGTCAGGGCGGCCTGTGCCAATGCCACATGGGCGGCATGGGGTGGGTCAAATGCCCCGCCCATCAGCCCCATGCGCCGCTTGGCTTTCATGCGGCTTCGGTGAGCCAGTCACGCTCGGTCAGGAAGTCGGTGTACAGGCGCGCCTCGGGCGAGCCGGGCTCGGGCTGCAACTGGTAAGCCCAGCTGGCGTGGCGCGGCATGGAGAGCAAAATCGACTCGGTACGCCCCCCCGACTGCAAGCCAAAGTGGGTGCCGCGGTCCCACACCAGATTGAACTCGACATACCGTCCTCGACGGTAGCGCTGGTGGTCAACTTCGCGTTCCCCATAGGGCAGGTCTTTGCGGCGTTGCACGATCGGCAGGTAAGCATCGATGAGACAGTTGCCCACGGCCATCCACATGGCTTGATCGGTTTCAGGTCCAAGCTCGGCAAAGTCGTCAAAAAACAGGCCCCCAATGCCTCGGGGCTCGTTGCGGTGCTTGAGGTAAAAATACTGGTCACACCAGGCTTTGAAACGCGGGTACAGACCGGCACCGAATGGTTGCACGGCATCGCGGCAGACCCGGTGGAAGTGAATCGCGTCCTCCTCAAAACCATAAATCGGGGTCAAATCCAGACCACCGCCGTACCATGACACTGGCTCTCCCTCGCGATTGACCACCGTGATGCTGCGCACATTCATGTGCACCGTGGGCGCATAGGGGTTAAGGGGGTGAAACACCAAGGACACCCCCATGGCCTCAAAGGGCAGTCCAGCCAACTCGGGTCGGTGTTGGGTGGCCGAGGGCGGCAAGCTCGGGCCGGTGACATGCGAGAAGCCACAACCGGCTCGCTCAAACACGCCACCATCCTCCAAGATCATGGTGATGCCCTCTCCCTGCAAAGGCTCTCCTTTGGGTTTGGTCCAGTGATCGACCAAAAAAGCCTGCCCATCGACTTGGGCAATGGCTTGCGTGATGCGGGTTTGCAAACCGATCAGAAATTCTTTTTTATCGATCAGGCTCATGGGGGCTCCTGTGGTCGTTGGGGGGCATGGGCTGGATGGGGGACGCCTGGTGCGGATGGTGACCCATGGCGTGTCCGACAATGGCCCTAATGCGTGCGTAATCGGCTTGGACGTCGCCACTCAAGTCAATGAAATGCTGAATGCGGATTTCCCGTTTCGCGTAATCCAGCGTGGCAAGGGCCAGGGGCAACCCAGCCCCGAGGGCCAAGCGGTAAAAGCCGCTGCGCCAACCGGGTTGATACGCGCGGGTCCCCTCGGGCGACAGGCCAAGCCAAAAAAGTTGCCCATCATCCCGGGCCTGTTTCATGCGATCCACGGTGTCTTGCACCACTCCCGCGGGTGAGCGACGGTCGACGGGCACGCCCCCCAAACGCCTCACCCAACGGCCAAACAAGGGGATGTCAAACAGGCTGTCCTTGGCCCAAAAACGAATGGGGAAACCGATCGCGGCCTTCGCCAGCATCGCGTAGACAAAGTCCCAGTTGCTGGTGTGGGGGTAGACAATCGCCACCCCTTGCAGGGTCGGCACGCCATCGAAATGCACTTGCCAGCCCAAGCAATTCAACAGCCGTTGCGCCCAAGCGCTGCCTTGAAATTGCAAACGATGAGGGCCAGGATGGTCGTTGCGCATGCCGGCCCATTTATCGCAAAGCGCGGTGCCCAATGTCGCGGCGGTATTGCATGCCGTCAAAGTGGATGCCAGACAGCGCCTCATAGGCCAAGGCTTGGGCCGCACGCACGCTCTCACCCAAGGCCGTGACGCACAACACCCGCCCCCCTTGGGTGACGATGCGACCGTCCCGGTCAGTGGTGCCCGCGTGGAACACCATGCAATCGTCGCGATCAGGGGGCAAGCCGTCGATGGCGTCGCCCTTGCGGGGGCTCAGGGGGTAGCCATGTGCCGCCGCCACCACACCCAAAGCGCAACGTCGGTCCCATTGAGGTTCATGCGCGGCCAAGGCTTGCGGGCTCTCGGTTGCCGCCCACATCAGGTCGAACAAATCACTGCGCAGTCGCATCAAGATGGGTTGCGTTTCAGGGTCGCCCAAACGGCAATTGAATTCCAGGGTCTTGGGGTTGCCATGGGCATCGATCATGAGCCCAGCATACAAAAAACCGGTGAAGGCAAGCCCTTCTTTCATCATGCCTTGCAAGGTCGGCAAAATGATCTGGCGCATGGCGCGGGCGTGGACATCGGGGGTGACCACCGGTGCAGGCGAGTACGCGCCCATGCCCCCGGTGTTGGGCCCCAGATCGCCGTCGAGCAGACGTTTGTGGTCTTGCGAGGTGGCCAAAGCCAAGGCTTCGGTGCCGTTGCAAACGCATATAAAACTGGCTTCTTCGCCTGGCAAAAACTCTTCGATCACCACCCGCGCCCCACCGGCGTTGTGGGCCACGCCCAGGCGGTTGTCGATCAACATGAAGTCGATCGCTTCGTGGGCCTCCGTCAAGGTCTGGGCCACCACCACCCCTTTGCCAGCGGCCAGCCCATCGGCCTTGACCACGATCGGAGCGCCATGGGCGTCAACATACGCATGCGCCAGCGCGGCGTCGCTGAAGGTCTCAAAACGGGCCGTGGGGATGCCATGGCGCTGCATGAAGGACTTGGAAAAGGCCTTCGAACTCTCGAGTTGGGCCGCGCCTTGGGTCGGTCCGAAGATGCGCAGACCGTGGGCGCGGAACTCGTCCACCACCCCATCGGCCAGTGGCGCCTCTGGGCCCACCACGGTCAACGCGATGCCCTCTGTTTGAGCCCACTCGCGCAATGCGCGTTTGTCGGTGATGGCGACATTCTTGAGTTCGCTGGCATGCTGGGTTCCGCCGTTCCCAGGGGCGACAAACACCTGCTGGACCTTGGGCGAACGGGCCAACTTCCAGGCGATGGCGTGTTCTCGGCCGCCAGAGCCTATGACCAGTACTTTCATAGCTCGGCGTTGTGGTAGACCTCCTGGACGTCGTCCAGGTCCTCGAGCACGTCGAGTAACTTTTGCATGCGGATGGCATCGTCGCCTTCGAGCCCAATGGTGTTCTCGGGGCGAAGGGTGACTTCGGCCAGTTCGGGCTGCAAGCCAGCGGCCTGCAGGGCGTTGCGCACGGCTTCAAACTCGCCCGGGGCGGTCAGCACCTCGACCGATCCGTCGTCGCCGCTGAGCACGTCGTCCGCGCCAGCGTCCAGCGCCACCTCCATGACCTGGTCCTCGGAGGTGCCCGGCGCAAAAATCAGCTGACCGCAGTGCTTGAACTGGAAGGCCACCGAACCTTCGGTGCCCAGGTTGCCGCCGTGCTTGCTGAAGGCGTGCCGGATCTCGGCCACGGTGCGCACTTTGTTGTCGGTCATGGTGTCGACGATGACCGCCGCGCCACCGATGCCGTAACCTTCGTATCGGATTTCCTCGTAGCTCACGCCCTCAAGGTTGCCGGTGGCCTTGTCGATGTTGCGCTTGATGGTGTCGGCAGGCATGTTGGCCGCCTTGGCCTTGTCCACGGCCAGTCGCAGGCGCGGGTTGGCGTTCAGATCGCCTCCCCCGGTGCGGGCGGCCACCATGATCTCGCGGATCACCCGGGTCCAGATTTTTCCGCGTTTTTCATCCTGCCGACCCTTGCGGTGCTGGATGTTGGCCCATTTGCTGTGTCCTGCCACGACGTTCCTTCTGAATGTTCAATTCCGATGGACGTATTGTAGGCGGTGGTCGGCCCCCCAGAGGGGGGCGACCCTCAGAGTTCGGCTTCCTGGGGTTCGCTTTTCGACTTGCCATCCTTTTTGGGGTGGGGCTGGATGTCGAGCAAAACCTCTCCCTGATCGTTGATGTCCACGCTCAAACGACCGCCATCGGTCAAGCGACCAAAGAGCAACTCGTCGGCCAAGGCCTTGCGGATCATGTCCTGGATCAGGCGCTGCATCGGGCGCGCGCCCATGAGCGGATCGAAACCCTTCTTGGCCAGATGCTTGCGCAGCTTGTCGGTGAAGGTGACTTCGACCTTTTTCTCGCCCAGCTGCTGCTCGAGCTGCAGCAGGAACTTGTCGACCACGCGCAGGATGATCTGCTC